>Ga0209935_1000435_pt1 | contig 108012 bp, 93 predicted proteins | sample ThiBio_1000_plan_2_FD_183958 | JGI IMG/M metagenome (GOLD analysis project Ga0209935, IMG submission 183958) | Wastewater bioreactor microbial communities from Cape Town, South Africa - Thiocy_cont_1000_plan (SPAdes) | ecosystem: Engineered > Bioreactor > Thiocyanate-remediating >... | reverse complement strand
GAATAAACGCAACAATTCCAGCGCCCCGAGCCATGCCCCGATACTTCTTTCACGTCCGCGAAGGTGCCGAACTCAGCCGGGATGAGGAGGGCCAGGAACTGCCCCATACCGAGGCAGCCCGGGCCGAGGCCATCAACTCCGGCCGCGAGATGCTGGGAGAAAGGCTGCTGCATGGCGGTTCCCTGGCCCACTGCCAGATCGAGATCGCAGATGAAACCGGCCGGGTGGTCGATGTGGTCAGCGGCAATGATGTGCTGATGCGCCGGGGCGCGCTGCGCTCCTATCCCGACGACGTCACCCAGTCCGCGCCGGTGGCCAAAGGCCAGAACCGTCCGCCGCGATAGACGAAGGCGGCAAGCACATCGTCCGCCGCGACCAGCCAGAGAAAGCCGTCTTCGCCCGCCCCCGCCAGATCGTGGACGGACGCAGCAGCCTGGCCGCCCGGATGGGAGTGATAGCAGCCGATGATGCCCCTGCCCCGTGCGCGCGCGGTGCGCCGGGCGGCGAAATGGTCGGCGGGATCGATCTCGAAGCGGCCCTCGCCTTCCGCCAGGTTGCGGGCGGGATGCAGCGCGGTGACGCAAAAAACCTGGCCGTCATGTGCCCCTTCCAGCAGGCCGCAGCATTCGCGGGGCGCCGCGGCCGCCGCCTGGGCATGGATGGCGGCGGCGATCCCGTCGGCCAGCACGACGGTTTCAGCGGGCGCGGCCAACGCTGGCCTTCACCTGGCCCACCAGACGGCCATCCTGGGTGTCGAAGATGTCGATCTCTTCCTTGTCGCCGTCGCGCACGCGCAGGATCAGGCGACCGGGCTCGGTCTCCATGCTGACGATGCGCGCGCCGGCCGGAAGCTGGAAACTGGTGCCGCTGGCGGGGCCGGCGGACTTCCTGCCCGACAGCTTGGCGATGCCCCCCACGATCAGGGCGATCACCGCCAGCACGATCAGGGCCGACAGCACGATCACCGCCAGCCTGGCGGCCCTGTAGGCGGCGGTTTCCTTTTCGGGGACCGGGCCAGTATAGGATGGCGGCATGCCGCCCCCACCTGACGAAGACGTATCGGACATAGAGAACTCCCAGCACGGCCCGCTTGGGGATCATCTGGCCCAGGTGGCCGCCGACCATGCCGGCTGGCGGCTGGACCGCTTCCTCAGCCAGGCGCTGCCCGCATTCAGCCGCTCGCGGCTTCAGCAATTGCTGGAACAGGGCGCGGTCTCACGGGACGGCCGGACGATAAGAGACGCCAATCACCGGGTCAAACCGGACGAAACCTATCGCGTGGCGGTGCCGCCCGCCGCCCCCGCCACACCGCGGGGCCAGGACATCCCGCTGGCCGTGGTTTACGAGGACAGGGACCTGATCGTGATCGACAAGCCGGCGGGGCTAGTGGTCCATCCCGCGGCGGGCAATCCCGATGGGACGCTGGTCAATGCCCTGATCGCCCATTGCGGGCCGGCCATGCTGTCGATCGGCGGCGAAGCGCGGCCCGGCATCGTGCATCGGCTGGACAAGGATACCAGCGGGCTGCTGGTCGCCGCCAAGACCGAGCGGGCCATGGCCTCGCTGGCCAAACAGTTCGCCAACCACACGATCGAGCGCGCCTATCATGCGGTGGTGTGGGGCGCCCCGCGCGAGGCATCGGGCCTGATCGAAAGCCAGATCGGCCGCAATCCGTTCGACAGGAAGCGCATGTCGGTGCTGCGCGCCGGGGGCAAAGCCGCGCGCACCCGCTATCGCGTGCTGGAAAAGTTCGGCCCCGCCGAACGGCCCTTCGCATCCCTGATCGAGTGCCGGCTGGAAACCGGGCGCACCCACCAGATCCGCGTGCACCTGACCCATCTGGGCCACCCGCTTGTGGGCGATCCGCAATATGGCCGAAGCCGTGCCAGCCCCAAGGCAAGGAGCCCCGCCGAGGCGGCGGCCTTCGCCGCGGCAGCCGGCTTTTCCCGCCAGGCCCTGCACGCCTGGGTCTTGGGGTTCCAGCACCCCAGCCTGCACAGGACCCTGCGCTTCGAATCTCCCTGGCCTGCGGATTTTGCTGGCCTGGTCGAGGCCCTTCGCGGTCTAAATGGTTGAAACACATACGTAATATTCGTCAGCCGGAAACAGGCGGCAAAAACTTGAAAAGATCATAAGCAGGCTTATGTCTTTGGCCGTCCAGGCCGTCAGGCTTATTGTCTGGTGTCGGTGTTGCCGGCGTACCTTGGACGAGCAAGGGGGAATGATGAGCAGCCGTGGTCTACCTGTCCTGTCGGGCGAAGCAGGCCTGTCGCGTTACCTGACGGAAATCCGCAAATTTCCGCTTCTGACCCCCGAAGACGAATACATGTACGCCAAGGCCTGGAAGGAACATGAGGATCCCGAGGCGGCGCGCAAGCTGGTGACCAGCCATCTGCGCCTGGTGGCCAAGATCGCCATGGGCTATCGCGGCTATGGCCTGCCGGTTTCCGAAATCGTTTCCGAAGGCAATGTCGGCCTGATGCAGGCGGTCAAGCGCTTCGATCCCGACCGGGGCTTTCGTCTGGCGACCTATGCCATGTGGTGGATCCGCGCCGCGATCCAGGAATATGTGCTGCGCTCATGGTCGATGGTGAAGATGGGCACCACGGCGGCCCAGAAGAAGCTGTTCTTCAACCTGCGCAAGGCCAAGTCCCATATCGGCGCGATCGAGGAAGGCGACCTGACGCCCGAACACACCGAAAAGCTGGCCGACCAGCTGGGCGTCACCCAAACCGAAGTGACCGAGATGAACCGGCGCCTTTCGGGCCCGGACGCCTCGCTCAATGCGCCGCTGCGCAGCGATTCGGAAAGCGAGTGGCAGGACTGGCTGGCCGATGAGACCACCGACCAGGAAACCCGCCTGGCCGAGCGTGAGGAGATGGGTGACCGCCACGAGCTTCTGGTTCATGCGCTGGACACGCTGACCGAGCGCGAGCGCGACATCATCCAGGCCCGGCGCCTGCAGGAAGACGCCGCCACGCTGGAGGAGTTGTCGCAGAAATACGGCGTCTCCCGCGAGCGGGTTCGCCAGATCGAGGTGCGCGCCTTCGAGAAGCTGCAGAAGGCGATGAAGGCGGCGATGCTGAAGTCGACCGCCGCGCTGGCGGCTCCCGCCTAGGCCTGACCAGGAACCTCAAGGACGGGCGCAGCGTTGCAGCTGACATGGCCGCCGGCTCGCTGACCGAGAAACTGTTCCGGCGCATGACCGCCGGGGCACCTGCCGTGGATTTCGGCTCACCGCGCGGCGAACCGGCCCTGGTGCCGGCGGATTCGGTTTCGTGGCGGGTTTTCAGGAATCCCGTTGCACTGTTCGTCGGCGGCATCACCGCAGTGATACTGGAACTGGCCGAGCCGCGCGTGCGCAGCGGGGTATGGGACCACTCCTCTTTCCGCCGCGATCCCGCAAGCCGCATGGCGCGCACCGGCATGGCGGCGATGGTGACCGTCTACGCCGCCCGCAGCGTGGCCACGCGCATGATCGCCGGTGTGCGCAACGCCCACGACCATGTGCGCGGCAGGACCCCGGCCGGCGAAGACTATCGGGCCAATGATCCCGAACTGCTGAACTGGGTGCAGGCGACTGCGGGCTTCGGCTTCCTTCAGGCCTATTGCAGCTATGTCCGTCCGCTGTCTGCCGGCGCTTGCGACCAATTTTATGCGGAAGGCGCCCCCGCCGCCGAACTTTATGGCGCAAGCGGCGCGCCGCGCAGCGTGCCGGAACAGGCGGCACTGTTCGATCGCATGCGTCCCCGCCTGCAACGCTCGCCCATCGTGCCGGAGTTCCTGGCCATCGTCCGCGCGGCGCCTCTGTTGCCCGCGCCCCTGAGGCCATTGCAGGGGCTGCTGATCCGGGCGGCCGTGGAGATCGTGCCCCCCGATATCCGCGCGATACTGGGGCTGGACCGGGGCCTCGGTCCTGCCGGGCGACTTGTGGTGAAGGCTGTGGGCGCTGCCGCCGACCGCGTGGTCCTGCGCGGCACGCCTCCCGTCCAGTCCTGCGAACGGCTGAACCTGCCGGGCGACTATCTTTATCGCCGCTGATGCCTGCTGATGATTACAGCCCCTTCTGCATGACGCGGGGCCCGGATGATGGAGAGATACGTGACACGGTTGAAGATTTGGCAGGTGGATGCTTTCGCCAGCCGTCCACTGGAGGGCAATCCGGCCGCCATCGTGCCGCTGCAAAGCTGGCTGGCGGCGGACGTGATGCAGGCCATCGCCGCCGAGAACAATGTCGCCGAGACGGCGTTCTTCGTGAAGACGGGTGAAGGCGCCTATGACCTGCGCTGGTTCGCGCCAAACCGCGAGGTCGATCTGTGCGGCCACGCCACACTTGCCAGCGCCTGGACGCTGTTTCACCGGATCGATCCGGCGCTCAAGGCAGTGCGCTTCATGACCCGGTCGGGCGAACTGAAAGTGACGCGCGGGGCCGAAGACCGGCTGGTGATGTCACTGCCATCGGCGCCGTCCGAGCCCTTCGATCCGCCTGTCGGGTTCGCGCGCGCGCTGGCGGGCAGCCTGAAGGCCGATGCGCCGGCTGAGCTGCATGTCAGCGAGAAGGGCGGCGCGGGTGCGCGGGCCCTGATCGCGGTATGGCCCGCGCCTGAAGCAATCGCCGGCCTTGTCCCCACGCCGGACCTGAAGGAGATATTGATGCTGGTGAACGCCGGCTCGCTGCTGGCCACCGCGCCGGGGGGCGGCCCCGCCGCCGAAGGCGGCAAGAATAATTGGCCATACGACATGGTCTCGCGTTTCTTCGCGCCCTATTACGGCGTGCCCGAAGACCCGGTGACGGGATCGGCGCATTGCGCGCTGACGCCCTTCTGGGCGAAGCGGCTGGGAAAAAAGACGCTGCTGGCGCGCCAGGCATCGGCGCGGGGCGGCGACCTGGTCTGCACGGATGACGGCGCGCGCACCATCATCGAGGGACGCTGCGCGCTTTACCTGACGGGCGAGATCGAGATCTAGTTGCCGCTGTCGCGCGGCACGTTGCCCAGCGGCTCGTCTTCCTCGTCCACGCCCTCGCGCGTGTCGCTGTCATCGACGATGCCTTCGCCGAACATCGCCAGCCCGTCTTCCAGATAATCGCCGAGCAGCGGCAGCCCCATCAGATATTCGGCGGTGCGGGGATTGTACTCGTCACGCGCGGTGCGCACCGCATCGTGCCATTCGTCGATGTCGTAGGTGCCGCGCCCCAGCCAGGCCAGGGCGACAAGGCGAATCTGTTCGTCCTGGTTCAGACCGCGAATGGCGCCGGCCAGCTCCTCGGCCGTCGGATCGCCGGGCTGGTCCTCCAGAACATCCATGTCGCTGTCATCGACGGGATTGGAGCCGGAATCGGGATCGCTGTTGCCTTCCTTGACGTCATATTCCCGCGCCAGTTCGATGATGTAGGTCAGCTTGTCCAGGGGAAGGCCCAGTTCCGGCACATCGTCGGAGGCTCGCGAAGACGGGGACATGGCGGATACTCCTGGGTTCCACGGTCTTGAACGAACTGTGACCCGCGCCCGTTCCGCCCGCCTTGCGCGACATCAAAGGCTTTTGCATTGACGCGGCCCCTCCCCCCGATCTATACGGGCTGCGGGCCACGCCTCCCCAACGAGGTGCTATCATTCTGGAAGGAATGAACCGCGATGACTGAACAAGTACGTCCGGCTGTGCGTCCCGCACGGCCTTTTTTTTCCTCCGGTCCCTGCGCCAAGCGCCCCGGATGGACCCCCGAAAACCTGAAGAATGCCCTTCTGGGCCGTTCGCACCGCTCCAAGCCGGGCAAGGCCCGGCTGAAGGAAGCGATCGACAGGACGCGCGCCATCCTGGGCGTTCCCGCCGATTACCGCATCGCCATCGTGCCGGCATCCGACACCGGCGCGGTCGAAATGGCCATGTGGTCCCTGCTGGGTCCGCTGGAAATCGACATCTATGCCTGGGAAAGCTTCGGCGAGGACTGGGTCACCGACACGGTCAAGCAGCTCAAGCTGAAGGCCGAGGTGCACAAGGCGCCCTATGGCCAGTTGCCTGAAATGAAGGCGCACAAGAACCGCGACACCGTCTTCCTGTGGAACGGCACGACCAGCGGCGTGAAGGTGCCGAACGGCGACTGGATTGCGTCCGATCGCGACGGCCTGACCATCTGCGACGCCACCAGCGCGGTCTTCGCCATGGACCTGCCGTGGGAGAAGCTGGATGTGGTGACGTTCAGTTGGCAGAAGGTGCTGGGCGGCGAGGCCGCGCACGGCATGCTGATCCTGTCGCCGGGCGCAGTTGCGCGGCTTGAGAGCTACACGCCCCACTGGCCGCTGCCCAAGATCTTCCGCATGACCAAGGGCGGCAAGATCGTTGAAGGCATCTTCGAGGGCGAAACCATCAACACACCCTCCATGCTGGCACTGGAAGACTATCTGGATGCGCTGAACTGGGCGGAGAGCGTGGGCGGCCTGAAGGGGCTGATCGACCGCTCCAACGCCAACCTCAAGGCGCTGGAAGACTGGGCCGCCAAGTCGGACTGGTGCGGATTTCTGGCGCAGGACAAGGCCATCCGCTCCAACACCAGCGTGTGCCTGAAGATCATTGATCCCTGGTTCACGGCGCTGGACGACGCGGCCAAGGCGGACGCGGCCAAGAAGATCGCGTCCGTGCTGGAAAAGGAAGGCGTGGCGCTGGACATCGCCGGCTATCGCGCCGCCCCGCCGGGCCTTCGCATCTGGTGCGGCGCCACCGTCGACACCGCCGACGTGGCCGCCCTGACGCCCTGGCTGGACTGGGCCTGGTCCCAGGTCAAAGGCGCCTGATTTCCCCCTCATCCGCCGCGCCGAAAAGCGGCGCGGCACCTTCTCCCGCAAGGGGAGAAGGAAAACCGGAGTATTGCCAATGCCCAAAGTTCTTATCGCCGACAAACTCTCGCCCGCCGCCGTTGCCATCTTCAAGGAGCGGGGCCTGGACTTCGACAACAAGCCCGGCATGACCAAGGAAGAGCTGATCGCCTGCGTCGACCAGTATGACGGCATCGCCATCCGCTCGGCCACCAAGCTGACCAAGGACGTTCTGGCCGCCGCCAAGAAGCTGAAAGTTGTCGCCCGCGCCGGCATCGGCGTCGACAATGTCGACATTCCCGCCGCCACCGCCGCCGGCGTGATCGTGATGAACACGCCTTTCGGCAATTCCATCACCACGGCGGAACACGCCATCTCGCTGATGCTGGCGCTGGCGCGCGAGCTGCCGGCCGCCAATACCTCCACCCAGGCCGGCAAGTGGGAGAAGAACCGCTTCATGGGCGTGGAGATCACCGGCAAGGTGCTGGGCCTGATCGGCGCCGGCAATATCGGCTCCATCGTCGCCGACCGCGCGCGCGGCCTGAAGATGCGCGTCATCGCCTATGACCCCTTCCTGTCGCCGGAGCGCGCAGTGGAACTTGGCGTGGAAAAGGTGGAACTGAACGATCTTCTGGCCCGCGCCGATTTCATCACCCTGCATGTGCCGATGACGGCGGAGACCAAAAACATCCTCTCCGCCGACGCCATCGCAAAGACCAAGAAGGGCGTGCGCATCATCAATTGCGCGCGTGGCGGTCTGATTGACGAAAATGCCCTGCGGGCGGCCATCGACAACGGCCACGTCGCGGGTGCCGCCCTGGACGTGTTCGAGACCGAGCCGGCCAAGGAAAATGTGCTGTTCGGCAGCGACAAGGTGATCGCCACCCCGCATCTGGGCGCTTCCACCACCGAGGCACAGGAAAATGTCGCCCTGCAGGTGGCCGAGCAGATTTCCGACTATCTGCTGACCGGCGCCGTCACCAATGCGCTCAACATGCCGTCCATCTCGGCGGCCGAGGCCAAGCAGGTGAGGCCCTGGATCGAACTGGCGGAAAAGCTGGGCAGCTTTGCGGGCCAGTTGACCGGCACCAGCCTGACGGCGGTGGAGATCCTGTATGAAGGCACGCCGTCCGCGCTCAACACCCGCGCGCTGACCCAGGCGGCGCTGGCGGGCCTGCTGACGCCCATCCTGACCGGCGTGAACATGGTCAACGCCCCGGTGGTCGCCAAGGATCGCGGCATCAAGGTCAGCGAGACCCGCCGCGATGCCGAAGGCATCTATGAAGGCTTCATCAAGCTGGTCGTCACCATGACCGATGCCGGCGGCGCCACCTCGACCCGCCGGGTCGCGGGCACCGTGGCCAATGGCCGCCCGCGCCTGATCCAGATCAAGGATATTCCCATGGAGTGCGAATTCGCGCCCCACATGTTCTACATCGTCAACGAGGACAAGCCGGGCTTCATCGGCAAGCTGGGCACCATGCTGGGCGATGCCGGGGTCAATATCGCCAACTTCACCCTGGGACGCAGCGCGCCCGGCCAGGATGCCATCTGCCTGGTGGAAGTCGACGGTGCGGTACCGGACAAGGTGATCGAAGCGGTCGCCAAACTGCCGGTGGTCAAACACGCCAAGGCGCTGGCGTTCTAAAGTGACCCCCCTCCGGTTTCAGCTGTCGCTCGGCTCCCAAACGGTCGCCTTCGCACGCTGAAACCACCTCCCCCCGCCAGCGGCTTCACCGCGCAGGGAAAGAAAGCTGGTGCCTGCTGAGGGTTGCGCCGCGATATGCGGCGCTCGAACGACAAAAGGAAAAAAGGCGCCTGTGTCAGGCGCCTCTTTTTTGCGCGATTGCCTCGTGGTGCCGGATGACCTCGGTCACGATGAAGTTCAGGAATTTCTCGGCGAAGTCGGGATCCAGCCTGGCCTCTTCGGCCAGGCGGCGAAGGCGCGCAATCTGCGCCGCCTCGCGGCCCGGATCTGCGGGGGGAAGATCGTGCGTGGCCTTGAACTCGCCCACCGCCTGGGTGCACTTGAATCGTTCCGCAAGCAGATGGATCAAGGCGGCATCGATATTGTCGATGCTGTTTCGCAGTCGCAATAGTTCCGGATGGTTCATGCCCGCCTGCCTTGCCGCTCGCATATTGTTTAGGCGATCCCGGTTTCCGGGCCAAGCCGTCAGGTTTGAACACTTTATTCGCAGGCAGTCTTAACATCCCACCTGTTTCCCCTTTCAATTCAGGGGAATTGAGTGGTTAGCTGTGGACCGCAAAAGGGTGGGGGCCCGGCGCGGCCGGCAAGAGCCGGCGGGCAGGGCGATTTGGGGCAATGGCGCATTCTCGATTTCATACGGCCAGGATCGTCCTGGCGCTGGCCCTGGGGCTTTTCGCCGCCGGTTGCGCCACCGATCCGGAGGCACCGGACGATCCGCTGGAGCCGATGAACCGGTTCTTCTTCGACTTCAACCAGCGGCTGGACAGACACGCCGCCCTGCCGGCGGCCAGCTTCTATACCAGCGCCGTGCCGCGGCCGGTGCGCGGCACGGTGCACAATGTGCTGAACAATCTGGGCGGCCCGGTCACCGCGGTAAACGATGTGCTGCAGCTGGAATTCGAGAATGCCGGCGTCGCCGCCAGCCGCTTTGTGATCAACACCACCATCGGCGTGGCGGGAATCTTCGACATCGCGACCGACTGGGGCCTGCCCGAACGCCATCGCGATTTCGGCGAGACGCTGGGGGTCTATGGCGTGCCGCCGGGCCCCTATCTGGTGCTGCCCTTCCGCGGCCCCTCCGCGGTACGCGACCTGGCCGGCAGCTATGTCGACGGCTATTTCACGCCGTTGCGCTATGCGCGCTATACGGGGCGGAACTATGTGGGGCTGGTCCGTTCCTCGCTTGGCTCGATCGACAACCGGTCCGCCAATATCATCACCTATCGGGACATCGAGCGGGCCAGCGTGGACTATTACGCCACCATGCGGGCCTATTACCTGCAGCGCAGGGCCCGCCAGGTGGAGGAAAAATCCGTCCAGACCGCGGAGTTGCCCGACTTCTAGGCAACGCTTTCAACCGGCGCCGGAACATGCTCTAAACCGCTGCGTTCAGAGCCTTATCAGAGCGCATGACCATCGTCGAACGTATCGTCGCCTTCTGCTGCCGCTTCTATGTGCCGGTAATCCTGGCCAGCCTACTGCTGGCCGTGGGCGCCGGCATCTATACCGCGCAGAACTTTGCCATGAACAGCGACAGCGCCTCGCTGATCGACGCCAAGGTGGGCTGGCGGATGCGCGAGGCGCGCTTCGACGCCGCCTTTCCCCAGCAGAGCAACCTGACGCTGGTGGTCATCGATGGGGCGACGCCGGAACTGGCCGAATCCGCCGCCGCGCGCCTGAGCGATGCCCTTTCGCAGGACCGCGCCCATTTCATTCGGGTGCGCCGGCCTGACGGCGGCACCTTCTTCAACCGGAACGGCCTTCTGTTCCTGTCCGTGTCCGAGGTCCAGCAGACCACCCAGGACTTGATAAAGGCCCAGCCTTTCCTGGGCGCGCTGGCGTCCGATCCCTCCATCCGCGGGATCATGAACAGCCTTTCCACCGCCCTGCTGGGCATCCAGACGGGCGATGCCAGGCTGGCCGATCTGGCCGCACCCATGGCGCGCTTCGCCGACAGCTTCGGGGCCGCCGCCAAGGGCCAGACGCAGTATCTGTCCTGGCGCTCGCTGATCACCGGCGGCAAGCCCAGGCCCGAGGAGCTTCGCCGCTTCATCTCGGTCAAGCCGAGACTGAATTTCGACGCGCTGGAACCGGGCGCGCAGGCCAGCGCCGCGATCCGCGCCGCGGCGGCAAGGCTGGGCCTGGGGCTGGGCAATCATGTGGAGAACGGCGTGCGCGTGCGCCTGACCGGGCCGGTGCCGCTGTCGGATGAGGAATTCGCCACCCTGACCGACCGCGTCTGGCTGATGGTCGGCGCAATGATGGCCGGCGTGCTGTTGACCCTGTGGCTGGCGCTGAAATCCTTCCGCATCATCTTCGCCATCCTGGTCACGCTGTTCGTGGGCCTGGCCATCACCATGGGACTGGGGCTGATGGCGGTGGGCGTGTTCAACATCATCTCCATCGCCTTCATCGCCCTGTTCGTGGGACTGGGGGTGGATTTCGGCATCCAGTTCTCGGTCCGCTACCGGGCCGAGCGATACCGCGAGCAGAACCTGGCGCGCGCGCTGGCCAATACCGGGCGCGGCGTTGGCGTGCCGCTGGCCCTGGCGGGGGCAGCCACCGCGGTTGGGTTCTTCTCGTTCCTGCCCACCACCTATACCGGCGTGGCCGAACTGGGCCTGGTGGCGGGCATCGGCATGATCGTGGCATTCCTTCTGTCGATCACCATGCTGCCGGCGCTTCTGATGCTGCTGAACCCGCCGGGCGAATATGAGGATGTGGGTTTTGCCGCGCTCGGCCGGGTGGACGATTTCATGACCGCCCACCGGCGCCAGGTGATTGTTGTCGCGACCGTCGCCGCCGCCATATCGCTGGTGATGATGGTGTTCCTGCGTTTCGACTCCGACCCGCTGGACCTTCGCAGCCCCAAGGTGGAATCGGTTTCCACCCTGTTCGACCTGATGAAGAATCCGCAGACGTCGCCCAACACGATCGACGTCCCCGCCGTGTCGCTGGCGGTGGCGGATGCGCTGGCCGAGCGCATTTCCCAGCAGCCGCTGGTCGGACAGGTGATCACGCTGTCGAGCTTCATTCCGTCCGACCAGCAGGCCAAGCTGGCGCTGATTGGCGACGCCAACAATCTTCTGGACGCCACCGTCAATCCCTTCGATGTCGCGCCTGCGCCCACGCCGGCGGAGGATCTCGCGGCCATGACATCGACCGCCGCCAAGCTGCGTACGGCCGCCGGCACGGCGCAGGACGAGCCTGCCCGCGAGGCCCGGCGGCTGGCGGACGCGCTGGACGCTGTGGTGAAGGCAGGCGCCCCCACCCTGGTGCGGGCGCGTGAGGCCCTGATTCCCGGGCTGAAGACCATGCTGTCCCAGGTGTCGGACTCGCTGAAGGCCGAGCCCGTCACCATCCAGAACATGCCCGCCGAACTGCGCCAGGACTGGGTGGCGCCCAACGGCACCGCCCGTATCCAGGTGTTCCCCAAGAACCCCAGCAACAATCCGACCGCGCTTTCCGCCTTTTCCAACCAGGTCCTGGCCGTGGCGCCCGAAGCGACCGGTGCGCCCATCTCGATCCGCGAATCCGGCAAGACCATCGTGGGCGCCTTCACCGAGGCGGGCATCCTGTCGTTCATTGCCCTCATCATCCTGCTGGCGGTGGTGCTGCGAAGCCTGAACGATGTGGTGATGACCCTGGCACCGCTGGTTCTGGCGGGGCTTCTGACGCTGGCGACCTGCGTCGCCGTCGGCCTGAAGCTCAACTTCGCCAATGTGATCGCGCTGCCGCTGCTGCTGGGCATCGGGGTGGCATTCAACATCTATTTCGTGGTGGCCTGGCGGCACGGCCAGCGCTGTTTCCTGGCTTCCGCGCTGACCCGGGCGGTGATCTTCAGCGCGGCGGTCACGGCATCGGGCTTCGGCACGCTGTGGCTGAGCGTACATCCTGGCACCGCCAGCATGGGCGAGTTGTTGATGATCTCGCTGATGTGGGTCCTGGTGACGACGCTGCTGCTGTCGCCCGCGCTGCTTGGCCCGCCGCCCGAACATCAAAGACTGCACGATCCGGAAGTGTGAACCGGAAAGCCAGGCTCGAGCGCCGCATTCCGCGGCGCGCCCCGCCGCATCCACCAGCTTTCTTCCCCCGCGAGCGTTGAGCGCACACAGACCCGCCTCCCCTTCGCGCGCGTCAGTGCGCAGGCCGCCGCATCACGCACAGACTTCCTCCCCCCTTTGGTGCGAAGCACCAGAAAGGGGGAGGTGGCTGTAGCGACGCGAAAGGGCGGCGCACCTGGTGCGCCGCTCTTGAGCAAAGTTGCGAAAGCCGGAGGGGGTTAAATTAAGACAGGGTCTGATCCGCCAAGGCATTGATCTTCTTGGCCAGGCCCTGGGGCCCCGATGTCTTCAGCGTGCCGGCGAAGTCGGAGCGTTTCTGCGCCATCTGGCTGATATTGCCCGCCAGATAGACATCGGTGACCTTCCAGTTGCCGTCCACCTGATGCAGGCGGTAATTGAACGCCACCGGATCACCGGACGAAGGCACAAGCCTGCTCTTTACGAAGCGCTCGCTGCCGCGCGTGATCGACTGAGGATCAACGGGGAATTTCTCGCCGCCGTAGGAATCGAAATTCTTGGCATAGTTGGCGATGGTCATCCGGGTGAAGGCATCGACCAGCGCCTTCCTGTCGGCGTCCGACATGGCGGCGAAGGTGGGACCGACCGCGGCGGCCGTCATCGCCTCAAGGTCGAAGACCTTCTCCACGGCGGGCCTCAGCCTGTCATAGCGGGACTTGGCGGTGCCGCCCGATTTCATTGACGCGACCAGCGCATCGTAGAAGACCTGAATCTGTGCCGCGGCCGGATCGGCGGCCTGGGCCGTTGTGGACTGACCCGGGGCGGACTGACCCGAGGCGGACTGGGCCAAAGCAGACGGGGCCGTCACGATCAGGCCAGCGGGCGCCGCAGCCAGCATCAGCCCCAGACAAATGGGTTTCAGAAAGCGGTTCATCGAAATTCTCCCTATGCCCCGTCTAACGCATGAAAGCCCAATTTGGCGGCAAAAAACGGCAATTTTCCGCCATTTTTTAAGCGCTCAGGCATCACGGTCCAGGAGGAAGAAAGGCAGGCCCGACAGTTCGGGCGCGCGCGCGGCGTGCGGCCCAAGGGCTTCGACCGCCTTGGCGGCACGGCGCCGGGCCTCGGCCCGCGCCCCCTCGAGGCCGAGCAGGGTCACCAGCGTCTGCTTGCCCATGCCGGCATCCTTGCCCACCGCCTTGCCGGTTTTTTCAGGCGTGGAGGTAACATCAAGCAGATCGTCGGTGATCTGGAACACCACGCCCATCTCTTCGGCATAGGCCTTGAGCCGGGCGCGGTCCTCTGCACCGGCCTGTGCCAGAATGGGGCCCGCCTCGCAGGAGAATTCGAACAGCTGGCCGGTCTTCTTGCGCTGGAGTTCGATCACATCGTCCACGCCGAAGCTGCCCTCCTTGATGAAAGAAGGGGCCAGCATGTCGATCACCTGGCCGCCGATCATGCCGCTGTGGCCCGACGCCTCGGCCAGGCGCGCGATCAGCGCGCAGCGGACATCGGCGTGCGCGTGGGTGGCCGGGTCGGCCAGTATCTCGAAAGCGAAGGTCAATAGCGCATCGCCCGCCAGCACCGCCGTCATCTCGTCGAACGCGATGTGGGTGGTGGGCCGGCCGCGGCGCAGATCGTCATCGTCCATGCAGGGCAGATCGTCATGCACCAGCGAATAGGTGTGCAGGCATTCGATGGCCGCCCCCACGCGCAGGGCCTGGCTCTCGGGCACCGCGAACAGGCGGGCCGCATGCAGCACCAGGAAGGGGCGCAGGCGCTTGCCGCCCCCCATCACCGCATAGCGCATCGCCTCCTGGACCCGGGCCTGGCGGCCGGCGGGCCTGGGCAGAAGCGCTTCCAGCGTCGAATCGGCCAGGCGGGCGGCCGCCGCGATGGCCGGGGGCAACAGGGCAGGGTCGTTCTGGGGCCGGGCCCGGTGCGCGGTATCAGACATGAAGATGCCTCATTTGATGCCTTCCGGGTGGATCTGGCCGGTTCCCGGACCGGAAGCCACCAATTTCGGGCGGTTCATGGCCTCTTTTGGCCCCGGAAAGCAACCGGCTTTTGGCCGCTATGGCCCGCGTGCAACAGCGCTGCCGTTCCATGCCCAAAGGGCCCGTTATCCATGCAGGGGAAGGGGTTGCGCCCCCTTGCCCGATGCAGGACAATAGCCATGTTGCAGTGCAGCCACCACTTGGGGCATGGCGCGGGTTCTGGTATGCCCCCCGCCTGGAATTGCGCCCCCCTTGGATCAGGGACCCCATATGCGAGTCATCCTAGCCCAGCCACGCGGCTTCTGCGCCGGGGTCGTGCGTGCCATCGACATCGTGGAGAAGGCGCTCGACAAGTATGGCGAGCCTGTCTATGTGCGCCACGAGATCGTGCACAACAAGCATGTCGTGAACACCCTCAAGAGCAAGGGCGCCCGCTTCGTCGAGGAGCTGGACGAAGTGCCAGAGGGCGCGGTGACCGTCTTTTCCGCGCATGGCGTGCCGCAGGCGGTGTTCAAGACCGCCCAGGACCGCAAGCTGCCGGTGCTGGATGCCACCTGCCCGCTGGTGTCGAAAGTGCACAACCAGGGCAAGCGCTATGTCGCCCATGGCCGCACGCTGATCCTGATCGGCCATGCCGGCCATCCCGAGGTGGAAGGCACCATGGGCCAGGTCGGCGCGCCGGTGCATCTGGTGCAGAAGGAAGAAGATGTGGAGGCACTGGCCATCGCCGTCGATACGCCGGTCGCCTACATCACCCAGACCACCCTGTCGATCGACGACACCAAGGGCATCATCGTGGCGCTGAAGCGGCGCTTCAAGGACATTGTCGGGCCCGAGACTTCCGACATCTGCTACGCCACCCAGAACCGGCAGACCGCCGTGCGCGAGCTGGCCAAGCTGGCCGACGTGATCCTGGTGGTGGGCGCGGCCAACAGCTCCAATTCCAACCGGCTGCGCGAGATCGGGCTGGAGGAAGGCGTTCCCAGCTACCTGATCAATGACGGCAGCGAGCTGAAGGCCGAATGGGTCCGCGGCAAGAACATTGTCGGCCTGACCGCCGGCGCCTCGGCCCCCGAGGAACTGGTGATGCATGTCATCGAGGCGCTGGGCGCCATCGAGGACGTGGCCGTGGAAACCATGGACGGCAAGAAGGAACATATCGAATTCCGCCTGCCGGCCGAGTTGAGGGCTTAACGCATATGGGACTGCCGTTTCGCCAGGCCGCCAAGATCGGCGCCTATGTCGTGAAGAAGCACATTTCCGGCGGCAAATATCCGCTGGTGCTGATGCTGGAGCCGCTGTTTCGCTGCAACCTGGCCTGCGCCGGCTGCGGCAAGATCGACTATCCCGACGAGATCCTGAACCAGCGCCTCAGCTACCAGCAGTGCATGGACGCGATCGAGGAATGCGGCGCGCCGGCCGTGTCCATCGCGGGCGGCGAGCCCCTGCTTCACCGCGACATGCCCAGGATCGTGGAAGGCTTCATCGAGCGCGACAAGTTCGTGATCCTGTGCACCAATGCACTGCTGCTGGCCAAGAAGATCGACCAGTACAAGCCGCATCCCAATTTCACCTGGTCCATCCATCTGGACGGCGACAAGGCAATGCACGACAAGTCGGTGTGCCTGGACGGAACCTATGAAAAGGCCGTCGCCGCCATCAAGCTGGCCAAGGATCGCGGCTTCCGCACCCAGATCAACTGCACCCTGTTCGACGGCGCCGATCCGGAGCGTACCGCACGCTTCTTCGACGAGGTGATGGCGATGGGCGTGGACGGCATCACCGTGTCGCCCGGCTATGCCTATGAGCGCGCGCCCGACCAGCAGCACTTCCTGAACCGCGAGCGCACCAAGACCATGTTCCGCGAGATTTTGAAGCGCGGTGACGGCGGCAAGAACTGGGACTTCACCAACTCGCCCCTGTTCATGGACTTCCTGGCGGGCAACCAGACCTATGAATGCACGCCCTGGTCGATGCCGCTTCTGACCGTGTTCGGCTGGCAGAAGCCGTGCTACCTGCTCGGCGAAGGCTATGTGAAGACCTTCAAGGAGCTGATGGAAGGCACCGAGTGGGAGAAGTACGGCGTCGGCAAGTATGAGAAGTGCGCCAACTGCATGGTGCATTGCGGCTTCGAAGGCACGGCCGCCACCGATTCCATCAAGCATCCCTGGAAAATGATCCCGCTGGCGCTGAAGGGCGTGAAGACCGAAGGCCCGTTTGCGCCGGAGATCGACCTGTCGAACCAGCGCCCGGCGGAGTACGTCTTCTCACGCCATGTCGAGCAGAAAATGTCAGCCATCAAGGCCGGCAAGTCCGACACCACAGAGATCGCGGCAGCGGAGTAGTTCCTTAAACGCCTTCGACGAGCCCCTGCCCGTGCGGATCAGCGCGGGCAGCTGCTGGGGCTTTTTCACCAGCGACCACAGCACGCGGGCGATGGAGATGCTTCCGTCCGGCTGCATCGCCACCAAAGCCGCGGGCGGCAATGTGTGGCGAGCATCGTCGGAGATCACCCGCAGCGCCGCCAGCGGCAGGCCGCGGGAAGCGGCAAAGCGGGCGGCGATGTGCGATTCCATGTCCACCGCCAGCGCGCCGGTGCGGGTGTGCAGCCCGGCTTTCGCTTCGGTGTCCTGCAGCACCGCGTCGCTGGCGGCAATGACGCCCTGGTGGGCATGGGCCTGATAATGAGAATAAAGGCGCGACATCAGACGCACGCGCCAGGTCTCGTCGCAGTCCCACACCTTGCTACCCTGGCCAAGCGGACCGTCGAAGCTGATGGCTTCGGCGATGACGACATCGCCGACCTTCAAAAGCGGCGACAGGCCGCCGCCAAGCCCGATGGAGATCACGCCGCGAATGTCGCCATGCAGGGCGTCGAGCTTTTTCGCCAGCCCCTCGCCATCGCCGCCGCCCGCCACCGCCACGACATCGGTGGTGCCGACAATCTCGGCTTCGCGGGTCAGGCCGCAGACGGCGAGGATGGTCATGATGACCTCGTGCACATGTGCAAGATGAAATCCCCCAGTGTCATGGCCCGCGAATGCGGGCCACCCAGGTTGGCCCCGCGTTTAAGCTGCAATTGGTTCGATATTTCATCCTGAAAGTCCACGACATGTTTCAACTGGGTGGCCCACACTCCGGTGGGCCATGACAGTTTGGTTCGTGGCCGCTCTAAAGCCCAAACTCAACCCGGCGGGAATTGCCCGTTTTCAGGTTGCGATAGCGCGCCAGCGCCCAGAGCGGGAAGAATTTCGGATAGCCGTGATAGTTCAGGTAGAAGACGCGCGGGAACCCGCCGCCGGTGTAATGGGCCTGGCTCCACAACCCGTCCGCTTCCTGCGTCGCCTTCAGGTAATTGACGCCGCGCGCCACGGCCGGATGATCCACCTGCCCGGCCGCCATCAGGCCGAGCAGCGCCCAGGCGGTCTGTGACGCGGTCGACGGCGCCGGCTCATAGCCCTTGTAATCCAGCTTGTAGCTGTCGCAATTCTCGCCCCAGCCGCCGTCCGGGTTCTGGATGGCAACCAGCCAGTCGGCGCCGCGCTTCATGGTTGGATCGTCGGGCTTCAGGCCCGCGCCGTTCAGCCCCGCCAGCGCCGACCAGGTGCCATAGATGTAATTGACGCCCCAGCGGCCCCACCAGCTTCCGTCCTCGCGCTGGGTCTTGCGCAGATAGGCGATGCCGTCGGCCAGCGCCTGCCCACCATTGCCCAACTGCGCCAGCATGCCGACGCAGCGGCCCGACACGTCTTCCGTCGGCGGGTCCAGCAGCGCGCCATGATCGGCAAAGGGAATGTTGTTCAGGTAGTAATAGGAATTGTCGGCATCGAAGGCACCCCAGCCGCCGTCTTTGGATTGCAGCCCTTCCACCCATTCGCGCCCGCGCGCGATGGCGACATCGGTCTGCGGCACGCCCGCGCGGTCGAAGGCCATCACCACCACGGCGGTATCGTCCAGGTCGGGATAATAGTCGTTGCGGTACTGGAAGGCCCAGCCGCCGGGGCGCACATCCGGCTTTTCCTCGGCCCAGTCGCCCTTCACGTCCAGCACCTGCAGGGGCCGCAGCCATTCCAGCCCGTGGGTGACAGCGGCGCAGGCCTTTTCGTCCTTGGTCTCCAGCAGCGCATGGGCGACCAGCGCGGTATCCCATACCGGCGAGACGCAGGGCTGGCAGTAAGCCTCGTCGTCCTTCACCACCAGCAGGTTTTCGACCGACTTGCGTGCAATGGCGCGGTCGGGATGATCGGCCGGATAGCCCAGGACGTCATACATCATCACGCTGTTGGCCATGGCGGGATAGATGGCGCCCAGCCCGTCCTCGCCGTTCAGCCGCTCGGTCGTCCAGGCGCGGCACTTCTCGATGGCGCGGGCGCGCGCGCCCCTGGGCCAGGGCACGATCTTCAGCACCCTGTCCAGCGCGCCGAAGAATGCCGACCAGCCCGCGCTCTGGTGGGGGGCACGGGGACTGGCGGCAGGAACGCCCGGGACGAACAGTTCGGGCACATGGATGCCGCGCGGATTCTTCGCCAACGGCCTTAGCGCGCACAACACCAGCAGCGGCACGATCACCGTGCGCGCCCAATAGCTCATCTTGGACAGATGGATGGGAAACCAGCGCGGCAGCAGGATCAGTTCCGGCGGCACGGTGGGCACGTCGTGCCACGATGCCTGGCCGTAAAGGCACAGAAGAATGCGGGTGAAGACATTGGCCTTGATGGCCCCGCCGCGCTTTCTGATCTCTTCGCGGGCGCGCGCCATGTGCGGCGCCTCGATATCATCACCGATCATCTTCAGCGCGAAATAGGCCTTCACGGTCGCGGAGATGTCGAAGGCGCCTTCGTGGTACAGCGGCCAGCCGCCATGCGCGCCCTGGATGCGGCGCAGATAGACGCCGATCTTGCGCTCCAGTTCCAGGTTGGGCGTCTCACCCAGCCAATGCACCAGCAGCACATATTCGGCGGGGATGGTGGCGTCGGCTTCCAGTTCATAGACCCAGTGCCCGTCCGGCTTCTGTTGCGCCAGGACGGCGTCGGTGGCGGCCTTTATGGCGCCTTCCACATCAAGATAATCGGCGGGATTAAGCTGGTTCATGGCGGGACCGGACTATAGGGCCAGATGCTTCAGGGCCAAAGCTGCCGCCGTCTCGCCCGAGCGCAGGGCCCCCTCGATGGTGGCGGGAAGGCCCGTCTGGGTCCAGTCGCCGGCCAGGAACAGGTTGCGCCATTGGCTGCGGGCGGGCGGGCGGCGCGCATCCTGGGCCGGCGTGGCGGCAAAGGTGGCGCGCTTTTCCTTCACGACCTGCCAGGGCGGAAGCACAGTGTCGATGCCAAGCGCATCAACCACGTCTGACCACAGGATGGCGGCCAGGTCCTCGCGAGGCCTGTCGACGATGGCATCAGCGCCGCTGACCGTGACCGAAATGCGGTCCGGGAAAGCGAATATCCACTCCACCGTCCCGCCGATCACGCCCAGCATGGCGGGGGCTCCATCCTGCGGAAGAAATTCAGGCGGCGGTGCGACGCGGAAATGACCGTTGACGATGGCGCGGAATTCATTGGGCACCATCAGCCCGGGCAACAGGTCACAGGCTGCCCAGGGCGGCACCGCCAGGACCACCGCGTCCCCCGGCCCGACGGGCTCGATGCCGTCAGGCAGGTCCAGCGCCGCCGCATCGCGCGCGGACAAGGTCAGGCCACGCAGGCGCGTTCCCAGCTTCACCGCCGCACCGCGCGCGGCCAGATACGCCAGCGCCGGTTCGACGAAGGCGGCCGCCAGTGTGGGGTGGGCGATGCGCGGGCGGTAATGCCACCCGCCTTTCGCCAGGGTCTCGCGCACCACCGCACCTGCCAGCGCCGCCGACGAGTCTTCCGGCTCGGTGTTCAGCGCCGCAAGCAGGAAGGGCCGCATCAGCCGCTCCCACAAGGCACCCGTCACAGGCACGCATTCGCTGATGCGCGCAGCGGTCCCGGCCCATAGCAGCGGCAGATAGGCGGCATAATCCTTTGCCCCGGTGCCGGGCACGCGGCGCGAGCCCTGCATCACCCACAGCGGCAGCGCGCCTTCATCCGGCTTGAGCGCCCAGCGCGCGCCGGAGGCCAGATCGGCGAAATGAAATTCGGCCCGCTCCGGCCCGGCCAGCGCGTCGCGCGCGCCGATGCGGGCCAGGTAGTCATGCACCGCGCGGTTGCCCGACAGCACCAGATGATTGCCGTTGTCGATCACCATGCCCAGCGCGGCATCGAAATAGGAGCGGCAGCGCCCGCCCGCCTGGCCGGCGGCTTCCACCAGCGTGACCGCAACGCCCTTTTCGGCCAGGCGCGTGGCCGCGGACAGACCGGAAAGTCCGCCCCCGATCACAAAGGCGCGGCCACTCATCCGAAGAGGCCCTTCATCCGAAGATGCCCTGGCGGACTGCCAGCATCAGCAGCCGCGACTTGGGCAGCGAAGCGCGCCGGCGCGGCGGCGCGAATCCGGCCGCTTCACTGGCCGTCAGGATCTCGGAATAGACCGCGCCCATCAGGCGCGGGGTCCGAAGGCGCCCCCTGGGTCCTGCATTCAGGATCGCGCGCGCCTGGTCGTAATGATGGTGCGCCATACCGGCGACGCGCCGGCATACCTCGTCGATGCAGGGACTGGCGACAATGGCCTTGGGATCGAGCGCGGTGATGCCGGCGTCCTCAAGATATTCGCGCGGCAGATAGAGGCGGCCGACGGCGGCATCTTCATCGATGTCGCGCAGGATGTTGGTCAGCTGCAGCGCCCGGCCCAAATGGTGGGCCAGCGCGAAGCCCGGCCCTTCCTCCATGCCGAAAACCTTGATCGACAGGCGACCCACCGCGCTGGCCACCCGGTCGCAGTAAAGGTCCAGCGTGGCAAGATCGGGCGCGACGATATCCTCGGCCACATCCATGTCCATGCCGTCCAGCACGGCATTGAAATCTTCCAGCCGCAACCCGTAGCGCCCGACCGCGGGCGCCAGGAACGCGGCCTGGCCGGGCGCGCCGCCGGCATAAAGGGACTCAAGATCGGCACGCCAGACATCCAGCCGGGCGTGGCGCTCGGCGCGCGTGCCCACCCCGTCATCGGCGATGTCGTCCGCCTTGCGGCAGAAGGCATAGACGGCGAACATCGCTTCGCGCTCGGCTTGCGGCATCAGCCGCATGGCGATGTAGAAGGAACTGCCCGACGCCTTTTTGCGAACCGCCCTGGACTGGCTGGGATCGAGGGAATCAGTGCTGCTCATCTGCGGTTCTTCAGGCGCATAAGCGCAAAGCCCGGCAGGCGCGCCAGAAAAAGACCGGCGGCGTCGGACTTGGAATGGTGCACGGGCTGGGACAGTGGATCGCGGGTCATCAGCAGGCGGTTGAGATCCCCTGCGAGGGTTTGAATGAGATCGACCTCCAGCGCAAGCCTCAAATCCCGGATGGCGCCGCCAAAAGGTCGCGAGGTTTCCAGAAGCCTGGCCGTCCTGGCGGCCAGCCCCGCGATCACGCGCAACAATTCCGGGCTGGACCTGTCCGCGCCCAGTGCCTCCACACCGGTTCCGGCCGCGGCCAGCGCATCCTGAGGGATGTAGACACGATTCAGGGTGCGGTAATCCTTGCCGCAGTCCTGCAGGTGGTTGATCACCTGAAGCGCCGCGCACAGCGCGTCGTTGGCCGGCCACAGCGCCGGCGATTCACCATGCACGTCCAGCACGAAGCGGCCCACCGGCATGGCGCTGTAGCGGCAATAATCCATCAGCCCGTCCCAGTCGGCATAGCGCAGCCTGGTGACATCCCGGCGAAAGGCTTCCAGAAGGTCGAGCGCATGGACGGGATCAAGGCCTCGTTCAGCCAGCACGGCGCGCAGGCGGGCGCCTTCGGGCACCGCATCGCTGCGGCCTTCCAGGCTGGCGCGCATCTGTTCCAGCAGCGCCAGCTTCTGTTCCGCCGGCGCGGTGGGGTGGTCGGCAACATCGTCGGCCATGCGCACGAAGCGGTAGAACGCCAGCACCGGCGGGCGATGCCTTGGCGCGATCAGCACCGAGGCGACGGGAAAATTCTCGTCCTTGTGTCCCTTGCCGGACTGAAGATCGGCAATGCTGCTCATGACGGATCGGCTCTGGTTTCGCGGGTCTTTTGTTCCGTGGCCTTTCTTTCCGTGGCCTTGATCTCCGTGGCCTGGGCGCGGCCCTTCCACATGCCGCCCCGGCCGGACCAGTGCTGGATGGCCGACTGCAAGGTGAAGGCGGCATAAAATACGCCGATCAGCGGCAGGGCAAATCCCCACAGCCAGGACAGGCGGTAGAAGCGCAGGATCGGCACGAACATCACCGCCATCAGTATCCAGGCAAGCCAGCCGGCAAGCTGGGAGATGCCCCATGCGAACAGCGCGGTCGCCACCGGCGCCAGGTACATCAACGCCAGTCCCAGGAGCGTGCCGGCCAGCAGCAGCCGCGAATAGGACAATTGGGCATAGGCACTGCGCGTGACCATGTGCGCGATGTCGGAGACATGGGGATAGGGCCGCAGCGACACCGAACGGTTGGTCAGGCCCAGCCAGATCGGGCCCCGGGCCTTCATCATGCGGCCCATGGCGCAATCGTCGATGATCTCGCCCCTGATGGCGGAGATGCCGCCTGCGGCCTCCAGCGGGGCACGGCGCACCAGCATGCAGCCGCCCGCGGCGGCCGCGATCCTGCGCTTCGGATCATTGACCGCGCCAAAGGGATAGAGCATGTCGAAAAAGAACACGAAGGCGGGGATCAGGAAATGCTCGGCGGTGGTGCGGCAGTTCAGGCGCGCCATCAGCGAGACCAGAACCTTGCCGTCCTGCTCTGCGCGCGCCACCAGATTGCGGAGATTGTCGGGGCTGTGGGCGATGTCGGCATCGGTGAACCAGATGAATTCCGCCGCCCGCGTGCGCGCCTGTTCGCAGCCCTGTTGCATGGCCCAGAGCTTTCCGGTCCAGCCCTTTGGCCGGGGCGCGCCCGTCAGCACGGTGAGCCTTGCCGGGTCCAGCGCGCGCGCCAGTTCGCCGGTACCGTCGTCCGACTGGTCGTCCACCAGGATGATGTGGAATTCGCCGGGATAATCCTGGGCGATCAGGCTGGCGAGGCTGTGCTGGATCACATCGGCCTCGTTGCGGGCCGGCACCACGGCAACCACACGCGGCCAGGATGCGGGTACAGGCACCGGCATCGTGTCGCGCTCGCGCATGCGCCAGAAGCCGGCCCGGAACAGAAGCAGGTAAAGCCACACCGCCAGCGGCAGGAAGCCGAACAGAAGCCCCGCGATCATGTGAGGTATCCGTTCATTTCAGATACCCGTTCTGGGCAAACCAGGCGAGCGCGTCCTCAAGACCCTGGCGATAGTGCCGTGCCTTGTACCCCAGCTCGCGTTCGGCCTTGGCCGAACTGAAGAACATGCGATGGCGCGACATGCGCAGGGCATCGGCTGTCAGGAAGGGTTCCTTGCCGGTGACGCGCGCCGCCGCCTCGGCGGCCCAGGCCAGCGGAAACAGGGGCGCGCGCGGCAGCTTGATGGTGGGGGGCCTGCGGCCGGACAGGAAGGCGATGTCACCCAGCATCTGCCTGAGCATCACATCATGGCCGCCCAGGATGTAATTCTCGCCGACCCGGCCGCGCTCCAGCGCCAGGATATGGCCCTCGGCGACATCATCGACATGCACAAGATTGAGTCCGGTATCGACAAAGGCCGGCATGCGCCCGGCCGCCGCCTCGACGATGATGCGGCCGGTGGGCGTGGGCTTGATGTCGCGCTGGCCGACGGGGGTGGACGGCGCCACGATTACGGCAGGCAGCCCCTCCTGGGCGATCATGCGCTCCACTTCGCGCTCGGCCAGCAGCTTGGAGCGCTTGTAGGTGCCGATAACGGTCTGCGGCGTATGGCGTGCGGTTTCATCCACCGCGCTGCCGCCGGGCTTCAGCGCCGCGACCGAGGAGGTATAGACAACCCGTTCGACCCCTGCCGCCAGCGCCGCCGCCATGGTGGCCCGGGCGCCCTCAAGGTTGTTGCGCTCGATCTCCTGCGGGTCTCTTGCCCAGAGCCGGTAGTCGGCGGCGACATGAAACAGATAGCGCGCGCCTTTCAGGGCAGCAGTCATGGAGGCGCAATCGCGCATGTCGCCGATCACCGGCTCGCAGTCCAGCCGCGCGATGTTGAGCCGATTGGCGTTCGCGCGCATCAAGGCGCGCACATGAAAGCCGCGCGCCACCAGGGCCCGCGCCACCGCCGAGCCGACAAAGCCGGTGGCGCCGGTGACAAGGACGGTGTCGCTCACGGCTTCCCTCCCGCCGCTCGCTCGTGCTCGCGGCGCTCGCCACTTTCGCCCGTCCGCTGGACGGGCTCATCGGCTGCGCGGAACGCGGCTCGCCCTTCCACACCCTGCCAATAGATCAGCGCCGGCACGCCCAGGGCGATCTCGCGCGCCCGCTTGAGCAGCGATACCGCCAGCCCCATCTCCGCCGGCAGGCCGAACAGCGGGGCCAGCATGGCATAGCCGGCTTCCTGCACACCGATCGCGGCGGGCACGAACGCCGCCACCGAGCGGATCGTCGAAAGCAGCGCTTCCAGCGCGATGGCGTTGAAAAGACCGATATGGCCGCCCACCAGCCAGAAGGAGATGAAGGTACCGCCGCCCGCGCCGACCCAGGCCAGAAGATGCAGCGCCGCCGACAGGGCCAGCCGCCGCTTTGAATCGTACATGTGGTGGATGGCCTCGTGCAGGGACACGCCTCCGCCAGCCTGGGGAAAGAAGCGCGCCGCCAGCCGTTCGGCAAGGCCCGCGCCGCGCCGCTGCAGGAAGATCAGAAGCGCGATGCCGGGCACCGCAAGCAGAAGGATCCCGATCATGACATGGGTGATGGTGCCGCTGCCGCTGACATGGCGGAACTGGGTCAGGCCAAGCCCCAGGCCGAAAGCCAGGAAGGCAACCTGGGCCATCGCCTCGGTCGTGGCATCGGCGGCGACGGAGGCACCCGCATAGGCCGCGTTCATCCCGCGCAACACCATCAGCCGCGCCGCCGCCACCATGCCGCCCACCGGCGAGAAGGGCGAGACTTCGGCGATGGAATCGCGCACCAGCCGGCCCGTGTAGAAGTCGAAGATGGGCCGGCGCCGTTCCACCGGCAGCAGAACGGCCCAGGCAAAGGCAAGCGACAGGAACACCAGCAGCGTATAGAGGCAGAGAACGGCCAGCCCCCCGAATCCGGCACGGGCTATTGCCGCCATCACCGGTTCAAAGCCGATCGACCACACCAGATAGACGACGGCGACAAGGCCGGCCAGAAGCGCGATGGCGACGCCGATCCGGGGACTGCGCATCAGGCAGGCAGCGGCTTGGCGCGGAAGCTCCACAGGCGCATGGCCGACAGCGCGGTCTGCGCCAGCTGCGGCAGGAAGCTGGGGCGCAGCAACTCGGGATCGAAGGTGTCCATGCGCCGCCGGTTCTCCGAATAGCAGTCCTCCAGGAAGCGGCGGAAGGTGAAGTCGTCCAGGAACACGGACGCCTGGGTGGCGGAGAATTCCTTGCCTTCGTTCATCTCCTTGCCGCGGCGGGCGGTGCCGACCAGCCGGCCAAGCGCGCGCATGTAGTAGCGCAGGTCGGTCAGCGGCATCAGGGCGCGCGCGATCGGGCCCTTGCGCGCCTGGGTATAGGCCATCCAGTTGACGAAGAAGACGATGTGGCGCGTCTCCTCGTACATCAGGGTTTCGAAGATCGCGAACATCTCCTTGGGCAGGAACTCGTTGGCCATGGCGATCTTGAACACGCCGAACCCCAGGAAGGAATCCATGCACTCGCCGAAGCCGAAATCCTTGAAACGGGTCTCGACATTGTCGGAGACGTCCTCGACCGGGCGCTCGGCGGCATCGATGCCGTATTTCTCGATCATCACCCGGATCAGCTTGGCGTGGCGGGCCTCTTCCAGCCCCTGCAGCGCCACCGCTTCCTTCAGCACCGGATCGGTGATGGTCTCGGTAAAGGCGGCGACGATCGCCCCGGCACGGCGCTCGGTATAGAAGACCTCTTCCCAGAAGGGCACGGATTTCAGGCGCGCCAGGGCATCGGCGTCCAGCTGTGGCCAGGGCAGCGTATCGGGATCGAACTCCGTATAGGTCCGCACGAAATGGCTGCAAAATGCGTCGCGATGTTCCAGCGATCCAATCTTCATCAGGCAGCTTTCTTTTTGGGACCCACGAATTTCAGCGCCAGCCTTGCCATGAAGGGCACGAAGCGCGGGCGCTTGAGGCGCGGGTCGTAAATCGACAGGCGGCGGTCATTCTCCGCCAGGCAGATCGCGATCAGCTGGCCGACGTCGATGTCGGCGCCAAGTTGCTGGGCGCCGTTGACGGTGAAATTGTTGTCCTGCTGGCCATGGCCGACATCCTTGGCGATGCCGATCCTCTCCCAGACCAGGAACAGCCACACCGCCAGCACTTTCAGCTCGAACCAGGGGCGGCGCCAGAAGGGCATGTTGCGCCGGTGCCAGGCCACCCAGTTGACGAAGAACAGGATGTGGCGGCCTTCCTCATGGATCACCGGCTCGAAAGTGTCGATCAGTTCCGGCGGAAAGAAGCCGGTATCCTTGGCTGCCTTGAACAGGCCGAAGGCAAAGAAGCTGTCGATGCACTCGCTGTAGCCGGTGACCATGAAGGCCCATTCCGGGTCCTTCGGGCGGGGGAATGCCGGCTCCGGCGCCAGGGTGATGCCATAGGCTTCCACCAGGTTGGCCAGCACATGGCGGTGGCGCTTTTCCTCATAACCGTCCAGCTCGACCGCCTTTTTCAGCAAGGGATCGGCGATGGCTTCGGCGTAGGTTGCGACGTTCATCCCTGCCTTGTTCTCGGTCTGCACGGCGATGTCCCATATCGGCAGGGAGGTGATGCGCTTTTCGGCCTCGGCATCCAGCCTGGGCCAGTCCAGCACGCGCGGGCGATAGGGATTGTGCGTATCCAGCAGCGTCTTGCAGAACAGCCGCTTGTGCTCGTCGGAGCCGAAGCGGATCGGCCCGTCGCCTGGCCATGTGCCGGTGTCCAGCGTTAGTTCGGGGGGGATGACGAATGCCGTGCTGCTCACGGACTGCTCCTTGACCGGAGTTTCAGGGACAGCCTGATCGGCCTGCCCGCGTAACTCTTTGATTTTGCTCAATTGCCATAGACATTGCGCGGCGCGGACTTTACCGGAAAGTCGCAAAAGCCGCCAAGGCGAATATTGTGCGCCGCAATCAGGGCCGGCATGCGCGGGTCGGTCAGGGCGGCCAGTTCCGCCCCATAGCGATAGCCGGGGGCCGAGCCGGGATAATCCCCGGTCGCCGGGTGCATGTAGATCTCTGACAGCCCGTCCGGCAGGTTGGCCAGAAGCCCGGCCAGCCGGTCCGCCGTCATGGCGCCCGACCAGGCCAGCCCAAAGACCTGGGCCGGAGCGGCCAGCCCGGCGCGTTCAAAGCGGCGGGCGAGGCGCCGGGCAAAGGGCGCTGTCAGCGCCACCACCGCCGAGGCGCGGCGGGGCTCGATCTTCGCCAAGACATCCTGCGGCTCCAGCGGAACGCGGGCGCCCTTCACCCCGTAGCGGGCGGCATATTTGACCAGCAGCCCGGCGATGGTGGGGTGCAGGTGAAAATGCCTGTGGGCGTTCACATGGTCCAGCGGCAGCCCCGTTGCGGCAAAGGCTGCGAATTGGGCTTCGATCTCCGCTTCAAGCTGGCGGCGCACATGGGGCAGGAAGAACATCGCCGCCCCCGCCCGCGCCATGTCGGTGCGGAACAGACCGTCGCGGTCGACCAGGTCGGGCACCTGGGAAGGCGGCAAAGTGGGCCTTCCCTCCACCAGCACCAGGTGGAGGCCGACGCGAAGGGTCGGTGTTTGCCTGGCCCGCGCCACCGCGTCGGCGGCAAGTGGCGCCGACACCATCAGGCTTGCGGCGGTCAGGATGCCGTGCCTGTGCGCCTGCAGCACCGCGTCATTGACCTGGGGCGCGGCGCCGAAGTCATCAGCCGTAACGATCAGGTTTTTCACGGACGGACCATCATCTCCTCACCCCGGGCCTGCCGGAGGGTGAGAAGACGAGAAACGGACGGCAAGGGTCAGGCAGCCGCGTTCTGGCGGTCGCGCAGGAACTGGAAGAACTCCACCCCCTCGCGCAGGCGGCGCTTCATCATGCCTTCCTGGGTCACCATCTCCTTGACGATGGAGCCGATCTTGCGGGGGCGGAAATAGAACTCCCGATAGAAGGTCTCCAGCGAGTCGAAGATTTCCTTGTGGCTCAGATGCGGGTAATGCAGCGGCGCGATCTGGATGCCGTGCTCGTCGATCAGTTCGGCATTGGCCGCGTCCAGCCAGCCATTCTGCATGGCCTGGTTGTATAGGAAGGTGCCCGGATAGGGCGCCGCCAGCGAAATCTGGACGGTGTGCGGATTGATGCGCTTGGCGAACTCGCGCGTCTCGCGCATCGTTTCCAGCGTCTCGCCCGGCAGGCCCAGGATGAAGGTGCCGTGGATCTGGATGCCCAGCTTGTGGCAGTCGCGGGTGAAGCGCTCGGCCACCTCGATGCGCATGCCTTTCTTGATGTTGTGCAGGATCTGCTGGTTGCCGGACTCATAGCCCACCAGCAAGAGCCGCAGGCCGCCATCCTTCAGCTTCTTCAGCGACTCATAGGGCACATTGGCCTTGGCGTTGCACGACCAGGTCACGCCCAGCTTGCCCAGTTCCTTCGCGATCGCTTCGGCGCGCGGCAGGTTGTCGGTGAACGTGTCGTCGTCGAAGAAGAACTCCCTGGTCTGCGGAAACGCCTTCATCGCCCATTTGATCTCTTCGACCACATGTTCGACGCTGCGGGTGCGGTAATTGTGCCCGCCCACGGTCTGCGGCCACAGGCAGAAGGTGCAGCGCGACTTGCAGCCGCGGCCGGTATAGATCGAGATATAGGGGTGCTTCAGATAGCCGATGAAGTAATTCTCCATCTTGAGGTCGCGCTGGTAAACCGGCGTGACCCAGGGAAGGCTGTCCATGTTCTCGATGATCGGCCGGTCGGCATTGTGGACGATCGCGCCCTGCTTGTTGCGGAACGAGATGCCCTTGATGTCGGCCCAGTTCTGGTCGTCGGCGACGTCCTTGATGGTGAAGTCGAACTCGTTGCGGGCGACGAAGTCGATGGCGGGTGCCTCGCGCAGCGAGCCTTCCGCGTTCACCGCCACCTTGGCGCCGATCAGGCCGGCCTTGAGGCTGGGGTTGGCGGCCTTAAGCGCCTCGATCACCTTCACGTCCGACCGGAAGGAGGGCACCGAGGTGTGCGCGACCACCAGGTCGAAGTCCCCGGCCTGGGCCACCACCTCGGCCAGCGACGTCTTGTGCGGCGGCGCGTCGATCAGCTTGGAATTTTCCACCAGCGCGGCGGGCTGGGCCAGCCAGGTGGGATACCAGAAGGATTTGATCTCGCGCTTGGCCTGGTAGCGCGAACCGGCGCCGCCGTCGAAACCGTCAAAGGACGGGGCCTGCAGAAAAAGGGTTCTCATGGTCATTGCCGATAGTCCTTGAGGTCGGTCAGGATTGCGTCATCGCGCCGGCCGGATCCACCGCAAAGCGGGAACCCCGCCAATGGACCGTTTCGCCGAACAGCGACATCGCGAAAACAACAAAAGTCAGAAGGTCGCGCACCGGAAGCAGCCAGTAGGGACCGGACCTGGCCCCGAAAGTAGCATCAATGCGGTATTTCAGGAACAGGCGCGCCGCAAGGGCAGTTCCCAGAAGCCCAAGTGCCGGCCGCGCAAAATCCAGCAGAATCGCGCTGATCAGGGCAAAGGCGAAGCCATGGGTGACGAAGCTGCCCAGGTGCCCGCCGGGGTTGAGCATGCGGATGGTGCGCGTCCAGCGCAGTTCATGCCGCACGATCTCGCCCAGCGAATCCTCGCTGGCTGTGTGGGAAACGCCCAGGGTCGGAATGGCCAGCGTATAGCCCAGGCCCCGCACCGCCCGGCCGATCTCGTAATCGTCGGCCAGAAGATCGGCGAAAGCGGCAAAGCCGCCCACCCTGTCCAGCGTGGCACGGCTGAGCGCGATGGTGGACCCGAAGCAGGGTGCGGCCATCTTCAGGCTGGTGCCGACCAGGGCATTGGGCAGGAAATCGTAGGAGGTGCCCATCGCCGCCAGCGACGCCCACAACGGATCGACGCCCTGTGCCGCGGCGCCGGTATAGAAACAGGTGACCACGCCCACGCCCGGGCGCGACAGCGCTTCCACCACCTGGGCCAGCCATCCGGGGCCCACGGCGATATCGCTGTCCGACAGCACCAGCGTCTCGTGCCGTGCCGCGGGCAGCATGTTGATCAGGTTCGAAACCTTGCCGTTGCTGCCATGCAGCGCATGATCGGACACGATGGCGACATCGCGACCGGGATATTTCGCCGCCAGCGCCGTCACCACGGCCAGCGCAGGATCGTCCTTGTCATGCACGCCGAAGACGATCTGGGCCTCGCCCGGATATTCCTGAAGGAAAAACGTCTCCAGATTCCGCGCCAGTCCCGGCTCGCTGCCATGCAGCGGCTTGAGGATGGTGACCGGCACGGCCCCGGCCGCGGCCAGGGCGCGCGGCGCGCGCATGAAGCGGCTCGCAAGCAACGCCGCGAGCAGCGCATAGGCCGTTCCCGCGAGCGCGATCGCGCCCGTCGCCCAGCCAAAATCCCGCAATATCGCCAGATACATGTGCATCCCTGCCCCCACATACTTATTAGTTGATGGATTCAAAGGGGGTAAGTGGTCGCCCCTGACAAATTGCGACAATTTGGAAATCCGGCCGCGGTCACGCCAAGGTTTTGAACTTTCTGAAGATTTCGGGCATTTTGCGCCGGCAAAAGGCCTCAAAGCCGCACCCCGCCCCTATTGGAAATGTGATGGCCACCCCTCCTTTCTCCCTGCAACAGAGCCTGGAACAGGCCGTCCGGATGCTCCAGCAGGGCAACCTGGCAGGCGCCGAACAGGCACTGGCCCCCCAGTTGGCAGGAACCCCCGACCCGGCGGCCCTGCACATGCTGGGAGCGGTGCGCCTGCACCAGAGCCGCTTCGCCGAGGCCGAGCAGCTTCTGGCCCGGGCCAGGGCAGGGAACCCGAAAAGCCCGATCTTCGCCTATGGCCATGGCGGTTCCCTGGTCCGGCTGGGCCGCAACGACGATGCGATCGAGGCTTTCCGCGCTGCCGTCAGGCTGAAGCCCGACTTCGCCGCCGCATGGCGCGACCTGGCCGCGCTGCAGGAGCAGCTGGAGCGCCTGGAAGACGCCGCCGCCACATGCCGCCGCTGGCTTCAGGCCATGCCGGGCCATCCCGACGCGGTACTGTCGCTGAGCGGGCTTCTGATCAGGACCGAAAATGCCGCCGATGCCGAGAGCCTGCTGCGCCGGCACCTGGCCGCCGCCGCCGGCCCGCGCTATGCCGGCGCGCTGCACAACAACCTGGCCCTGGCGCTGCGCGGCCAGAGCAGGCACGAGGAGGCGCTGGCCGAATTCGAGCGCGCCGCCGGCCTCAATCCTTCCATCCCCTATCTGGACGTCCAGCGCGCCGATGTCCTGCAACAGCTCAAGCGCCATGACGAGGCGCTGGCGCTGTACCGCAAGATGCTGGCGGCCAGCCCCGCCGATCCGCATCTGCATCAGTTCTACAACGACCTGCTCTACCGGCTGGGCAAGGGCGAGGATTACCTGAAATCCTATGACCGGGCGCCGCGCACGCGCGATCTTCTGCTGGGCAAGGCCTTCTTCCTGAGCCATGAGCTCAAGGGCGAGCAAGCCCATGCGCTTTACGAAGAGATCCTTGCGGGCAATCCGGACGACCGCGATGCGCTGGCGGGTGATGCCCGGGCGCTGGCGATGACCGGGCGCCACGGCGAGGCCATGGGGGCGTTCGACCGGGCGCTGGCGCGCAATCCCGGCAGCGCCGAGCTCTTTGCCGATGCCGCCAAGACTGCGCTGCAGGCGGACGACCCGGAAAAAGCGGTGGCGCTGTGCGAGAAGGGCCTCGCCGTCAATCCGCACGACCAGAACTGCCTGTCCGTCATCGGGCTGGGCTGGCGCATGATGGAAGACACCGTGACGGGAGAGGGGCGCGACGAGCAGCTCAGCGGCTATGACCGCTTCGTGCGCGCCTTCGACCTGGAGCCGCCGGAAGGCTTTTCGCGGATCGAGGATTTCAATGCCGAACTGAACGCCTATCTGGACAAGGTCCATACCGGCACCGGCGAGTACATCAACCAGTCGCTGCGCCAGGGCAGCCAGACGGCGGCCCATCTGTTCGGCGCGGGTCATCCGCTGGTCGAGAAGATTCGCGAACGCATCGACCAGGCGGTGGCGCGCTATATCGCCGAGCTGGCCGAAGACGAAGATCATCCCTATCTGTCACGACGGGCGCGGGACTTCCGCTATCACGGCTCCTGGTCCGCGCGGCTGCGCGACTGCGGCTTTCACGTGAACCACGTTCATCCGGCCGGCTGGATCAGTTCGGCCTATTACGTCCATGTGCCCGAGGCGGTGAAGGATGCTGAAGGCCGCCAGGGCTGGATCAAGTTCGGCGAGCCGATTTTCGATATCGCCCTGAAGGATCCGGTGCGCCGCATCATCCAGCCCGCGGTGGGGCGGCTGGTACTGTTTCCATCCTTCATGTGGCACGGCACGGTGCCTTTCCGCGGACCCCAGCGAACGACCATTGCCTTTGATGTGGTGCCGAAGGACTGACGCCTGCCGGCCGCGGCTCGCGTCAAGCGCGCTTGCGGGTGTGTATTGCGCGTGACGCGGCGCGGCGCCCCTTGGCGGCGGCCGCCGACGACAGCCAGTTGGCAAACAGGCGCACCGAATGGTTGCGCCATTGCTGCAGCGGCAGGGCGGAGGCCACGATCCGGACATGCTCTTCGAGGGGCGCACCGCTGCCGGCGGCATGGTGCAGCATCTCTTCCGTGACGCGGTCGAAATAATTTTCCGGCAGCGCCGGCCGGGTGCAATCGCCGCGCAGGAAGCGGCCCATGTCGCGCAGATATTCCCGGCCCAGCGTGACGGAATCATATTCCGGATGACCCTGGAGGAAGACAAAACGGCTCTGGCCCGGCAGCTCGCGGGTAAACAGGTCAGCCCCGCCGCCCTGCAGGCGGGTCAGAACCTGATAGCCATGTGCCGCCAGCGCGTCCTGTGGCGTTTCGTTGCGGCGTGAATGGGGCACGGCGAACTGGCTGGGCACATTCAGGAACAGGGGATCATCCTCGCGCCTGATGGCGGTGAAGACGCCCGACAGCTTGCGCGCCAGGGGGCGGCGGGCGATGCCGTCCAGATGCAGCACCGCGGCATGGGCGGCCAGGCAGGAAAACAGGGTCGTGACGGTGCCCGCCTGGGCCCAGTCGATCAGCCTGGCCAACTCGCCCCAATAGGGCTCGGCGCGCAGGTCCGCGGCCTGGGGCTCGGCACCGGTGACGATCAGCGCGTCGACCGGCGCATGGGGCAGCATACCGGCATCGTCGTAAAAACCTTCCATGCGGGCGCGCGCCTCCCGGCTGCGCGGGATGGAGGACAGCGAGAACAGGCGCAGGCGCACGTCCAGCGGGCCGGCGGCTTCCTTCAGAAGGCGCGCGAACTGGATCTCCGTGGTCCGCAGCGCCTGGTCGGGCATGTTGTTGACCAGTCCCACATGCAGCGTTCCGCGAAAGCTGCTGCCGGTGCCCATCACGAACTGTTCGGTCTTCTTCATCGATTCACCGCCTTCAGGCGCGGTGCGGCCGCGGCCGCCAGCGCCTGGTCCAGATCGGCCAGGATGTCGTCGATGTGTTCGATGCCCACCGACAGGCGGATGGTTTCGGGCGTCACGCCGGCCTTCAACTGTTCCGCCTCTGGCATCTGGCGGTGCGTGGTCGAAGCCGGATGGCAGGCCAGCGACTTGGCATCGCCGATATTGACCAGCCGCTTGATCAGCTTCAGCGCGTCATAGAAATCCTTGCCTGCCTCATAGCCGCCCTTCACGCCAAAGGTCAGCAGCGAGGGCACGCGCCCGCCCAGATATTTCCGGGCCAGGCCGTGATAGGGGCTGTCGTCGAAGCCGGCGAAGTTCACCCAGGCCGCGCACGGATGGGCGCGCAGGAATTGCGCGACCTTGCGGGCGTTCTCCACATGGCGTTCCACGCGCAGCGACACCGTTTCGATCCCCTGCAGCAGGAGGAAGGCGCTCATCGGCGACAGGATCGCGCCGGTGGCGCGCTGATAGACGCTTCGGCAGCGGGCAAGAAATGCGGTGGCGCCGAAGCGCTCGGCATAGACCAGGCCATGATAGGAAGGATCGGGTGTGGTGAACTGGGGAAAGCGGGCGGCATGCGCCATCCAGTCGAAGCGCCCGGCATCGACGACCACGCCGCCCATAGCGTTGCCATGGCCGCCCAGGAATTTGGTCAGGGAATGGATGATGATGTCGGCGCCGTGTTCGGCGGGCCTGAGCAGCACCGGCGTGGCCACGGTATTGTCCACGATCAGCGGCAGGCCGTGGGCATGCGCCATGTCCGCGATGGCGGCCAGGTCGCAGATGTTGCCGGCAGGATTGCCCACGCTTTCGCAGAACACCGCACAGGTGTTTTCGTCGATGGTCGCGGCCAGCGCGCCGGCGCTGTCATCGGCGGCAAGGCGGCCTTCCACGCCCTGCGACGGCAGCACGTGATGCAGCAGCGTGTGCGTGGTGCCGTAAAGCTGCGGCACCGAGACAATGTTGGTTCCCGGCCGCGCCACGTTGGCGAAGGCGTAATAGAGTGCGGCCTGCCCCGATGCCGTGGCCAGCGCGCCCGCCGCGCCTTCGAGCGCGGCCACGCGGTTTTCCAGCACCTGCACCGTGGGGTTGGCGATGCGGCTGTAGCGGAAGCCTTCTTCCTCCAGGTTGAACAGCGCCGCGCCGTGATCGGCACTGTCGAACTGATAGGCCGCCGTCTGATAGATCGGCACCGCGATCGCCTTGGTGGCGGGATCGGCGTCGAAGCCGGCGTGCAGGGCAATGGTTTCGGCGCGCATCCAGAGTGCCTTGATGTACTGATGCGCCGATTTTAAGCCGGGGCAGATTAACGAAACGTCGGCGCAATACCCGAGTGGCGCGGCGCGTTAACGCCGCTTCCACGCAAGGCGGCATACAGTTCCCCCGGGCGCATTTGCGCGCGTTTCAATTCGGGACAGACATGCCGGCTCTTGCCGCCACCAGGGACAATTCGCCTTCCAGGGCGTGGCTGCGCGCGCTGGAAATGACGGCGCGCATCGAGGATGCGCCCGCACGTACCCTGCCGGTGGTGGTCGAGGAACTTGGCCGGCGTTTCGGCGACGCGCCGGCCCTGATCGGCCGCGGGGAAAGTTTCAGCCATGCCGGACTTGCTGCCCGGATGAACCGATATGCCCGCTGGGCCGTGGAGGAAGGCATCGGCAAGGGCGACGTGGTGGCGCTGATGATGCCGAACCGGCCCGATTATCTGGCCGCCTGGCTGGGGCTGACGCGCATCGGCGCGGTGGTGGCGCTGATCAACACCAACCTGCGGGGCGAGGGCCTGGCCCACGCCTTCGCCGCGGCAAGACCCCGACACCTGATCGCGGCGCGGGAGCTTTGCGGGGCGCTGGACGGACGGGAGGCGAAGATGGCGTGCTGGTGGCACAGCGATGCCTTCGGCGCGCTGCTGGATACATTTTCCGGCGAGCCGCTGACGGACAGCGAAAAACTGGATGTCACGCTGAACGATCCGGCACTGCTGATCTATACATCGGGCACCACCGGCTTTCCCAAGGCGGCGCACGTCAGTCACCGCCGGCTGATGAACTGGACCCACTGGTTCGCCGGCATGACCGGCGCGGGGCCGGATGACCGCCTCTACAACTGCCTGCCCATGTATCACAGCGTGGGCGGCGTGGTGGCGTGCGGCGCGGCGCTGCTGAACGGCGGGGCAGTGATCGTGCGGGAGAAATTCTCTGCAAGTGCCTTCTGGTGCGATGTGGCGGAAAGCGGTGCCACCATCTTTCAGTATATCGGTGAATTGTGCCGCTACCTGCTGGCGCATGCGAGCGAAGCGAGCCATCAAAAGGAGATGGGCCGTGCGCCCGCGCACAGGCTGCGCCTGGCAGTCGGCAATGGCCTGGCGGCCGATGTGTGGGAAGCCTTCCAGCAGCGCTTCGCGGTGCCGCGCGTCCTGGAATTCTACGCCGCCACCGAAGGCAATTTCTCGCTCTACAATGCGGAAGGAAAGGTCGGTGCCATTGGCCGCATCCCGCCCTTCCTGGCCCACCGCTTCGCCACCGCGATCGTGCGGTTTGATGATGGCACCGGCGAGCCGGCGCGGGGCGACGACGGCCTGTGCATCGCGGTGGCCCGCGGCGAGGCCGGCGAGGCCATCGGCAGGATCGCCGGTGGCAGTGCCGGTTTCGAGGGCTATACCGACCCGGCCGCCGGCGAGAAGAAGATCCTGCGCAATGTGTTCAAGCCGGGCGATGCCTGGGTGCGCAGCGGCGATCTGATGCGCCAGGACGCCCAGGGCTTCTTTTATTTCGTCGACCGCATCGGCGACACCTTCCGCTGGAAGGGCGAGAATGTTTCCACCACGGAAGTCGCCCAGGTGGCCGCTTCGGCGCCCGGCGTGACCGGCGCCTGCGTCTATGGCGTGGCGGTTGCGGGCCAGAGCGGCAAATGCGGCATGGCCGCGCTGGAAGTGACGGAGGATTTCGACGCCGCGCACTTTCGTGCCCATTGCGCGGCGCGCCTGCCCGCCTATGCGCGGCCCGTCTTCCTGCGCCTGGTGGACGGCCTGTCCTTTACCGAGACCTTCAAGCAGAAAAAGCATGCGCTGGCACGGGAGGGCTTTGATCCCGCGGCGATCACCGATCCGCTGCTGGCCGATACGGGCAACGGCTATGTGCCGCTGGATGGCGGGCTTTATGCGCGGATCAACTCCGGCCTGATCCGCCTCTGAGCCCGTCGCTCGGGCACCGGCAGCTGCACGGCATAGCGGATCTCGGCGCCGATGATGCGAATGGCCTCGCCCGCATAGGGAATCATGCGCGGCATGCAATAGAAGTAGTGGATCATCCCCGGATGGGTGCGGCCATGCACCGGCACGCCGAAGCCGCCCAGCCGCTGGGCATAGGCTTCGCCCTCGTCGCCAAAGGGATCGAACTGGCCGGTATGGATGAAGGCCGGCGGCAGGTCTTCGAATTCCTCGGCGCAGAGCGGCGACAGGCGCGGATCGAGCAGATTGGTGTCGGGCGGGACATAGAGTTCCAGGTCGCGGCTGAGCGTCTCGCCGTCCAGGAAATAGCCTTCGCACAGTTCGCGGCGCGAGGCCGCCTCGCCATGCACGTCCAGGATGGGGCAGACCAGAAGCTGGAAGGCGATGGACGGCGCGCTGCGGGCCCTGTCCCCACCGTGGCGCCGCGCGTCGCGCGCGATGCGGCACAGGACCGCCGCCAGCGTGCCGCCGGCGGAGTCGCCCGCAACGCCCAGCCGCGCCGGATCGATGCCGAACTCGCGGGCGTGGGTCGCAACAAAGGACAGCGCACTGCAGGCATCGGCCAGCGCGTGGGGAAAGGGATGTTCGGGCGCCAGCCGGTAATCAACCGCGATCACGCGGCAACCGGTCTCATTGGTCAGGCGCCGGCAGAAGCCGTCATGGGTTTCCAGGCTGCCCGCCACCCAGCCGCCGCCATGGAAGAACAGCATGCCCGGCAGCACGCGCTGGGGCGCTTCCAGCGGCGAATAGGTGCGAAGGGTAATGTGGCCATCGCTTACGCGCAGCAGGCAATCGCGCACCCCGCCGATGGGCACGCTGCCCGGTGGATCGACGAGATCGGCCAGGCTTGTCAGGGCATGGCGGCGTTCTTCCACGCTTTCGTACCGGCCGCGGCTTTGACCGGCGGCAGCCAGCATTTCCAAAAAGCGTTTTGCGTGACGGTCAAGCGGCATGGCGGCTTTCGTAAGGATCAGGCCGCCTTCGCGGTGACCGAAACCAGGTTCTCGATGGCGTTGATGGTGTCGAAATTCTCCGGCGTCATGGCGCTTTGCGGAACCTCGATGTCGAATTCGGCTTCGATGGCCAGCATCAGACCCACCATGTCCAGCGAGGTCAGGCCCGCATCGCGCAGGTTTTCATGGCCGGCCGGCATCGTCGCAACCCCGCGCTTGAGCAGCATGCGCACGGCGATGGCGGTGATGCGTTCGGTCGGCGACATTGCGGGCTCCGCGGGGACGAAGGCCAATCTAGCCGCCAGGCGTAAAGCATTGGTTGCGCAAATGCTCCACGCTCGGGTTTACGCCTTGCTTACCATAAGGGCGCCGCTTCATCCTTGCTTCAGGATTGGGCGATAGGCTTTGCCTTCGATTTCGACAACAGCCTCCAACGCAAGGTCGCGTCATGCTGAACACCGCCGAAAGTATTGCTCGATCCCCATTCCCCGCCCTCGCCGAAAGTTTCGCCGTGCGCGCAGCGCGCGCAGCCGGCATTGCCGCCGAACATGCCGCCGCGGTGGACAGCGAGGCGCGCTTTCCACAGGAGGCCATGGACGCGCTGAAGCAGGAAAAGCTGCTGGGCATGATGGTTCCCGAAGCGCTGGGCGGCGAAGCGGCATCGGCGGGCCAGGTGGTGGACATCTGCTATGCGCTGGGACGGGCCTGTTCGTCGACCGGCATGATCTTCGCCATGCACCAGGTCAAGGCCGCCTGCATCGTCCATCACGGCATGGACAGCGCCTGGCATCGCGACTTCATGACCCGGATGGTCCAGGACCAGCTGCTGCTCGCCTCGTCCACCACCGAGGGCAAGGGCGGCGGCAATGTGCGCGCCTCCGAAGCGCCGGTGGAAGCCGCCGACGGACGTATCCTTCTGGTGCGCGACGCCAGCGTGATCTCCTATGGCGCGCAGGCCGACGCGGTCGTGACGACCGCGCGCCGCAGCGCCGAGGCGGACGCCAGCGACCAGGTGCTGGTGGTGTTCGAGAGGAAGAATTATGTGCTGGAAAAGACCGGCGGCTGGGACACGCTGGGCATGCGCGGCACCTGCAGCGCCGGCTTCGGCCTGAAGGCAATGGGCACCCCGGCACAGATCATGCCGGTGCCGTACGGCATCATCCACAGCCAGAGTATGGTGCCCAGCGCGCACCTGATGTGGTCGGGCGTATGGGCCGGCATCGCCGCCGGCGCGGTGGAAAAAGCGCGCAAATTCATGCGCAAGGCCCAGCGCGCCGGCAGCCTGCCGCCGGGCGTGCCCCACTTTGTCGAAGCCCAGGCGAACCTCAGGGCGCTGCGCGCGCTGATCGGCGCCATGCTGGGGCGCTATGAAGCCTGCGCGCATGACGAAAAGGCGCTTGCCGCCATCGATTTCCAGACGGCGATCAACCTCTTGAAGGTCGACGCCTCGGAACTGGCGGTGAAGACGGTGATGAACGCCATGCGCGCCACCGGCCTGTCGGGCTATCGCAATGACGGCGATGCCAGCATCGGCCGCAGCCTGCGCGACGTGCTGTCATCGCCCATCATGATCAACAATGACCGCATCCTGTCCAGCCTGACCACGTCCACCATTCTCAGCGACGTGCCCAGCACCATCCGGGACTAGTCCATGAACATCACCGCGCCGATCCATCACTGCGGCGGCCACCATTTCGAACCCGATCACCTGGACAGCACGGCATCGAGCCTGTTCACCCCATCGGGCGTGGACGGCGTCTATGGCCGAACCGGCGAATATGAAAGCGTGGTGGAAGCGCTGGCGTCGCTGATCGGCGCGCACCGTCCCGGCGGCGCCGAGGTCTTCCGTTTTCCCCCGGTGATGCCGCGCGCCAGCCTGGAGAAGCAGGGCTACCTGAACAGCTTTCCCAACCTGATCGGCGCGGTTTCGACCCTGGTCGGCAGCGAGCGCGACATCACCCGCTCCGCCGCCAAGCACGAAAATGGCGGCGACTGGACCGAAGACCTGAAGCCGTCCGACCTGGTGCTGGCGCCGGCCGCCTGTTATCCGGTCTACCCCATCGCCGCGGCGCGCGGCGTGGTGCCCGATGACGGCTATGTCTTCGACGTGGCCGCCGACTGTTTTCGCCATGAACCGTCGCGCCAGGTGGACCGCTTCCAGAGCTTCCGCATGCGCGAATATGTCCGCATCGGCACGCCCGGGCAGATCCGGTCCTTCCGCGATCCGTGGGTGGAGCGGGCCAAGGGCATCGCCGACGCGATCGGGCTGTCATATCGCGTCGATGTCGCCAACGATCCCTTCTTCGGCCGCGTGGGCGCGCTGATGGCCAGCCAGCAGCGCGAGGATGCGCTGAAATTCGAATTGCTTGTGCCGGTGCGCTCGGCGGACAGCCCGACCGCCTGCATGAGCTTCAACTATCACAAGGAACATTTCGGCGAGGTCTGGGGCCTTCACAACGCTGCGGGCGATCTGATGCACACCGGCTGCGTCGCCTTCGGCATGGACCGGCTTGCGGTGGCCCTGTTCGTCACACACGGCGCGAAGGTCGCCGGCTGGCCGGCCAGCGTGCGCGCCGGACTGAATCTTTGACAACATCTTCTTTTTATTCGTCATCGCCCGCGCATGCGGGCGATCCATACGATCAGGCCGTATTGCCGGCGTCGACCGTTATGGTAGTGCCGGTGACGTTGCGCGCCGCATCGCTCATCAGATAGCTGACGGCGCCGGCCACATCCTCCACCTCCGCCAGCCGCTTCAGCGCGCTGCGCGCGGCAATCTTCACCCGGCCCTCTTCCTTCAGGCCGGCCGTCATTTCCGTATCCATGAAGCCGGGCGCCACCGCGTTCACGGTTACGCCCAGCCGGCCAACTTCACGCGCCAGGCTGCGGGTGAAGCCCAGCATGGACGCCTTGGTCGCACCATAGACCGACAGGCCGGAATAGCCGGTAGAGCCGATGATGGAGCTGATATTGACGATGCGCCCGCTGCCCGACGTCATCATCGAACGCACGGCATATTTGGTCAGCACGATGGGCGCGACGGTGTTCAGGCGCACCAGCCGCTCGATGTCCGAATTGTGCATGTTGGACAGAAGGCCGTCGGTGCCCAGCGCCGCATTATTGATCAGGCCGTAAAGCGGGCCATGCTCGGCCTTCATCTCCCGCACCAGTTCGGCGATCAGGTCGATCTGGGCCAGGTCGAAAGGCACGAAGTTCATCACCCCGGAAGGCATTTCGGCGATGGCCGCTTCCAGGTCGGGGCTTTCCCTGCGGCCCAGCGCGAAGATGCGGAAGCCGTCGGCGGCCAGCTTCTTGGCGATGGCCAGGCCCACGCCGCGCGTGCCGCCGGTGACGAGGACGTTACGCATGACGGCTCAACTTTCCCCCGGCAGTCAGCGCCAGCGACGGCACGAAACGCAGCATGGCCGGTACCTTGAACGGGGGCAGAACCTCGCGGCAGGCCGCCAGGATGGAATCCCGGAAGGTCGCATTGCCGCCTGCCGCGTCGGTCAGCACCACATCGGCCACCACGATGGCGCCGGTGATCGGGCTCCTGCGGCCCGACACCCGGCTGGCGCGCACGCCGGGCTGGCGGTTGATCACCGCCTCGACCTCTTCCGGATTTATCTTCAGGCCCCCGACATTGATGATTCCACCGGCGCGACCCATGAAGTAAAGGCGCCCGCCGCGCTTCTCCACCATATCGCCGGTATCGACCCAGCCGTCATTATGCAACAGCGGCCCGCCGCCGACATACCCTGACGCCGTGCGCGATGAGCGCAGATGCAGGCGGCCGTCTTCCACCTTCATCTCGACCGCGCCCATGGTTTTGGAAGCACGCCGGCCGACATACTCGGCGGGAAAGCCTTCCAGCCCGTCGGTAACCTCAAATCCCACCCCGGCCTCGGTGGAAGCATAGGCGTGGCCGATGGCGGCTTCGGGAAACCGCGACTTCAGGCTGTCCAGTATGGCCTGGTCAGCGATCTCGCCCGACAGGCGCACATAGCGCGGCGCGAGGGCGGCATTGGCCGGGCTCATCAGCGCACGGCGCCAGTGCGACGGTGTGCCGGTCAGATGGGTCACGCCGTGACGGCCCAGCCGCGCGAGGAAATCGGCGACATCCTCATCCGCGTCGGACAGGATCAGCGACGCGTGGCCCAACAGGGCGCGCAGCAGTATCTGCAGGCCGCCATAGCGGCGGATATCATAGAAAGTACCCCAGACCGTGTCCGCAGCCGCACCCGGCTGAATCGCCCCGGTCAGTCCTTCCAGGGTATGCGCGACCATCTTGGGTTCGCCGGTGGTGCCCGACGTGAACAGCACCCATTCGGTTTTTTTGAGCCCCTCCGGTTTCAGCTTTCGCTCACCTCCCACGGGGGCAGCTTCGCCCGCTGAAACCGCCTCTTCCTTGCGATGCGCTTCGCGCAAAAGAGGGTGGCAGACCTCAGTCCGCTGCAGGTCCAGCCTGATAAACTGCGTGCCATCGACGGCTAGCGTTTCATCCTCGCCCAGCACGGCATCGATTTCCGCGCGGTCAATCACGGATGGAAGATGTTCGGGCTTCAGGTCTGGCGACGCGATGACGATGCGGCGTGCCACGCCGTCCAGCGCGATCAGGCCCAGCGCGGCGGCAAGCTGGCTTCGGGTGCGCAGAAGAACGCCGGCGCCCGCCAGTCCGTCCGGCGCATGGCCGCGTTCAGACAGACGCAGTTCGGCGCCGCGACCGCAAAGTACGGCATCGCTGCCGGCAATCGCGTCGTGCAGCGTCTCAGGCCGCCCCGAATCAGGCAGCCTTTGAACCGGCGGCATCTTCGTAGAATTTGATGAAGTCGCCCAGCGTGACCGGGAAATAGACGTCTTCGGAGGTGGTGAAGGGATCGATGCCCAGCTGATCCTCCAGCCGGGCCACGATGATGGCAAAGCACAGCGAATCCAGGCCCGATTCCAGCAGCACCGTATCGGGATTGAGGGCCACAAGCGGCTTGTCCTGCTCGCGCGCCACTTGCCGGAACTGGTCCACTACCGCCGCCGCGACACCCATCGCCTGTCTCCGCTTGATTTCGGCCAGCCTAGGGGCGCCCACTTTAACATTCCGCTAATGGCAAATGGCGCATAAAGGCTCTTGGGAAGGGCCTTGCCATGACATTGGAACCCGCGACGGCGCCGGTGGGCGGGCGCGTGCGCTGCCGCCAGATCGCCGAAGACGATCTGGACGGGCTGGCCGATCTTCTGGCGCGCGGCTTTCCCCATTCCACCCGTACCTACTGGACAAACGGTTTTGCCCGCTGGCGCACCATGGCGGCGGTCGAAGGCCTGCCCCGCTACGGCTATGTGCTGGACGGCGGCCCCGACCCGTCTCATGCAAGGCCGGTTGGCGCGCTGCTGGTGATTTCGTCGCGGCGCGGCGAGCGCATCCTCGCGAATTTGTCGAGCTGGTATGTCGAGCCCGCGTGGCGGGCCCATTCGACGCTGCTGGTCCAGATGGCGACCAAGCTTCGTCACGTCACCTATCTGAATGTCTCGCCCGCGGCGCATACCTGGCGCACGCTGCAGGCCCAGGGTTTTCAGCCTTACAATTTCGGGCGCAGCGCCGTCTTTCCCCTGCCCGGCCGCGGTGTCGTTCGCGAAACAATTCCCGCCGACCTGCCCGAGGCACAGCTTCTGGCCGACCATCGCGCCTGGGGCTGGACGGCCCTGACGGTGGAGAAGGACGGCATCGTCTCGCCCTTCGTGTTCAAGCCGCGCAGGCTGGACCGGCCCGCCCGCCTGCCGATGATGGACCTGGTGTTCTGCCGCGGCATGGAGGATTTCCGCCGCTGCGCCCCCGCCCTGGCGCGTCATTTCCTGGCCCGGGGCGTCGCCGGCTTTCTTGTCGACGGTGACGCCGAGGGAATGCTCTCCCACTATGTCGAGGGCAAGGAGCCCCGCTACTACAAGGGACCGCACCGGCCCACACTTGGCGATCTTGCCTATACGGAAAAAGTGGTATTCGGATGATCCTGTAATCCAGGTGTCCATCCAAGGTAGCCACATGACCCGTACTGCCGCACAGGTGCTTGTCGACCAGCTTCGCATCCAGGGCGTGGCCCACGTCTTCTGCGTGCCCGGCGAATCCTATCTGCCCGTGCTGGACGCGCTCCACGACAGCGGCATCGACGTGATCACCTGCCGCAACGAGGGCGGCGCCGCGATGATGGCGGAAGCCTATGGCAAGGCCACCGGCAGGCCGGGCATCTGCTTCGTCACTCGCGGGCCCGGCGCCACCAATGGTTCGGGCGGCATCCACATCGCCCAGCAGGATTCCACGCCCATGATCCTGTTCGTGGGCCAGGTGGAAACCCACAATCGCGGGCGCGACGCCTTCCAGGAAATGGACTACCGCGCCTTCTTCGGCGGCATGGCCAAATGGGTGGCCGAGGTGGACGAGCCCGACCGCATGGCCGAGCATGTCAGCCGCGCCTTTGCCACCGCGATGGCGGGGCGGCCCGGACCCGTGGTGCTCTCGCTGCCCCATGATGTCCTGCCGCTTGCGTCCGCGTCAGCGGACGGCACATTCGTCGAACCGGTCGAACCCGCGCCCGGCCCCGAACAGATGACGGCGCTGGAAGACATGCTGGGCAGAAGCGAACGGCCCATGCTGATCCTGGGCGGCTCGCGCTGGGACGAACAGGCGCTGACCGCCATGGCACGCTTTGCCGAGCGCTTCGGCATTCCGGTGGCCACCAGTTTTCGCCGCGCCCATCACTTCGATCCGCTGCATCCCAACTATGCCGGCGACCTGGGCCTTGCCGCCAATCCCAGGCTTGTGGCGCGGGTGAAGGCGTCGGACCTGGTGATCGCGGCGGGGGCGCGGCTCAGCGAATTCACCGCCCAAAGCTACACATTGTTCGACATTCCGGTGCCGCAGATGACGTTCGTGCATGCCTATCCGGGCGCCGAGGAACTGGGCCGCGTGTATCGTCCGCATCTGCCCATCCATGCGTCCCCGCGTGCCTTTGCCGCCGCGCTGGACAGGCTGGCGGCCGCGCGCACCCATGACGTCAGCGCCGAACACCGGGCCTATCTGGACTGGTCGGAGAAGGGCACCGAACAGCCGGGCCCGGTGAACCTCAGCCGGATCATGATCTGGCTGCGCGAGAATTTGCCCGCCGACGCCATAATCACCAACGGCGCGGGCAATTATGCGGGCTGGATCCACCGCTTCTACCGCTTCCGCAGGTTCAATACCCAGCTGGGCACGATCTGCGGCTTCATGGGCTATGGCATGCCGGCCGCCGTTGCGATGAAGCGGCTGTATCCCGAACGCACCGTGGTGGCGGTCAATGGCGACGGCGATTTCCTGATGAACGGCCAGGAACTGGCCACCGCCGTCCAGTACGGCATCCCCATCATTGCGGTGGTGCTGGACAATGCGATGCTGGGCACCATTCGCATGCACCAGGAGCGCGAATATCCCGGCCGCGTCAGCGCCACCTCACTGGTCAATCCCGACTTCGCCGCGATGGCCAGAAGCTTCGGCGGCTTCGGCGCGACGGTGGAAAAGACCGAAGACTTTGCGCCGGCCTTCGAGGCGGCACAAAAATCGGGCCTGCCGTCGGTCATTCATGTGAAGTTCGACGGCGACGGCATCTCGCCCGTGAATACCCTGTCGGCGATCCGCAGGAAGGCGTCAGGCGGCTAGCGCCACTTTCAATGCCTCGCGCATGGGCAGGAAACCGATCCCGGCTGCCTTAACCCGCGCCAATGTCCAGTCCAGCTGGTCCGGCGTGGTGCCGAAACGGCTGGGCGTTTCGCTCACGTCATGGGTGTGGAATACCAGCCAGCCGCCTTTGGCCTTGATCCGGGCGATGGCGGCATCGACAGCACGTTCCGAGAAGCAGCGCGCCTCCAGCGAGATGGTGCAGAGCTGGCTGAGGTCCACCCGGCCCTGGTTCACGCCGGGATGCACGCCGCGCAGGCTGGCAAAGCGCGGGGTATAGAAGCGCTTGGTGCGGCGCGATACCGCGCCGAAGGGGAAGGCATAGCTTTCCGCCTGGCCGATGAAGGGGCGCAGGAATTCGGCGTTGCGGCGGGCATCCTCTACCAGCACCGGGGTGGCCAGCCAGGGCGTGGGCTGATGGCTGTAGCCATGACAGCCGATCTCGTGCCCGGCCGCCAGCAAGCCGCGCAGGTCCGACTCGTCGTAATAGGTGATGCCGTCCATGGTCCGGCCGCAAAAGCCGCCGGCGGTGTAATAGGTGCCGCGGATCTGGTGCCGGGCCAGGATGAGTCCACCCAGGGTCCAGGCGCTTTTGGGAAAGTCGTCGAAGGTGATGCTTGCCACTGCCCGATTCGACAGGCCGACCGGCCGCACCGGCAGCTTGCGGGCCACAAGGCTGGAAAGGCGGCGGGCGATATCCATGCCCCGCTCTACGCCGGAAAGCCTTAAGACACTGGTAACAATGCAGAAATTTCTGTCCCCGCACATTTGTTAAATGGTATCTTGCAAAGCATGGTATCATGTCATATATAGGACTTCAGGAAGGATAAAGCGCGAATGTCGGAATCCCTGCAGATCCAACTCAAGAAAGGCGTGCTGGAAATGTGCGTCCTGGCCCTGCTGTCGGGCGGCGACAACTATGCCTATGAGATCGCCAGCCGCATGGCCGACGCCGTGAGCATGGGCGAGGGCACTGTCTACCCCCTGATGCGCCGCATGCAGAATGAAGGACTGGTCAGCACCTACCTGATCGAGTCCGACAGCGGCCCGCCGCGCAAATATTACAAGATCACCAAGGCCGGGCGCTCCGCCCTGGAGCAACAGCGCGCCGAATGGACCACTTTTGAATCCGCCGTGCGCAAGATACTGGGAGATGTGACATGAATCGCGCGACCTTCATGATGCAGCTTCGCCGCGGCCTGGCGGGCCTGCCGCAGAACGAGATCGAGGACATCTGCGCCGATTACGAGAATCACTTCGCCGACGGCGCCAGCCGGGGACGCAGCGAAGATGAAGTGGCCGAGGCGCTGGGCGATCCCGCCCGCCTGGCGCGCGAACTGCGCGCCGAAGTGGGCTTCAAGCGCTGGGAACAGAACCGCAGCGCGGGCAATTTCCTGGGCGTGGTGCTGGCGCTGCTCGGCCTGGCGACCATCGACATCGTGTTCCTGTTCCCGATCCTGTGTGCGCTGGCGGGCATCTTCTTCGGCTTCGCGGTCGCCTTCCTGGCGCTGATCGTGGCCGGGGTGTTCCTGCTGCTCAACATGCTGCCGATCTTCGACCATGCCATCTCCAACCTGATGATGCAGGCGGTTGTGGCCGTGGGCCTTCTGGGCGCGGGCATCGGCGGCGGCGCCCTGCTGATCATGATCCTGGACTGGAGCGCGCGCATGCTGGTCCGTTACGCGCGGCTGCACTATCGCCTGCTCACCTCCGCCAACGAATCCGTCTGACCGAGGGGCGCCATGAACAAGCTCGCCATCATCGCCGCCACCGGATTGGGTGTCGCCGTGGTCTCGGTCGTTGCCTTGGCCTCGATGGGGATGGATAAGCTGGGCGATCATTTCGGCGAGCAATTCGCCCAGTCGCTCTTCGACGGCGAGACCTGCGGCAAGACCCAGGCTACCGCGACCAGCCGCAGCATCGCCTGGGACGGCGACGATTCGGTCTCCGTCGATGTGCCCGCCAACATCCATTACCAGCCCGGCGGCGGCGACAGGGTCGAGGTCAGGGGCGATCCCATGATCCTGTCGCACCTGCGCGTCAGGAACGGCCGTATCGACCTGGATTGCAGCCTGCACCGCTGGCACGGCCAGCGCGTCGACATCACCCTGCCCGGCCGCGAATTCCGCAAATTCAATATCGCCGGCCTGGTGGACATGGAGCTGCAGCAGATCGACCAGCCGAGCCTGAAAATCTCCATCGCCGGCAAGGCCGATGTCACCGCCAGCGGCAAGGTGGACGACCTGAAACTGGAAATCGCCGGCAAGGGCGATCTGCATCTGAAGGACCTGATAGCACAGAGACTCGATCTCGACATCGCCGGCCGCGGCGATGTGGAAACATCGCCGATCGAGGATGCCGACATCTCCATCGCCGGGTCCGGCGACGTCGCGCTTTATACCGAGCCCAGGCACATCAGCACCTCGATCTTCGGATCGGGCCACATCAAGCATCTCGCCGGCAAGAGTTGAGCCGGAAAACCACAGGAGGACACCATGGCCAGCAAGCTCGCACTTGTCGCTTTCGCCGGTTTCACCGTTGCCATCGTCTGCATGGGCGCGGCCGCCGCGATCGGCACCAAAGGCATGGAGAATGACGATTTCGATTTCTCGCTGTTCGGCGGCCCCAGCTGCGGGCGCCTGGACGGCGGCACCGCCACCGCGCGCGATATCGCCTGGGACGGCAGCGACGAAGTGGTGCTGTCGGTGCCGGGCCAGGTGCATTACACGCCCGGCGGCGGCGAGACCCTGCACGTCAGCGGCGATCCGGGTCTGGTCGCACATATCCGCGTGCGCGACGGCCATGTCGAGATGGACTGCCATCGCTGGCACGGCGGCCGCAGGGAGCTGAACATCACCCTGCCGGGGCGGGAATTTCGCAAGTTCGGCGTCGCCGGCAGCGGCAAGCTGCTGCTCGATGGTCTGAACCAGGACCGGCTGAAGGTTTCCATCGCCGGTTCGGGCACCATCCGCGGCAACGGCCGGGTTGAGAATCTGGACGTGCACATCGCCGGGTCGGGCGATGCCGACATGGGCGAGGTTGCCTCCGAGGTCGCCAGGGTGCATATCGCCGGCAGCGGCGATGCCGACATCGCGCCAAGGGAAGAAGCCGACATCCACATTTCCGGCTCAGGCGACGTGACGCTTCACTCCAATCCGGCGCACATGGAAACCCACATCGCCGGATCGGGCAGTATCCGCAATGTCGGAGGCGGCATCTGAACGTCACGCAGTCTTTCAATCATCAACTGAAAATCGGCGATGTGGTCATCGGCGGCCGGGTGCTGACCGCGCCGATGACCGGCGTATCCGACCTGCCTTTCCGGCAGAGCGCAAGCCGCTGCGGTGCCCCCTATGTAGCGACCGAGATGGTGGCGTGCGACAGCTTCGCGCGCGGCCGTCCCGACGTGGTGAGGCGCGCCGCCATCGGCGACGGGCTGGGCCCAGGAAACAACAAAGTGCCCATGGTGGTGCAGCTGGTGGGCCGCACGCCGCAATGGATCGCCCAAGGCACCAGGCTGGCCGAACAGGCCGGCGCCGACATCATCGACCTCAATATGGGTTGTCCGGCCAAGGAAGTGACCGGCGCGCTGTCGGGATCGGCGCTGATGCGCGAACCCGATCTGGCGGCCCGGCTGATCGACGCGGCGGTCGGCGCCACGACGCGGCCGGTGACGCTCAAGATGCGCCTGGGCTGGGACGATCAAAGCCGCAATGCGCCACAAATCGCCGCCATGGCCGAACAGTTGGGCGTAAAGGCGATTACCGTCCATGGCCGGACTCGCAACCAGTTCTATGCCGGCAGCGCCGACTGGCGCGCCGTCGCCGATGTGAAGCAGGCCGTTGCGGTGCCAGTGATTGTCAACGGCGACATTGTGGATGCTGACAGCGCCCGTGCCGCGCTGGACCAATCCGGTGCCGACGCGGTGATGATCGGGCGTGGCGCATATGGCCGGCCCTGGATCGCGGCGGCCCTGGATCGCGCGCTGGCGAAGGGCGGGCACGCCACAGAACCCTCGCCGGGCGGACGGCTGGCCGTCGCGCTTGAACATTTCACAGACACGTTGCGTTTTTACGGCGATACCCTTGGGCTGAAAATATTCCGCAAACATCTGGGCTGGTACGTCGATAAGGCATTGTGTCCTGCCGATCCTGTCGCGCGGCGCGCGATACGCGCACGATTGTGTCAATTGGATAACGCACGCGCTGTTGAAAGCGCCTTGGCCGCACTTTGGTCGAATTCCGCCCTTCCAATTGCAGCGCCGCACATTATCTAAGCGGCACCCTTGGGTGGGATCGGGCCGGTAAATGGCCCGGAGCATATTTTTTTCAGCGATTGTCAGGGACGGGCCATGTCGGCCGTCCTTGGATCAGGCTGGCCGGCGTCGCCGGCAGGGCTGTCATTGGGGGATATCGATGTTGCGTCGGTCAATTCTGATCCTGGCCTGCGGGCTTGCGCTGGCCGGCTGCGGCAAGTCAAACCAGCAGCAGCAGTTGCCCCCGGCCATCGTCGGCGTGGAGGCGGTCAAGGAACAGCCGATACCGCTGGTGACCGAATTGCCGGGCCGCACCAGCCCGTACGCGGTTTCCGAGATCCGCCCCCAGGTCACAGGCATCATCAAGCGGCGCCTGTTCGTGGAAGGCTCGACCGTCAAGGCGGGCCAGGCGCTCTACCAGATCGATCCGGCGCCCTATCAAGCCGCCTATGACAGCGCCAACGCCACCGTGGCCTCGACCAAGGTGCGCGCCGAGCGTTACGCCGTGCTGCTCAACCAAGGCGCCATCGCGCCGCAGGACGCCGACGACGCGCGCGCCGCCTATCTGCAGGCCAAGGCCAATGCGCAAGCCGCCCGTATCAACCTGGATTATACCCGCATCACCTCGCCGATCAGCGGACGCATTGGCGCCTCCGCCGTGACGGTGGGCGCGCTTGTCACCGTCAACCAGGCCGCCGCGCTGGCCACGGTTTCGACGCTCGATCCCATCTATGTCGACATCGACCAGTCCAGCACAGAGCTTCTGGCGCTCAGGCGCGCGGCCAGCCGCGGCAATGCCGAAAATCCCGGCACCGCCGCGGTCAAGCTGATCCTGGAGGACGGCAGCACCTATGGCCGGCCAGGCACGCTGCAGTTCACCGACGTGACGGTCGATCCCTCGACCGGCGCGGTGCGGCTGCGCGCCATCTTCCCCAATCCCGACGGCATCCTGCTGCCCGGCCTCTATGTGCGCGCGATCCTTACACAGGGGATCGACCCGCACGGCATCCTGGTGCCGCAGCAGGCGGTGGGCCACAACCAGAAGGGCGAACCCACCGCGCTGGTGGTCGATGACAAGAACATCGCGCGCCTGCGCGTGCTGCGGACCGGCCGCGCCATCGACGGCAAGTGGCAGGTATTGTCGGGCCTGAAGCCCGGCGACCGGCTGATCGTGGAAGGCACCGGCAAGGCCCAGGCCGACCAGCCGGTGACGCCCACGCCCGCCGGGGCTCCGGTTTCGCCCCCGCCGGCCGGCCACTAGAGGAGCGCCCATGTCGCTTTCGCGCTTCTTCATCGACCGCCCGGTCTTTGCCTGGGTGATCGCCATCGTGATCATGCTGGCGGGCGGCATCGCCGCGCTGAAGCTTCCGATCGAGCAGTATCCCAACATCGCCCCGCCCAGCGTGATGGTGAATGCCTTCTATCCGGGCGCCGACGCGGCGACGCTGCAATCCTCGGTCACCCAGGTGATAGAGCAGCAGCTTACCGGCCTGGACAATCTGCTTTATTTCTCGTCCTCGTCGAACGCCGACGGCTCGGTGCAGATCACCGCCACCTTCGCGGCGGGCACCAATCCCGACATCGCCCAGGTGCAGGTGCAGAACAAGGTGCAGGCGGCGGTGCCCCTGTTGCCCAGTGCCGTGCAGCAGCTGGGCGTGACCGTGCAGAAGGTCCAGAACAACTTCATCCTGGTGGTCGCCATCTATGACGACACCGGCCGCTACAACAATGTCGACATTTCCGACTTCCTGGTCAGCCACGTCAACGACCCGCTCAGCCGCGTGCCCGGCGTGGGGGGCACCCAGACCTTCGGCGCCGAATATGCGATGCGCATATGGCTGGACCCGTTCAAGCTGAAGAATTACGGCCTGCAGCCCTCGGACATCTATGCGGCGGTGCAGACCCAGAACATCCAGGTCTCGGCCGGCCAGATCGGCGCCCAGCCAGCCCCGCCGACGGTCGGGCTGAACGCCACCGTCACTGCCCAGTCGCGGCTGCAGACCCCCGAACAGTTCCGCAACATCATCCTGAAGACCGCTCCGTCCGGCGCGGTGGTACGCCTGTCCGATGTGGCCCGCGTCGAGCTGGGCGCGGCGACCTACAATGTCGAGAGCAAGTTCAACGGCCATCCCGCCTCGGGTATCGCCATCATGCTGGCGCCGGGCGCCAACGCGCTCCAGACCGTGGATGCCGTCAAGGCGCGGGCCGAAAGCCTCACCCCCCTGCTGCCGCCGGGCATGAAGATGAGCTTTCCGGTCGACAACACCAACTTCATCCGCCTGTCGATCCATGACGTGGTGGTGACGCTGCTGGAAGCCATCGCGCTGGTGGTGCTGGTGATGTACATCTTCCTGCAGAACTGGCGCGCCACGCTGATCCCGGCCATCGCCGTGCCGGTGGTGCTGCTGGGCACCTTCGGCGTGCTGGCGATATTCGGCTATACGATCAACACGCTCACCCTGTTCGCGCTGGTGCTGGTGATCGGCCTTCTGGTCGACGACGCCATCGTGGTGGTGGAAAATGTCGAACGCATCATGCACGAGGAGCGGCTGTCGCCCTATGACGCCACCCTCAAGAGCATGGCCGAGATCACCGGCGCGCTGATCGGCATCGGCCTGGTACTGACCGCGGTGTTCCTGCCGATGGCCTTCTTCGGCGGCTCGACCGGGGTGATCTACCGCCAGTTCTCGGTCACCATCGTCTCGGCCATGACGCTGTCGATCATGGTGGCGTTGATCCTGTCGCCGTCCTTGTGCGCCACCCTGCTGAAGCCCGTGGAAGAGGAGCGCCCGCCGCAATGGGCGTTCTTCCGCGGCTTCAACCATTATTTCGAAGCCTTCCGCACCTGGTACCGCCGCCAGCTCGGCGGGTTCCTGAACCGGGCGCGCTGGGTGATGCTGGCATTTCTGGCCATCGTCGCGGCACTGGTCTTCCTGTTCTGGCGCCTGCCCACCGGCTTCCTGCCGGATGAGGACCAGGGCTTCATCATGACCCTGATCAACCTGCCGGCGGGGTCCACCCAGCCGCACACCATGTCGGTCGCCGATGAGGTGGCGAAATATTACCTGACCAAGGAAAAGGCCAATGTCGATTTCGTCTTTTCCGTCGCCGGCTTCTCCTATGCCGGCTCCGGTCAGAATACCGGCATGGCCTTCACCCATCTGACGGACTGGAGCGAGCGCAAGGGCGCGCAGAACGGCGCCGCCGCCATCGCCATGCGGGCGATGATGAATTTCTTCCCGCTCAAGGACGCCCAGGTCTACGCCATCGTGCCGCCCAGCGTGCCGGGGCTGGGCCAGTCGTCCGGCTTCGACATCCAGCTGGAGGATCGCGGCAACCTGGGCCATGAGGCGCTGATCGGCGCGCGCAACCAGCTGCTCGGCATGGCGGCGCGCAATCCGCTGCTGGCGGGCGTGCGCCCCAACAGCCTGGACGACACGCCCCAATTGCACGTCAAGATCGACCAGGCCAAGGCCAGTGCGCTGGGCCTGTCGCTGGCGGACGTCAATTCGACCCTCAGCGCCGCCTGGGGCTCGACCTTCATCAATGATTTCGTCGACCGCGGCCGCGTCAAGCGCGTGTACATGCAGGCCGATGCGCCCTATCGCATGACGCCCGGCGACCTGGACCGCTGGTATGTGCGCAGCGCCTATGGCGGCATGGCGCCGTTCGCGTCCTTCGCCAGCTCAAGCTGGATGGTGGGGCCCGCCTCGCTGACCCGCTACAACGGCCTGCCCTCGATCGAGATCACCGGCGCGGGCGCGCAAGGCATCAGCTCGGGCACCGCCACCCAGGAGATGGCCAGGCTGATCGGCCAGCTGCCCCAGGGTATCGGCTATGAGCTGACCGGCATGTCTTTCGAAGAGGAAGCCTCGGGCGCGCAGGCGCCGGCGCTTTATGCCCTGTCGATCCTGGTGATCTATCTGTGCCTGGCGGCGCTGTATGAAAGCTGGGCGATCCCGCTGTCGGTGATGCTGGTGATCCCGCTGGGCGTGATCGGCGCCGTCGGCGCGGCCAGCCTGCGCGGCCTCTTCAACGACATCTATTTCCAGGTCGGACTTCTGACCACCATCGGCCTGTCGGCCAAGAACGCCATCCTGATCGTTGAGTTCGCGGTGGATGCGGAGAAACAGGGCGCAAGCGCCTTCGATGCGGCGATGGAGGCGGCGCGGCTGCGCCTTCGTCCCATCCTGATGACCTCGATCGCCTTCATTGCCGGCGTCACGCCCCTGGCGCTCGCCCACGGCGCGGGCGCGGCCAGCCAGAACGACATCGGCACCGGCGTGGTGGGCGGCATGATCACCGCCACCGTGCTGGCGATCTTCTTCGTGCCGGTGTTCTTCCAGCTGGTGAACACGCGGCTTCAGCGCCACAAATAGACGGCACGCCACTTCGCGGACATCCCGCGAAGTGGCGCCCCTGTCCCGAACCTTTCGACCGGATTACAACTTGTCCGCCCGCCCCCTGCGGCGGGTTAGTCTTCGCGCCATGACCGGACGGCGCAGATTCCTTTCCAACCGTTATCCACCGGCACCCTTCGGACCTTGTCCAGCAATTTTGGTGGACAGGTGCGCGGGCATGCCGACGCCCGCGCGCGCGACGCCTGCAAATTCCACCGGCCCGGCAGGGAGGGGGGACCAGAAAATCCGCCGAACAATTATATTGCGCAAGACGGACTTTATCCGCAGCCTGTGCCCAGGGGTCCGGCAGAGGTCCCCAGCCGCAAACCGGGGAGAAGGCCATGAGACGTCTGATTTTGGTCGCGCTGGCCGCGGGCCTGTGGGGGCCCGCCACGGCGGCGGCGCCGGTGCAGACGCGCGATCACTATGTCACCGTCACCTCAAGAGTGCCGGCCATCGCCGGCCAGACGGTGAAACTCTATCTGCGCGAGAAAGCGACGCCGGCCGTGCTGGCAAACGGCGCCGGCGACAAGGTCGTGCTGTTCGTGCACGGGGCGGGCACCCCGGCCGAAGTCGCCTTCGACGTGCCCTATCGGGACTACAGCTGGATGGGCTATCTGGCCGCGGCCGGGTACGACGTCTTCTCGGTGGACATGGAAGGCTATGGCCGCTCGCAGCGCCAGCCCCAGATGAACGACAAATGCAACCTGGCACCCAGGCAGCAGAAGGATTTTGGCGTCAGTTGCCCGCAAGCCTATCCCGGCGCGCTAACCAATGCCCTGTCGGACTGGCACGACATCAGCGCGGCGGTGGATTTCATCGGCAAGCTGCGCCATGTGCGCAAGGTGAACCTGATCGGCTGGTCGCAAGGCGGCCCGCGCGCCGGCGGCTGGGCCGCGCAGCATCCGGACAGGGTGGCGCGCCTGGTGCTGCTGGCACCGGCCTACAACCGCAAGACCAGGGCCGAAACGCCGCCGTTGCCCGTGCCTGGCCCGGTATTCAACACCCAGAGCCAAAAGGACTTCATCGACGGCTGGGACCGCCAGGCGCCCTGCCCCGGCCAGTATGACCCGAAGGCCGCCGCCGCAATCTGGTCGGAAATGCTGGCCTCCGATCCGGTGGGCGCGAAATGGACGCCGGCGGTACGCCGCGCGCCCATCGCCAGTTCCTTCGGCTGGACCACCGACAAGGTGAAGGCGATGACGACACCGACGCTGATGGTCTCGGGCATCAACGACAAGCAGGTCAATCCGCAGCGCGTGCGCGATTTCTATGCCGACCTGGGCAGCCCGGCCAAGGTGTTCGTGGACCTGGCCTGCTCCAGCCACAACGCCATGTGGGAAAAGAACCATCTGCTCCTCTTCAAGGCCTCCCTGGAATGGCTGGACAAGGGCACGGTAAACGGTCAGTCCCGCGCCATGCTGCAACTGGGATATGGCAAATGAAACTGCTCCCTCGGCTGGCCGCGACACTTCTTGTGGGCGCCGGCCCCGCCGCCGCTGCGCCGCTGCTTCATCCCATGTTCGCAGACCATGCGGTGCTGCAGCGGGACACGCCCATCAACCTTTATGGCGATGCCGCGCCCGGCAGCACAGTCACCGCCGGGATGGCGGGCCGGCAGGTGACGGCGACAGCAGATGCGCAAGGCCATTGGCGCGCCGAGCTGCCCGCTGTGGCGGCGGGCGGTCCCTATACGCTGGCGGTTTCGGATTCCGTCGGCGCGCGGCAGGAGGTGCATGACGTCCTGGTCGGCGATGTATTCCTGTGCACCGGCCAGTCCAACATGCAGTTCACGGTGGCGGGCGCCCAGAACGCCCGGGCCGAGATCGCCGCCGCCACCGACGGCCAGGTGCGCGAACTGGACGTGGAGCGGGTGGCCAGCCCCACGCCGCTGTCCACTTTCACCAAACCAGTGGAATGGAAAGTGGAATCGCCCGAAACGGCGGGCAGCTTTTCCGCCAGCTGCTATTTCATGGCGCGCGAGTTGCGCCGCCACATCAAGGTGCCCGTGGGCCTGGTGGTGGCGGCCTGGGGCGGCACGCGCATCCGCGGCTGGGTAAGCGAGCCCGTCCTGCGGCGCCTGGGAGTCTTCAATGATGCGCTGGACCTTCTGGATGTCTACAAGCGCGATCCCGCCGCCGCCGAACAGCGCTGGAACGAGGCCTGGGAGAAGTGGTGGCTGAGCGGGGCGACCGACAAACCATGGACCGGCGACATGGCGGGCTGGACCAAGGCGCCCGACGGTCTGGGCCCTTGGTATGACTGGCCGGGCTTGTCGCTGCCCGATGGCAGCGCCGAACCGGGTGTCGGCTTTGTCGGACAGATGTGGCTGGGCACCCATGTCACCCTGACGGCGCAGCAGGCCGCAAAGGGCGCGACCCTTGATCTGGGCCGCGCCGTGGAAGAGGAAAAAAGCTGGGTCAACGGCGTGGGCGTGGGGGGCAGTTCGCTGGAGCCCGCTGCCCTGCACAAGCTGCCGCCGGGTCTGCTGCATGCCGGCGACAACAGCATCGTCACCAACATTTTCTGCAGCTGGAAGAATTGCGGATTGAGCGGCCCCACGGATAGCCGCGCCCTTCGCCTGGACGACGGCAACAGCGTGGCCCTGGACGGACCCTGGTATTACAGGCCGGTGAAGGGCCGCATCGCCGTGCAACTGCCCTGGGGCCCGATGCATGGCATCACCCAGCAATACAACGGCATGATTTCTCCCATCGGTCCCTACGGCTTCAAGGGCGCGGTCTGGTACCAGGGCGAATCCAACATCTATTTCGCTTCGACCTATCAGCGCGCACTGACGGCGATGATGGCCGACTGGCGGGCCCAGTTCGGCGCAGCGTTGCCTTTCCTGATCGTGCAGATCCCCGATTACGGACCCCGCCCCACCCATCCCGGCGCGTCCCTGTGGTCGGATGTGCGCGAAGCCCAGCGCCGCGCCGCCGAGGCCGATCCCAATGCCGCGCTGACGGTGACCATCGACATCGGCGACCCGGTCATGCTTCACCCCGTCAACAAGCAGGAAGTGGGACGGCGCCTGGCCATTGCCGCGCGCCATCTGGTCTATGGCGAGAAAATCTCCCCGTCCGGGCCGCGCGCCATTTCCGCCAGCCGCCAGACGAGCCGCATCGCGGTCCGCTTCGCCGATGTGACGAACGGGCTTGTGTCGTACAGCGGCGGACCGACCGCCTTTGAGTTATGCGGGGCGGCGCAGGCAAGCTGCCGCTATGTGCAGGCGGCGGTGCATGGCGATGTGGTCCTGCTGCCCAATGCCCCCGACGCTACGCGGGTGAGATATTGCTGGGGCGACAGCCCGGTTTGCACGCTGGCCGACGGCTCCACCCTGCCGGCGGGGCCGTTTGAACTGCCGGTCAGGTGACAGGGAAGATGTGATCGGTCAATCGACTGAGCCGTAACCGCCTGCGGTGCGCGACAAAAAAACGGCCGGCGCCCGGGGGGAAAGCGGCGCCGGCCGGGGTCATCACAGACTTGCGCGGATGCCAATCGTGAAGTAGCGGCCCATAGGACTTTGGACGGCATACCCATTGGAGTAGACCGGATACCACTGGCCGATCGTGCCGTTGGGGACGTAGTCAGGCTGGGCGTTGAACAGGTTCTGCACAACGAAGTAGCCCGTCATGTCGGCGCCATCCATCTCGAAGTTACGCGAGAGGTTCACGTCCACCTGGTTCCACGACCGCACATGCGAATCGACCCAGTTGTTGAGGGTCGGCGTGACCGGGCCCGCCACCTGGCTGAAACCCGACAGCCAGGTATCCTGAAGACCGATGGTCCAGTCGTTCAGGGTATAGTTCAGCATCAGGCTGATACGGGTGCTCGGATCGGCCGTGCGCGTCCAGTTCGCGCCGGGGAACAGCACCGACTTGTTGATGACCGGCTGATAGGTCGCCAACAGGCGGCCGGTCCACGAACCCTGCCAGCCGCTGACAAGGTCCGACATCTCCCAGCCATAGTTGGTCTCGAAGTCCCAGCCCTCGACGCCGGTGGAAGCGGTGTTGAGGTTGAAGGTATACAGACGCGTCACCTCGTTGGCGGTGGTGTGATCGCTGAACGGCAGCGGACGCTGGTAGTTCGCGCAATAGATCGAGGTACCGCCCGACTGTTCGCACAGGGTCTGGATGGTGGTGCTGGGGCCGATCGACCCGATCGCGTTGGCCATGTGGATACGGTAATAGTCCAGCGACATCGTCAGGCCCGGAATGAACTCCGGCGTCCACACCGCGCCGATCGTATAGGTACGCGACACTTCCGGCTTCAAGTTGGGATTGCCCTGGCTGGAATAGGTGGCCGTATAGCTCACATAGGCCTGCTGGCCGGTGGGATCGGGAATGTGCAGGTCGCCGTTGAAGACGTTCTGCAGCAGCGTGGCCGGCCGGAAAAGATCGTCCAGCGTGGGCGCGCGAATGTCGATCGAGGTCGTGCCGCGGAAGCGCAGGGAATCGACGACATTCCAGTTGAAGCCGATCTTCCAGGTCTGCACCGAGCCCGATACCGAATAATCGGTGTAGCGGCCGGCCAGGTTCATGTCGAAGGCCTGGATCAGCGGAACATCCCTTATCAGCGGCACTTCGGTTTCCAGCGCCGCTTCCCAGACATTTTCGCTGGCATGGGTCGGCTGCAGGATCGACTGCGCCCAGCTTGGCAAGGCGGGGTTGCACAGCCGCAGGCCCGTGCAATCCACGAAGGTGCTGCTCGGCACGCTGGAGGTCACGTCATAGACGTTCGAGCGCCGTTCCACCGACAGCGCGGCGTTGATCGGACCGGCCCAGTCGTCGATCACACGGCCCGAAATGGAGCCGCCCATGTCGTCCAGCGTGTTGGTCTGGTGGAAGCTGGTCGTCTGGAACATGTAGTTGAAGGCATTTTGGCTGACGGCGGTGGGGCCGAAGGGATTGATCGGCACGCAGTCTGCATACTGCGCCTGCGTCGCCGCCTGCGTCGCGGCATAGCAAGCCACATTACCGTTGGGCAGGCGGACTGCGTCCTCGGCCGCGTACATCTTTTGCAGGTTCTGGTTGTTGATCAGGTTGACGCCCAGCCGGTTCTCGGAATGGGTGTAGTACAGGTTCCAGTTGAAGCGCCCGTCCAGGATGGTGCCGTCGAAGCCGGCCTGAACGCTGAGCACGCGGTTGACGCTGCCCGTGGCATTGGTCCCCGGCTGCCCAAGGCTGGTGATGAATTCGCCAAGCTGGAAGGTGTTGGACGGCTGCACCTTTCCGTTGGTCTGCAGCGGATGGGTGCCGTCATTGCCAAGCTGCGCCTGGATGGCGGGCGAGAGGTACGGATTGTCCTTGTAGAAAAGATCGGCCTGGTTGGCGCCGGGTTGGATCTTCTGCGGGAAGTACCAACCGAAGCTGTAGGCTTCCGCGGCCTGTCCCTGAAGATGGAAGGTGACATTGTCGGCCAGGTCATAGTCGAACCGGCTGAACAGCGTCGCCTGGTGATAGCCGTTGAACACCTGGCCATAGGGGCTGTAAACGCCGTCGCCCCCCGAATTCAGGTTGCTGGTGCCAGCCGTCTTCTTGCCGTTGGCATCCCTGGCGCCGGAGACACCCGGATTGAAGGGGGCGAGTACGCCGTCGCTGACAAAATACTGGCCGTTGGCGCCGACGCCGGTCACGCCGGGCGATCCGGTATTGCAGGCGGGAACGCAGCCCTGGATCAGACCGCCGAAAGCGGAGTTCGGCCGGCGGCCATTCTTGATGATCGTATAGGGATTGGCGGCCGTGCCGGTGCCCACCTGCGCGCCATATTCGGAAGGCGGGCCGTAAGGACGGGCCGACTGATTGACCGGATCGCGGCGGCGATATTCGCCCGACATCTCGAAATGGCCGCGGCCGCCGAACATGTCGGTGCCCCACGCCGCGCCGACATTGTAACCGGCCGCGTCTGCATAGGTGGAGATGCCGGCATTGGCGTCGAACTTGAAGCCGTCGAACTTCTTGTTGAGGACGAAGTTGACCACGCCGGTCACCGCGTCCGAGCCGTATACGGCCGAAGCACCACCGGTGACGATGTCCACCCGCGAGATCAGCATCTGCGGCAGGGTATCGATATCCACCGTGCCGTTGCTGTTGGACGGCGCGGCGCGGTGCCCGTCCAGCAGCACCAGGGTGCGCTGGGCGCCGAAATTGCGCAGGTTCAGATTGTTGCTGGCATAGTTCTGGCTGCCGTCGCCGGGACGGCCGATCGTCTGCGAGCCCAGGAAAACCGGCAGCTTGTTCAGGCCATCGGGGATGTTGGTGGGGGTGTTCGCCATCAGGTCGGCGGTCGAGACGATGGTGACCGGCGTCGGCGAATTTGCGGCGTCGGAAATGACGCGCGAGCCGGTGACGACGACGCTTTCAACGCCAGTGCCGCTGGACTGGGCATGCGCCACGTTCGGCAGTGCAGCAAGAGCGACGCCGCAGACAAGCCAGTGTCTGATCTTCAAGGCCATGATTTCCCCCTTCAACAAGTCACGAGCCTCATCTGGGGAGGCCCTTCGCGACCTAGACGCGGCTGGGGTCACAAATCCGCCATGGCCGGCGATACTTTTTTGGCATCGGTTTCGCTGCTTCCGGCATGGTTCGCTGCGGGCAGTCGCGGCGATTCCATCTGAAGCGGCCTGGAGGTTAGCCGATACATCGAAGGACAGATCATCGAGATAATGGCCGGCATCGTCCGTCGCGACGGAGTTGGATTGCCCCGGCCGCCCCGTCTGTAAATTCGCCGGCACGCAGCGAAAATTGTGGCTGGCGCCCTGGGAGCGAGGCGCCGGCCAGGGTCATAACAGATTGGTGCGAATGCCGATCGTGAAGTAGCGCCCCATCGGGCTTTGGACGCTGTAGCCGTTGCTGTATACCGGATACCACTGGCCGATGGTCCCGTTGGGAACATAAGCGGGCTGGGCGTTGAACAGGTTCTGGATCACGAAATAGCTCGTCACGCGGGTAGCGCCCATCTCGAAGTTGCGGGAGATGTTCAAATCCACCTGGTTCCAGGAGTTCACATGGGGATTGACCCAGTTGTTGATGGTCGGCGTGACGGGACCTGCCACCCGGCTGAAGCCCGAAATCCAGCTATCTTCAAGACCCACGCTCCAACCGTTCAGGGCATAGTTCAGGAAAGCGGTAATTCGGGTACTCGAATCAGGTATGCGCGTCCAAGGCGCACCCGGGAACAACACTGATTTCTGGATGACCGGCTGATAGGTCGCCAGCACCCGTCCCTTCCAGGAACCAGACCAGCCGTCCACCAGGTCCGACATCTGCCAGCCATAGTTGGTCTCGAAGTCCCAGCCCGCGCTATCGACAGAAGCGGTGTTGAGGTTGAAGGTGATGAGCTCGGTCGCGAAATTCGCAGCGCTGCGGTCGCTGAATGGAAAGGGACGCTGATAGTTCGCGCAATAAATCGAGGTGCCGGCCGAATCCTCGCACAGTGTCTGGATCGTTGTGCTGGGGGCAATCTGCCCGATCGCGTTGGCCATATGGATTCGGTAATAGTCCAGCGACATGGTGAGCCCCGGCACCTCGTCCGGAGTCCACACCGCGCCCACCGTATAGGTGCGCGCGACTTCCGGCATCAGATTGGGATTGCCCTGGCTGCTATAGGCGGTCGTGCCGGCGTAGTGGCTCCAATCCGGCAAGACAGTATGGAGATCGGTAAAGACGTTTTCGAGTATCGTCGCCGGCTGGAACAGGTCGTTCAGTGTGGGCGCACGGATGTCAATCGACGTGGTGCCGCGGAATCGCAGACTGTCGGTGATATTCCAGTTAAAGCCGACCTTCCATGTCTGGACCGAGCCCGAGGTCGAATAGTCGGTGTAACGGCCCGCCAGATTGAGGTCGAAAGACCGAACCAGCGGGATGTTCCTGATCACCGGCACTTCGGTTTCCAGCGCCACCTCCCACACATTGTTGCTGGCATGGACCGACTGCGGCACCGTTTGGGAAAAAAGCGGCAGAGACGCGTTGCAGAGACGCAGGCCCGTGCAGTCCACCGCCGTGCTGCTCGGTACATTGGTGCCGATGTCATAGTCGGCGAAACGCATTTCAGCCGACAAGGCTGCGGTGATGGGCCCCGCCCAGTTATCCGATACCTTACCCGCGATGCTGCCGCCCATGTCATTCAGGACATTGGTCTCATTGAACTTCGTCGTCTGGAACATGTAATTGAAAGCGTCCCAGGTCACGGCATTGGGACCGAAGGGATTGATCGGCACGCAATCGGCATATTGCGCCGCCGTCGCTGCCTGGGTCGCCGCATAACAGGCCACGTTGCCGCTGGACGTCCGCACCGCATCCTCTGCCGCATAGGCGTGCTGAAGATTCTGGTTGTTGATCAGATCGACCGCCTGGCGGTTTTCTGCGTGAGTATAGAAAATCCCCCAGTTGAAACGGCCATCCAGGATGGCGCCGTCGATTCCGGCATGGACGCTGAGCACGCGATTGGCGGTACCCGTGGCGTTTATCTCCGGCTGGCCCAGACCGACCAGGAATTTGCCGAACTGAAAGGTGTTGGAAGGCTGTACTGCCGGACTGTCGGCGGCGTTCTGGAGGGGATTGGTGCCGTCATTGCCCAGTTGCGCCTGTACCGCCGCCGATAGAAAGGCATTGTTCTTGTAGAACAGATCAGCCTGGCCGGCGCCCGGTTGTATTTTCTGCGGGAAGTACCAGCCAAAGCTGTAGGCCTCAGCGGCCTGGCCCTCGACATAGAACGTGGCATTATCGGTCACGTCATAGCTGAAGCGGCTGAACAGCGTGGCCTGGCGATAGGCGCTGAACACTTGGCCATAGGGGTTATAGGCGCCGCCGCCGCCCGAGTTCAGATTGCTGGTACCGGCCGTGCGATTGCCGTCGGCGTCTGTTCCACCGGTTCTGCCAAGATCGAAGGGGCTCAATACGCCATCCGTCGCAAACTGCGTGCCTGCTGCCGCCGAACAGGCGGGATTGCAGGCCTGGACAACCCCGCCGAAACTGGAATTGGGCCTGTGGCCATTGGGGATCGCATTATAGGGATTGGCAGCAGTGCCGGTGCCCACTTCCGCCCAGTAGGTGGACGGAGGCCCATAGGGCCTGGCGGACTGATTGACGGGATCGCGGTACCGATATTCCAGCGAAGTTTCAAAATGGCCGCGGCTGCCGAACAGGTCTGTGCCTGCCGCCACGCCCAAATTATAGCTCATCCCGTCAGCATAGGTGGAGATGCCGGTATTGCCGTCGATCTTGAGGCCATCGAACTTTTTGTCGAGAACAAAGTTCACCACCCCGGTCACCGCGTCAGAGCCATAGACGGCGGAGGCGCCGCCGGTGACGATGTCCACCCGCGAAATCAGCATCTGCGGCAGGGTGTCTACATCCACCGTGCCGTTGGAGTTGGACGGCGCGGCGCGGTGGCCGTCCAGCAGGACCAGTGTGCGCTGGGTGCCGAAATTGCGCAGGTTCAGTGAATTACTGGCATAGTTCTGACTGCCATCGCCCGGGCGTCCGATACTCTGCGAACCTTGGAAAATCGGCAGCTTGTTCAGACCGTCGGGCAGGTTCGTCGGCGTGGTGTCGCGCAACTGGTCCGCCGAGATCATTGTCACCGGCGCCGGCGAATTGCTGGCGTCCGAGATCACGCGCGAACCGGTGACAACAATGGATTCCGACGGCGCTGGCCCCGTGTCGATCCAGCCGATATCCTCGATAACGGGCGCGGCTAGGACGGTGCGGCGCAGGACAATGGTAGCGCCATCGTTGCTGGCGACTTCCAGGCCTGTGCCCACCAGCAAGGCCTTCAGGGCATCGTCCATTTCCATGGTGCCGGACACGGCCGGCGTGTTGATGCCGTGCAACTGGCTGACAGGCGCCACGATCTGAATATTTTCCTGGCGCGCGAATTCGGGGATGGACCTGGCCGCTTCCTCTGAGGGGATGTCTATGGTGCGCGGCTCTGCTGCGGCGGGAAGGACAGGCGGCGCGCAGATTGCGGCGAAACAGGCAAGCCAGTACTTGCGCTTTGAAGCCATTGCCCCCCTTGAGGCCTTGTTGGATCAGCCTCTTCGTCCGGAAACGTATCGAAGCCGGGTGCGCCAGGGAATCCGTTCCCTTTCGCGCGCCGCCCTAACCTTTATGCTTTACAACGCTCACCTTGTAAGCCGTACGTCACCTCCCTCGACCTGGACGCGGGCGTTAAGGCTTATGGCGACGGTCTTGGCGAAGCCTACCGGATCTGTGGCCTTGAACAGGCCTGCGATCTCCTCCTTCGCCAGCGCCGGACTGTCTATGACGATCCTGGTGTCGCTGTAGCGGGAGAACTCCTGGGCGGCCTGGGCAAGGGTCTCGCCCTCGAACGCGATCTGGCCATTCTGCCAGGCGAGCTGGCGATGCACCTGGGCCACCGGCAGGGGCATGGCGGTGATGGCGGCATTTTCGCTGACCGGCGCCACCGCCATGGTGTTGGCGGTGACGCGGACCGGGATTGTGCCGGTTTCAGGCTTGAACACTTCCACGATGCCCTCTCGCACAAGAACCTGCACCGGCGCCCGATCCAGGCGGCGCACGGTGAAACTGGTCCCAACGACCCTGACGCTGGTGTCGCCCGCGGTCACGAAAAAGGGTAGGAGCTTGTTCCTGGCGACGTCAAACAGGGCCTCGCCGCCGACGAGTTCGACCGAACGCCGCACATCGGAATAGCTGACCCTGATTTCCGACGACGTGTTCAGCGTGACGGTCGAGCCATCCTTCAGCGTGACGCTCTTTGTCTCGCCCTTTCCAGTGGAGAAGCGGCCGCGATGGCGCAGGACCTGCCAGGTGCCCGCCACCGCCACCAGAGTGGATGCGGCAAGCGCCCCGCCTGCCCGCAGCACAGTGCGGCGGGCCAATAGCGGCCTAGACTTGAACGCGGCCGGATCGAAATCCGGTCCCAGCGCCCGCGCCCTCTCGCTGGCAAGTGAAAGCGCCCGCATACGCCCGTATGCGCCCACGCAGCGCACATCTTCGCCCAGCCAGGCGTGGAATTTCTCTTCATCGCCGCGCTCCAACGGCCCGCGATCGACCCGGGCGGCCCATCCGGCCGCCTCGGCGTCAATCTGCTGTGCGGTTTTTCTGGCCATTGAATCTCAGGATCCTGTCATTGCCCAATCCCGAACTAGACGGATGGAAGGGCCTCTTTCCGCCATGCCCGAAGCGCTCCAACATGATTAAAAAGCCGCGGGCCATGTGCTTTTCGACTGTACTTTCCGACAGCCCGAGGCGCTGGGCGACCTCATGCTGGGATAGGCCGTGGACCCTGCGCAGGGTAAAGACGTCCCGCACCTTGCCCGGCAGGGAGGCGATCATCTCTGCCAGCCTGTGCAGTTCGTCGCGGTCGATGGTCAGGCGTTCCGGTGACGGTTCTTCGCTGACCACATCCAGATAGTCGAGCTCCGGCACCGAGAAGATGGGTATCACTTTCATGCGCCGAAGATGGTCGATCACCACCGAACCGGCGACCTGGAAGGTGTAACTCTTGGCATCATGCACATGGTCGACGTTCTCCATCGCCATCAGCCGAGTATAAGTCTCCTGGATGACATCATCCGTCTCGAGCCCGCCCAAGCGGCGGCGGCGGAGCCACGCCCGAAGCTGCTGTTCGTGCGGCAGAACATACCGCCCCAGCCAAAGTGCCCTCTCATCAGAGACCGTCGACATTGCGACATCTAATGCCCGCAACGTTGCTTTGGCAAGCGGGCCGAGCCGGGGCCCGTCCGACGATTTCCCGTTCGCGCGGCGCCCTTTCCGGGGCGACTTTCCAGAGGAGATCAAGACGCAAGCGGCCCGCAGGCGGCCCCCTACCCGGCTGTCATTCGCCGTGCCCTCTTCAACTCCGATGACCGGGACAGGAGCTAGCCTCCGATGGTAATCTCATGCTGCACCATCCGTCCCGGGCGCCACGGAGACTGCTCTAGCAAATCCTTCCGGGCCATTGGTTCTGAACAGTCCATAGATGCCGCGGGACCGCGGCCGCCTCGCGTAGACAGCCCCAATGATTAGCGGACGCCGGAAATCGTAAGGACGGCCATCAGGCAAATGACCAGACCAACGGAGATGGCGATGGCACGAACCGCGCCCCAGAGGACAATCGAAGGCCTATTCTTTTCGGCGCTCCTACCGATCTCAGCTTCACCTAGTTCGGTCGCAATGTCCGGCCATACGTCGGAGGCGCGATCTTGGGAACAGGAAATCCGTGGCTGCGTCCTTGAGACTGCACGGAGGCGTCTGTTGTGATCGTCGCCCAACCTCATGATCGTCATGGCAGAAGAGTCCAAAGCGGCGCCTAGTCGTATCGCCGGCGGACATAAAAATTCGATATGGATAGTCGCCCCAAAAGATAAAAATCGCGTGCAATCAGCAAATTAACCTGGTGCGCCGCCTGCGCGCCCCTCTGGGGGAAGCAGCATCAGTCGATAGCCAACACCGGACTCGGTAACGATCAATTGCGGGACCTGGATTTCACTTTCCGGTTCAATCTTTTTGCGCAGCGCGCGCATCAAGACACGCAAATACTGCACGTCTTCGACGTTCGCGGGCCCCCACACCTCCTCGAGAATCTGGTGATGGGTGACGACCCGTCCCACCTGGCCAACCAGAAAGCGCAAGAGATTATACTCCTTCGGTGATAGATGAACCTCCGTATCGCGCAAAAGCACGCGACGACTGACCAGATCCACCGTCAGCGGGCCACTGCGGAACACAGGCGCTTCGCCCACTGCCTGAAGCCCATGGCGCAGTGCGGCCCGCAGCCGCGCGAGGAGTTCGATCATGTCGAAGGGCTTCGTCACATAATCATCCGCGCCCAACTCAAGCGCCTTGACCTTGCCCTCGACATCCCCGCGTGCGGAAAGCACAACGATGGGCGTCAGAGCAAGCTTGCGTATATCCTGGATAACGCTGAATCCATCCCGACCGGGAAGTCCCAAATCCAGGATGATGACGTCAGGACGGTCCTTGCCATAGGCGACCATGGCACTGGCGGCATCTTCCGCCTCGATGCATTCGTAACCGTGAGGGGGCAGGCTGGTTCGCAAAAAACGGCGGATTTGCGGCTCATCATCCACAATCAGCACGCGAGGAAGCTTGTTCATGCTACGCTCTGCTCCTTGTGGATTGGAATGGTTAGGGTAAAGATCGCGCCGGTGCGGTCGCTTCGATTGCCAGCGGCCAGCGTGCCACCGAAGGCCTCGATAAATCCCCGCGCCACAGACAGTCCCAGACCCGTACCGGCAACGCCGTGATCGGCCTTTCTTACGCGATAGAACTTGTCAAAAATGTGCGGCAATTCCGAGAGCGGAATGCCGGGGCCTTCATCGGCGATGGTTAGAATTATCCGGTCACCCTGTGGTCTTGCCGTTACCGTGATGTCAGAACCCGTTGGGGAATATTTGACTGCATTATCCAGGAGATTGACCAGGGCCTGTTCAAGTAACAACGGGTCTGCGCTGGCAAACGGCAGATCATCGGGAATTTCTTCACGCAGCTTGTGGCCCGAAATGCGGCGCACCATCCTGGCCGTTGCGGCCGCGACGGTGTCTGAAACATCCACCATTTGCGGTTTGGAGCCTAATGCGCCCGCCTCCAGGCGCGACATGTCAAGAAGATTGCCCACAAAACGGTCAAGCCGCTCGGCCTCCTCGCGGACGACAACCAGCATCTCCCGCGTTCGCTCGACGTTATAAAGGCCAATATTGGCCAGCAGCGTTGTTGCCGCGCCAAGGATGGATGCCAGGGGCGTCCGCAAGTCATGGCTGAGGGAAGTGAGCATCGCCACGCGCAGTTTGTCGGCTTCCGCGATGACCTGAGCTTCGTCGACCTTCTCAACCAATTCGGCGCGTTCTATCGCAAGCGCTGTTTGGTCATTCAACGAATCAAGAAGTCTGCGTTCTTCCGGGGTGAAGAGTTCCCTGCCGTCCTCACGTTGAAGGCCGATGACGCCCACGGTCCCCGATCCTGTTCGCATGGGCAGAAAAAGTCGCCTGGCGCCAGGGAGCGTCTCGGCATTGCGACCAGCGGCCTGGTTCCGCTCCCAGCACCAAGTCGCGGCGGCCACATCATCCGCCGTCAATTGATCGTCGGGGGGGAAAGCTCCGCGAATCTCCAGTTGCCGGGTTTTTCTGTTCGGCAGCAGGATCACGACATTGGTCTTCAACATGGAAGCAATCTGATATGACGCCGCCCAAAGAATATCGTCCAGGCGGGCAAGGCCGGCCATCTTTCCCGTGAACTTGTACAATTCGCCGGCGATGCCGGCACGGCGGGCGGCCACGTCCGCCTGCGCTCGAACCCTGGCCGCGAGATTGCCGGTGAAGACCGCAACGAACAGCAAGACGCTGAATGACAGCCAGTTGTTCGGGTCAGCGATGGTGAGGGTATAAAGGGGCGGCAGGAAGAAAAAATTGTACGCCAGAAGACTAAAGAACGCCGTGAAAAGCGCCGCCCGCAACCCGAACGAAACCGCGCTTATCATCACTGGCACAAGGAACAGCATGCCGATGCTGGCAAGCGCCTGGTTCGATACGGCGCGCAGAGCCATCCCGGCCAGGATGGTGATGGCGATCGCCAGGCTGCTGAATACATAGCGACGCCAGCCGCCCTCCGGCCGGGCGTCGGCCGTGGCCACGGTTTTTCGCGCAACGGCGTCGCCGCGCGCCAAGACCGCGGTAACCGAAATGGCGCCGCTGTCGCGCATCAGGTCGCGAACGACCGAGCCGTGCAGCAATTCGAACCAGCGGGACCGTTCCGACTTCCCGATCAGGATATGCGTGACGTTTTTGCGTCGCGCATAATCCAGAATCGTCCCGGCGATGTCCCGGCCGGGCTGCATGACAGTCTCGGCCCCCAGGCGCTCGGCGATCCGCATCGTGTCGGCGATGCGATCCTTTTCCACCTCGCCCAGGCTGAGATGCCGGGGGCCCTCGATATAGAGGACCGTCAGGGGCGCCTTGAGATTGTCGGCTAGGCGCCGCCCGCGACGCACCAGTTCGGCCGAAGAGGGATGCTCATTGATGCAGCACAGGACATGTTCGCCGGCTGCCCACGGGCCGCCGATGGCGTGTGCCTGCATGTAATCGACCACGTCCCGGTCGACATGCTGCGCAGCCTTGCGCAGCGCAAGCTCTCGCAGTGCCGCCAGGTTGCCCGGCTGGAAGAAATGCTGGAGTGCCCTTTCCGCTTGTGCCTTGACGTAGACCTTACCTTCCTTCAGGCGCTCCAGAAGATCGTCGGCCGTGGTATCAACCAGCTCGATCTCATCGGCTTCATCCAGGACAGAATCAGGGATGGTTTCGCGCACCCGGATGCGGGTTATCTGGGCGACGACATCGTTCAAGCTGTCGATGTGCTGGATATTGATGGTAGAATAGACATCGATGCCAGCTGCCAGCAACTCCTCGACATCCTGATAGCGCTTGGGATGTCGGCTGCCTTCAGCATTGGTGTGGGCAAGTTCATCAACCAGGGCCAGCTTGGGGTGCCGCTGCAGCACAGCGTCCAGGTCCATCTCGGCGACGACATGGCCCTTATAGAGCGAGCGCTTCTTTGGAACGATCTCAAAGCCCTTGGTCAGGACCTCGGTTTCCATGCGTCCGTGGGTTTCAACCACGGCAACAACGACATCGACGCCGTCCAGCCGCCGGCGGCGAGCCTGGGTGAGCATTTCATACGTCTTACCGACCCCGGGGGCTGCGCCCAGAAAGATCTTGAGCTTGCCACGCCCCTCCCGGCTAGCTTCCTCGAGAAGCGCGTCGGGGTCTGGACGGGTGTCTGCGACTTGCGATGGCATTCTTCAAGGATACATCATCCCGCTCCGCCTTGCAGGGTGTCCAGGGCCATGTTGAGCTTCAGTACATTGACGTGCGGCTCGCCAATGAGGCCCAGCAGACGACCCTCCGTGTGGTCCAGGACCAGCTTGCGCACTGCATCCTGAGAAAGTTTCCGCGCGGCAGCCACCCTTGGCACCTGAAACAGGGCCGCGGCAGGCGTGATATCCGGGTCAAGCCCCGATGACGAAGTGGTCACCAAGTCCACTGGAACAGGCGTACCGGGATTTTCGGCCTGGAGCTTCGTCGCATCCGCCTTCACCCTGTCGATCAGCTTCTTCGAGGTCGGGCCGAGGTTCGATCCAGACGACGCGCCTGCATCGTAACCGGTACCAGCGGCCGATGGACGGCCATGGAAGTATTTCTCGCCTGCGAAGTTCTGGCCAATCAATTCGGAACCGATCACCCCGCCGTTTCGCTTGATGAGGCCGCCATTGGCCTGATGCGGGAAGACGGCCTGTGCGATACCCGTCATCGCGAGGGGATAGGCGAGCCCTGTGATGATCGTCATGAGGACGATCATTAGGAGGGCGGGGCGGATTTGCTTCAGCATGGTTTTATCCTCAGGCAAGGCCGATGGCGGTCACGGCCATATCGATCAGCTTGATGCCGACGAACGGCACGACGATGCCGCCGAGACCATAGATGAAAAGATTGCGCCGCAGGATACTGGCGGCACCTTCGGCGCGGTACTTCACGCCTTTGAGCGCCAGCGGAATGAGCGCGATGATGACGAGCGCATTGAAGACGATGGCCGAAAGGATCGCGCTTTCCGGCGAATGCAGACGCATGATGTTCAGAATCTGCAATTGCGGATAGAAGGCGACGAACATGGCCGGAATGATGGCGAAATACTTGGCCACATCATTGGCAATGGAGAAGGTCGTCAACGCACCGCGCGTCATGAGGAGCTGCTTTCCGATCTCCACAATCTCGATCAACTTGGTGGGATCGCTGTCCAGATCCACCATGTTTCCGGCCTCGCGAGCGGCCATGGTGCCAGTATTCATGGCAACGCCCACATCGGCCTGGGCCAGTGCCGGAGCGTCATTGGTGCCGTCGCCGCACATGGCGACCAGCTTGCCCTTGGCCTGCTCATCGCGGATCAGCTTGAGCTTCGTCTCAGGGGTGGCCTGGGCGAGGAAATCGTCGACGCCCGATTCCGCGGCGATCGCCGCCGCGGTGAGCGGATTGTCGCCCGTGATCATCACCGTGCGAATGCCCATCTTGCGCAGGGCGGCGAACCGCTCCCGGATGCCCCCCTTCACGATATCCTTGAGGTGAATGACACCAAGAAGCTTGCGGTCCTTGGCAACCGCCAGGGGCGTGCCGCCGGTACGCGCAATGCGATCCGCGAGCGCGGTGATGGCGTCAGCGTTGGGGCCCTTATCTCCTGCCCAGGCAAGCACGGCGTCGACCGCGCCCTTCCGGATGGAGCTCCCATCGCTGTCCACGCCGCTGATACGCGTCTGCGCCGAGAATGGGATGAACTGGGCATGCATTGGCGCCATATCCCGGCCCCGAATCCCGTACTTTTCCTTCGCCAGAACGACAATGGAACGGCCTTCCGGCGTCTCGTCGGACAAAGAGGCCAGTTGCGCAGCATCCGCCAGGTCACGTTCCGCAACACCGTCAACCGGCAGGAATTCGGTTGCCTGGCGGTTGCCGAGCGTGATGGTGCCCGTCTTGTCAAGAAGCAACGTATCGACATCACCCGCAGCTTCCACGGCACGACCGGACATGGCCAGCACATTGAAGCGAACGAGCCGATCCATGCCGGCGATGCCGATGGCCGAGAGCAGTGCGCCGATGGTGGTGGGGATCAGCGTTACAAAAAGCGCCACGAGTACCAGCACGGAAATATGGCCGCCAGCATAGGCCGCGAAGCTGGGTATCGTGGCCACGGCGAAAACGAAGATCAGCGTCATGCCGGCAAGCAGGATATTGAGCGCAATCTCGTTCGGCGTCTTCTGCCGCTCGGCGCCTTCGACGAGGGAAATCATGCGGTCGAGAAAAGTGTGCCCCTGGGCCGCCGTGATCCTGACCTTGATCCAATCGGAGATCACCTGTGTGCCGCCGGTGACGGCGGAGCGGTCTCCGCCGGACTCGCGGATGACCGGCGCCGATTCACCCGTGATTGCCGCTTCGTTGACCGACGCCACGCCTTCAATCACGTCGCCGTCGCTCGGGATGAGATCGCCCGCCTCGACGAAGACGATGTCGCCCTCCTTAAGCGCGGTCGCCGGAATGGCGCGCCACTTGGATGCGCCCTGTTCCAGCAGTTTGGCTGAGGCTTCGGTCCTTGCCCTGCGCAGGGAGGCCGCCTGCGCCTTGCCACGGCCTTCGGCAACGGCCTCGGCGAAATTGGCGAACACCACCGTGAACCAGAGCCAGAGATTGATCTGAAAGCCAAATCCGAGACCGGCCGCGCCGGTGAAGAAATCGCGGACGAACAACAGCGTCGTAAGCGCCGCAACGATCTCGACGCAGAACATGACCGGGTTGGCGATCATGTGCCTGGGATGGAGCTTCTTGAACGCATCACCGATCGCAGGGATCAGGATGCTCGTGTCCGTCAGCGTTGCGACCGGCATCCGCTTGCGAACCTTTTCGATGTCTAAAGATGTATTCGTATCCATGGTGCCTGGTCTTTCAGTAGAGGGAGCCGGCATGCATCGCGAAATGCTCGACAATGGGGCCGAGCGCGAGGGCCGGGAAGAACGTGAGGCCGCCTACGATCAGGATCACGCCCACCAACAACCCGACAAATAGCGGTCCCGTGGTAGGGAACGTACCTGCCGAAGGCGGAACGATCTTTTTCTCCGCAAGCGAGCCAGCCGCTGCCATCATCGGCACGATCCAGAGAAAGCGCCCAGCGAGCATCGCCATGCCAATGGTCGTGTTGTAAAAAGGCGTGTTGGCCGAAAGCCCCGCAAAGGCGCTGCCGTTGTTGCCGGTACCGGAACTGAATGCGTAGAGGATTTCGCTGAAGCCGTGCGGCCCGGCGTTGTTCAGACCGGCCAGACCCGCAGGCAAAACCGAGGCCAATGCAGTCATTCCGAGGACGAAGACCGGCGTGACGAGGATGGCCAGAATAGCCATCTTGACTTCCTTGGCCTCCAGCTTCTTGCCGAGATATTCGGGCGTGCGTCCGACCATCAGGCCGGCCACGAACATCGCGACAATGGCGAAGAGAAGCATGCCATAGAGCCCCGAGCCGGTGCCGCCAAAGACGATTTCGCCGAGCTGGATATTGAGCATCGGTACGAGACCGCCAATAGGCGTGAAACTGTCGTGCATCGAGTTGACGGAGCCATTGGAAGCATCCGTGGTCGCATTGGCCCATATCGTCGAATTGGCTATGCCGAAACGGACTTCCTTACCTTCCATGTTGCCGCCGGCCTGAAGATCGCTCGGCGCCTGGTCGATATGCATGGCCGCAAGCTTCGGGCTCGGTTGGCTTTCCGCCCAGTAGCAGACAGACTGGCCACCCAGCCAAAGCACACCCATCACGGCGAAAATCGCCCAGCCCTGGCGTGTGTTGCCCACCATTCTTCCGAAGGTATAGGTGAGGGCCGCGCTGATGACGAGAAGTGCCCACATCTCGATGAAATTGGTGATCGCGTTCGGGTTCTCGAACGGATGAGCGGAATTGACATTGAAAAAGCCGCCGCCATTGGTACCGAGCTGCTTGATCGCGATCTGCGACGCGGCTGGCCCCTGCGCGATGACCTGCTTCGCGCCTTCGAGTGTGTGGGCGGTCGTATAGGCGCCCAGATTCTGCGGCACGCCTTGCCAGATCAGGACAAGCGCGACGACGATCGAGAGCGGAACCAGAATGTAGAGAACGCAACGTGTGAGGTCGACCCAGAACAAGCCGAGCGACTTTGCCGATCGCCGCGCGAAGCCGCGAATGAGCGCAATGGCAAGCACGATGCCCACCGCAGCCGAAACGAAATTCTGGGTGGTCAGGCCCGCCATCTGGGTGAGATAGCTCATCGTCGTTTCGCCGCTATAGCCCTGCCAATTCGTATTGGTCGTGAAGCTCACCGCGGTGTTGAATGACGAATCCGGCGAAACCGCAGCCATGCCTTGAGGATTGAACGGCAGGACGGCCTGAAGACGCTGAAGCGCGTAAAGTAGCGCAAAGCTGAACAGACTGAAGAGAAGCGCGGCGATCGTGTAGGTCGTCCAGTGCTGCTCTTCGTTTTCTTTTACGCCGCAGACCGCGTAGATGACGCGTTCGACAGGGCGAAAAATGGGCGAGAGGAAGGTGCGTTCTCCATCGAAGACCTTGGCCATATAGAGTCCAAGCGGCTTCACGCAGATCGTCACAGCGACCGCGTAGATGGCAATCTGAATCCAACCATTGGCTGTCATGATCGTCAGTCCTTAGAACCGCTCGGGGCGGATGAGCGCGTATAGGAGATAGCCAAGAATGCCGAGGGTGACGAAGGCACCCAGAACGTAATCGAGTGTCATTGGACGCTCCTCACAGCCGGTCGCATGCGTACGCGTAACCGATTGCAACAATAAAAAAAACGAGCCCCGTTGCGAGAAAGATCGCGTCAAGCATGAGAAACTCCCCGATTAGATTTGGGTTGAATAGCCCGCGACCGCATATAAAATCGAGGCGGAAAAGGTCCGGCTTTTATAAGAATCCCATAAGAATTCAAAAACGATTATGGCACCCCCGCCAATTGGCCGATACCCAGAGTCAACAAAATAGCCGCGGCCGGCGCCGCAATCATGCCAACCGACAATACCAGTCGGTCGGGCAGGCTGAGTGGTTTGGGGTCAGGTACTGCACGGGCGGCTCGGACGAGCCAATCAACATCGATGTGATCAGGGTTTCGAAAATACATGGTCAGCCTCCAACAAGATGCATCGCAACAATCCAGGCACATTTTCCCGCAGCAACCACAATCGCCGCGATCAATATGACGCGCAGAACGCGCGCGGACCGCGGCGCCTGGATCGGCCTATCCAGGTACGATCGGCTTTCCGCATCCAGGCACGCAACGAGATCGGCAATAGCCGCTGAACCCCGCAATGGTGGCTTTGAAAAGCTGGTCCGTGTGTTGGTCGATGGCTTTTGCACCATTAAACGGTAGAGCCGGCCAGCATAAAAAATCGATACGTGAATGGCAGCTGAGAAATAGGGGCCAGACGGGACCGCGGCCGAAACCCAATTTCCGAACCCAAAATTCATATGGAATTTTTATGTAGGATAAGTGGAGTCTCTTACACGTTCTGCATTGGACGTCATTTTGCTCGGACTCTCAGTTCGTCGCTGGACAGCCGTTCCAGGCCGCCATGACGCGGCTTCCGCCGCCCTTGCGCCAGAAGACCGGACCTCACCTCAAAGGTTATGCATGGTTGATCTCGCAGTTTCCCAAATGCGTGTGACAAACAAGAAACTGTTGCTGGAGGAGTTGGCGCGCATTTCCGCACCGCTTGCCAACCTTAAGCGGTCAGATGTCTTGGCGGCTCTGAAGGAACGCGAGCGTATAGGTTGTACCGGGATCGGTCAGGGGGTTGCTCTCCCTCATGCGCGGTTTGCGGGGCTGCAAAAGCCCGTGACCGTTTTTGTCCGCCTCGCATCTCCAATCGAATATGAAGCGATAGATGCTCGCCGTGTTGACCTTGTCTATCTTCTTCTTGGCCCGGAAATAGCCAGCGACGAACATTTGAAAGCACTGGCATGTGCTGCACGCCTGTTGCGCGATCCCACAGCACGACATGAGCTGCGTCATGCACCCGATGAGACTGCAATCAGCGCCATCCTGGCAACGAAGACGTGTTGATGTTCGAGAGGCCTGACGGTGAACCATGCCCTGCCGATTGCCGGAATCGGAGCATTTAAGTGGATGCTTGTTACCTTGGCCGCGGTCACACAGACCGTTTCTAAGTTTTTTCGGATCCGTTCCTTGTTGTCCCTGCGCGGGCACGCAAAGAAACGTGAGCTTGCGTCCCCCGATTTAAAACGCGATCCGACGGGATAATGGCGTCCGGCGAAATGTCAGACAGGCCTTCAAGCCTGCGGTACAGAGGTGCAAAATCCGCCTCCGCCGTCTGATGCAGCAGGTCTTCGAAACCGTCGATGACGAAATAGCTTTGCTGATAGTCATCAATCCGGTAGCGGGTGCGCATCACGCGCTCGAGGTCGAATTGCAGACGGTTCGGCGACGGATCGTCCAGCGCAAAGACTGATTCGCTGAAGCTCGAGACAATGCCGGCGCCGTAAAGCCTGATCGCGCCATGTTCCCGGATCAGGCCGAACTCCACCGTATACCAGTAGAGCCGGGCCAGATTCTTCAAGGCATGGAAATCGAGCGCCCGAAGCCCGCCAAGCCCATATGCCTGCATGTAGTCAGCGAATGCGGGATTGGACAGCAGGGGAACATGCCCGAACACATCGTGGAAAACATCCGGTTCCTCCAGATAATCCAGTTGTTCCGGCTTGCGAATGAAGCGACCGGCGACAAATCGCCGGTTGGCGAGATGCTCGAAGAATACTGCGTCCGGCACGAGCCCGGGCACCGCGACGACTTGCCAGCCAGTCAGCTTGCGCAAACGCTCCGACAATTCTTCGAAATCAGGGATTCCCGAGCGGGACAGGCGCAGCGTATCCAGGCCCTCCAGGAAGGACGTGCTGGCCCTGCCCCTCAGCATGGTCGACTGGCGCGCGAAAAGTTCGTCCCAGACCCGATGTTCGCACGGCGAATAGCGGGCCCAGTCTTGCGGGATGGTCCAATCGGCGCGCGCACCGGGCGGCGGATGCATGAGGTCGGTCGTCACAGCTTGACTCCAGATCGTTGCATGTGAAACTACTTCGCCGACTTGTGCAAGCGGCAGGAGAATCGGCGATGGAACTCTGGGACAACCCGATCGGTACGGACGGCTTCGAATTCGTGGAATATACCGCACGCGACATCTCGGCATTGCACCTGTTGTTCGAGCGCATGGGCTTTCGCGCTGTGGGACGCCACCGCTCCAAGCAGGTCACGCTGTATCGCCAGGGGGACATCAGCTTCATCGTCAACGCCGAGCCAGACAGTCACGGTGCGCGCTTTGCCCAGGCCCATGGGCCAAGTGCCTGTGCGATGGCGTTTCGCGTCCGGGATGCCGGCGCGGCCTATCGCGAACTGCTGGCGCGGGGCGCAACGCCCTTTGCAAATGCGGTTGGGCCGATGGAGTTGAACATCCCAGCCATCGAAGGCATCGGCGGCAGCGTAATCTATTTGGTTGATCGATATGACGGGCCGTCCATATATGACGTGGATTTCATACCCACCGACCCGGCAAAAGGTTTCGCGCATGATGGCGCCGGCCTGTCCAGCATCGACCACGTCACGCACAACGTTTTTCGCGGCAACATGGACAAATGGGCGGATTTCTATCGCCGCTTCTTCAATTTTCGCGAGGTGCGCTATTTCGACATTGAGGGCAAGCTGACGGGATTGAAGTCCCGGGCGATGACCAGCCCCGACGGCAAAGTTCGCATTCCCATCAACGAATCCTCTGACGACAAATCACAGATCGAGGAATATCTTCATGCCTACCACGGCGAAGGCATCCAGCATATCGCGCTTGGTACCGGCGACATCTACGCCTCGGTGGAATCCCTGCGCCTTGGCGGTGTGGCGTTCCAGGACACGCCCGACACCTATTACCAGAGACTGGATAATCGTATTCCGGGCCATGGCGAGGACGTCACTCGCCTCAGGCGCAACCGCATCCTGATGGACGGAGCCAGCGATGACGACACGGGCGTGTTGCTGCAGATATTTACCCAGAATGCCATAGGCCCGATCTTCTTCGAGATCATCCAGCGCAAAGGCAACCAAGGTTTCGGCGAGGGTAATTTCCGCGCGCTGTTCGAAAGCATCGAAGCCGACCAGATCCGTCGCGGCGTGCTGTGGGAAAAAGCGTGATGCGCGGCTGGATCGAGTTTCCCCGTATCGAAGGCGAAACCTCCCGCCAGGCCCATGCCGATCTGCCCCAGGGCACCTTCGAACGCGAGATCGGCCGCGACGGATTTTTTGGTCCCGCCGCCCATATCTATCACCGCCATCCGCCGACCGGGTGGATCTCGTTTGAGGGGCCTCTGCGCCCACGCGCATTTGATGCCAGGGCGGCGGCAGCGGACGGCACGCCGCCGCAAGCCGCCGCTCTGCTCAGCAATGCCCATTGCGCAATCTCAGTCTGGTCGCTGACGGATGCCATGACCCATCTGATGCGCGATTCGGACGGTGACCTGCTACTGTTCATGCACCAGGGCGCCGGAGACCTGTTCTGCGATTTCGGGCACCTGTCCTATCGCGAAGGCGACTATCTGCTGCTGCCGCGCGGCACCATGTGGCGGCTGGAGCCATCCGCGGCCACCACCGCGCTGCAGATCGAAGCCCGCAATAGTGGCTTCAAACTGCCGGATCGGGGCCTGCTGGGTGCCCATGCCCAATTCGATCCCGCGGCACTGGAGACGCCAAAGCTGGACGCCGCCTTCCGCAACCAGCGTGACGGTGGCTGGTCCCTGCGCGTCAAGCGGCGCGATCAGATCACCAACATTGCCTATCCTTTCAACCCGCTGGATGCCATGGGCTGGAAGGGCAATCTGGCACCGGTCAGGCTGAACTGGCGCGACATCCGCCCAGTGACCAGCCACCGCTATCACTTGCCGCCCAGCGTGCACGCTACCTTCGCGGCCGACCGCTTCGTGGTCTGCACCTTCGTGCCGCGCCCGATAGAGAGTGATCCCGGTGCGTTGAAGGTGCCCTTCTTCCATTCCAATGACGATTTCGACGAGGTGATCTTCTATCACGCCGGGAGTTTTTTCAGCCGCGACAATATCCGTCCCGGCATGATGAGTTTTCATCCCAGCGGCTTCACCCATGGCCCGCATCCCAAAGCTTTCGCAGCCGGCGCCGCCGCGGCAAAAACCATGACCGATGAAGTCGCGGTGATGATCGATGCACGCGACGCGCTGGACATGGGCGTGGCGGCAGAAGCACAGGAAGACCAGGCCTACGCCGACAGCTGGAAGCCGAAATGAAGCTGGCTTCGGTGAAAGGCGGGCGCGATGGCAGGCTGGTCGTGGTGTCGCGCGACCTGGCGCGGGCGGTGGAAGTGCCCCATGTCGCACCTACCCTGCAAGCGGCGTTGGACGATTGGGACGTGGCCGCGCCGAAACTGATGGATGCCTACGATACGCTGAACGCGGCCGGTAACGGTTTTGCGCTGCACCCCGAACAATGCGCCAGCCCGCTGCCGCGCGCCTATCAATGGGCCGACGGTTCGGCCTATGTCACCCATGTCGAGCTGGTGCGCAAGGCGCGCGGCGCAGAAATGCCCCCCAGCTTCTGGACCGATCCGCTGATGTATCAGGGCGGCTCGGACGGCTTTCTGGGTCCGCTGGACGACATCGCCGCGGGTGACGAGGCATGGGGCATCGACCTGGAAGGTGAAGTGGCGGTGATCACGGGCGACGTGCCGTATGGCTGCGGGGCGGAAGCCGCGGAAGCGCAAATCCGCCTGGTGATGCTGTGCAACGATGTATCGCTGCGTAATCTCATCCCGGCCGAACTGGCCAAGGGCTTCGGTTTCTTCCAGTCCAAGCCGGCCAGCGCCTTCTCGCCAGTGGCGGTGACGCCGGATGAACTCGGGCCGGCCTGGCGCGACGGCAAGGTACATCTGCCGCTATTGGTCGACGTCAATGGCACCCGCTTCGGCGCTCCTGATGCCGGTATCGATATGGTGTTCTCCTTTCCCCAGCTGATCGCCCATGCTGCCCGGACGCGCGCGCTGGCGGCGGGCACCATCGTCGGGTCGGGCACCGTATCCAACCAGGACCGCAGCAAGGGTTCCGCCTGCATCGCGGAACGGCGGATGCTGGAGCAGATCGAGGGTGGAACGCCCAAAACGCCATTTCTCAAATTCGGCGACCGGGTGCGGATCGAGATGAAGGACGCACAAGGCCGCAGCATCTTTGGAGCAATCGACCAGCATGTCCGCCGTGCCTGATTTTGCACTTTACGGCTACTTCCGCTCCTCGGCAGCGTTTCGGGTCCGCATCGCGCTGAACCTGAAAAACCTGCAGGCCGAATTGCGCTTTGTGCATTTGCTGGAGGATGGCGGCCAGCAGCATCAGGATGCCTATAAGGCGGTCAATCCACAGGAATTGATCCCAACTCTGCTGCATGACGGGCACCATATCGGTCAATCGCTGGCGATTATCGAATATCTGGACGAAATCGTTCCACAGCCGCCACTCCTTCCGCGCGATGCGCCAGGACGGGCGCGGGTGCGCCAGATCGCACTTGCCATCGCTTGTGACATTCACCCGCTCAGCAATCTGCGGGTATTGCAATACCTGCGTCACGGGCTGGGCGCCGAAGATGCCGCCCGTGCCGACTGGCAGCAGCACTGGATATCCGTCGGCTTTTCGGCACTGGAGGCAATGCTGGCGCGCGACGCCGGTGCGGGGCGGTTCTGTCACGGTGATGCGCCGACTCTGGCGGATGTCTGCCTGATCCCGCAGATGGCCAATGCCCGGCGCATCCAGATGGACCTTTCGCCCTATCCCACGCTTCGGCGGATCGAAGGCGCGGCCTATAGCCTGCCGGCTTTCAACGCTGCCCGGCCAGAGAACCAGCCCGATGCCGCGTAACACCCGCCTGGATCTGGACCGCTTCATGCCCTACCGCCTCTCGGTACTTACCAACCGTGTCTCCAGCGCCATCGCGCGGCATTATTCCCAGCGCTTTTCTCTTTCCATTCCGGAATGGCGGGTGATCGCCGTGCTGGGACAAACGCCCGGCCTGTCGGCGCGCGAAGTCGCCGAACGGACCGCAATGGACAAGGTGCAAGTCAGTCGGGCGGTACAGTCCCTGCTGGCGGCCAGGCGCCTGCGCCGTGTCGCGCATGCGCGCGATGGCAGGGTTGCACATCTGTCGCTGTCGGCGCGCGGCTTGGTGATCTATAACGAAATCGTTCCCTTGGCCCTGACGTTGGAGGAACAGTTTCTTTCAGTTTTGAGTCCCGAGGAGCGCAAAGCCCTCGATGTCCTGCTTGCGAAGCTGTCGGCGGGGCCCATGACCGCCTCGTTCAACTAGGAGGGGTTTGTCGTGTCGGATGCCTTTTACGCGCGCCTCCGCGAAACACTGAATGAAATTGAAGTAGCCGGGCTGACCAAACCGGAGCGGGTGATAGCCTCGCGCCAAGGTGCAGTAATCACGGTGAAGGGCGATGGCGGAAAAACCCGCGACGTGCTGAATTTTTGCGCCAACAATTATCTCGGCCTGGCGGGCGATGGCCGGGTGGCCGAGGCGGCGGCGAAGGCGGCACATGATTTCGGCGCCGGCATGGCCTCGGTTCGCTTCATCTGCGGCACCCACAGCCTGCACAAGGAATTGGAAGCGGCGATCGCACGCTATCTGGGCTATGAGGACGCCATACTTTTTGCGGCCGCCTTCGACGCCAATGGCGGCTTGTTCGAGCCCCTGCTGGACGAGCAGGACGCCATTATCTCCGACAGCCTTAACCATGCCTCGATCATCGACGGAGTGCGGTTGTGCAGAGCCAAACGCTACCGCTTCGCCAATGGCGACATGACGGCGCTGGAAGACCGCATCAAAGCCGCCAAAGCCGATGGCGCGCGCACAATCGTCATCGCCACGGACGGGGTCTTTTCCATGGACGGCCATATCGCCGATCTGGGGACCATCACCCCCCTGGCCGACAAATACCAGGCACTCGTCATGGTGGATGACTGCCACGCAACCGGCTTTCTGGGGCCCAAGGGCCGGGGCTCAGCAGCATTTCACAAGGTCGAAGGGCGCGTCGATTTTCTCAGCGGCACCTTCGGCAAAGCCCTGGGCGGCGCGATGGGCGGCTTTGTCTGCGCCAGGCGCGAAACGGTGGCGCTGTTGCGCCAGCGGGCGCGGCCCTATCTGTTCTCCAATGCGCTGGCACCGGCGCTCTGCGGGGCAGCGCTGGAAGCCATTCGCATCGCGAACTCCGAAGAAGGCGATAAGCTTCGCGTCAGGCTGTTCGAAAATGCCGCACGCTTCCGTAATGGCATGGCTGCAACTGGTTTTGATCTGTTGCCCGGCGAGCATCCCATCGTCCCGGTAATGCTGGGCGATGCGCGGCTGGCCCAGAGCATGTCGGCGCGTCTTCTGGAAGAAGGGATCTATGTGATCGGGTTTTCGTTTCCGGTGGTGCCGAAGGGCCAGGCCCGCATCCGTACCCAGCTGTCGGCGGCGCACAGCAGCGAACATATTGACCACGCCATCAAATCTTTTGCGCGAGTGCGCGACCAATTGGAAATATCATGAGAGCTTTGGCGAAAGCCGTCGCCGCACCCGGCTTGACCTTGATCGAAACTGATATGCCACGGATCGGCCCGGATGACGTGCTGATCCGGGTGCGGCGCACCGCCATCTGCGGCACTGACCTGCATATCTATAACTGGGATGAGTGGGCGCAGAAGACCATTCCCGCCCCCATGATCGTGGGTCACGAGTTTTCCGGCGAGATCGCGGAGATTGGCAAGGCGGTGACGCGGCCCCTCTTCGTCGGCCAACGCGTATCTGGCGAGGGACATATCGTCGACCTGAATTCACCGGCGGCGCGCGCCGGCCAGCCGCATCTGGATCCTCATACCAAAGGCATCGGCGTCGGACGTCAGGGAGCCTTCGCGGAATATCTCAGCCTGCCGGCCTTCAATGTTGTGCCGCTGCCGCAGAATGTGGATTTTGACATCGGTGCCTTGCTGGACCCGTTCGGCAACGCCGTGCATACGGCACAGCAATTCGAGCTGATGGGGGAAGACGTGCTGATCACCGGTGCCGGCCCGATCGGCATCATGGCGGCGATGGTGGCGCGCCGCGCTGGCGCCCGCAGTGTCGTGCTCACCGACCGCAATGACTATCGCCTGGGCCTGGCCCAGCGCATGACCGATGCCCGTACGGTCAATGTGACGCGCGAAAACCTTGAGATGGCCATGGCCGAGGAGGAGATCGCGGATGGCTTCGGCGTTGCGCTGGAAATGTCGGGCGCCCCGCCCGCCATCGCCCAGGCCATCGCGGCCTTGGCCATGGGCGGCAGGCTTGCCATGCTCGGCATCCCGTCAAGGGCGATGGAGGTGAACTGGTCTGACATCATCCTCAAATCCATTACTATTCGAGGTGTCTATGGGCGTCAGATGTTCGAGACCTGGCGCAAGATGCTGGGCCTATTGCACGCGGGGCTGGATCTGGCACCCTTGATCACGCACCGCGTCGCCGCCAATGACTATCAGGCCGGATTCGACGCGGCGCTGTCGGGCGAGGCCGGCAAGGTGGTGATAGACTGGTAGGCGCCGCGGCATCCTTGGTGCTATTTATCTTCTGTCCTCGCCAACAGAGCCTTGGCACGTTGCAGATGGGGCGCATCCAGCATTCCGCCGTCCAGTTCAATGGCTCCCGCGCCGGCATTCTGCGCGAAGGCCGCGACCACGCGCCGGGCCCATGCAATTTCGGCCGGTGACGGTGTAAATGCGCCGTTGATCACGGCGACCTGCGCCGGGTGGATCGCCAACATGCCGGAGAATCCGTCGCGCTTGCCGCGCGCAGCGTAGGACGCCAACCCTGCCTCGTCACGGAATGCCGGATAGACGGTCTCGATGGCGGGCACCTGGGCAGCATGGGCTCCGAACAACGCCAGCGCCCTGACAATCTCGAACGGCGCCGTGAAGGATCCATCCGCTTCGCGCGCGGTCGCTGCGCCGATCGCGGCCGGCAAATCCTCTGCGCCCCAGCTAAGGCCACACAGGCGCGGCGTGACACCGCCATAGCTGCCCAGCGCGAACAGCGCCTTGGGCGTTTCAGTGGCAATGGGCAGGATGCCGGCGCTTCTGTTGCCCAGTGCCGTCAGACGGCGGTCCAACTCGGCCAGCGAGACGGCACCTTCCGCCTTGGGCAGCACGATACCGTCGGGGCCATGCGGCACGACTGCCGCGAGGTCCACATCGGTCCGCGCCCCCAATGCGTTGACGCGCACAAATACGGGAAGCTCGCGCTTGCCCGCCAGAAATGTTGCCACCGCCTGGCGCGCCGCTGGCTTGTTCTGCGGCAGCACCGAATCTTCCAAGTCCAGGATCAGGGCATCGGCGCCGCTGGAGAGAGCCTTTTCCATGCGGTCAGGACGATCGCCCGGCACAAAAAGTAGCGAACGCAGTCTCATGTCCGCTTTACCAGCGCAGTGCGCAGGGCCTCGCAGACGATTTCATCCCGCTGGTTGAAGGCACGATGACGGAAAGTGACGATGCCTGCATCGCGTCGCGACTTGGACTCGCGCAATTCCATAATTTCGGTTTCTACCCGCAGCGTGTCGCCGATAAATACCGGCCTGGGCATGATCACCTTGTCATAGCCCAGATTGGCGATCAGTGTGCCCAAGGTGGTGTCGCCCACCGAAATCCCTACCATCAGCGCAAATGTGAAAAGCCCATTGACTACGATCTGGCCGAACTCGGTGGTTGTCGCGTAGTCTGCATCCAGATGCAGCGGCTGGGGGTTGTGCGTCATGGTGGTGATGAGACGGTTTTCCTCTTGCGTCACGGTGTGGCGCAGGTCGTGGGCGATTTGGTCGCCGACGTTCCATTGCGCGAATGTTCGCCCCGCCATCAGGTCCGTTCCTTCTCGACGCGGGCCAGCACGACCCCTTCCGTGACCGATGCTCCCAATCTCGCATTCAGCTCCGCCACCACGCCGTCGAATGGCGCGACGAGCGCATTCTCCATCTTCATCGCTTCCAGCACGAGAAGAATTTCGCCACGCCTGACGACCTGGCCCTGGGTAACGGCGAGTACAGTAACCATGCCCGGCATCGGCGCCACGATGGCCCCGTCCAGCGCGCCGACGTCGGATGTCCCTTCGAAACGTGGGGGGCCGAACGGCCATGCCTGGCCCCGCGCGAACAGCACCCTGGCATGACCGTCGCTCCAGGTTGGCGAAGCAGTGGGTGCAGGCATAGCCTCATATATGCGTCCGGCGATAGCGACCGCAATAGTGTGGCTCGGCGGCGCTCCCAGCCGGAAGCCGTGCAGCGCCTCCCACGGCGTGTCACCGCAGGCCAGCAGAGCCCGCGCGGCCTGGGCTATGACCGCAGTGTCGGGCGCATCCGGCGGTATCAAGCCGGGATGGCGGGCGATGAAACCGGTATCGACGCGCCCGGCCACAAATTCAGGAGCAGCCGCCGCGCGGGCCAGGAAGGCGGCATTGGTACGGACTGGCCAGACTTCCACCGCACTGCAGGCGGCGCCGAGTTTGGCGCACGCCTCGTCGCGGCTTTCGCCATGGACGACCAACTTGGCGATCATGGGATCGTAGTAAGGCGTCACCGCGTCACCCTCTTCCACGCCGCTGTCCACCCGCACGTCGCCCGGCAGCCTGAGATGCTGGAGCATGCCGGTGGAAGGCCGGAATCCAGCGGAGGGGTCTTCCGCATAGAGCCGTGCTTCCATCGCCCAGCCCCGGATAGATAATTGGTCCTGCGCCAACGGCAATCCCTCGCCGTCCGCAACCCGAAACTGCCATTCCACCAGGTCCTGGCCGGTGATGGCCTCGGTCACCGGATGCTCCACCTGCAGCCTGGTGTTCATTTCCATGAACCAGATGCGGTCCGCCCTCAATCCCTGGGAAGCGTCGGCGATGAATTCGACGGTGCCGGCCCCAACATAATTCACCGCCAGCGCGGCTTTCACCGCGGTGGCGCACAGCCAAGTGCGCGTCTTTTCGTCCATGCCCGGCGCGGGCGCTTCCTCAATCACCTTCTGGTGACGGCGCTGCAGCGAACAGTCGCGCTCGAACAGATGCATGACATTGCCGTGTCTGTCGCCGAATATCTGCACTTCGATATGGCGCGGACTGGCGATGTATTTTTCCAGCAAGACCCGGTCGTCACCGAAGGAGGAGGCGGCTTCGCGTTTGCAGGAGGCCAACGCTTCGTCGAACCCCGCCGTGCCGTCCACCCCCCGCATGCCCTTGCCGCCGCCACCCGCCACCGCCTTGATCAGCACCGGATAGCCGATCGCATCCGCCTCCTTCTTCAGGCGCGCGGGTGCCTGGTTCTCGCCAAGATAGCCCGGCGTCACCGGCACGCCGGCCGCCTGCATCAGTTCCTTGGCCGCGTCCTTGCGACCCATGGCCCGGATGGCGGCAGGCGGCGCGCCGACCCAGATCAGTCCCGCGTCCATCACGCTCTGCGCGAATTCCGCATTTTCCGACAGGAACCCGTAGCCGGGATGAATTGCGTCCGCGCCCGCATCGCGCGCCGCCGCCAGAATCTTAGCCGCATCCAGATAGCTTTCCCGCGCCGGGGCGGGGCCGATGCGCAGCGCACTGTCGGCCTGGCGCGCAAACGGCATGCCCGCATCGGCGTCAGAGAATACGGCAACTGTTTCGATGCCCATGCGCCGGGCGGTGCGGATGATCCGCCTTGCGATTTCGCCCCGATTGGCAATCAGCAGGCGTCGCATCATCACATCCGGAACAGGCCAAACCGCGGGCTGACCGGGATCGGTGCATTCAAACTCGCCGCCAGTGCCAGACCCAGTACATCGCGGGTCTGCACCGGATCGATGATGCCATCATCCCACAGCCGCGCCGTGGCATGATAGGGATTTCCCTCATCCTCATACTTTTTGCGGATGGGGGCCTTGAATTCCTCCATCTGCTCCCTGCTCCAACTGCCGGCGTCGCGGTGCACGGTAGCCAGCACCGATGCCGCCTGCTCGCCGCCCATCACGCTGATGCGACTGTTGGGCCAGGTGAAAAGAAAGCGCGGCCCGAAGGCGCGGCCGCACATGCCGTAGTTTCCCGCCCCGAAGCTGCCGCCGATCAACACCGTCAGCTTGGGCACTGTGGCGGTCGCCACTGCCGTCACCAGCTTGGCGCCATCCTTGGCGATACCGCCAGCCTCATATTTTCCTCCGACCATGAAGCCTGAGACATTCTGCAGGAACAGCAGCGGTATGCGGCGCTGACAGGCCAACTCGATGAAATGTGCGCCCTTCTGGGCGCTTTCGGAAAACAGCACGCCATTGTTGGCCAGCACCGCTACCGGGATGCCCCAGATATGGGCGAAGCCGCAGACCAGGGTTGAACCATAAAGAGGCTTGAATTCGTGGAATGCCGAACCATCCACCACGCGGGCGATGATTTCGCGCACCTCATAGGGCGCACGCACATCGCGCGGGACGATGCCATACAATTCTTCCGCCGCGTATTTCGGCAGTCGCGGCGTGGCCAACGCAATATCCGGCTTGTGGGCGGGCCCCAGGGTGCCAACGATGCGGCGCAGAATCTCCATAGCATGTTCATCATTTTGCGCCACATGATCCACCACACCCGACTTGCGGCCATGCGTGTCGGCGCCGCCCAAATCCTCCGCCGAGATCACTTCCCCTGTCGCCGCCTTCACCAACGGCGGTCCGGCCAGGAAGATGGTGCCCTGGCCGCGCACGATGACGGACTCATCCGACATGGCCGGTACATAAGCGCCGCCGGCGGTGCAGTTGCCCATCACGCAGGCGATCTGGGCGATACCTTCAGCCGACATATTGGCCTGGTTGAAGAAGATGCGCCCGAAATGATCGCGGTCGGGAAACACTTCGGATTGATGTGGAAGGTTGGCGCCGCCGGAATCCACCAGATACAGGCACGGCAGCCGGTTTGCTTGCGCGATTTCCTGCGCCCGCAGATGCTTTTTCACCGTCAGCGGGAAATAGGCGCCACCTTTCACGGTTGCGTCATTGGCGGCGATCATTACCTCGCGACTGCAGACCCGGCCAATCCCGGCAATGATTCCGGCCGCTGGGGCTTCGCCGCCATACAGTCCGTTCGCCGCCAGCGCGCCGATTTCCAGGAAAGGTGAACCGGGATCGAGCAACCGCATCACCCGTTCGCGCGGCAATAGCTTGCCACGCGCCGCGTGCTTTTTGCGCGAGGCTTCCGGTCCGCCCAGCGCCGCCATCGCGATCTTAATCCGCAGTTCCTCTGCCAACGCGCGATTGTGCATCGCATTGACCTTGAAGGCCTCGCTTTCCTTGTTCACCAGGGAAGGCAGTTGCGTCACGCGCCGATCAACTCCCGCCCGATCAGGAAGCGCCGGATCTCGTTGGTTCCAGCGCCGATGTCATAGAGCTTGGCATCTCGCAGGAAACGTTCGACCGGCCACTCCCTGGTGTAGCCTGCACCGCCTAGCGCCTGGATTGCCTCCAGCGATGTCCGCACCGCGTTTTCCGAAGCCAGCAGGATGGCCCCAGCCGCATCGAAGCGTGTCGTTTTCCCCGCATCGCAGGCCCGCGCCACGGCATAGACATAGGCGCGCGCCGAATTCAACGCCACATACATATCGGCGACCTTGGCCTGGATAAGCTGGAAGCTGCCGATGGGCCGCCCGAACTGTCTGCGCTCGCGCACATATGGCAGCACCACGTCCAGACAAGCCTGCATGATGCCCAGGGGGCCGCCCGCTAAAACGGCACGTTCGTAATCCAGTCCCGACATCAGGATGTTTATGCCCTTGCTTTCAGCGCCCATCACCTGCTCCACTGACGCTTCGCAGTCCTGGAACACCAGCTCCGCGGTATCGCTGCCGCGCATTCCCATCTTGTCCAGCTTCTTGGACACAGAAAATCCCTTCATGCCGCGCTCGATCAGAAACGCGGTGATCCCCTTTGCGCCCGCCGCGTCGGTCTTGGCGTAGACCACGAGCACATCGGCCTCCGGCGCGTTGGTGATCCAGAATTTTGTGCCATTGAGGATGTAGCGATCGCCGTGCTTCTCGGCTTTCAACCGCATCGAAACGACATCGGATCCAGCACCTGCTTCGGACATGGCGAGCGCGCCGACATATTCACCCGAGATCAGCTTGGGCAAGTAGTTGCGCTTCTGCCCGTCGCTGGCCCAGCGGCGAATTTGATTGATGCAGAGGTTGGAATGGGCGCCATAGGAGAGCCCGATGGAGGCGCTGGCGCGGCTGATCTCTTCCATCGCCACCACATGCTCGAGATAGCCCAATCCCAGGCCGCCAAATTCTTCCTCCACCGTAATGCCGTGCAGGCCCAAGGCGCCCATCTCCGGCCAAAGCTGACGGGGAAATTTATTGACGGCGTCGGTTTCGGACGCCAGCGGCGCAATGCGGTCGGCGGCAAAACGCCGGGCAGTGTCGCGCAGCATGTCGGCAGTTTCGCCCAGGCCGAAATCCATCCGTGCGGTCATGGCGTCCTTTCCGGCGGAACCGGCCTTGGCTTGCCCTGTTCGTCAATGGCGATATAGGTGAAGCTGGCTTCCGTAACCTTGGCGGTTCGCTCGCTGTCGCGATCGCGTTGCCAAGCCACCGTTGCGATCTTCATCGAACTGCGGCCGACCGACATTACATTGGCATAGACTGACAACTCATCGCCCACATGCACGGGATGATGGAAACTCACCGCATCGATCGCCACGGTGACGGCCCGACCGGCACTGCGGCGCGAAGCAACATTGCTCGCCGCCAGATCCATCATGCTCATCAGCCAGCCGCCGAAAATATCGCCGTAGAAATTGGCGTCCGCCGGCATGGCGGTGACGCGGATCGCAGGCTGTTCGTCGGGCGGCTTGGGATTGGACATGGTCAATCCAGGAACAGAAGGGCTGGATGCTCCAGCAGCCGCTTGAGCTGGTGAATGAAGCGGGCGGCATCATAACCATCGACGACGCGGTGGTCGAATGAGGCCGACAGATTCATCAGCTTGCGGCGCGCAATAAAGGCGCCTTCGATCACCGGGCGTTCCGTCAGCTTGTTGGGCCCAATGATGACGACTTCGGGATGATTGATGATCGGGGTCGCGGCTATCCCCCCCAGAGGACCCAGGCTGGTCAGAGTGATGGTGGAGCCGCTCAATTGGTCGCGCACTGCGCTACCGTTGCGTGCCGCCCCGGCGACGTGGCCCAATTCCCGCGCCAAGTCCCAGAGGTCGCGGCTTTCGGCGTGGTGCACCACCGGTACCATCAGCCCCTGCCCCGTCTGGGTGGCGATGCCGATATGGACAGCCGCAAACCGCTTCAGTATCCTGGCATCTTCGTCATAGTGGGCGTTTATATTGGGGAATTCCGGCACCAGTTTCACCAGCCCGCGCATAAAGAAGGGCAACAGAGTCAGCTTGGGCTGATTTTCGTGGCGGCTGGCGTTGAGTTCTGCGCGCAGGCTTTCCAGTTCGGTGAGATCGAATTCTTCAACATAGCTGAAATGCGGGATGGTGCGCTTGGATTGCGCCATTCGTTCGGCGATGCGCCGGCGCATGCCGATCACGGGAATTTCCTCCACCCCGTGGCGGGGCGCGGTTTTCGCGGGCGCGTCGGCCGCGCGATAGCGCTCAAGGTCTTCGGTCAGGATACGGCCGCCCGGTCCAGTACCCTGCACATTTTTCAGTTCGATTCCCCACTCCATGGCGCGGCGGCGTGTGGCGGGCGAGGCGGTAGGGTCGGCATTGACCGGCGCGGATGCTTGCGGTCCGGGGCTGGCTTCCGGTTTCATTTCCGCGGCGCGGCGGTCCTGGGCCGTATCCTGGCCGACGGGTGGCGCCATGACCTCGCTGGCGACATCCAATTCCACCAGCACGGAACCGACCGGCGCCATGGCCCCCACATCGCCATGCAGCTTGACCACCACACCGTCCACCGGCGAGGTCATATCCACGGTCGCCTTGTCTGTAATCACGTCCAACAACGGCTGGTCCTCACGCACCTTATCACCCGGCTTGACATGCCAGGCTGCGATTTCTGCTTCGGCGATGCCTTCACCGATGTCCGGCAGGCGGAAGAAATACTGGCCCATCAGTTCTCCTCCATCACGCGCTTCAGCGCCGCAGCCACTCGGGCCGGACCAGGGAAATAGTTCCATTCAAAGGCGTGCGGGTAGGGTGTGTCCCAGCCTGCTACCCGGGCGACCGGTGCCTTGAGGTGATAAAAACAGCGCTCCTGTATCAGTGCTGACAGTTCGGCGCCGAAGCCTGCGAAGCGCGAGGCTTCGTGCAGGATGACGCCGCGTCCGGTCTTTTTCATCGAGGCGACGATCGCGCCGATATCCAGCGGTACAATGGAGCGCAGGTCGATCAATTCGGCATCGATACCGGTTTCCTCGATCGCCGCTTCCGCCACATGCACCATGGTGCCATAGGCCAGCACCGTCACCTCGCGCCCTTCGCGCAGGGTCGCCGCCTTTCCCAGCGGTACCGTGTAATGGCCCTCCGGCACCTCGGCGGCGGGATGATTGACCCAGGTCTTCACCTGCCGGTCGTGATGGCCGTCGAATGGCCCATTATAGATGCGCTTGGGCTCCAGGAAGATCACCGGATCATTGCTTTCGACGGCCGCGATCAGAAGGCCCTTGGCGTCATAGGGATTGGAAGGGATCACCGTGCACAGGCCGGTAACATGGGCGAACAGCGCTTCGGGGCTCTGGCTGTGGGTCTGGCCGCCGAAAATGCCGCCGCCGTAAGGCGCACGCACCGTGATGGGGGCCCAGAATTCGCCATTGGAGCGATAGCGCAGGCGGGCCGCTTCCGACACCAACTGGTCAAAGGCCGGCAGGATGTAATCGGCGAACTGGATCTCCGCCACAGGCCTCAGGCCGTAAGCGCCCATGCCGATGGCGGTGGCGATGATGCCGCCCTCGGAAATGGGCGTGTCGAAACAGCGTTTCAAACCGTATTTCTTCTGCAACCCTTCTGTGACCCGGAAGACGCCGCCGAAATAGCCTATATCCTCGCCGAACATCAGCACGTCAGGATCGCGTTCCAGCATCACATCGAGCGCCGAGTTCAGGGCCTGGATCATGGACATCGCCGCCATCCTCAGACTCCCAGCTCTTTGCGCTGCTCGATGACGCGCCAGTCAGGCCTTTCGAACACGCCTTCGAACATTTCCGACACCGGCGGCTTGGATTTGCCCAGCGTCCCTACCGCCTCGCCTTCCTTGGCGGCGCTGCGCACCATCTCCGACAGTTCAGCCTCGAACTGAATGTTGCGCGCCTCATCCCATTCGCCGATGGCTATCAGATGCTGCTTCAGCCGCACGATAGGATCGCCCAGCGGCCAATGCGCCGCCTCGTCGGCAGGCCGGTAGCGGCCAGGATCGTCGCTGGTCGAATGGCCGGCGGCGCGATACGTGAAGAACTCGATCAGGGTGGCGCCCAGATTGGCGCGGGCGCGCGCCACCGCCCATTCCGTCGCCGCCCACACCGCCAGGAAATCATTGCCATCAACCCGCAGGCCGGGCAGGCCATAACCCGCTGCCTTGGCGGCGAAAGTGGCCTCCTGCGCCCCCGCAATGCCGGCAAAGCTGGAGATCGCCCACTGATTGTTGGTGACGCAGAGGATGACAGGAGCATGGTAGACTGAGGCAAAAGTCAGCGCCTCGTGAAAATCGCCCTCGGCGGTGGAGCCTTCGCCGATATATGCCAGCGCCAGGCTGTCGTCCCCCTTATAGGCGCTGGCCATGGCCCACCCCACCGCATGGCCGAAGCGGCTGCCCAGGTTACCCGACAGGGAATAGAAGCCATATGCGCGCGCCGAATAGAGGATGGGCAACTGGCGGCCCCTCAGTGGATCGCGTTCATTGGAGAATATCTGGTTGACCAGATCGTTCAGCGGGTAACCCCGCGCCATTAGCCAGGACAGCACCCGATAGGTGGGAAAGCACATGTCGCGAGGCGAGAGCACCATGGACTGGGCGGCGCCTATGGCTTCCTCGCCGGTCGATTTCATGAAGAAGCTGGTCTTGCCCTGGCGGTGCGAGCGGAACATCCGCTCCTCGAACAGCCGTGTCAGCAGCATCGCCCGCAGGCCGTCGCGCAAACGCTGCGGTTCGATCGTCGGCGTCCAGGCGCCGACCGCATATCCCTCGCCGTCCAGCACCCGGATCAAGCCGTCGGACAGGTCGCGCAGTTCGCGCGCAGGCGTGGCGGAATCAGGACGCGGCAAGGCGCCGGCCGGCGGGATTTGCAGGTGACTGAAATCGGGCGCGTCGCCAGGACGCGTCGGCGGCTTGGGAATATGCAGGGTCAGATGCTCTGCCATACCGCCTCAACCTCCCTGACGCCTTGCTCAAACGCCCTTAAAGAGATGATGGCACAGAGATGGTGGGACGAAATTGCTTTTTTGGCGCAAAAATGAGTAGAAATATGATATACTTTCTATGATGTACGAATTATTAGGATGAACTTACCTTGGACGATACTGATCTGAAAATACTTCGAATCCTGCAGACCGACAGCGCCATCTCCATAGTCGATCTGGCGCTTCAAGTCGGTCTGTCGCACACACCCTGTTGGCGGCGGGTCAAAGCCCTCGAGGAATCCGGCGCCATCCGCTGCCGCGCCGTGCTGCTGGACCCGGCCGTCATGGGCCTGGGGGTCAATGTGCTGGCCAACATCAAGCTCAAGGCGCACGATGAAGCGACCCTGGAGGGCTTTGAACAGGCGGCGCGCGACCGTCCGGAAATCGTGGAATGTTTCACCATGGGCGGTGAAAGCGACTATGCCGTTCGCATCGTAGTCCGCAGCATCGATGAGTATGAGCGCCTGTTGAAGAAAGTGTTGCTGCATTTCCCTGGCGTGGCTGCAATCAACTCCCACTTCGCCCTGAAGTGCGTGAAGAACACCACCAGGCTCCCGATTTGAAACCGTTGGCCATATGAGCGACGCCGTCGTCATCGTGTCCGCTGTGCGCACGCCCCTGGGGCGTTTACGCGGTACGCTGTCGGCGCAGACCGCGCCCCGGTTGGGGGCGCATGTGATCCGTGAGGCGCTGGCACGCGGCCGCATCGCGCCAGATAGCATCGGCGAAGTCTTCATGGGTTGCGTGCTGTCTGCCGGGCAGGGCCAGGCCCCGGCGCGCCAGGCGGCGCGCGGCGCTGGCCTGGCGGATGGGGTGGGCGCCACCACGGTCAACAAGGTCTGCGGCTCTGGCATGAAGGCCATCATGCTCGGACACGACCTGATTGTGGCGGGATCGGTGGATCGCGTCATCAGCGGCGGCATGGAGTCCATGTCCAACGCGCCCTATCTGCTGGCCAAGGCGCGCGGCGGCTATCGCACCGGCCATGACCGGCTGTTCGACCATATGATGCTGGACGGGTTGGAGGATGCCTATGAACCGGGGCGTCCGATGGGTGACTTCGGAGAAATGGCAGCCCAGGCGTTCCAGTTCAGCCGCGCCGATCAGGACGCCTATGCAATGGAAACCCTGGCCCGCGCCCGTGCAGCGATCACCGGGGGCGATTTCCGGGCTGAAATTGCGCCCATTGGCGAAGTCGCAGACGACGAGCATGCAATGAAAGTCTCGCCGGAAAAGATTCCGCTGCTGAAACCCGCCTTTCGCGGAGACGGCACGATCACCGCCGCCAGTGCTTCAGCCAATGCCGACGGCGCAGCGGCGCTGGTGCTGATGCGCCGGTCCGTTGCCCTCGGCGAAGGCCTGCCGGTCTTGGCTGAAATCAAGTCGCACGCCAGCCACGCGCAGGAACCTGCCTGGTACACCACCGCGCCCATCCCCGCGATCCGCAAAGTCTTGCAGAAAGCCAATTGGCGGGTTGGTGATGTCGACCTGTTCGAGATCAATGAAGCCTTTGCCGTTGTGGCGATGGCGGCGGCTAAGGAACTGGGTATCCCGCGCGACCGGCTGAATGTGGCTGGCGGCGCCTGCGCCCTGGGCCACCCGATCGGCGCCACAGGTGCGCGCATTGTGGTGACCTTGCTGCATACTCTGATGCGGCGGGGCCTGACGCGGGGCGTGGCGTCGTTGTGCATCGGCGGCGGCGAGGCCACCGCGATCGCCATCGAACGCGTCTAGCCCGAACCTTTCTTTCTGACCGCAAACGGTGCCGCTTCGGCGACGTCTGCCAGATCAATCCCTGGATGCGGCCGGATGGCCGGCATGTCCCATAGCGGGCTGAATCGGTTTCAAAGGCTGACAATTCGGCTGGAAATATCCCGGTGTGGAGAACGTTGACCGGATCAGCGCCTGGGTCGCAGACGCTCGGGTAGCGCGACAGTTTTGCTGGTGGCTGCCGTCCGGTTTTTCACATGGTCCACCAGCGCCCTGAGCTTTGGCATCATTTGATGGCGGCTTGGATAGTAGAGAAACATGCCCGGCGCCGTCGGCGCGAATGTCTGCAGCACGCGTTCCAGCAGCCCGGCTTTGAGCGCAGCAAGGGCGATCGGTTCTGGAACCTGGGCCAGGCCCATCCCTTCCATTGCCCCACTTAAGACAGTGGTGAAGTCATTGGCGATAAGCGGACCGTCGACGACTGCCTCGACCGCTTTATCGCGGTCGACAAATGTCCACGGCACAATCGCACCAATGGTGCGGCGCATCCGCAGACAGGCGTGGTCGCGCAGATCACCAAGATGTTTCGGACGGCCATGCTGCTTCAGGTATTCTGGACTCGCCACGACAATCAGTGGAAACGCCTGAGTAAGGCGCACGGTCACCATGTCCGCCGCGATAAACTGGCCTAGCCGCACCCCCGCGTCGAAGCCCTCGGCAGCCAGGTCGATCAGTTCCTCGTTCGCCGCGATTTCGACTTCGACCTCGGGATAGGCGCGGCTGAACGAGGCAATCAGTGGCGTCACAAGAATGGGAAGCGCCGCGCGCGGCGCGGTGAGGCGCAGGAGGCCGGAAGGCCGCTGTCCGAGGTCACGGGCGATTTGGCTCGCCGCCACCAATTCATCGAAGGCCGGCTTTGCCCGCGCCAAGAACCGTTCGCCTGCTTCAGTGAGCCCGACGCTGCGGGTGGTCCGCAGGAACAGCGGCGCGCCGATGCGTGCTTCCAGCGTCCGGATTGCCTGGCTGATGGCGGATGGCGTGACTCCCAGCTCCGCAGCGGCACGCCGGAAGTTGCGATGCAGGGCAACGCTCAGAAAAGCTTCAACACCGTCAAGCGCACCCTTTCGCACTGTAAAGTTCTGCTTCATGGATCATTCAGATTATAGCAGATAGTCGACGACCGGAAGTGGGCCTAGGTTGGGACCTGAGAGGAACCATTGATGCCCATAGAATCGCTCTTTCAGTTTCACCTGGTGTTGGGTTACGTCGCGTGGCTGTTGTGCTTTGGCACCTACATTTGGCCAAAGCTCATCGCGATGAACCGTTTCGATGCGCATCGCGCCATCGCGACGCTCCATAGTTTTCGATTCTTTGGCTTGGTATTCATCCTGCCCGGCGTGGTTGGGATGGGCCTTCCGACCGACTTTGCTAGGTTCGCAGCCTACGGGGATCTTGCGACAGGGCTGCTGGCGCTCATGGCGCTCATGTCCGTCCGGGTTCGGCCCGCCTTCTGGCTTTTCATCGTCGCCTTCAACGCTGTTGGGCTGACCGATATTTTGCTGGACTATTTTCACGCAGTTCAGTCTGGGTTGCCTGCCGTCGCCGGTCAGCTGGCGGCGACTTATTGGATTCCAATCCTCTATGTCCCCGTGCTGGTGATTACCCACGCTGCAGCTTTCTACCTGCTTCTGCAGCGCGAACCCCGGCCGATCCTGTCGACCTGAGCAAGCGGCTTAATATCCGTGCCGCGATATACATGGCCAGACGGGCGCAGCGATTGCTTGCGTTGAAATGGCGGCCGAAATAGAAATGGCAAATCCTATGAATACGTTATCACATAGATTTTCCATTGCGCCAATGATGGACTGGACCGACAGTCCCTGCCGGGTGCTGCATCGCTGCCTGACACGCCATGCCGTGCTGTATACCGAGATGGTCACGGCCGAAGCTGTGCTGCATGGTGACCGTGCGCGGTTACTGGACTTTGATGCATCCGAACACCCTGTGGTGTTGCAACTTGGCGGCAGTGAGGCGGCGAGGCTGGCGGAAGCGTCACGCGTCGCTGAAAATTTCGGCTATGACGAAGTGAATTTGAATGTCGGCTGTCCGTCAGACCGGGTGCAGTCAGGCCGTTTCGGCGCCTGCCTGATGCGCGAGCCGCAGCTTGTGGCCGACTGCGTGGCGGCAATGCGGGCGGCAGTTTCCATTCCCGTTACCGTCAAGTGCCGCATCGGCGTGGACGACCAGGACCCCGAAGAAGCGTTGCGCGCGCTGATCGATGCCTGCGCGGCCACGGGCGTCACAGTCTTTGCCGTGCACGCGCGCAAGGCCTGGCTGGAGGGTCTGTCGCCGAAGGAAAACCGCGACGTCCCACCGCTGGATTACGAGCTGGTCTATCGTATCAAGCACGAGCGCCCCGACCTGACCATCCTGGTCAACGGCGGCATCGCGGACCTGGACCAGGCGGCGGCGCACCTCAATCAAGTCGACGGGGTGATGCTGGGCCGCGCCGCCTATCAGAACCCGGCACTGCTGGCCGACGTGGATGCGCGGTTCTTTGGCACACCGCCCGTCGATCTGGATGCGGCGGTCGATGCCTATCGCGTCCACGTTGCGCGGCGCCTGAAGGAGGGTGCACGGCTGCACCCCCTGATCAAGCCGATGCTGGGCCTCTACAGCGGCCGGCCCGGTGCGCGGCTGTTCCGCCGCCATCTCAGCGAACACGCCGTGCGCGAGGGCGCCGACATCGCCGTGCTGGACCAGGCGCTCGACTTCGTGCGCGTGCGTCGCGCCGCTTAAGCGCTTCGGAAAAACGCGTGCTGCCGGCCCCAAGCCAGCACCAGTTCCGGCCACACCGCGCACGGCTTGCCCACCGCGCGCGAGAGGCCGAAGCCGTGGCCGCCCACCTCGAACATGTGAATCTCGGACGGTACCCTGGCCTGCTGCAGGGCGAGGTAATAGGCCATGGCATTGGGTAGCGGCGGCACGGTGGTGTCGTCGGCGGCCAGCGCCAGGAAGGTCGGCGGCACGTCCGGCGTGACCAGCCTCTCGCAGGAATAGGCCGCGATCATATCGGGCGCGGCATTGTCGCCCAAAAGACGATCGCGCGAGCCGGCGTGGCAGCCCTCGCCCATGGTGATGACAGGATACATCGGCACCGAAAAGCTGGGCCGCGCATCGATTTGGTCGGCTGCGTCCACCACATCATAGACATTGGCGGCAAAGCGGGTGGCGATGGAGGCTGCGACATGGCCGCCCGCCGAAAAACCCATGAACCCGATGCGCGCCGCGTCGATGCCGTAATGCGCCGTATTGGCTCGCACCAGCCGCATGGCGCGCTGGGCGTCCTGAAGCGGCACGTCCTGACGCCGCGCCCAGCCTTCTGCCGGCAGGCGATAGCGCAGCACGAAACAGGTCACGCCCTCGCGAGCGAAACGGCGCGCCGTGTCCATACCCTCGAAATCCAGCATCTCGCGCGAATAGCCGCCGCCCGGCGCGATGATCATGGCCGAACCATCGGGGCGGTCAGGGCGCAAGACGTTCATCACTGGAATGCCCACCTGGTCGATGGCGCGGTCGACCGGGGTGATATAGGGCGGTTCATGATTGGTGATGCGGATGGGCGGCAGGTTCAGGCCCTCGCCGCCCGGCGGGATGCCCGGCCACAGGGTGATGACCTCCTTCGGGTCGCCAGCGATCACGCCATCACCCTGAATGACGGTATCTGCCAGAGCCCGCGCCGGCAGCGCCGCCGCTGCAAGTCCAAGCCCCATGATTTCGCGGCGATCCATCCCATGCCCCCCTTTGCTGTTGGAACGAAGATCGCACCCTTTCCCATTGCACGACAAGGCATGTTGTCAGGCGATGAGATTTGCGCACGGCCAGAAGCTCGACATGGCCTATATGGACGGCACCGACAAAGCCGCACGCTTTCACGCCGCCATACTCAAGGCGTTGTCCCACCTCAAGCCATAAAACCGTGCGTTGCTGACCAGGCCACGAACAGGTCGGGCCAGGCAGCACAAGGCTTGCCCTTCGCCCAGTGCAGTGAAAAGCCGTGGCCGCCTTCCTCGAACACATGAAGCGCGGCGGGTATCTGCTGCTGCCGCAGCGCGCCGAAGAGAGCTATGCCATTGGGGAAAGGTGGCACCACCGTGTCGTCCGCGGCGAGGGAAATGAAGCACGGCACGGTAATTGGCGGCACGTGGCGCTCGACTGAACTGGCGTCGGTCGCGGCCGGTGACGGATTGGGGCCGAGCAGCTTGTCCATTGAACCCTGGTGCGCGCCTTGCCCCATTGTGACGACCGGATACATCAGACAGGCCACCATGGGCCGGGCTGGAAGTGCATCCGATGCATCGACGGGATCATAGACCGCGGCGGCGTGGCGCGTCGCCAGCGAGGCGGCCACGTGCCCGCCGGCAGAAAATCCCATCGCCGCCAGCCTGGCCGGATCGATGCCGTACTGGCGCGCCCGCTCGCGGATCAGGCGCATCGCGCGTTGGGCATCCTGCAGCGGCACATCCGCGCGGTTTTCCCAGCCTTCACCCGGCAGCCGATAGCGGAGGATGAAACAGGTGATGCCCAGTGCGGTGAAATGCTCCGCAATCTCGCGCCCGCCGCGGTCGCCACCTTCGCTGGCATAGCCGCCGCCAGGAATGACCAGGATGCCCAGCCCGTTCGGGCTGGCCGGGCGCCAGATGAAGAATCCCGGCGTCTGGATCTGGCTGATGGCGCGCACATGAAAGCCATCAGGCTGGACATTGTCGGTGGCCTTCAATGTCAGATGTATGCCTTCGCCGCCCGGCGGGGTGCCGCGCCATAGCGGCACGAATTCGGTGGAATCGCCTGGCAGATATCCGTCTTCCCGCATGGTTTGCGCGCGCGCCCGTCCAGCCAGAGCCGTCGCCGCCACGCCCAATCCGATCGCCGTCCGCCGGTCCATGCTGCCTCTCCTGCTGCTGTTCTTGCGAGACGCCATGGATGGCCCCCCTGCCCTGCAACCGGCGCCGGTGTCACCGGCGGCCGTCGCGGTTATACTGTGAACAATAACCGCCTGGATGTGAAATGATTGATCCTCTTGCCGCCCTCAAGCTGCCCGATATTCTGCCCGGCTGGGTCTGGCTGGTGGGCGCCGGTCCCGGCGATCCCGGTCTGATCACCGCTCTGGGCCTGAAAGCGATCACCCAGGCCGACGTGATCCTGCACGACGCGCTGGTCGACGAAGCGCTGCTGGCGCTGGCGCCAGGCGAGAAGATTTATGCCGGAAAGCGCGCGGGCGTGCGCTCGTGCAGGCAGGACGAGATTTCCGACATGCTGGTGCGGCTGGCGAAAGAGGAAAAACGCGTGTTGCGCCTGAAGGGCGGCGATCCTTTTGTCTTCGGCCGTGGCGGCGAGGAAGCCCAGGCATTGGTACGTGCCTGCGTGCCCTTCCGCATCGTGCCGGGCATAACGGCGGGCATCGGGGGCCTCGCCTATGCCGGCATTCCCCTGACCCATCGCGACACCAACCACGCCGTCACTTTCATCACAGGCCATGGCAGCGACGGCAACCTGACCCGGCTGGACTGGGATGCGGTCTCGCGCGGGGCGCCCACGCTGGTGTTCTACATGGCGCGCAAATTCGCCGGCGAGATCGCCGACGCGCTGATGGGGGCGGGGCGAAGGCCGGACGAGCCGGCCGCCATTGTCGCCAACGCGGCACGACCGGACCAGGACGTGCGCATCACCACCCTTGGCGGCCTGGCCGAGGCGGCTCAAACCGCGCCGGCCCTGGCCATCATCGTGGTCGGGGAAAATGTGGCCTTGGCCAGGGAACTGGCCTGGCTGGCGAAGGTTTGAACCGGCCGCTTCGATCAATCTGCCCTCGCTCCTTAACTGCGACTTAACAGCGGGCGGCTAGGCTGCGGGCCGTAGAACCCGGAAATCCCGCGATGGCAAAAGCCCAGTTTCATAAGAACCAGCGTGTCTATGTGAAGCCGGTCGGCACCTGGGCGCTGATCGAGCACGTCGTTCCCCATTGGGCCAAGGGGATCGATGAACCCATCCGTATCCATTATGACGTGGGCCTGGGCCGCGAATTCGCTGCCGAGGAGCTTCTGAGCGAGGAACCGCTGGGCGACCGCAGCAACCAGCCCCGCGGGAACTGGCGCGTGGTGCGGGCCCGCAACAAGTGGCAGCCGGCGGAAGATTGCGCTCGCCATCCTGTGCCGGGCACCTATCCAGTGGTTATTACGGGCGATACCGAATGGGGTGGCTGGCGCGTGCCGGGCGCCGAGTATGACCTGGACCCGCTGAAGATCGAGGAACAGGCTCGCCTGATCGCCCACGCACCGCAATTGGCCGATTTCGCCGGCGCGCTGGTCGACTGGGCCCGCCAGTCGGGCGAAGACATGCCCAGCGTTCTGGCCGAACTGGCGCACCGCGCCCAGGACATCCTGTCCGAGGTCAAGCGCCCGGGCTGACGCCTTGGCACCCTGACAGAGCCCGGGAGGAATGACATGACGGCGCTCGACATGCCCGCGGGTATCGAGCGGCTTTCTGTTTCCGCGCGGCCGATCGGCACGCATTTGTGGCGCGCCGTCCTGGTGCTGGTGGGATTTTCGCTGCTTACTGCGCTGTGGTTCTGGCCGCTGATGCCGCATCTTTCGGGCGCGCTTTTGGGGCCGCCCGAAGACAACATGCAGGACTTCTGGAACAGCTGGCACACCGCGAAAGCGGCCGGCTGGCATGACTTCTTCCACACGCGACAGATCCGCTTTCCCGAAGGCACGCCGCTCTACTACCATTCGTTCGCCTATCCACAGGTCTTCGCCGTGGCGTTCCTGGCGCGCCTGTTCGGCAACAGCTTCGCGACCCTGGTAACGCTGCACAATCTGACGCTGCTGGCATCCTTTCCGCTGGCCGCCATGGGGGCCTTCTATCTGGCGCGGCATCTGATCGAGGACCGGCCCGGCCGCGACCTTGGCGCCGCGGCGGCGGGGTTCATCTTCGCCTTCAATCCCTGGCATGTGGCCCAGGCGATGCACCATGCCCATGTGTCCACCATCCAGTTCCTGCCTCTGTTTGTGCTCTGCTATCTGGTGGCGCTGAAGCGGCGCAGCCTCCGGCTGCTGGGGCTGGCCGCGCTGCTGGACGCGCTGAGCGCGCTGTCCTGCTGGTACTTCTTCTTCTATCTCTTCTATTTCATGGCCTTCCACCTGCTCTACCTGCGCATCCGCGGCGGGCGCTGGCCCTGGGGCTGGAATTTTGCTGCACCCACGCTGGTATGCGCCGGCGCGGTGGTCCTGCTGATGCCCTGGCTGGTGCCCATGGCGATGTCGGGGCTGGATTCCAGCGTCTATTACGTCGGCAACAACATGTTCGTGGCGGATGTGGCGGCCTACCTGGCCTTCCCGCCCACGCATCTGCTGGCCGGCTGGGGCAAAGGCGTCTATGCGGTCCTGACCGGCAATGCGTGGGAGGCCACGGTCTATCTCGGCCTGGTCGCATCGGCAGTCTTTGCCGCCGCGCTTTGGACCACGCGCCGGGCGCCGGACGAAGACCGCAGGCTGCTGCGCTATGGTCTGGGCGGCATGATCTTTTTCGCCGCGATCGCCAGCGGCGACTGCCTGCATGTGGGCGGTCATGTGCTCACCTGGCTGCACATGCCCAGCGTGGCGCTGTCCAAGCTGCCCTTCTTCGCCAATGTGAGGACCCCCGCCCGCGCCATCGTCATGGTCTATCTGTTCCTGGGACTGGGAGCAGCTCAGGCGCTCGTGCTGGCCTGGACACGCGGCAGGCCGTGGCGGGCGGGCACGCTGCTGGTCGCTGCGCTGATGCTGCTGGACTTCTATCCCGCTCCGTCGGCCCTGGCCCTGACGCCGGCTGCCTGCCCGCCCGCCCTGTCCGGGATCGCCGCCGATCCGCAGAAGGGCTTCGGCGTGCTGGACCTGCCCGGCGGCTATGAGAACGGCAACGCCTATATGATGCTGTCTGCCTGCCACGGCCGGGCCATCGTGGCTGGCGAAACAGCGCGCCAGGTGGGCGCCACGCTTCTAGACCGGCTGGAAACAAGGAACCTTGCCGTCCAGCGCCGCCAACTGGCCGATGCCCAGGTGAAATATATCGTATTGCACAATCGGCGGCCCGGCCGGTTCGCCTGGAGAGCGACGGATGGGGACAAGGCAGCCTATGAGCAATTCTATACGCCGGTCTGGCGGGACCGCGACATGACGATCCTGAAGGTCCACTGATTTTCCCATGCCGGCCCGTTGCGGGCGGGCTATAAGACCCGCGCCGACTTGCGAGACCGCCATGCGTACCGAAGAACCGCGCGCCATCCATCTTGCCGACTACCGGGCGCCTGATTTCCGCATCAACACCGTTCACCTGGATTTCGCGCTGGAGGCGCAAGCCACGCTTGTCACCGCCCGGATGGAGATCGAGCGGCGGGGAGACGCGAGCGGCCCCCTTGTGCTGCACGGAGAGGAGCAGAAGCTGCTGTCGGTGGCGCTGGAGGGGCGGGCGCTCTCCGCTGGCGACTATCTGGTTGACGACAAGAGCCTTACCATCCCCGGTGTACCCGACCGCTTCACCCTGGAGGTAATCAGCGAAATCTCCCCCGCCGCCAACACCGCGCTGGAAGGCCTGTTCGTCTCCAACGGCATGTTCTGCACCCAGTGCGAGCCGGAGGGCTTTCGCCGCATCACGTATTTTCTCGACCGGCCCGACAATCTGTCGGTCTTCACCGTGCGCGTCGAGGCGGACGAGGAACAGTACCCGGTGCTGCTGTCCAACGGCAACCGCATCGACAGCGGCAGGCTGGGCGACGGGCGCCATTTCGCCGTCTGGCACGACCCCTTTCCGAAGCCCTCCTATCTTTTCGCGCTGGTGGCGGGCGATCTGGGCCACATCCGGGACAGCTTCGTCACCATGACCGGCCGCGCCATCGAACTGGTGATCTATGTCGATCACGGCAACGAACCGCGCGCGCTCTACGCGATGGATTCGCTCAAGCGGGCGATGAAGTGGGACGAAGAGACATATGGGCGCGAATACGACCTGGACATCTTCATGATCGTGGCGGTCAGCGCCTTCAACATGGGGGCGATGGAGAACAAGGGCCTCAACATCTTCAATGACAAGGTGCTGCTGGCCTCGCCCGAGACTGCCACCGACGACGACTATGCCCGCATCGAGAGCGTTGTGGCGCATGAGTATTTCCACAACTGGACCGGCGATCGCATCACCTGCCGCGACTGGTTCCAGCTTTCGCTGAAGGAGGGCCTGACCGTCTTCCGCGACCAGAGCTTTTCCGGCGACATGCGCAGCCATGCCGTCCAGCGCATCCAGGATGTGCGCGCGCTCAGGGCGCGCCAGTTCCCGGAGGACGCCGGGCCGCTGGCCCATCCGGTGCAGCCCGAAAGCTATATCGAGATCAACAATTTCTACACATCGACCATCTACGAGAAGGGCAGCGAAGTCATCGGCATGCTGAAGACGCTGGTGGGCGAGGAGGGTTACCGCAAGGCGACCGATCTCTATTTCGCGCGCCATGACGGAGAAGCCACCACCATCGAGAACTGGGTCAAGTGCTTCGAGGATGCCTGCGGCCGCGACCTGACCCAGTTCCGCCTGTGGTACCGCCAGGCGGGAACACCCGCGGTCACCGCCTCCGGCCAGCACGACCCGGCCGCCCGGACCTATACGCTGGAGCTCAGCCAGGCGCTGGGCCCCACGCCCGGCCAGCCGGGGAAAATGCCGATGCACATTCCCGTGCGCATGGGGTTTGTGGGCCGGAACGGAAAGCCGTTGCCCCTGACCCTGGATGGCGAGAACCAGACGGGGCCGGACGAACGGGTGCTGGAATTGACCGGGGCGCGGCAGCGTTTCGTCTTCACCGGTGTTGCCGAACCGCCCCTTCTGTCGCTGGGACGGCGTTTTTCGGCGCCCGCCATCTTCCGCGCGCCGCTGGACCGGGCGGGACGCGCGCGCCTGATGGGCCGCGACGCCGATGCCTTCAATCGCTGGGAAGCCGGCCAGGTGCTTGCCGGCGAGATACTTCTGGACATGGCGGGGGCCGCGCGCAGCGGGGCATTGAAGCCGGGGGCCTGTGACCGCCTTTATCTGGATGCCATCGGCGATGTGCTGGATCGCGCCGCCGACGATCCGGCCTTCGCGGCACAAATGCTGATGCCGCCCACCGAGAACGAGATGGCGACCCGTTCGGCCACTCCCGTCGATCCCGACGGCCTGCATGCCGCGCGCGTTGCCCTGATCCGTGACATCGCCGCCGCGCATGGCAACCGGCTGGCCGGACTTTATGAGCATATGCGGGTGGAAGGCGATTACAGCCCCGATGCGGCAAGCGCGGGCATGCGCGCGCTGCGCAATGCCTGCCTGCGCTACCTGACCGCGGCCGATGACGAGGCAGCCGCCGGGCTGGCGGACGCGCACTACCGCACTGCCGCCAACATGACCGACATGATCGCGGGCCTGGCGGCGCTGACACGCATGGAATCGCCCCTGACCGACGCGGCCTTTACCCATTTCCACGACCGCTTCCGCGCCGATGCGCTGGTCCTGGACAAATGGATGGCACTGCAGGCCGGTTCGCCCCTGCCCGGCACGGCGGAAGCGGTGAAGGCGCTGATGCGGCACCCCGCCTTCGACATCAGGAATCCCAATCGCGTGCGCGCGCTGGTGGGCGCCTTCGGCGGCAATCATCTTCGATTCCACGGCCTCGATGGCGCAGGCTATCGGCTGGTGGGCGGAGTGATCCGCGCCCTGGATCCCATAAACCCGCAGGTCGCCGCGCGGCTGGCCGGCGCCTTCGAGAGCTGGAAGCGCTATGACGGCGCGCGCCAGGCGCTGATGCGCCACGAACTGGAAACCATCCGCGCCCAGGCGGGCATCTCGCCCAACCTGTTCGAGGTCACCGGCAAGATGCTGGGCTAGGATTTGGGTGGACAGCCGGCGGATAAATTCCCGCTTGCGCAACTTAATTGTCCGGCCCTGGATTTGGTCCCCCTCCCCCCTTGTCCCCGCGGCGGCGGAAGCGGCTTTCGCCCGCATTTGCGCGCTCAGTGAGAAAGCGCGTGCGCGCGCCTGTCCGACAAAAGCTGTTGGACAACCCGCCGGCGGCGGGCGTGGGCAAAGTGTGGACAGGCCTGTCTGGCACGCGCGCATCGAACAAGTGTAGCCGAGCGCGCAGGGGAGGCGGACAAGTTGTAATGTTGGCGACGGTCGTCACGGCACCGCCTTCCCGTTCGAGAGGATGACGGAGCGTCCGGCGGTTCCCATAATCGCCCCGACGAATCACCGGGGTGGGCGATCAATTGGCGCCTGTGGGGGCATTGGCAGCAATGGGAGGCGTGTTGAACCGGCGCCGCCTGCTGCGCGATACGAGGCTGATCGTTCCGGTCTGCATCGTCCTGATCTGTGGAAGCTTTGCCGCCGCCGCACTGATCCAGATGCGGCTGGACCGCGCCCATGCCCTGGCCGAGGCAACCCGCGACGGACAGATCCGCGCCGTCAGCCTGGCAGGCTCGGCCGGCGAGGCGCTCGACCGCTATGCCCGGCTGGGCCTGCTTTATGCCGGGACGCTGCATCCGGCACTGGCGCGCGCCGAACCTTCCATCCGCAATATCGGCCTGTTCGGCGCCGGGGGCGAGACCATCGCCACGCTCAAGCCGGGCCTGGTGGCGCCCCCGCCCGCCTTCCGCGGATCGCGGCATCTGTTCGGTTGGGGACTGGGCCTGCACAAGGACGGGCGCAGCATCGCGGTGCTGTTCGATCCGGCGCGGCTGGCGAAAGGCGCACAGCTTTTGCCGCAGGCCGAGGTGCCGCCGGGTGCCATCGCCGCGCCGGTGCCGGGCTGGCCGTTGGCCGTCGTCGCACGCCCGAACGAGACGCAGGCGCTGGCCGGCTGGTACGGCATGCTGCCGCTTTACCTGTTCGTGATCCTGGGACCGGCGCTGGCCGGCGCCTGGTTGGCGGTACTGTTCGTGGGCACCTTCGAGCGCCATGCGCGTGCCGCCGCCAGCCTGAAGGCCCTGCGCGCCACAAGGCCTGTCGAGACCCGGCTGATGGTGCGCCTGGCCCATGCCGAACGGGGTGCCGTCGAGGCGCTGCGCGCCAAATCCGAATTCGTGGCCCATATGAGCCACGAACTCAGAACGCCGCTGAACGCGATGATCGGTTTTTCGGAGATCATAGGCCAGGGGCTTTACGGGCCGCCGGGCCATCCCAAATATGGCGAATATGCCCGCGATATCGCCGATGCCGGTCGCGCCCTGCACGGACGGATCGGTGACATTCTGGAATTCGCCAACATCCAGGCAGATCGCCATCCCCTGTCTCCCGAGCCGGTGGACCTGGCGGCACTCGCCGCGGGCGTGGTGGAGGAGCAGCAGGGCCGCGCCTTCTCCCGCCGCGTTGCGCTCAGCCTGACGCTTGCCGAGCCGGGCCTGGTGCGGGCAGACCCGCACGGCGTGCGGCGCATCCTGGTGGCGC
>Ga0209935_1000434_pt1 | contig 108097 bp, 101 predicted proteins | sample ThiBio_1000_plan_2_FD_183958 | JGI IMG/M metagenome (GOLD analysis project Ga0209935, IMG submission 183958) | Wastewater bioreactor microbial communities from Cape Town, South Africa - Thiocy_cont_1000_plan (SPAdes) | ecosystem: Engineered > Bioreactor > Thiocyanate-remediating >... | reverse complement strand
GATTTGTGCAAAGAAAAACAAAGAAGACAGTCTTTCATTCTTCAGAAGAAGAAAAAATCTCAAGGATAATCATCCATAACACGCATATATATAGATACAAGAGAAAGAAAGAAAAAGATGCTAATGTTGAATGACAAGCAAATAATTCAACTGACTAACTCTACTGACACTGCTCTCTTGTTATTATTGTTGATCGACATGTTTAATCAGACGGGTAATACGCCTCATTCCAAATGCTAATGCAATAATGTTGATGATGGCTATGTCGAATATATCTTGCGTATCTATGCATATATTAAACTGTATTAAACGTAGAGAAATACACAAGGTAGACAAAAGTATTCATTCAACAAATACGAATACAAACGTAAAATCTGTACCGTTATTTGATGCATCATTTATTAGCAAAGAAAATTTGATCATATCTCATTTGACGAAATACTCCGTTGTGATTCGGTTCTTATTTTGTGTGCAAAAAAAGAAATGACAGAAACAAATATTATTGAACTAGTAATATTGAACATCCGGAAGACGAAAAAAAATCGATAAAAACTAATTCAATCTGAGTACGCATAAGCTTTATTAAAATTGAGGTTCTTTTTCGCATTTTATCCCTGTCTGTACGTATATATTCATATAAACAGAGATTTGTATATGATGAATGAAAGGCAAGAGAATAACGAGAATAAATATACGAGAAAAAGATTGTGTGTGGCATTGAATAATAATAATAACAAAAATAATAATGAGAATAATAATAATAAAATCAAACTGCGGCCATGCACAACAAGCATATGAAGGAATTGACGTTAGATGAAAATGTTTCTTTTCCTTTGTCTTCGATTTTCTTCCTATCAATATATCTATCTTGATCATCACTCATTTTTTACCAGTAATAATAATAATAGCAAAAACAAAAACAATAGTAATAGAATGGAAGTAACGACAGCAGCTGGCTTATACTTTACTTTCTATCAACTTTTAGCCTATAGCAAACGTTTTTAGATAGCTTAAAGCAAAAGAGAAAAGTCCTTTTTTTTACATGTTTATATATAAATAGATATTAAGCAGAGTGGATCGTCTTCGTCATATCGTTTATCTTTGAAATTAAACATCATTTGGTCAAACCAATTATCTATGCTCGTATTGACGAAATAAACGATTCGAATAGATTTGTTTATTTATTTGTTTATTCGAGAATAAACGCAGACAGGAGCGACAAGTAATCAAAGAAAGAACTAAGAAATATGTTAAAATATGAAAGTATTGACTTTTCCTTATTCATCCAATCGATTATTAAAAGAGTAAAGAAAGTTCTCATAACAATACAGCTATACCACGTGCAGATTGTCAATAACTAACTGTTTTCCTTTTGCCGTTACAAGACACAACGACGAAGTATATTAGTAATAGTGTAGCTCGGTTATGATTGTGCTATATCAGACAATTTTTCTTCTTCTTTCAATAATATGTATTCATCGACAGTTAAAGCATTGATATAAATAAGAAAAAATAAGAAAGAAACTGACTAATTGGTATTAGATATTAAATACTGATAGATGTTTATATTAGTGTCAAAAAGATGAGCTTTGAAATAGACGTCAAATTAGTTATTTATTTCATTCTGATGATATGACCTAATCTTAAAAACTTATTATATTCGAGTTTTCTTCCCTTTCAATTATTCATATTCGTATAATCTTATCAAATTAACTGTTGACAAAAAAAAAACTAAGAAAAGAAATATTACTACAATAATATGAATAATAACAACAAAATCAAAGATTTTCCAATGACTTACCATAGAAGCAACCATTAAATCGGCCGCAGCTAAGGATACAAAAAGATAATAAGCAACTGAATGAAGACTTTTTTCTAATTTCACAGCAGCTATAACAAGTATATTTCCAGTAATTGTTGCTAAAATGATGGTACCAAGAATAATTGTTGTAAATATACAATGTTGTACAGATACAAGTATGGATGTTCGAATGGGATTATTTGGTGATGTGGTGAAATCATTATGTAAACTATCGTCACTATCTAAAGCACTTGGATCGAGTACGTCCCCAAATACAACGGATGACGAATTAAATTGAACAAAAGTACCGTTAACACACGAAAGATTGTAGGTTAAAAAACAGTCCATCGAATCGACGAACATACAGTCGGAAAGACTTCGATTCGATTATCAATTTAGCTTGAATATGATGTGTTGAAATCAGGTTACAGGTATTAATTGAAGAAGCCCAATTGGGCGAGGCCATATGGTAAATACAATGGACTGACTAATGTTGTTTACCTGATTAGAAATGAAATCATTGTCATTATTATTTGATTGATTAGTTGTATAAAAGCGTCGTCGAACGAAAATGATAGATTCTGAAAATATTTCTTGCATAGAGAAAGATGAAACAATAAATAATATTTCTTTTTTTCCTTTAGAGAAAAAAGAAAGGACAAAGAGCCAGGAGAAGAAAACGAAGAGAAAGAAAGAAGGAAAGAAATGAGATTGACTGCGGCTGCTGCTAGCCTATCTTATCTTGCTGCTGAGAATCGCATTCTGTGCTTTTCTTTCCATCCTAAAAAGCAATAATCATCGTTCGAATAAAGGATGACGATGCATCAAAAGAAATACAGAGAGAGAGAGAAGAGAAAGAAACAAGAAAGAAACCAAATCATTCACGAAAAAAAAACTAATAGTTCCTGAATTTTCACATTCACTGATATTACCATATGTTTTTTTTATTATCTCTCACGAATTTTAATACAATCATTTTTTTAATGTTAATTATTCACGTAAATCTAATTATTACAAACCGCTAGTTATTTATTTATTTCTACTAGTCAATAATTATTCGCATGCTTACTTAAATAAATCATAGATTGTAATTGTATTCGAATAAATACTGTTTGTATTTTGAACTGTACATTGTCGAAAAAGACGAAGTAGACAAAAGAAGCGATTATCTTCATTGTTGAATCAACAAGCTTCGAAAGAAAAATTACAAGATGATCACAACTGATGATAAGAGCCCTCGAGAGAAAAATCATACTATATATGCACGATATCAGATCGAATAATCTATGTGTCGATGTAGATTTTAACGGTATCTTCTCACGATATCATCATCGAAATCCGATTAGACGGAAACAAACAGGAATAAAGAAGAAAAAGACGGAAGTGATGTTTGTATGATCTACGAACTAATAAATTTTGTTCTGAACAAACATCAGTAGAAATCGACGTTTCTTTGTTGTTTTTTTTTGTATTTGCTTCTTTACTCGAAGTAAAATGATCGATCGAGTTCATTATTTAATGCTAAAAAGTGCGTACATGCATATTCGTGCGAGAGAAATATCTTTTTGAAAACACAAAAAACCAAAAAGATGAAGAAGAAGAAGAAGAAAAAATAAGAAGAACGACGAGAACAAATTCATAAGAGCTTGTTGATCACAGTTACATATGCACTACTACTCTTCTTTTTGACTGTGTCTAACATTGACGAGACTATCTGAGACATGTCACATACACACTTACATGGAGACAAATAGTTTGAAGTATCAGTCGAACTTCTTTACATTTCTTCTCTTGTTCTTTCGCTCTTATCTGTCTCTGTTTCTCTATGTTTTTTTTCATTTTGGAAAACAAAAAGAAGAAGAAGAAGACAAACATCAACCACAATCATAGTTACATGTTGTCCCTTTTTCTCTTTGTTTCTCATTCTGTTTTTTTCATTGTGCTCTACAGAGACCACTTTCTGTCATGTATATATCTCCCAATCGTCTCGAAGCACATCACTCATTAACTTACAAATGCTAGTGTTCACAAGACATTTTTATTACTATTCCTTCTATTATTTGAAAAGAAAAATGTACTAAGTTATTTAATTGACAAGCTCATGTCTTTCTTTTACCTATATATTCATCCTATCGAGGAGGAGGAGAAGAAAACAATAGCAACTAATTTTTCTATAAATCATTTCTTTTTCGAAAGAGAAAATAGTCTAACATAAACAAGCTTAGATTATATAATTCGATACAAATATATGCATATAAACTTTTGTCTAGCGTTCTCTCTAACCAGATTAGTTCAATTCACTACCAAACATTAACCAGAGAAGCGGACTCAACACTTCACATCATTTCTTTTACGCCTGCTCGAATAAGCGAATTCCCTTCAGAACGACAATCGGCGTAAAAAATTTTTCGCATGCACAGGCAAATGAGATAGATACAAATAGTGTTACTTACAAGGAAACATTAGTCAATATAAGGAAAACGAAGACGATACTTTTACTTTTTTTTTTTCTATATAGTAATTGTACCCAGTAATTTTATAATAATCGATAGTACGTAGAAGATTTATCATTAGTTTGACCTCTTTTCAGAACTCACTATTCTCGGAATCACGGTACGTAATTTTGCACTAAATTCGTGTCAAGTAACAAAGCAACACGATCGAATTAGAGTGATATATTTGGCAGAGTAGTACACAAGTACTTCCATGAAACCGAGTGACTCGATCAGGAAACACTAGACAAATGCAAAAAAAGGCATAAAAACGGAACTAAAGAAGCGGAAGAAAAGAAAAAAAAATAGGAAAAAAAAGAAGCAAAGAAATATCTCATAAAGTAAGCTTGTCCATTGTACTGCCATCTTTTTTTTTAATATTTACATGCATGATCAATGCTTACTGGTATGTCTCCCTTGTGAAATACTTAGACATTGTGAAGTCATGATCACTGCTTTTCTTTGACATTATTTCCACTCAATTCTCTCGAGTCTATAGAGATCAATTCACTCATTTAAATCATGTCTGCTCTCATACCCTTTTCATATAACCGTATCAATAATTTCAAAATCAGGAAAAAACAACAATGAATAATACTAACGATTATATTCTATTCATTCGATCATTCATTCATTCATAAAGAGAAAATGCTTTTCAGCAATAATGTTAGATGAAGACGCATTAGAAAATATGGAGGAGTGCTTAGATCAACATTGAAAATGCCAAATATAAATATTATTAGGATCCTGAAGACATTGTGCAAATAGTGAAAAGAAAAGTTCTATTAATAAGATTGTAGGTTCTTAGAGATTGCATCATTGTTATTGACAAGAGAAATCAAGTTGACATTGATTTTTGTCTTTTTGTGATTTGAATCAAAGTTCTACGAAAGAAAATCACTATCAATTTGAATTTCGAGATACAATATCCGCAATAATATACTGATAAAAACAAAGAAACCAGAAGAAAAAAAAGGTAGGAAATAGCTAGAGGATGTATTAAGAAAGGAAATGAAAACGGAGATTGCTATGATTAGAATTTGCACACACACATATATATACATATGTAGAGCGAGATTTTAACTATAAATAATGGCAGAGAAAAAGAGTGAATTATCCATATATTTGACTTTTATTCATCGTGTTCGTTTTATTTTGTCAATTGAATATTCAATAAAAAAAGCTTAGGATAAATCGAGGTTGTTTCCTAGACCAAAATAGTTCCTTGGTGATTACTCTTAATTCTTCTAGCAAAGATTCTTCATTTGAAGTTCTCTCATTGGAATTCATACTCAATAATCATATGAAGTTTGCTTTTTTCTTTTGTTTGATTCATGAAGAGAGAACAGTAGGATTCGCTCGTTAAAGTCTAAGCATGTTGGAAACGACTGTTGATAGAGAATAGCTTCGAAATCATTGACAGTTGCCTTCTATAAAACCGGAAGGAACTCATACGTAGTTATCTCTCTTTCTCTTTCTTATTCATGTTTGAAGGAGGCACACACACACACACACATACACATACATACAAACAAATAATCCATGTAAACCATAGGCAAAAAAGATGCGTTTTGGAAACGAGAGAGATCACAGCGTATAAGGCAAGTAACAATGTGACAAAAAGAAACTTTCAGTTATTATAGACGCATCCGAAGGAAAAATAAAGAAGTGTCATATTTCTGTGGATGATTATTCTCCCTATTGGTTTTTCATTTCTTTTTCTATTTCTCTTCATCTTCTTTTCCTGTTTCCATTCTTTTTCTTCCTTTTGTTTATACAAATACACACATATATATATATATATATATTAATAAAATAATTAAATAAAAAAGAAAATTCTCGTTTATTTTATTTTCTATAAATCTGTATGATTTTCATTGGCATAATTTAACAATAAACTAATGTAATCAGTCGATTTTGTTGTCGTTATATTTGTATTAGTTGTTGCCGTTTGATTTATTGAATTATTTAATAGAAAACTCGATGTTGATGTTGACGATTGAATAGCTATTATTCGTTTACGAAACATACGCATAAACAATGTTAAATAAATAAATGTTAGTATGACAACAAGTAACATAACATAAATCCAACAATTCGAAACATTATATGCATTGTGTTTTAAGCGTCGACTTTGAACGAGTAGTTTAGCTGTATTTGTATCGATAAGATTTTCTGCAGTTGCAATTTTCTGACGAAAAAAAAAGCGGCAGACAAATGAATTGACTTTCGATGAAAAATAGAAAAAAAACAACGAACTTTTCGATCGTCAGCAACGATACCGTGTAAACTTTTTGCACTACGTAAAATACTTTGTGTTGTTGAAATCATAGCTGTTGCAATTTCATCTTGTTTATCTTCTTCCGATTGAATAAGTTGCTGTTGACGATTAAGATGAGCTAGATATGAAAAGAAAAAATATGAAATGAAAATGTCGTCAGGATATTAAATAAATTTTCATCAATGAATATACAGGTAAAAGGTGTTGTTTAAACATCATTCGACATATACATATATGTGTGTGTGCTTTTAGGTAGATTCGATCTAATCAACTGATGATTTTTCTCGTTCTAACCATTCGATTAGAACGGAACTTACAAGGTTCGGGTTTAGTTGATGTTTGAAGAGATTTTTCAGTTTCATTTGATGCCGGTACTGAGACTGTAGCTTCAGGTTTTTGTTCCTGTTGAATTAGTTTCGGTTGACTTGCCCGTGGAAAGATTTGTTCATCCTGAAACACATGAATATCATTGAAAATTTATATTCCAATCGATTGAATTCATAGTTTTATTCTAATGAAAAATAATGTCATTAGAGTGCAATGTTCACAAGTAGCTTATCTTACAACCGTCAACCCTAATTACAAAATTGACGTCATAGTAAAATTCACAGATGAATAATATAGTTAGTTGACTTTTATCTCGCGCTGTCAATCAAAATTAAGCTTTGCTCTTATTTTTGCTAGTCGTAATTTTATTTTAAATCCTCATTACGACATTAGTTTTTTGTACCTACTAGTTTATTTGGATCGATATATTGACGAATTTTATCAATTCGTTGTTGATATTCATTACGTTGCCGCGAACCTGATCGACTAGAAATCAAAATAGTCATTTTCGTTTTTTTGTTTTGTGAGATAAAACTTTACCTCATAGTCTTCTGCATGTCTGTTAAAGTATTAACAAACTACAAAGAAGATTTTCTGTTAATATTCGAGTAAAATTTTGTATTTTTACGTGATGGATTTTCCAATGTTCGGATGACTGATCTTCGACAAGTTGTTCAGTCGAAATTAAAAGTCGACGAAATGTTTTATCGATTGTTAAAGTCGTAGATGTAACCATGATGATTTATCTGAAATAAAATGGAAAAAAAAAGATGAGTTTACTTTATATCATATATCATAATTAACAAAAAAAAAGAAAATGAAAACATCGTTTTTCTATTGAGATTTTTTCGTTAAAAGTTTTCGACGTTGGCTTCGCATGTGAATCATCATTTGATAGAGACCTACGAATAAAATATGATGCAATAATTCTGTCGAAAAAACCAAGTGAATCATACCGAATGGTAATATGACTAAATAGACTTGAAGAAATAAAGCAAAATCAAATGAAAAATTGAGTCTATTCGGCAGATCAATGCTGAGATAACGCTTGGATTGATAGTATTTGAGACTTTTATACACAATAAGACCTTCGATGAATGCACCTAACGGATAAAGAACGATCCAAAGTGTATAACGGAACCAAGTAATCAAATGATTTTGTCGATTTAATAGACGAATAGCATAATATGGATATCTAATGCATGAAAATAAATCACGTGTAAACAATCATCGAATTTACCGTACCGAAAAAGTTCGACAAAACTCCAGACAAGAAATAAATACGCCACAATAGGCGATGGTTTAATCTGATCATTATAATCGACAACAACGAATAAAATCAGATTTCGAGCGAGAAACTTTAAATATTCAATAAGAATAAACCTTCTATTTTGACAAGAAAATAAACACAAAGATTAGTTACTTGAATTACCGGTGATATCCAATCACCTTTAGTAAAACCGATCAATGGATGAATAATTTCAAGAAATGATAACGCTTGACAGATCTTAATCGGATTTTCAACGACTTGATAGCTATTTTTTAAATCTTTAAAAAAAAGACGTGATTTGAATTTAATCGAGCAAAACGAAAAGTGCATACGTCCATTCGAAATAAGATAGATGATTAAACGAGTAAATACCCAAAAATAGCCCAAGAATTGAAGTAAATTATAGAATAATAACCAATTCAATCGAAGATCAATAAATTCTATGAAAAAAATAGCAACTTTAAGATTTAGATCAAAGTTTGATCATACCATTTGATCTGTTTCGAGGCGAATTTGATATTTTTGGCATTGACAGATCATCATTAAATCTATTATTCTGCATGAAAAGAAAAGATATGAATATCAACAAAATAATTTTAGTATAATTAACACCCACAAACGTAGATTTCTTTTGCTCGGAGTCAGATTCATCTTCGCTATATGCCATCTTATCAAAATCAGCCTAGAAATAGTCTAGTTCTTAACCGAATTTTCTATTTCTTGGAAAATCTACTTTTAACCACGGTAATTTCACAGATTCTTTGGTTAAACGTGGCCATGGATTAGTCGAATCGGTTTTAGTTTTTTTCTTTAAATTAACATTGATTTCTCGATCACTAATTTTATATGTACTCGTCTTTAATAAATAACAAAATATGAGAATTATTAAAAAAAATCTTTTTTTTTTGTCTTTCATCTACTTTTGCATCAATCGAATCATAGAGTTCAATTTCAAAAGAATACAGTTCTTCTCCACGTGAACCGCTGGAACCAGTAGCTTGAAATTTAATACTTGATCCATTGATATCAAGTTTTGGATACTAAAATATGAGAACATTGCATTTCTAATCCGTTTCATTCGTCCTATACTTTGACATCGGTCAAACCGATACGTAATGATACATTCGATGGTGTTTGTCCCCAATGAATCTATGAAATCAAAATCGGATTCTTTTCGGGTTTTTTTTTGCTTTAAAATCAGAATACTGGTGGATGCAAATCGATAGATGATGCCATCTAAAAATATGCAACAGAATACACGATGACAAACTAAACCCAACGTAATTATTCATTGAAAACAAACAAGTCGAACTGATAAATATATATTTTTTTTGTGAAATTTTCGTCAAATTTATTGGTAATTTATTAGTATAGTAGAGTTTGAGAACATACGCAGACAAAGAAAAGAAAAAAAACAGGGAAAAAAGTGACATATAAAAAAGGCCAGCGCATTGGTGCCAGAGGAAAATTGTTTTCATACAGATACACATACAAAAAAGAGGTTTGTTTGCTTGGTTCTTTATACACAACGCGAAAAGAACAGAAAAAAACTGAAGTTTTTTTTTTCTTCTTTCTTCATCACCATCTTTTTGTTTATATTTGCTGCAAAGAAGTCAAACACAAACACGCATTCAAGCTATCTGCGTGCACACAAATAATGTGAAAATTTTCATTCACAACAACTGAGTTTTCTACAAAATAGTTCTTATGTAAAGAATTGATTTGTTTGAGGTTTTTGTTTTATAGCGCAATGTTAGAAAAGAAAAAGAATGAAGAAATTCAATGAAAAAGAAAATGAAGAGACAAAAAAAAAAGAGAAAAACAGGAAGAAATCAGAGCAAAGTTAAATTTTTTAAATGTATTGATTTACACACACCACAACCAGACAAAGATATATAGCTAAAAGCATCACACACACTACAAGTAGAAGACAAATTATTTGATAAAGAGAGAAAGAAAGAAGATAAATCCTTATTCAATGATATTGACAGTAAAAACCAACGAGTTAAGAGATGAAAATGAAGAAAGAATTTATTGCACACACGCACGCGTGTCCGTGAGCAGCACAGCACAAGTTACAATAGATCTCTTATTTGGTTTTGTGGTTCGTTTGTTTGTCGATATGAAGCTCGGCCAGCAGCACAAACATGACACAAATACGAGAAAAAAAAGAAGACGACACATGAAGAAAACAATAGATATTCACATCACGAACATATAGAAAAAAAATGGATGGTACCGGGAGGGAATTCTCAGTGCAGTGCATCATTAGCGGAAAGAAGAAAAAGAATGAATGAAATTTTCGTGTGAAACTCACAGAAATCCAGTCGACAAGATTAGATACACATAAATGAAAGAGCATGAAATGTAAATATACACGATTGTAATGAGAGAACAAGAGAAAGAGGACACAGTTTTATCATTTCACTGACTTTGTTTTGGCCGAGAAAGAACAAAGAAGAAAAAAGAACACAAAAAGAAAGAAAAAAATGAAATAGACTCGCAATTTCTAATGTATTTATTTGTTTTTGTATAATTGAAATTCAATTGTGCTTGTCGTTGTTGCTATTACATATATGGTCGATAGCCGCCGAAAGCCCCGTGGGATGTAGGTTGATGATTGAGCGATTGTGGTGGTTTTGATGTACCTCGATATTGTTGTGGATTGCCCCAATCACCAATTGTCGGTTGAAAATTTTGAGAATCATGTTGCCAATGTGATTGGGAACGATTCATTTGCGATTGCTGTTGCATATGATGAAGCATTTGAGGATTGGAAAACGCACTGAATGAAAAAAGAATATAAAGACAAAATTCAAGATAATGATAAAAATACCTTTCTGTTGCACCAACATTGAGATTATTTATTGATGATCCTTTCGGACCGAATGTTAACGAACTTGGTGTAACATGTGGATCGTCCTCAGCACTAGGCAATGACTTCCAATTCCATAATTGACCAGGTACAAAAGGTGGTGGTCCACCGCTAAAGCTGTCACCTTCGAATTCCGATAATGGATCAGCAGTTGCTGACGATGTTTGATTATTATGTGCGTATGGATCCTTTGATTCGTTGGCTTGAGCATTTTCCCAATCGTCATTTGGATTATTTGCGCCTGTTTGCCAATCTTTTTGCGTGAGACCAGGTGGTGCAAACATCGACGATTGATTTGTTCGTGTCGATGATTGTGGTTTTGTCCATTGATGTAAACGTGATTTATCGACGTTTAATGATTGCATACGATCGACGAGTTGTTCTTGACCTTGTGCTGATCCTGTTGATGTCGATGAATTTTGATTATTTGGTCCGTTGGACATGATTTGTGACGATGTCGATGTTGATTGTTGTTGTTGAATAACTTTAGCATGTGCTTCTTTAATTTGTTTTTGAACAAGTATCATATCTTGTCGTTTTTGTACGATTAATTTTGATAAACGATCAGATTCAGCTTGGAAGAAATTTATTGGAAAATTTTGTTTATGTTTAGACAAATCAGAAAGTTGATTTGATAGAGCTTGATATTTTTGTTGAAGTTCGAATAATTTCTGAAGTAATTGTAACATATATGGTGGCAGTTTGGTATTGAGCAAATCTTGACTAATTAAACCGGCTTGTACAGCAAGACGAAATTGTTCCATGATTTGAGCGTGTACAGCTCCGTTATTCGAACCAGCAGCTTGTTGCTGTTGAGGTGTCGGCGTTTGAGATGATGATGGTGGAATATTGCCTTGTTTAGCAGCTAATGGAACGTAGGGTGCTTGATTCGGTACGGGCGATGTTGTGGATAGTTTTGGCGAAATAAGACCACCTGTACCCATAATTGCACCTGATGATGTCGAAATACCGTTGATATTCATTGGTCGAATCATACCACCGGGCTGATAATGTGGTCCAGATCGTGAAGCAAATGGAAGTTGAGATGGTGGCATCATAAGATGTGATTGTTGAGTATTATTCGATGGTGGTAGGAGACCACCGAGACCAATAATCGGATTTTTGAGATCAGAACCTTGTCGATATGGATCATTCATTGATTGATTATCAAAACCTGACATGCGATGCATATTATGAGGATCATGTCCGCCTTCCATGAGATCGTAATCATTCATAAATCGATTTTGATTCATCGAAGGCATTGGCAATGGTCGACCCATAGCACCACCCGGTCCACTTGGTTCACCCCAACGACTTGTATTAATTCGACCTTCTTCCGGATCAAATGGAACATTATTTTTTGTCGGTTGTAAACACCAATCACTTGTATTAACCAGTCCATCGGTGAGCCATTCATCTTGATGACCACCACCACCACCACCGCCTGATTGAGATTGTGTATTCCAATTGGATGATGAAGATGATTGTTGTGTACGATAGTTGCCTTGTTGTTGAGATGTTGATGATGTCGTTTGATCATTTAATAATGTTGAATCATTCCATTGCGATGATGATGACTGTTGTTGTTGTTGCTGTTGCTGTTGTTGTGGTAATGTTGGTGATGTTTGTTTTGACCAATTTTCATTGTTAAGCACCATTTGTGATACAGATGTGTTCGACGTATTTGTTTGACCGTTATTTGCATTTGGTTTTTGAACGATAGATGCTTGTTGTGGTAAAATTGTATTCGTTGAATTGACTAAAGCAGCTTTCGTACCATTGGTCCATTTTTTGACTTCAGTCGACATTGACTCAATTGGATCGCCCCAAATTGATGTTCCATCATCGAAATTTGCACGTTTCATTACTTTTATTTCAGGTTCATCCCAGCCTAATTGTTCAACAAGTTTAGGCTGTGGTGGAGTATTATTTATGACTGATTCACCATTTCCGCCTGTAAAATCAACATTCAAACCGCCAAGTGCAGCAGCTGATTTCAGTGCACCAGTTAACGAAGCAGCCATCGATGATGTGGATGGAGATTTATGTTTATTAATCACCGAACTATTACTACTACTTGTCAATGTAAGCGTATCACCACTGTTACTCGATGGATCTTGCCATGTTGATGATGAACTAGAGTAAATCGAGTTTGTTTTTAGAAATCTTGTTCAGGAAAAATGAAAAAAACATCTAATTTTACCTGTTTTCATTGTTAAAAGGAACACCACTTGATGAATTTGTTCCATAGAAATTGTTCATTTCCGGCCATTGATTACTTGCTGTATTGTTGTTGTTATTGTTATTATTATTTCCTACGGCATTTGATCTGGACGGATTGTTGAGTGTTTGTTGTTGTTGTTGTTGTTGTTGAAAATTTGACCAACCGTTAGCAGTTGAATTATTTGTTGTCACCGGCTTTCCCCAATCAGATGTTGGACTGGATGATTCAAGTCGATCAAAGCCTAAAACAATTCATTCAAACAAACAAATAAGAATCAAATACTATTTTCTTTTTTGCGAAATAATAAAATAAAAACATCGAATTTTCTATGTATGTGCGTATGGAAATTGAAAAGAAGAAGAAGGACATAGAAAGCAGAGTAAAACTCCTACCATCCCCGCCACCGGCTGTATTCGGATTCGAATCAAGCGATTGTTGGGATGATGACTGATTCAAATTTAACGTCCAATGTTGTTGTGATTGTTGATGATCATAGAAATTGGCTGCGTAAGCAGAGTGCGAGCCTGGAAAATCAAATGCACCAGATGATACTTGAGATGATGAAATGCTTGCGCTCGTCGAAATCGTACCTGTTGGTCCTGAGTTTTGTCCATTTCCACCAACAGACATGGCTGTTGTTGTTGTAGAATGTTGCGATACGAATGATGAAGATGACGGTGAACTACCCAACGTATTTCCACCGATATGAGTCCCTGTTGTCGAAGAATTCGTAGCAGCTGCTGCGCCAGCTGTTGCAGTCGAATTATTGGACGGTGTATTCGAATTAAGAACTTGTGCCCACGTGAGCTTTGATGGCGAGGGATATGGAGAAGATCCACTTCCACCTGTTGTATTATTATTACTACCACCTCCACCACCTATTTACAGATAGAAGAAGAAGAATAACAAGACTTATCTAACGAAAGATATTTGACAAAAGTCAAGCCCAATGTTAAGAGACAAAGAAGAGCAACAAAATAGACGACAACAACAACAACAACGCAAGCGAAAGCAAAGTGTGATGTGCATGTTTAATTCAACTACGAGACAAACACGAAACAAAATGAATAAATAGATATTCTTACCGAATAATGACGAAGACGAAGAGCCTGTCGGAGATGGATGGCTCTCGTTACTCATCGTCACAGACACTTGTGTTGATATCGATGTGCTTGTGACGTAGACAAAAAAGAAATGGATATTTAGATCTAGAAAACAAATAAAAAAGAACTCTATCATATTCATAAACAATAAACGATAAACATGTCGATAGAATTTCTGTTTTTTCTTCTCATGACGAGCAGCCATGCTTGATGAACCAGTTAGAAGGAAACAAAGAATGTCGACAGTCTGTGTGTTTTTTTCTTATCAACTGCATTGATGAGTCAATTTGAAACACAATAAATTACGATGGGCGACATCTATTCGATTAAAATTTTAAACATTTTACGAATCAAATTTCGATTGCAACGTTGACGAAAAGAAATTGAGTTTTTTTTGTCGAAAGATTTTCTCGTGAAAATTTTCTTGAGAAGATTTTCAAGGACACGAACTAACGAAATCTATCAAGAATTTCTCTTATTGCTCCTTGTCAACTCTGTCAAAAAATAAACATAATTGTTTTTTTACAGAAAGGAAAAGAAAAGAGAGGCGAGAAAAAGGAAAGTTCAAAGGACAAAACCTCATATCAAGAAAATCTCCTGGTAAGATTTAATTAATTCATCGGAAATGAACGTGTCTTTTTTTTGTCTACTTATTTATCGATCTAAAAAAGATCATGACCAACAAAAAATCGCCGAGTAGGATTCAGCTACGCTCATCTTCTTTCCTCTGAATAGTTTTCGAATAAATTATCGCGAATATTTTGTTTACTTTTTGTCTCATTTTAGTTTACATTACTCATAATGAAATATTGACAAGTCTGTTTTCTTTATTCAGTCATAAGTCTCATCTAAATTCGACTCATGAATAGGCGTAATAGGTCCATGGTTTAATTCAACATGCATGAATCGAAATGATGCAGAAAAAATCCTCCGATCTTGTCCAACAATCGAAGTAGATTGATTTCGATTATTTACTTTTAGAAAAAAATTTTCTTAGGATGGAAATTTTCTCGTTCGTCCGAGTGAAAGTAATCCTGGACACTATACGATAACAATTTGGCTTCATCATACAGTTACTCATGTTCGAATAAATCAACTTCAGAATGGTCGATATCAATTGGATTATGAAGCAGCAACTGGATTTCAAATGCCGGTTCGTCGAAAAGATCATTTTCCAATTCATGCTTTTCTTTGCTCTAGGTTTTTTCAACATTAAAAGATTTAATTGATTATTTTTGTGAACATGAAATGAAATTAATCGGACATAGTCAAGGTTTTATTAAACTTAAATTTAATCCGAAAATATTTGCTTCTACTAAAAACGATCAAGGAGGAGGAGTGAAAACATACGGAACACATTAATCGAATTGAACGATGCTTTGCTTTCTACAATATTTTTTTCAATGTTTTTTATCGAATACATACGTATATTTTCAGATAAATATTCGTTATGAGTGATGACGATTGTGAATTTAGTGATGAAGAAGTGAGTCTTGTGTTGTATACGTTGAAAAGTCAATGAGATAAATCGAATCGATACATATTTCAGGAAGAGATGGAAGGTAGTGCTCGAAAAAAAAACACCTACTTCGAAAGATTTTCTGCTCTTTGTTCTCGCTTTCGGCTATTCTGAGCTTAGAAATTGTTTTTTTTTAATTTTATATTTGTAGACAATTATCGAAACGCGTTACGAACACGTGGTTAGTTTTTCCTCAGAAAGTGTTTCGATTTCAATTTTTGATTTCAATTTAGGAAAGTTATTAGCTTGTTCATCAGATACTGTAAGATTTTAGCTGTTAATTTGTTTTTTGTCGAGCTGATTTCGACAATTTAGAAGCCGGCAGAATCGACTCAACAACGATGTACCTTATGTACACGAAAAGAAGCTGAGGATCTTTTGAGCAAAAATGCTGATGTCGAAGTAGAGAGACGACTTTGAATATTCATTCATTTATTTGTTTGTTTGTTTGATAATTGTTAGCCAGGTCATTTTATACTCCGGCCAAGTATTCACTCCAATCATCCGTATTCGTTGAGTGTCGTCGAAAATGATCGTTCGATATGTCATTTTCAAATTGGACAAGTAGGCAGAGATTATCTTATTGGACCTCTTAACGCGATCGATGTGAACAAAGCGAAAGTAAAAACAAACATCGAACTACAACATTTTGTTTCGATTTGCAAACAAACAATTTGTTGATGAATTTAGAAATTTCCTTCGATCATCTCGCTCTTAGATTATCATTTAACTGTTCCGATAACATTTATCGAAGATAAACAAAAGCGTCGTTCAATTTGCTTACGTTTATATTCCGCAGCAACGATTAAAATAACACGTTTTTAACGTAACAAAAAAAAACGAATGACAACTGTTTTTGCTACGTTGCGTTTTTTGTTCGAATTTTATTGACAAATATTTTCACGCATATCATTTAACTCCGAACAAAAATATCTTTCATTTTTCCTCCTACTTTTGATAATCAAACGTGCATGAATTGATAAGAAAAACGAAACGAAAACTGACCGATGAACGTTAAGTAAATAAAAACAAATCGACGTGCATGCTAATCATAAGATACCTTTTATGATGACGTCACCGTGATTTATCTTATTTTTCTTCTTATTGATATTCATCATGCTCTCAACGTGCTTTTAGTTCACTGAAAAATCATTTTATACACGTTCGTTTTTTCTCTTCGCATTCTTTTGTTCTCGAGTAAGACACACTCTTCAAGTCTATCGGCGTGTCCTTTATTACATAAAATGAATATACACACATTTTTGTTCTTTCTTTTTCAGATGGTTATTTCTCAATACCATCAACATAATTTACATTTTTTCTTCATTTATTAGCAAGTAAGTTTCGATTTAGATATTTCCTTGAATTTCTCAACAAGAAAAATATTTCAAGTATGTTTTAATCTCTTTCTTTGCCTGTGTATTTAATCGACGCCTACCGAGTAATTAATCCAAAATAATCATAACAACAACAACAATGAGAGACGACTTCATCGGGCCAGATGTGTCTCGATCGAAAACGTCCACTGTCTCGGATGAATGACAAATCAACATAGATTGAATAGATACCTGTCCTTGATCAGTAAAAAAAAAATTTTCTCTCGTTTTTTCTTAACATCAACTAAGACAATAGACTTCGCCTTGACATTTCGTGAAATATATCTATGCGATTATGAAGGTGATTACCTTGATCGGAGTTTGATGATACTTTTTTCTTCTTCATTTCTTCCTCCTTCACGTTTTTTCTTTATCATTTAGCGTCTTGTTGTTGTTATTTGAAGATTTACTTATCCGAGAAGAGACGACGAAAGATGAAAATATGATTGATTGTCATGTACTATTTGCCATCTTTCTGTTTTTTTTTCTCTTGTTGATACTCTTCGCTCGATTACAATTAGGGAAAAAATGGCCTGTTTTTCTAATTAAAAAAAATGCGAAATTTATGCCTATTAGTTTTCTTTTATACGGTGTAAATTGATCGGTAATGTTTCTTTCACGTGTCGTTCCCTTGAAATCGAAGTATTATGGAACAGAACATTTTCTTTGAATGAAAGAAGGAGAACGAGAAAGAGAGAAAGAGTCCATAGAATAGAAGTTTATCGTACGCTGAACGTTAGTGTCTGTACATACTTGTGAATCGAGAAGAAAAAGAAAACGAGAGAAGAGAAGAAGAAGAAAAAGAAGAAGAAGAAGGCGAGAAAAAGAGAAACGAAAGAAAAATAATTGTAGAGCAGTTATAACTACTACTACATCGATGACGACGATGACTCAAAGTGTAACTTATACAAGTAAACGAACAGGACAGAAGGAAGCACAAGACTAGATCACGTCGAGTAAGTTCAAAATATATTGGAATGAATATGTTTATATGTACGAATTGACCTTTGCTATTGGCAGAATTATTCGTGATAATTATAGATAGATGATTTCAACATTCTGCATTTGTTTACTCTGAGTAAACATACATACATTAGTTTTTAACTTATTCATTTATATCTGATTCATCGATACTGATACATACATATATATACATATAACTGTATACATTATTGGTTTGATTTTCTTCTTTTTTTTATTTTAGTTAGTGATTAATCTCAATCGATTATAAAATGATGCTCAATACGAGCAGTGTTGCGCATTCAATACTTGCCGAAGAAGTCGACAATTGCAATAGTAATAACAATAATAACAATAGTCTATTGCTCAATGATCTCTCATTTCACAATGATGAAATCATTACTAATGGATCTTTAAACTATGCAGTTTATGATACAGCTGTATTCGATGTGCTCAAAGTTGATCCTGAAGATTTTGCTGTATGTATATATTTATCTGTCTATCCTATCGATTCAGTTTTCTTTTGCTCATATGTCATCGAAATATCACAGCAAAGAGAATCTTTTGTTTTATTGACAAACGATTGATTAAGTAAACTTTAGTACACACATAATCCTCTGTTCGATGTTATCTTTCCTCCTTTCGTTGAACATCAACATACAAATACAGACACTTTTCTTATTTTATATCAATGTGTAGAAAGAAGATAACTTTATTTGCTAGACAAATGTAAAGGAAATGATCTCGGATGATAAAAACAAACGAAGATATTAGACAGAGGAGAAACAAAAAACAAACGACTTACGTAGAAAGAACGTTCGTCTTTGTCCGATTGATAGATTCATCTCAGGGGAAATGTAGATTGGATTTTTTTATGTATCGAGCATCTGTTTGTTCAAAGAAGAAGTGAATTATTCAATAGAGAAAAAGGCAAACTCTATTTTTTTTTATTATTTCTAGTCACAAATCACATTAATGGACCTTCCTGTATTCAAAGCTATCACTCCAGATGTATGAGAGATAATTTTCAAAGAAAAAGAGATAGATGTCAATGATAATTTATGATTTTGTCTATAGGAATTAACTAGTTGTGGTTGGAGTTCAAAAGCCAAACTTGAAAAAGCCTTTCATATAGTTCAATTTACTCGTCGATTTAATCAAGTTTGTTTCGATGATTGAATCTTTCGTTTCATTTATTGAAAATGTTGAATTGTAGGTGAATTTTTGGACTCAAGGTGAATTACTACGTGCTGATATTTTAAAAAATCGTACAGAAATTTTATCACATTTCATTCGAGTAGCTAAAGTAAAAGCAAAATCAACGAACGAATCATTTTTTTCGATTCTAATTTGAAATCTATTTTGTCGAATTAGAAATTGTATGAATTCAACAATATCAATGCATGTATGGCTGTTGTGATGGCGTTACAAAGTGCACCTATCTATAGATTGCAGAAAACTTGGATGGTAAATGATTTATACATTGATTTTCAAAGCTAAAAAGAATCAATTTCAGGGTTTGAGTAAACGTGATCGTACAACATTTTCGAATTTAAAAGATTTCGTCTCAGCCAATGATAATTGGAAACGATTAAGACAACATTTTAGTAATACGAAACTACCCTGTATCCCCTATCTAGGTAAGTCAACAATGTCTTGTCACCCAACAAAACAAACAAACAAACAAATGTGCGTTTTTCTTCGTTTCTTAAGGAATTTATTTGACCGATCTGATTCGAATTGATACACTACATCCACATAGTGGAGGACTTGAAACTAATCCACGTAAAAATGCAATGAATAATATCTGTCGAACAATATCTGAATTTCAACAATCCACTTACGGTTTGTTGACTTAGTCGATTAATCATCTCGATTGAAAATATTCGTTTATTCTTTCGTTCGTCTAGAATTTCTCAAGCCAATCGAATGGGTACAAAATTATCTCGCATCTGTTCGTTATATGGAAGAACTGCAAACATTTATCGAAGATCAAAATTTTAAATTATCATTAACTATCGAACCTGATCAATTGACAGTAGATCACAATGATTCACATTATGAACGTACACCGAAAAATCTCGAGAAATCAGCGTCATTCAAAACTTCACACGGTGATACGCATTCAACATCATCACATCGACGAACACTTAGCGATTACAATCAGTAAATATTGACTTGTGCACATAGGAACAAGGCAAAAAAAAACTCGTCGTCTTTTTTCTTGTTTAGTTCGAACTGTTTATCATCATCAAATAAATCTGCTACATTACCGAGTCGAACACATGAAAAGAAAAGTCTATTAGACGACAGTGTCCTTGGCGATTGTGTGCAGGAAGAAACACGATCAAGTAAGTTAAATACAATAACTAAAACGAGAAATTTGCATATCGAGCTTGCTATCATCCGACATTGTTCTAGGTCTTTTACTATTTAAAGGTAAAATTCATTTCGCCATTTGCAAGTCACGCTTTGCTTGAGATTTCTCTTTTGTTCTTGGTGATACACTTTCTTTTTTTTTCGTGTTCTAAAACTAAATTCCTAACGTTGATAAGCATGTATATATATTTGTTTTGTGTATTTAGGCAGTGACTCAAGTGATTCATGTGAAGAAGCAATACGCAAAGCAAAAGAATATAAAAAGAACAATGGTAAACATCATCACATTGCTCAGGGAATGTCGGTGTCATTGACATCGCTATCAATGAAAGAACCATTGAATCCTCACAATGATCCATTAGTGACCTCGAATTTTAACTTCGAAGGTTCATTACAACGAAAATGTCTTCTAAAAAATTTCAAAAAACCAACGATAGCCAAATGGAAAAAATACTGGGTGGCAATATGTGAACATTTACTTTTTTTTCACAAACAAAAGCCTTTCTTTCTCACATTACATATGCGTTTACATCGTACACAACGGCAAACATCTGCCAATAGTGATAATGATAATATATCGACAACACAATCAGCACCACCATTGATGAATGCATCATCAACACGAACACTACTCGAATCCGAACGATTATTCTATCGACAAAATCCAACCAAATGTCAATCGATATCCGACTGGCTGATTGTTCTAAGTCAAACAAAAAATCGAAATGAAATTCAACTGAGTGATTTAAATCGAGGTAAGATTTGCTCGTCATTTAATTCAAACTCAACATGTTTTTCTTCAGGATCGATGTATAAATTTCGATTCGAAAATGCAGCTGTAGCCAATATATGGTTTCAACGTTTGAAAGAAGCGTCGACATTCAAACAAAATAATGGCCGACGTTCAGAAAACTTAATAGCACTAGATTAGTGGAAAATATGTCGATGTGTTTTTTTTCTCTCTTTTCATTTTGTTTAATTAATTTGTTTTGGCTATTTCGAGAATTAATTATCATTATCACTAGTCACGAATGTACGTGCGATGATTTGTTATGGCAAAAAAAAAGAAGATATAGAGATATTTGCTTAATAATAAATTACGAGATTTCCTCTTTTTTTTTCTTTCTTTCTTTCTTTGTCTGTGTCTCATTCATTTTTTTACTCATATTTCTTATTTTGTGCGTATGGTAGATATTTTAGTTAGTGTATCATCTTGTTCATTTTTCTTTTTCTATGTATATTGTTGTGTGCTTGTCGAAAAAAACCATGTTTTTTTCTCTCTCTATCTCTCTCTTCTTCTTTTTTTCTGTGTGCAAATTTTGATATATTGAAAAAAGAAAATAATACAAAAAAAATAAACAAGAACATCGGCGCAGTGAAACTGTTAGCGCAGAAGATAACACACGATTGACTCTTGTTTTTACTTGGCAATGAAACGATTTGCGAGACTATCTTTTTAGATTTTGTTTTCAATGGATCATTCAAGATCATTTGAAAGAATACGAAAAAGGAGGCGACCGAATAATAAAGTACCAGCTGGGTAAATCAATCGGAAACTAGACGCTATTTATTTGTTTTTTGTTTTGTTAAGTTGGTTGGATTATACACCAGTGAATACATGGATTGAAAATACTCGTATTGTTCCATTTAAATGTCCATTGCGACGAGTGAGAAACAGAAAGAATTGTAATTCAGAAAAGAAATCATCGATTTATTTAGTCAATTTTACGAAATATTGATGAACAAGAACGATTTTCATTGAATGATCTTATCGAACGATTGAAAAGTCAAGGAAGAAAAATCGGATTAATTATTGATTTAACTGATACAGATCGATATTATGACTATCGAGTAAGAATTTGAGTGAATAGAAAAATATGATCTGCAAAAGATTGTTGATATTAATTAGGATGTTACAGATTTGGATATTGAATATTGTAAAATTCGAGTACCGGGACATCAAGACGTGCCCGAGAAATGTTGTCGAAGATTTTTTCAAGTTGTTAATTCATTTCTACGGGATAATCGACACAATGGTAACAGTTGATTTTGGTTGCTTATTAATAATTGTTTTATTTTTGAATAGATAAACTAATTGGGATTCATTGTACACATGGAATCAATCGAAGTGGTTATTTTGTTATTCGGTGAGATTTTTTCATTGATATACACGAGCGTTTACATTTATCTGTGATTTAGTTATTTAATTGAAATCCTTGGTTTTCAACCTGATGATGCTATTGCTGGTAAATATAGAAAATAATCAAAAACTAAAAGAAAATCTCATTTTTTTCAAGCGTTTAATCGAGCACGTGGTCATCAAATTGAAAAATACATTGACGATCTCCGAAGGCTAACGCCATTAAGGTTATTATCTAATCTCGCTCTAAATCAGATTCATAAATGTTTCTATTACAGTGTTTCCTATACTTCATCATCCGATCGAGATGATAATGATGATGATAATCATTATCCAGAACGAGATCGTCCATTACCGTATACGAGGCCATCACTTCATCCGACATCATCCGATGATATCTCATCAAAAGCACCGGAAACGATTACATAATTCTCGTTCTTAAGATAGAATTCTGTTTTTCTTTGTTATCAATACATTAATTCGTTTTCCAAAAAACAACATACAAAATCATAGTTTTAATTATTCAGATTCAAGGATAGATTATCCATCCATTAGAAACGCCTATACTAATATCGATTTATCTTGAGTGTACTTGAAAACATCTGAAACTCCTCAAATATTCATTACGAACGAAGGATATCATTGAGAGATATAGATAAATGATCATAATTGATATCAAAGAATACATTAAAAAGATTAATAATAGTGAAAGCAGCTGATTATCGACCTTTGAATTCGAAATTCTTGTAGAGAGAGTCAGACATCGAGATTGACTTGAACAGATGTCACTATTAACTGATAAAAACTAATGTTTATTTTCTTTTATTATCGAAAACAAATCGTATTGATTTGAAATCATGTCACAAAAACTCATTTCCGATGGATAAAATGTAATTTTTGTTTTTGAATATAAATAATTCTTCCATGACTGGTTCGCTATAATCAATGGTTTTATCGAATAGATATTAGTGTCGATGATTTCACGAACGAAGCACTTACTTACTGTATATTAATACTTTTTTTCTTTACAATTGTCACGAAATATGCAATTAACTTCGAAGATAAATTTATTTTACTCATATTTTCTCTAGAAAAGAAGAGCTTATAGGTTAATTTAAAAAGAATATCAATGGCCGAGTATCTGGCATCGATTTTCGGCACTGAGAAGGATAAGTAAGTGCGAAATTAAATGTTTATTTCATAATCCATTGAAAATGTCGATTATTTGTAGAGTTAATTGTTCGTTTTATTTCAAAATTGGGGCATGTCGTCATGGCGATAAGTAAGACGATCGATCCAAGAGAATTTCTTTTTCAATTCACTCTCATTCAGATGTTCACGTGTGCATAACAAACCTACCTTTAGTCAGGTAAAAATCAAATAATTCAATGCGATTGTACGATTTCTTTTGTTTAGACAGTTCTCTTAAAAAATCTCTATCTTAATCCAAATCACAGTGCTACTCAAAAAGATGATCATGAAACTAGTAAGTTTGATCAATCGAGATTATTCTTCGAATGGTTGTGTTTGTTTGGTTTTCTAGTTGAACAATCAAATAGTCATGCTTATACAGATGCAGAAGTTCAAGAACATTTCGAGTGAGTATATTTACTCGAATATCTCTGAAAAGAAACTGATTTTCGGATTTGTTATCGTTTTGTTCTCAGCGAATTTTATGAAGAAATTTATACAGAAGTTCAAGAAAAAGTATGTTGAATTTATGATAATTGATTGTGTTCATGCATATATACGATTTTAGTATGGTAATATTGACACAATGGCTGTCTGTGATAATCTCGGCGAACATCTCGTTGGAAATATTTATATCAAAGTACATCAAACGATAAAATAACTGATGAATAATCATTTTTTTTCGAATTTAGTTTCGTTATGAGCTCGATGCAGAAAAAGCAGTTCAAGATCTGAATACGAGGTGGTTCGATAGAAAGCCAATCTATGCTGAATTGAGTCCTGTGACAGATTTCAAAGAAGCCAGTTGTCGACAATATGAACTAGGCGAAGTACGAATAGAATCTATTTGAAATTTCCCGAAAACTATCTACGCTTCGACATTCATTTAGTGCATGAGAAGTGGCTTTTGTAATTTTATGCATATTAAAACGATCTCACCGACAACAAAAAAACGTCTTCGTGAATTACAAAAACGGTTCGTTGATGATTTGACGATTGGAATAGAAGAATGATAGTGTGTTTTGTGTTTCTATTTCAGATCATATTCACCATCACGACGTGATCGACGTCGATAATTTAATACATGGCAAATATTGTATATAGTATAACATTATTATTCCGACAGTCGTCTTTTACATGATTGTAGTAAAATGTTTTCCGCTTTGTTTTTTTTTGTATATAAAAGTTAAAATAAATGAAATAATAGGATTATTCGCATATTTCCAAATGAATTTAGTAAAAATTGGAATTTGTTTTGTGGTTTATAGATTGAATCTATGGCGAATTCAAACGATTCGACTATTCAACAATTTACAAATCAAAAAGAATTCGATGAATTTCTTAATTCATCGGCAATTTTTAATAAACTCTTATTAGTTCACATCGAACTCGAACAGATTCCGGTTTGTAAAACTGTCAATGAAGCTCTTCTAGCTCTCACACGTGATCCTGAATTCATGCAGCAAATAGCAATTTGCTCGTTGAATGCGAATCATTTCTATGATTTACTCAATGCTCACAATGTAACTGCAGCGCCAACTGTTCTTTTCTATCATCGAACACGATTAATCGATCGTGTCGATGGTTTTAATCAGAATGATTTATTAAAAAAAGTTAAATTGCATCTAAATACAATCGGAGTTGTTCAAGCAACTGAAGTTAAATCTGATACAAATTTCCCAAACAATAATACTGAGAATAAAATCAAACAATTACTCGATTCGTCACCGATTATTTTGTTTATGAAAGGTACACCAGCGAGTCCTCAGTGCGGTTTTAGCCGTCAAGCCTGTCATTTACTTGACGAAAGGAAAATAAAATACGATTATTTCGATGTTCTCGCCGATCAAAATGTTCGAGAACAATTGAAAAAATATTCGAATTGGAACACATATCCTCAAGTAAATTTTACACGAAAAACAAAAGATGAATATTTGTTTATTTAATTTTGCTTTTTAGTTATATGTTGGAGGAGAATTAATCGGTGGATTAGATATTATGAAACAAATGATTGAAAATGGTGATTTCGAATTGAAATTGAAATTACAGAAGATCAATGAACAAGAGAAGGATGCGAGAAAACATCTCGAAAGTCTAATCAATCAAGCTCCATTAATGTTATTCATTAAAGGCTCACCTCAGGCACCTAAATGTGGTTTTACAAAAGAATTAATCAATCTTTTATCTCAAGCTAATATTACTGACTATAAGACATTCGATATCTTACAAGATGAAGATGTTCGTCAGAAATTAAAAGAATATTCATCTTGGCAAACTTATCCGCAGATTTATGTCAACGGACAATTTATCGGCGGATTAGATATACTCAAACAATTGAAAGAAGACGGAACATTAGTCGAAACATTAACTGGAACACAGGGAATTCCGGTTTGAAATATTGAAAGATATTTTCCATTGATAAAAAAAACATTCATCCGTAACATGCATATATAGATTTTTGTTCATTTTCTATTTTTTTTTTGTCTTTTTCCGAATAAAAATAGATCTCATAGAAACAGTGGCATATGGTTAAGATATATTGTTTGTATTTTTTAGATATAAGAATTTCTGTTCTCCAAGAAAATGTCCGATAAATGGTGAATATAAAAGTTTAAAAAAAAAAGAACATACTGTTTCATACGAAATGATTTGATTTAGGCTTCAAAGCTACGAAAGTTGTAGCAGTTATACTCAAGAAATAAACCAAAAATTAAATGAATTTCAGAAATTATCAAACGGTAGCCCGCAAAGAGCTAAAGTATGAGTTCGAAATCAAGTTTCGATGGTTGATTGATTTTGTTTTTCAGGTCTCAGCGACTATTCGTACGATGCTAACGGAATTAAATAAAGACATCGAAAAACTATCGAGTGATTTATCAACACAATCTCGAAATGGTGTTATGTAAAGAATTTTGATTTCCAAGAAATAGAACAAAAGATTGAGACAGTTCGTCGATTTGTTTAGAACGCAGAAAGAAGCAAATCGTCGACGAACATTAGTCGATGAATTGAAACGAACTCAAGAGAAACTCGAATCAACAAAACGCGACAGTGATAATGCATCTGGGTAAGATTTTCTAATCGAAAGTCAAGAGGAAATAATTCGAATTCGGTTTTTATTAGACCAAAAGTTCGAGCCAATCCACGTTTTACGACCGTGGCTGAAAATGAAACGACACAAAACTGGACAAATGATGAACTTGTTGGAATTCGTACTGATCTAAGAAAAAGTTCGTCGTAATTCTCGTTTTCAAAACGTTCATTTTTTCTTTTGTCATGTATAAATTAGATAATGACGATGCAATTGAAGCTTTACATTCGATCGTCAAACGACAAAAAGATATCGGTGTTAACATGAATGCTGAAGTCGATCGTCACAATGAAATCATCGACACTATTACAGATCAAACAAGTCTACTCGATAATCGAGTGAAACGTCAAACATTGTTAACCAATATTATCCATAAAAAAACGTCCGCATGTTGGCTATGGGTCGTCATCGTCGTTCTCTTTATTGCCATTGTAGTTATCGCTGCCGTTCCATTCTAAACAAATTGACTTAAACAAATATAAATTCTTTTTTTTTTTCATTTATTGTAATCTATTTTTTTTTATATATTTATTTTGAAAAGCAATCAATGGTTGATTTAAATTGATCGATTACCTACTTATTTCTCTTTCTTCATTGAAATGCAATCTTTTTCTAGAATTAAAGATAAATGATCTCGTCATTGCTTGATTTATCTTGTCAAATCTTAGGAAAATATTTTCTTTCAATCGAAAGTTTGCGTTTTATTCCCGGTGAATTAGTTGAAAAGATATTCGATGAATATTTAAAAACGATTTCTTCGTTCAATGTCATGAACGAAAATGATCTGTCAAAAATCGTACAAGTTCTTTCGAATTCTCATTCAGATTTATTCTGTACGAGTTTTTGTTATTATAAAAATAATTATTTAAATTTATTAAGCAATCGATTCTATTCGAATTTACTTCAACATGTTCAATATCATTTAATTCAATTAGATTTTTCGAATGTATTAAATCAATGGAATCATGATGATAAACGATATTTATTAAATCTAATTGGACAAATGGAAACTTTAGAATATTTAAAATTAACTTACAATCAATTGGACGATGATGATATGAGATTTCTAACGGCAAATCATCGAATAAAAAGCAAAGCTTTATGTAATCTACAGAATTTGTATATTCAAGGTTCGATTAGAAAGTAATTTTCATTGAAAATGAATCGAGATTTTCTAGGAAACAATCTCACTTGTCAGTCGGGTCGATTTCTAAAAGCTCTAACATCATTGGAAACACTCTATGTGTCATTAGTTTCTCTTCATGTAAATTCGCTCGTTTTATACTTGACAAATATACTTGAATTATTTGTCTTGTCGTTTAGGATAAATCAGTGTTTATTAAAGAATTCGATAATCTTAATGAATGTACTTGTTCAACGCAAACAAGCTGTGAAGAAATTATCAATCGTGGTTGGATTGCTAAAATTCCTCAATTACAATCGTCGAACAGTGATTCGACTGATAATCATTTTTGTACGAATAATTTCTATGAAAAAAAAGCAAACAAACTAACGAAATCATTTAATTTTTCTTTTTATAATTATTTAACAGATCGTAAACGACGTCGAATTGATCACGATGAATCCATTATAATCATAAAACTGCTTCGATTATGTGCAATATGTCATTTAGTTCCATTAGAAAAACCAACGAAGAAAAACAATGAGACTATTTCCAATCCGAAAGGATTTATCGATTCTAGTCAAGCTCATGATCTCCTATCGTGTTATATGTAAAAAGGAAATAAATGTAATAGTAATTTCTTTTTCAGATAGAAAAGCATAAGAATGTATGCGACATCGCTTTGTCGTTTGTCTCGATCATTCAAAACTGTTCATCGTTCGTTTTTTAATCAGACGTATATTAATGGTCAATGGGTATCGGCACAATCGGGTGAAACATTTGACGTTTTCAATCCATCGAATGGAGAAAAGATTGGCAGTGTACCAGATTGTAATACCAAAGATGCTGAAAAAGCTGTTCAAGCAGCTTATCAAACATTCCAAAATCAATGGTCAGTTAAAACGGGCAAAGAACGAAGTGTCATTATGAGAAAATTTAATGATTTAATCTTGAAAAATAAAGATCAATTAGGGAAGATTTTAACAATTGAAATGGTAGATTATTCATAGATTTAATAAAAATAAGATCGAACTTTTCGTGTTTTTATTTTTTGACAGGGTAAACCACTTCGAGAAGCAGTAGGTGAAATCGCCTATGGTGCAAGTTATATAGAATGGTTTGCTGAAGAAGCAAAACGTATTCACGGTGATGTTCTTCCAGTTGGCACGCCTAATCGTCGTGCACTTGTTCTTCGACAGCCAGTTGGTGTTTGTGGATTTATAACGCCATGGAACTTTCCAAGTTCAATGATATTAAGAAAAGCCGGTCCAGCACTTGCAGCTGGTTGTACAATTGTTGTTAAACCCGCTGAGGATACGCCATATTCATGTCTAGCACTTTGTGACGTAATTAAAATGAATGATCGTCTTGATCTTTAATTTTTTTTCTTTATCAATTCCCTGTTTAGTTAGCTAAAGAAGCAGGTTTTCCCGATGGTACAATCAATGTGTTGACAAGTACTCATTCAGCTGAGATGGGCAAATATCTATGTGAACATCCGTTGATTGCTAAAATGTCTTTTACTGGATCGAGTAAAGCGAAAACAAATCAGTCATGAACAAATATTCATTTGAGTCTATATGTAATTTAGCTGAAGTCGGTAAAAAGATTATGGAAATGTGTGCATCAACAATCAAGAAAGTATCGTTAGAACTTGGTGGCAATGCACCATTTCTTGTTTTCAATTCTGCTGATGTTAAACTAGCAGTACAAGGTGCAATGGCATCGAAATTTCGAGCTACTGGTCAAACATGTGTCTGTGCTAATCGAATTCTCGTTCAAGAAGTATGAAAAGATTTTATCCGAGAGAATTTTCCGTCCTTCATATAAAAAATGTGACAATTTAGGGAATATATGATGAATTTGTTGCTGAATTTACTAAGAAAGTTAAAGAACAGATTGTTGGTGATGGTATGGATCCAAAAACACATCTAGGACCCGTTGTTAACAAAGATCAATACGAAAGAATTATTGATTTTCTCAGTGATGCTCGAGAAAAAGGCGCAAAAATCATCACTGGTTTGAATAATTGTGAATATCGATCGATAGTGTTTGAATTTGATTTGTAAACTAGGTGGAAATGAGAAAAAAGGCAAAACATCGGGTTTTTTCGTTGAACCAGCTGTTGTTGCTGATGTTCAATTATCAATGAAAGTTGCACAAGAAGAAATATTCGGACCTATAGCTGCGATTATCAAGTGAAAAGAAAACAAAACCGATGAAATAGTTTTTTTTTATTTTCCATTTTTCATAGATTTAAAACCGAAGAAGAAGCAATTAAAATCGCTAATTCTGTTGATGTTGGTCTTGCTGGTAGACGAACTTTTTCGAATTGTTTTCTTTTGAAAAATTCGTTTCTTTTCTTAGGTTACTTTTTCAGTCAAGATTTGTCTCAAATTTGGCGTGTAGCCGAACGTCTTCAAACCGGTATGGTCGGTGTCAATGAAGGTCTTATCTCTTCAGTCGAAGCACCATTTGGTAATTCGAAATATAAATTTCGTTTTTCTTTGCACATCTTCGCTTTTTAGGTGGAGTCAAACAAAGTGGCTTCGGTCGTGAAGGTTCAAAATACGGAATGGATGATTATACGAATCTAAAATATGTTTGTATCGGTGGATTAAAAGATGTTGATCGTACAACATCGTAGAATTAGTCTTTTTAAAATTAATCTAAATTATGATTGAATCACATAAAAAGTTTCACGACTTCTATTTTTTGTCTTTTATTTTAACGAATACACCTGCTAGAAGAAAACAATTGTATTTTGAACATATTTTTTTCTTCTATAAATGACATCAAAGTGTGAATGATTCAGAACTTTTCGTCGAGTTAAGAGAAAAGAAGAATAAATGGGCAAAATAAATCGATATATACATGTCTTTATCGACGGTTTACATTCGATTTAAATCGTCTTTTCTGTTCCTGTTTTTTTTTCTTCACGTCCGTTACCCTTTGTCCATCGATCCGATTATAGTCCTCATTTTCATTCAACGATCTATCGTCTGAAGACATTTCTGTCTCTCCAATCATCGCCATCTGTTTGTTCCATGTTTAAGAAAACAAAGCAAATGATTCGATTAGTAAAATTAATTTATACGAATAGTGGTGATGATGACGATAATATTTCTCAGTTATTCGCTCGTGGTTTTGACGATTTCGTCGTCTCATGGCCACCGGTAACAAATACAACGAGCATCGATGATGACAAATAATTTCAAAAAAACGTAAATCAAACGCACAACACACACACATACGGCTGAATGTGAAAAATGAAATTGAATTTTCTTTTTCTTTGCTGTGTTATATACATATTCTCAATTTAATGATGCTCAAATAGAAAAATGTGCATGTGTATATTTATATCTTCGTAGTATTAATTATATTTGTTCTCGATTTCAATTGCATTCTGATGGATTTACAGATCGTTTGTTATGTATATGTGATTATATGTTCAATAGCAAAACTCAAGTAAATACATGGCAATACGTCAGATTGGATTGATTCAGTTACCTCTATTTTGTTCCTAAACAATCTGTGTGTTCTACTGATTTTTTTTCTTGTTCAACAGTTATCTATATGCAATGATTAAGTATTAAAGATATTTTTTTTTTCTACTCTATTTTTTTTCTCTAAAACAATAAAAACCAAAGATGAATTCTAGGAAATCAATACGAAATAACAAAGAAATTTCGTTTCAGATTTGCATATTTGAGAAGAAAAATAGATCATGTCGGATTTACCACCAGGTTGGGTTAGAAAAATCTCAAGTCGTAACGGTATGTGCCTTTGCAGAGAGAGAAACTCGGACGATCTCTTAAATATTTATCTGTAGGAAAAGAATATTATATCGATCCAGTTACGAAAGAAAGTCAATGGGAACATCCGAACACTACGGCTGGTAAATCATCGAGTGCACGACGAGGTGACCAAGTTCAAGCACTACATATTCTTGTCAAACATACCGGATCACGTAATCCGAAAAATTACAAAGGCGAAACCATTACGCGTAGTAAAGAAGAAGCTCGAAAGAAACTCGATGGTTTGTTGTTATTTGTTTGCTGAAAGATTAATTTTCGTTTTGTTTTTGCTATTCAATAGAAATTATAGATCAATTAAACAATGCTGATGATCTTCAATCAACATTTCGACAAATCGCAAAAGATAAAAGTGATTGTAGTTCAGGTCAACGTGGCGGTACGATTGTGAAATAGATCTTATCTAAAGAATGTTTCGTTTGACCTTTTGTTAAGGGGATCTTGGCATGTTCGGTCGTGGTGCCATGCAAAAGCCATTCGAAGACGCATCTTTCGCTTTAGATGTCAATCAAATGAGTGGCGTTGTCGATTCAGATTCAGGCTTACATGTCATCCTTCGTATTGCATAGATCAGAAAACAATTTCTTTTTTTTATTCCATTAACAAAAAAAAACTATCTTTCTTTTGAACGCATTACTAATGTACTGACGTTTGTCTTTAAATAAAAACACGCAAGAAACTGGCATTGGTTTTTGTCATAGGCACTGTATCATTATCTGTCGATTGGAATGTTTCATTTGTTGTTTATTCACAAAGAAACATTCTTTTCTGGTCGACAGATCGATAAACATCAAAGGTCTCTTGACAAACAACACGAATAGGACAACTATCTATCTAACTAAACAACAAACAAACATGATACTGTTCCCCGAAGATCTTCTCTCCTCTTGTCTTCCGTTAGACTGTATTTAAATTGATACGTACGCATATCATATATAAAAAAAGGGACAGCGTAATAATCTGTCGTCAACATTAATTGAATATCTAAATAGCAAATAATTATTATTTCTTTGGCAGTAAATAAAACAACAAAAACTGATAGTGGACAAAAAAAATACGATAAAGTGTTATCTAAGAATATAATTCATTGTTATGACATGCATTTGTAGTTCGATGATTCCTTTAGATTTCTTCTTGACTTAGTACTTTTTTGTCATATTTATACCGATAAATATCCACCCACGAGAGAAGCAAAAAAACAAACGAGAAAAGAAGAAAAAAAAACCGGAAATAAATGATATATACCATCAACACAACCACAAACATTTGTTTTCAATAATCATACATTCGGCATAGAAATACGTCAATAGACACGATGTCGATTCAAGTTCTTCCAATTTATCGCACGATTAATAATTATAATTCATCGGAATTTGATGCATTCAATTTTAGTTATGGTCAAGATCATTATATTCGATGGTTAAGTCGACCGAATCAGCAATTTATCCGAGAAAGATATGGGCCAGGTTCTCAAAAGTTTCATATTACATTTGATGCCGAAAATTTTCAACCTGAACAAATCAAAGTAGATTTAAAAAAAAAGGTTAATATCAACTAAATTAGCGAGATTTCCATTTAGATCTATATTCAAAACCAAAGACTAACCATTACTGGTGTTTATGAGGAACGTAGTCAAGGACGTTTCATGCAAAAACAATTCGAAAAAACATTTGACATCCCAACTAATGCCGATGTTGAAGCTATGGCATCGTATATCACACCGAATCATATGTTAGTCACAGAAATTCCTTTAAATTCAAATTATCAACAACAACAACCATTGAGTCCAACAAATAATTTAAATGTAAATAATAATTTTATTGATCAACGTCGTCTTTCATTTTCATTGAATAAATACAATACATTGAACAATCCAAATTTATTCACAACACCAAATAATATCCCATCATTACCTCCTTCAGGTCCACAAATTCGACGGTCATCACTCTCGAAAATGACAACAACAACAGCGTCAACCGGACCAACAGGACTACCACCTGAATTGACTGAATTACTTCGAAATGCTGATTCAGGACCAAACGGAAAACAAGTATACACGACCCAAATAACACAAGGTCGTCCATCAAATCCAGCTAATCAACAAATTATTATTAATGAGCCTTCAGTAAAAAAAACAAAGACATTGACAAATGCAGGTACGATGTCGAAAATAATCGTTCTACTTTTCATTCTCAAGTATAAAATATCCTATCTATGATAATAGATTTAGCTAATCTACCGATTGAAATTCCGCCTGAACTATTAGCCTCAGGTGGCACAATTACCATTCAAAAACGAAAAATTTCTGTAACAAAAACAGCTGATCCAAATGCCGTTCTCGCATTTGCAGCCGCGGCCAATAATGGCAATCTACTATCCAATCTCAACGATCGACGATAACAGCCTGATCTCTATCTCATATACTTTCATTCAATTTTAACGATAGAATATATATTTTAGATGAATTTTTTTTTGAATATAAACCATACGCACACACCCTCTTCATATTCATTGTTCGAATTATCATCTGATCTAACATTGAATTAATATCGATTGTTTGATAAAAGGCCAAAACGATTTTCTCGTTGACAGTTACTATCTCGAGTATAAAAGATGGCGATTAATCATTGAGATAAATCTTCTGTCACAAAAAAGGGAAATTAATATTGTTTTTTGTCAAAAAGACAAACGTTTAAAATTGTCAACAATGACTATCTGTATCTATGTTATTTGAGAAAAAGAGAGATACATAATTCTACAATTCGTTTTAGATCGTATGCCATCTTTCGATATTTCTTACTTGTCATTGGTTCATAACACACGTATTAAAAAAGAATATTTAATAGCCTCTTCTATATGTATGTATGTATGTATGTACGTGCGTGTATATGCATATGCACATAGGATGATTGTTGATATAACTGATTGATTTAGTATAACAACCGGGCTCGCTGACCCGTACACTGACAATGTACAATTGCCTTTGAATTGATTAAGATTTTTCTTCTTCTCTCTCTCACTCGTAAATTTGTCCATATATTGTTTAATATTATTCATATCAACGTCTTCGTCGTTCTTTAGATGATAAAATCTCATTTATTGAACATTTTTCAAACGATCAGACTGACCTGTCTCATGTCTCTTGAGTAGATGTCATTTTCATTTTGTTAAAAAAGTTTAAATTTAGAATTCTAGATACTTTCTCTTCATATCTATTGTTTTGACTCGTTGACTGATAATTGTCTTTGATTTAGATCGTTGGTAAACTAAACGAAATATCGTTCATTTATCTTGATTATTGCAGCTATTGAGCACCGAAAAATATCTCTCGTTTGTTTCTTGTAGATTAATTTCTATTTGATCAAGATATCAATGTTATTCTCAACCAGACTGCATTTATATTTAGGTATTGTCTCGTCTCGTCTCGTGAGAGAAAAGCTTTTCATGTAATACTTTTGATTCTTCGTACTTTCTGCAATCAACAAGAAATCTTTAATTCGAAATTCTTTTCTCATTAACTCATGACATCATTCGTATATCCTGTCTTTTTCTTAAACAAATGAGTGATCTATTTAATGGGTCACTAGACATTTTAAGTATCGCTTTGGAAATATCAAGAGAACTATATTTGCGCAGTTATTCCCTGTCCGAGGCCAACAACATCAAATTGAGTCACGTAATCTTTACTGATATGAGTAATTCACGCTATTATCGTCTAACATTTACTACGTACGTAGTTCCCATTTCGATGTTCTATTTAAAAAAATCACCTGTTAACATTCGTGTTTGGATTGTTGATTCGATCCAAGATATTTGATGAAGAATCTCAGTTTTCATTAGAATGGAAATAACAAGAATTAGTATTTTAAATATTATTCAGTGGTGTGTCTTATTACGAATGTAATTTCTATCTACTATTTATTCTGCTCATTTGTCTAGTAGTAATCGAAAAATCTTATCCGCATTTTTTTTTGTTGTTGTTGTTATTTGTGTCTTCTCAAGCAGACACCAACAAAAAAAAGAAGAAAAGCAAAACGAGGACGTTTCTCTCACTTCTACTGGTTGCTACTCTTGTTCTTCATCTCATTTTCTTTCTTCTTTAGCATTCGTTTTTTTTTCTTCTTCTCTTGTCTCATCTAAATGATGATAATGTGCATCTTTCTGCTCTCCATTAGCCTTGTACATGTCGATTATTCCTTTGTTTAAACTCGTAACTAACTAAAAAACAACAACTCAATATTCACTAGATTAGATCGTCTTTCTTTTCTTTTCTTTTCTCTTGTTTGACGACGAGTGTTTGCTAGGAGATCTCTAAATATATTATTCCATCAGTGGTATCTCGAAGTCAAATAGACTTGATGAAGCCAGATATTCTAAATAGTGCCTATCAAGTACATGTCTAATTGCAATAGTGAACCACTCTTCTTCTTCTTCGCCATAGTCGCCGTCGTCGTCGTCTCCTTCTTCTACTCCTCACATTTTCATCTCGTCTTTTACTTTACTTCTTTCCCTGACCCATTAATATGAAGGTGTTCTTTCTTTCTCTCTTACTTGAATTGATTGGAATAAAAAGGTAACAACGTTTCTTTGTCTAGCTCCTCTCCCTCTCTTTTTCTCTCTCGTCTCTCTATTCAAATAGATTTTCTTCATTAAGTCACTAAGATAGACATTTTTATTTCATCTCGTTCTTCGTACCACCCATTTACTGATGTGTGTATGGATATATACCTATGTACGTGGGGGTATTATATTTTTGCTGTTCTTGTGTAACACACGAGACTTATTCATTGAGTCTTTCGCACTGGCCTGCAAATTTTCTTTTTTCTTCTTTCTCACTATGTTGAAGATTCAGTTTATGATAGAAGCCAGTCAGAATAAAATTACTATCTGTTGGTCATTGAACACGCAACATACATGTTTAGTCTATAATTCTTTTTTTCCGTTTCGTGCCGTTTATGTCTATCTCATTTCTCTCTTTTTTTTTCATTCACTCATTCTTTTTATCTAGACGAAGTTAAAACTATGATTGAGACACTTGGTGAGATTAGCTTCATTCATTTCGATACGTTTTTCTTTCTCAGATAAAAACAGGCGATAATAAAAAATGGATCATGCCCGTCTGCCTACATGCATACATACATACGCATAAATGAATAGTTCTAGTTTGTGCAAAAATGCAAATCGATGCGAATGCCATCACTCTTCGAAAGACAAACAGAAGAAGAAAAAAACTCAGACCGACGAAACAGAAAAGAAGAAGAGAAAACCTGTAAGATAAACGCATGATAATGTAAAATAATGGTTCTTAATACTTTTTCTCCAACTAGATTCTTTGTTTTTTTACTTGGCATTTCTCTTCTTCTTTTTTTCTTCTTCTTCTTCTCTTTTTTACCTTTCTATGCTCTTAATCAGTGATACAAGTTATGTTTTAAATGGCACACATACACGTGTCTGTTGCTCCTCATTTTATTTCCCAGTAAAAACGTTTCCTTTTCTTGACATCTCGTAATTTTAAATCTGTGTTCGTTTCTTGATTGCAATAAGTAATAGTTGAAAAGTTAATTCGATCAATTTCTCGTACGGCTGACAATGAGCAAGATAAGATAGAATGTCGAAAACAATCAAAATCAACTTCACTATTCTCTTCCCGTTTTTTTTGCTTTTCTTCACTTTTGTTTTACATCATCCCACGAAACGATGTTAAAAAGAAATGTTCTCAGTCATTTTTTGATTCTAGTTTCATCAGTGTGAATAAATGGTTACGAGCGAATAAATAATCAACACAATGGACGATCAAAATTATCAAATAAATAATAATAATGACGATGATGATGAGGAACTTGTTAAAAATACTGAAGTTAGTCTAGAATATTCTGCTAATGGGAATTATGAAGATGATGATAATCTCGAACAGGGTATGAAAAATAAAAGAAAAATATTAAATATGAAAAGAATTTCTTTTATTAGATACACATGAGTCATCTAAAACGCCAATTCCCGAATCAATGAATGATGAAGATGAAAATATTGATCAACTTGAAAGTTCAATATCAAAAATAAATATTGATATAAATGAAAACAAAAAGAAGACACTTGTAAGAGCTTTTCTCGTTGATCTTTTCCTCCTTCTGTTGATCAATAGACGAGTTGGCATGATATATTCTCTTGTTTTCGATAAATTCTTATTAATTTAATAAGAGAAAAAGATCTTGAACTCGCATTTGTCCTTTTTATTTTTGTTATTGCTCCTGTTCATCAATTAGTTTCGAGTCGATGAATAAATATGTATATAGGCGAAGGCGTATGTCTACCCATCTGTCTATCTATCTCCTCTGATATATTCTATGCTCATTGCTTCCCTTCTGTCCAGTTCTTTTAATGCATCTATTGTCCTTGCTATTGGCATTCTGATAAAAAAAATCGAAGAATGCGTTTCTCATTGATGAATAATAATAGGAAAGAAGAAAAAACCGGGAGAGATAGAATGAAATATTCCACTTCCGTTGTCTGCTGTGTTTTCTCATTGAATATAAGAATTGTTCAAAATATTGCTGGTCTTCTATGTTAATCGCGTGTCATTCATTTTCTCTCTTTCGTTGTCTTTTTTTTTCTCTTTTTTTTGACGCCGCCATTGCGTTGTCTTCGATGTTGATGATGATCATGCTGTTGATGACGCGGACCAGGACCAAGACATTTTTTAGCATATATATTGGCGAAAAGAATTCATCGTCTGATTGATCCATCGCTTATTTGACGTTGTCTTTGTCTCTTTCTCTGGCACTTGCATTTCATCCTCGCGTTCAAATTTCCATCGCTTTCGATATGTGTGTCTCTCGAAGAATTTTTTTCCTTTTCTTTTCTCTCTCGTTTTTGGCCATCCTTCATATTGACAGATGGGGAGGATAGCCTCGACGCTGAAGTTCGCGAAGAAAAGAAGATAGAGAGAAAAGACGAAGAACAGTCAGCGAACCAGCCACCAAGAAAAAGAAGAGATAGGCATAAATGAGAAATGAGATTGATAGAGCAAACGAACTATATGTTTTGGCATTGAGACAGCAGTCTAATATTACTTTCCATACATTTTTTTTTCTACTACATCGATAATACTACTACTGCTTGCAATATACTAACGTGTCGTATGAATCGATTCGAATAACGCGAATGCCTTCATTGTCATCAACTAGTACAACGGGGGCGAAACCTCGTCGAAAACATCATCACCATCATCATCATCATCGACATTGTCAGCGTCACGTGAGTTGTTTTTTCTTTGTGTTCGTTAGATTTCTCAACATTGCAAAAGTTTCCCTTGAGAAGACGAGAAAAACTTGCACTTGCATGATTATTATGAGCTGAGGAGAGAGAAAAAAATTTGATGTATATGTGTAATTGAAAGTATGGATCAATTGTGTCTGCTTTTCTTTTTTTTTTTATAAAAGAGAAAACACAACAAGTGTAGAGTCAACTCATCCTTCTAATTGCATGTGTTGATCGTTGTCGACTCGTCGATTCACGAGTGTTCTTTCTCTTCACCATTCTATCGATCTATTGTTATGACTAAAATATGCGACTTCTGTCTGTATAATTCTTATAATTGCTTTTGTTTGCGTTTTTTTTCTTCTTCTTCTGTCCAGACATTACTTTACTTTTTAAGAAAGAAAATATGATAGACATATAAATAGTGTGCTGGCAGTTGATACTTAAGTTGTTCGACAACAGAGCATAATGTCATTTATACCATTACTAATTCAAGGTTAGAACGTGTTTCGTAATGCTAATCACGAGTAGAGAAAAAGATGAAAGAATTTCTCAAAGAAAAAAAATGTCTTGCTTCTGGATAAACACCTGTTTTTTCATGTGCTTTATTATTGCATAGGTCGATGAAAATGCTCTACAATCATCATCTGTAATCACTACGAGCCCAGACGATAATGGACCGTTATCGGCGACAACGACAATAACAACAACAGCAGCAACGACAATGACTACGAAAACGGATGATCAAGCATCACCGCTCAATCATCATACTCTACGTAAGAAAATACGGAAATGTTTACTGAATAAATCGTTATTAAACATTTCTTTTTCTCATCTCGCTTATATAATTACTTGAATTTTCCGGTTCTTCCACAACATTAGTTAGGCTCGAACAAATGATAGTTTTCCAGTTTGTCTAAATATAAATATCTTTATTAATGTTCTTGTTATTCTCACAGGAGAGAGAGAGAGAAGGAGAAAGAAAGGAAGAGGACAAATGATGCAAACTAGAAACTCGATTAGAAATCTAATCAATAATATCTATCTACGTGTCTATCTATCTATCTATCATTTTCTTTTGATCTTTTAATTTCAGGTGAAAATCAGCAAGTATCTGATCGTGCATCTCCTGTCAATGGTCCCGGTTTGGCTAAACCGATAGCAATGACATCATCTTTCAAAGAACAGCAACAACCGTCGTCGTCATCATCATCATCGTCGCCAAACATGAATCCCGTGGGCAAGAAACGTATTGATGCTGCATTAGAGAAAAATATCGAAACTATCGTTACACAAGTCCGTCGTACAACTACTAAACCGTCTCAATTAACACAAAATGATCTTCAATTATTCGACAGTACAACATCTCTGGATAGTATTAAGAATGGTCATCATTCACGTGAAACAACGCCGATTACTTCAAATACAAATAGCAAATATACGTCATCGTCATCACGTGAAATGACGCCTGATTCTATTAATGCAGATTCAGCTAATGAAGATCAGCAACAAACAGTTAGAAATGGACATCACTATCATCGGTCGATGAACCATCATCAACCTGCTGCTGCTACTGTTGTTCCTCCTTCTCATCTTCCTCCATCTCATCATCCTTCTGTACTTACTTCATCAGCAACTGCTGACTTAACTAGCCCATTCAATTCATCTTACGGCCCACAACCGTGGCCGCCTGCTGTGTATCCATTTGCTCATCCACATCATGGACTTTATTTACCTTATCCTCCACCACCATTAGGATCTACGACAACACCAACTAATGGTTTACCACCATTCTATCCATCATATGATCCATTATTTATCGAACAACATTACGGTCCACAAGGATTATCTGCATTTTATACTCAACAACAACAACAAGCTCGTCTTTTACAAGAACAATCGACTATGTCAGGTACGCCCAATAGTTCGCCTTCGTTTAGAGAGTCTCAATCGTTAACTGATATCTATAATAATACGATGTCGAATCGTCTAAATGCACGTCTAACAAATCTAAATGAACAACAACAAATGATGTTATCTCATCTTTATCTTAATCAAATAAATTCACTTCCATATGTAACTCTATATGACAATTCACCATCAGCACGAACACCGAGATCAAATGGAGATACTGGTGAGAATGAAATACATATCGTTCTCGATGTTGTTTATTTGTGTTTGTTTGATGTTTCACACGTTTATATATTAAATCTGCTAGTTCTTTTGAGAACATTCTTATTGATTTATGTATTTACTCATTTATTTAGATAATCTCTCATCAACATTAACAACTCCAACAACAGAACATAGTGAACATTCTCCTGGTGGTAGCGGTGAATCAATCAAATCTTCAGATTCAATGTCCAATGGATATCGAAAAAAGAAACCTCTATCTCAACATCAAAGCAATAATACTAATATAAATACTACTAATACTAATAATAGTGTTAATGATAATATTACTAAATTATCTCCTGAAGTATCATCAGATGGTACTGGTGCAAATGATGCTGATAGTGTTGTTTCGCATGAAAGTCAAAAATCGAATACAACTGCAAGTATGCCAGTACTTGAAGATGGACTATCCGATTCAGAAAATCGAAGTGATGACGAACAAATCTCACCGTCGAAATCCAAAGCAAATGGTCGACATCAATCAACTCAAAGTGATTTTCTCTATGATTCAAATCATTCATCATTAGTTACATCTTCTCATAAACGACAATTTGCTAAATCAACACCAACAGCGACAACCAATGGTTCAGAATCACCTTCTCAACAGCAGTCATTCTATATTCGTCCACCTCCACCATCATCTTTCGTTCAACCTGTGAAATCCACTCGTTCAACTCCTCTGATTCAATCAAATGAACCTCAACATACTCAACCAACAAATAACGTTCCCGAAGAAACATCAGCAGCTCCTGCAGGTAAATACGAATTTTCATGTACAGTTAACTGCCATACAAATATAATAACTGATAAAATCAAAAGTACTAATCAACAAACGAACTTTAGATGAAGGAACTGTTAATCCCAAGCCAATTAAGAAAAAGGGTTTGTTTCGCATGTTCAATTTCCTTTCCCATTTCGTATTGATTTCTATTATTTTTTTTTCGCTTACGTTTTGTGGTCAGAATTTCAGCATGATCGATTTTCTTTATCGAAATTTTCAACAAATCTTGAATTAACATGTGTTTTTCTGTTTAGATTACGATACCGATGAAGAAACTGATAAACTACTCGGTGTAGAACATCGTATTAATGCCAAAAATCAAGCTATCCGTGATGCTGTACGTGTTTCAAAGATGAAAGAATAAATATTGAACGACATTTTTTTTTCTTTCCTTAGGCTATTTCAAAACCAACAAACAAACCGAAAAGTCAAGAAGGTAATTATCCTTTTACTATCTTACTTCGAAATAAACTAAAAATTTTCACATTTTTTTTTCACTTTCAATTTTAACCCAAACTAATTTCATTTTCTTTCTCTTTTGTAAGTAATCACTAAACAAAAAAACCGCTCCTAACATGTGTTGTCATTGTGTTCGTTCTTGTTATCGCATGTCATTCCCTCATTTCAAATATTTCCAATCATTCTTAATTATTTATTTTTTGTTTTTTTTTGCTTTAGCTCTTACTCGTGTTATTGTTGATCCAGAAAACTCGTCAGTACTTATCGAAGGCGTTCTCTTTCGTTGCCGATATCTTGGGTCGACTCAATTACTCGTCGAAGGCAATCCAACAAAAGCTTCACGAATGATGCAAGCACAAGAAGCTGTCGGACGTATTAAAGCTCCACAAGGTGAAAGTCAACCATCGGTTGAAGTCGATCTATTCATATCAACTGAGAAAATTATGGTTTTAAATACGGATCTACAAGATATTCTTATGGATCATTCGTTACGATCAATATCTTATATTGGTTAGTTTAGTTTAAACGAAAGTTTTTCTATTTGAATTTATTTGTTCTTCAGCGGATATCGGTGATCTTGTTGTGTTAATGGCTAAACGACGTTATTTACAACATGCAGATGATCATACGAATGGAAATGATGATTCTCAAGATCCAACAACCACAACAACAACAACACGTCGAGTTGTGTCAATAAATCAAAAAATGATTTGTCATGTTTTCGAATCTGACGAAGTAAATTTGAATAAATATGCCATTTTTTTGGTTAATATTATTTCTTGTTTTTATCATCAGGCTCAATCAATTGCTCATTCGATAGGTCAAGCATTTCAAGTGGCATATGTCGAATTTTTAAAAGCCAACGGTATTGATGATCCAAGTTTTACACGTGATATTGATTATCAAGAAGTACTCAATCAACAAGAAATAGGCAGTGAAGAATTAGATCGATTTTCGAAAAAAGAATGTCAAAGAGAAGTAAGATGAAGTTCTATCTTCGAGAGTAAAAAATCTCATTTTCTCTCCGCTAGGTTATCATTCCTAAAGCTAAGAACGAACCGCTAGGGATTGTTATTGTTGAGAGCGGTTGGGGTTCGATGCTTCCAACTGTTGTTATTGCGAATATGATGCCAACTGGACCAGCATCAAGGTTAGTTTGTTTTTTAAAGAAAAACATTATTCTTACTAATAAAAAAAATGATTTTATTTTATTTCTCAGATGTGGTCATTTGAATATCGGTGATCAGATAATATCAGTTAACGGAATTAGTTTAGTGGGACTGCCGTTATCATCTTGTCAAACACAAATTAAAGTATTCTATTATCTATTATTAACGATCAAAATCCAAACGAGAATATTTTTGTTTACATAGAATGTTAAACATCTGACAACTGTACGATTAGTTGTTGTTCCTTGTCCGCCTGTTGTTGAAGTATTAATACGAAGGCCAGATACGAAATATCAAGTAGATAAACTTCTTTTAAGAAACAAATGTTCATTCTGCTCTTTTTTTCATTCATTTCAGCTTGGTTTCAGTGTACAAAATGGCATTGTAAGTCGATAGAAGTTGATTATGATTAATAATTTCTTTTATTTGAATTAGATCTGTAGTCTACTTCGTGGCGGAATTGCTGAACGAGGTGGTGTACGTGTTGGCCATCGAATTATTGAAATTAACGGACATAGTGTTGTTGCAACTCAACACGAACGAATTGTTAGCATGTTATCAAATTCAGTTGGTGAAGTAAGTTATCTATGATTTTCGTTGATATTATTCGAATCAAAATGTTTTTCTTTTCTTTTAGCTTCGAATGAAAACAATGCCAACACAAATGTATCGTTTACTAACTGGACAAGAAAATCCCACATATATATGAAAGTCTTTCTTGTTGTTTGTTTGTTTCTTTGTTTTTTTTTTATATTCTTATTCTTATTAAAAATTCTTCTCAACATCGTCTTCAGTATTCGATCTCAAATTCAATTTCATTTGTTGTCCTTTTAACTCAAAGAGTCGCACAAACACAATAACTAAATATAATACATAAATAAATGTGTACATTGATTGTTTCTTTTTTTTCTCTCTTCCTCTCTCTCTCATTCTTTTTTAAATAAAATCCTTTTCTCTGTCGAACAACGAAATGTGTGAACAGTGTTTAATGTATTTATTCTTCTTTTGAAACAGAAATCCAACGTAATAGATAATCATTGCCTTTGTTCGTTCATTTTTGAATTTCATAACAATCTCTAGAAACTCATGTACTCATGTTCAGCCTTCTTTCTTTTTTTATTGTATACATTTTTCCTTTTTCTCTTCTTCTTTTTTTTTGTTATATGTTCAGTCAGAATGATGAAACTGATTAAAAAAAGAAAACGAATCGAATCTATTTTCTTTTGAATTCTCAATCATAAACGATAGATAGATAGATAATTAACTTGAGTGTGAATAAATCATGTCGTAAAGAGATAAAATTGAATTATTTTTATTATTGTGCTATGTTTCACAAACAAAAAACAGAAGACACACATCGGATTAAACATGGAATGAGAATCTGACGACGGAAGAGAAGAGAAGAAAAAAGCAGACCGTGAATTTCTTGTTGATAAATGTATTATTTTAAACTGCATTGGTTTCATTTTTCTCTTTTTGATTATTTGATGGTATGAATTGAAGTGGTTTGGCATTGATTGATACGGATGATGAAGTATTATCGACTTTTTCGAACGTATTCAAAACATCGAGTAGCGATTCAATAGCAGGTTTTAATTCAAGTGTTTCTCGAAAAAGAACTTCTTTTCGTTCGTAGACATTCAAACGTCGCGTTCGATCATCGAGTAAAGCTTGTAATTGTTGACAATGCCGTTCCAGTACTTGATGTGATTGAATTAGTTTTTTCAATTCATTATCTTTTTGTTGTAAACTGGTTTGTTGTTCATGAACAAGTTGTTCTAAATCTTGATTACGATTAAATAGCATTTGTAAATGATTGTTTGCTTCACGAATTGTTGTTCGTGTCAAAACATTCGATGAACGAGTCGATGACGATTCATTATCAGTCGATGAGACCACATGTTTATTAACGGTTCCGTCAGTCATGATTTCATAATTTGTTGTCTGTCTTCTTCAAAAAAATGGCACATGCATGATGATTAGGCCATTGCTTGAGTCAATGATTGACGAATAAGGTTTTACGAGACGCTAGTAGCGACAACATTTTTTTGCTGTCTCCGGATGTTCATTGAATTGAGGTTATTTGTTCGTTTTTTGATTAGTTCGTAAATGTGCAAATTGAATATTACAGAATTTGATCGACCGACCGACCGACCGATCAAGTGAATGAAAAAGCAAAACTCTCGAAAACGTAATCAGGTGTAATGTCTGATGATTTTTTTTCTTCTCTTCCATCGAATTCAAATGGCAATATATTGTTCTGTCTCGAATGATAATTATACTTTGTCTTGCAATTGAAATTTCTTACAATATTCTTGTTGACAGCTGTATTCGACATAAATCTACTTGTTTCTGTTTTTTGCACGAGATTAAAAATGAATAAAAAACGAGAGAAGAAAAGGATTGTTTCGAACTTGACCGACAATAAGCGATTTTATTAGTAGCACAAAAATTCAATCACTGTTGACACGATCGACTATACAAAAACTAAATTAATACAGTTCAACTGAAGTGGAAAGAGCTGATAATCGGATTGACAATTCTTTGGACATAAAAGAAGAAGATGTTTATTATGACGTAATAATTCATTTCACTGGTTTCATTAGAATTCTAAATCTTTTCTTCTCCACTTCAAGTGCGTGTTACGGCACACCGATATGCTCATCATTTCATTCATATCAAAGTACTTGAAATTCGTTATGCACATATGCATATTTGTCCTTCTTTTGTTAATCATTTCGTTTTTTTTCTCGTTCTTTTATTTGTTAAACTTGACAAATGACCATCATCACTACTTGTCAAGAATATCGAATTTAAGCTGCTGATTTGTGATTGAGGTACGAAAAGAGAAGAAATACGATTTAGTATCACTTACAGTCGATGAAATTATTTCGACGCATATCTTATAATACTCTTCCCATAGTTGATTCTTTTTTGTTCTCATTAATGAGACAATGCAGAATAATGACCTTCTTTTTTATCATACGAATCAACTTCAATCAGTAGTATTCTATTAATATTTGTTCTCTAATCGTTTCCTTATTATAGTCCACTAGGGTTTCATCTGCCAATAATTTGTACGAATCCGTAGATATGTTTGTATCACCTGTCCAACATTAACTTTTTTCTTCTTCTACTATATTTTAACAACGAATGTTATTTTTTTTGTTCTGTCTTTCCCTCTCTCTCTCTCTCTCTCGCAGTCTGTTCGTCGTTCTCTATTTGCATTACCTTTGATTCTAAATGATATATAAAACTAACGGTCATGAGTAATCATCGTCCATTTTTTGGAACAGGTGAATCCTGCATATTTTTCTTCGATGTATTATTTCATTTCTTTTTCTTATACTATTCCATTGCAACATCAGACCGATCGATTTCTTTGCTTGTCGTATTTCTATACCGTTTCTTTTCTTCTGTTATTTTTTCATTCAATCAAGAAAAAAAAATGCATACACGAATGAATTTACAGACAAACGATGTTCTCCTCCTCTCTCTCTCTCAGTTTTCTTTTTATTTTCTTTCGTTTTTCTTTCCTTCATAATTTTATAGTCAATGCACAACATGTGCTGCAGGACATCATTATAATTATACGAAATTACTTGCACGAAAATGATCAAAACAACAAGTCTAACGAAGACAATTTTTAATCATCAAAATCAATCACAAACAGTTCAATTATATACTCCATCGACAACATCATCATCGGGTTCGATGTGTGAGACAGATCCGTCGTCGTTAAGTTCGTCCTATAAGAGTAACAATGGTGCTAATCATATGCTCGACGATATCAATGGCCTTCCACAAGATGAATCAACGTTATCGTTGATAAATTTAGTTGATAAACTTAAACGTGAACTGACAGTCGTTAAACAAGCTAAAAGTCAGTTATCGACTTTGTACAAAGTAAGTTTAAGAAAACATCGACGTTTTAGTTTAGTTTTGTTATTGTTTTCAATTGTTTCTTCCGAGCAAACAAAAATTCTTTCGGTCGATTATATTTTATTTTACTTTCATTACCTACTGTTCTTTCTAATGTTTCTATGAATAGAAAATAACCAACATCAAGGTTTAGAAAAAAACACGAATTTGATTGATTGAATCGATTAGATGAGATACGAGCATTGTCTCTACCTGCGATTTGTTGTTTGTTTGCATTTAGTAAATAAATACAGATATGAAACATTGAAAACGAATAGAACTTAACCTTGTCTTATTTATTTTAATGTTGTGATGTGTATTATTTGCTTTAGGTAAAATGCAAATCAGATCTTGACAAATCAGCTAAAATTACCAAACTTCGTCTGCAATATGAATATGAATTGAATACGTTTTGCAAACAGGATCAAAAAGATCTCGTCTGTTATTTGCAAAGACAATTGTTAAATCGCGATCAACGTCTTGCAGAACAATCGTACGAACTTGAACAATTGAAAAATTTATCTTTTACGAATAATAACAACAACGATGATACAAGTACGAATATTATTAAAAAAATCGTGCCACTGCAAGTATTACGCACAAATAATCCTGACATTATAATTTCAACGGTAAGTCAAGTATCGTTTTATCTTTTTGTTATTTTTTTTGCGCGTTTAATTCTTAAACCGCCATTACTCGTTTGAGTTGCCTTGCGATGTCCTCTTTTCTCTGCTAAATCAAAGATGATTCACTATACATACTACCCTTGATATAAAGTCGTTCTGTCTCGTTTTTCTCTACGCCTTAATTTTTGTTCTCTCTTCTCTTTTTCTACACACAACGTGATTCGATAAATATACGTACTTATATATAGTATACTTACTTACCTTTCTTACACACAAATCACAAGTATAATCGAAAAAAAAGAACATTACTCGTTAAAAATGCCTGGCGACGAAGCAAAACAGGGTGGACAAAAATCGAACGACGGTGATTCTAAATCAGCCGAAAAGGATAACAAAAACAATAACAACAACAACAACAACAATGCTGGCGGCGATAAAGGTGGATCGAAAAATGATTCTGCTGCTGCTAAAGGTGGATCTAAAGGCGGAGACGCTAAATCTGGAGGTGATAAAGGCGGATCTAAAGATGGAAATGCTAAATCTGGCGGTGATAAAGACAATGCTAAAGGAGGTGATGCCAAATCTGGCGGTGATAAAGGCGGAGACGCTAAATCTGGCGGTGATAAAAACAATGCTAAAGAAGGTGATGCTAAAGGTGGTAATAAAGATGAAGCATCAGGCGGCGGCGAATGGGAAGGTGGAGATGCAGAAAAAGGTGCCAAACTTTTCAAAACTAAATGTGCTCAATGTCATAGTGCTGAAAAAGGTGGAGGTAATAAACAAGGACCTAATCTTTTCGGCTTATTCGGTCGACACACTGGTCAAGTTCAAGGTTTTAATTACAGCGATGCTAATAAAAACAAAAATATTACGTGGGGCGGTGATACACTTTGGGTTTATTTGAAAGATCCAAAGAAATACATTCCTGGAACGAAAATGATCTTTGCTGGTTTGAAGAAAGATGACGAACGAAAAGATTTAATTGCTTATCTAAAACAAGCATCGGATGGTGACAACAGCAAATAGTCTCTCTTCCTCATTTTAGTTACATTGTATATAGTATATTCGTCTTTTTTTCTGTTTCTTGTTCAATATTTATTCCCGCTAGTCAAATTTCGAATCGGTTTACATTTTGCGCGTAGAATTGACCTTAACATTTCAATAATTCTGCTATCAAGTAGAAAATACATTTATAAAAATAAAAAAAGGCTATAGTAAGGTGTAGATTTTAAGTGAAGTTCTTTTTTTTTCCTGTTGTATTGTGATTTGCAACAGCTGGTTGACGATGAAGATGTTTCTTTCTCTTGTTATAATATTTTCTTTCATTTGGCTCATATACATACATCCACATACATATGAGTGATTGTCAAGTGACTATCATCGATGAGTTATGGCACAACGAGGAATTGAATACTGTAGGGATTTTCGTTTTATATTATTTATATTTATTAATTCTTTTTTTTTCTAATATTAATTATATTCTATTATTTGAATTTCTTTTGTTCCTTTTTTTGTTTTATAAAATTAGAACCAACATGGACACGACGAACATGAACGGAAATTGCATAAGCAGAATAGTGAATTACAAGATCGCGTCAAACGTTTCGAACGACAATTTGAAGTTCTCAAACAAGATCAGCCAGTATAAATAAATAACGAAAAAAAAGCATATTTTTATCGAACTTATCTCATATTCTATTCTCACATAGAAAGATCATGATAAAGAACTAATTAAACGCGCTCTCGCTCGACAAGCTAATAAAGATGCCCTGGAATTTCAAAAGTTATTAGCAAGAAAAAATGAAGAAATCGATCAGTTAAACATTCGACTTCAACAAATATCTCAAACTAAAGTAAAAGAAAACTTGAAGTTTTAATTGCGAAGCAAAAGAAAACATCGTCTCATTCATAGTCCAACCCTCTCGAAGCAGCCTTACGTCAAGCTAATATAGAAAAACTTCATCTCGAACGACGTCTTCTAACATCAACAGCAACATGTTCATCGTTAGATTATCTAACAAATACAAACGTAAGTTTTCTGACGGAAACACTCTTTTTCTTTCTCTCCCATTCATTCAACTGTTGACTGGCTCTTAGGTAGACAACCGTTTGCCTTCCTTCCTATTGTTATTCGATTTCTTATCTATATTGAATCAAAATTGATGACAGAAAACTTTCTCCTTTGAGTCATTCATATTTTTATTGGAACAAAAAGCCACCATCGAAATAATGTTCTTCTATTTTATCAAATCAATTTGATAGGTCCCGTCTGCATGCATATATGTGCGTGTTTCTGAGTCTTCTAATACTAGATTTCTTTCCTATTTTTTTTTCCTTCGCTAGACTTTCGTCACTTTTATTTTTATTATTAGCGTATTGGAAAAACGACATGTGAGAGAAGGGAAAAAAACGAGAAGAACGGGAAAAAAAGTGCAAATAGACAGACATCTTCATCGGCACGCGCTCGAAACGAGCGTTTGTTCGCTCGATGAACATTCTTTTTTTCTCCCTCAGCTTTTTTTTTCTCTATCGCTCACATTCTGTTCTGTTTTTTTTTCTATAATTTTTCTCATCTTTCTTTTTCTCTAGCCGATAGAAAAAGAGGAAAAATGCGAGCATTTTTTTTACCACATCACTACCGTTTTGCAGTAGGCTCTTCTCCTTTCCATAGATAATCATATTAGTTATTTACGCTCGTGTGTGTGTGTGTGTATGTATGTGTGTATTTATGTAGCAGAATCGAACTCCGACGAACGACAAAAACTGAACCGAGAGATAGAAATAAAAGAACGCATAGATTGATTCTTTTAATCACAAAATAAAACAACAAAAATAACAACAACAACACCAACAATTATGACCAGTTCGTCATCGCCGCGTTTTACCGGCATGATTCGCGATGTTCGAACGCCCAAACAGAATTTACAGCAAACATTCTCGCAGGTTGGCAAACGAAAACACACAATCTGTTTTTCTAGTGCTTAATTGAAACGTTTTTTTCTTCCCTATGTCTATGTTCCTATTGGGTTATTCATTTCTTTTTTTTCTATAGCCTACAACTATTCATCCAACAACAACAACAACCAACACACCAGCAACTATTAATGAGCAATCATCTCATCCAATACCAACAGCAAGTGTTCGTTCAAGAACCAATTCTTCAACGGCATCTTCTATCGATCCTTTTCATTACCAAGCATTACAAGACACGAACGAGGCGCTAAAAAGTGAAGTGCATCGTTTAGCACGCGCTGATGAAGAAAACACCAGCAAACTTAAATCACAGGTTTCCTATAATCTCCGCTTTCTATTCGTTAGTTCTCTCTAACTATACGTTATAGCCATTAGTTAAGAAATATGAAACGGCAGATTTCATTTCGACTGTCTACTTTTCTTTTGTCGTCATCTTAAAAAAAAAAGTCATTTTTCTTTTTCCTTAATAAAAAAAATAAGGAAAATGAGAAGACAATTTGTGTGATGTGTTTATTCTTTTCTTTTTTTTTTCTTTCTTAGTTACAGCAATATTCTGAACTTGAACAAGTCTATCAACAACTTCAAAATGAATATACACATTTAGCCGACATTCAACAACGTTTTAATGATTTGGAAAAAAAATATCAAAAAGAAAAAAGCTCATCAGAATATTGTTTACATGAGAATGAACAATTAAAAAGCCAGAATGAACATTTATTAAGCGAACTTGCTCGTTTAACACAAATCGAAACACGTGATCGTACACGTCAAGTTGAGCAAGCTGATAGCCGTCGTCAATACGACGAGTTACTTAATCAATATAACGAATTAAATCAAGCTTATGAACAATTAAAAGAAAATTATCAGGAAAATCAATTTGGTTATGAAAATGACATTAAACATTTCAATGATGAAATTATTAAATTTCGTTTGGAGAACGAACAATTACAGACGGCTAATAATTTATTACGGGATGAACGTAATCAAATGCGTGAGTCGCATGAAGCAACATTAAAAAAACGTTTAGACGAAATAAAATATCTTCAAATTGAAAATCGAGATTTACAAACAATTCGTCAGAAATATAATGAAGATCGTGAGACATTTCAAGCAATTGATTTACGTAAAACACAACTCGAAAATGATCTTCTAACAATGCAAGCTGTCGAAGATCGTTGTCAAGATTTGCAAGCAACTGTTGAACGATTGCAAACGGAAGTTCAACTAAGTGTAAGTCCTTCATACATGATCACCAGATATACATATAATATTCCATAGAGAGAGAGAGAGAAAGAGGCAGAGACTGAAAGAAAGAAATAGAGGGTGGGATGCATGAAAGAAAAAAAGTAGGGATCATGTTTCCGGAACTGCAACAACGAGTTTTTTTTCTTGCCCGCCTTATTCATTGTCAGCGGAACGAAGAAGTTCGACCTGTTCACAATTGCATGTCGAGCTAAACCATCCTTTTTTTTCTTTCTATATATATTTTTTTTTCTTCTTCTTTTCTATCAATGTTAACAGCAGAAAAAATCCGACGATCATGCAACAACGCTAGCAAATCTGAACAAAGAAAATGCTCGGCTTGTAAGTACTTGAACTACTCTATTCATCGTTCTTTTTCCTTTCTTCGTTTTTTTTTCTTCTTTTCTCGAGATGCATTATTTTTTTTCTTCTGCCCTCTAGATCAAAGAACTCGAGAGTGCCTCAATGCTAAACACGCAAATGCGAACAGAAATTAGCAATGCAACAAATACTAATGAACGGGTTAGTAATGACAATATGCATTACTAAATAAGTTAAAGTCAATAGACGAAAGAAAAAAACACTACATATAATAAATATTAAAATAGAGAGAAATTCAAATAAGATTTGATTCGTTTGTTTTCTTTTGTTTAATTGAATAGTTAACCGAAGAAAATGACCGATATCGAGCGAATATGTCGAGAAAAACGGATGATTATGATTCGAAACAACGTGAAAATGATCAGATGCAAACGAGAATTCATGAATTAGAATCGATAATAAAATCATTGAAAGAAAAACATGATTTGCAAAATCAATGGAATGCAGAAAATGAAGTTAATAAATTGGAATTGAAAAGAAAACAAGATGATTACGAGCAATTTCAATTGGTTCGTGTGTTTGTTCAAAAAAGAAATTTTGTTTTTAATGAACAATTCGTATTCTTTTGCAGGTACACGATGCAACGAAACGAGAACATCAAGAAACAATTCATTTACTTGAAGTAGAATTCAATAAAATAATCAAATCAATCCTTTACTTTGATTTTTCTAGGAGAAAATTCATGATCTCGAACGAAAAACTGAATTACAATCATTGAAACATGAAGAAATTCTACTCGAATTTGAATCATTAAAAGCACGTCGTGATCGAATCTTGCCATCGTCGGCAAGTGCAATGCTTTCCAATTGTCATCCAAGTCCAATTCCATCGCCACATCATTGGCCAGCGCCGACTATGGTCGATTCTCAAACATCACCAACTGAAGAAAATGCTTCGATGCCACTTTCTCCTCCTCCGCCTCTGCCTCCACCACAGTCAGCAGCTCCTGCTTCGCTTCCATATGCGAGTCCATCCAATGCTCAACGATCTCTATTGAAAACAGCAACGAGTCAATCGACAGCTCCTATCGATAATTCGGACAATCGAAGCAAACCATTTATAAATCAACAAACAGCTCAAATTGTTCAGGCGAAATATTCCTACGAACCTTTACAATTCTCTCCTAATGATCATCCGGAAGTTGAATTACCATTGAATGTTGGAGAGTACTATCTTGTTTACGGTGACGTTGACGAAGTACAAATCATTCAAGCGTAATCTCGAGAGATGTTCTCATGTTTATTTTCTTGTTTTTAGGACGGATTTTACGATGGAAGAAATTTAGAAGGTCGATACGGTTTAATTCCATCGAATTTCATCGAACCGATTTTAAATGCCAACGAACTACCTGAAACAGTTCGACATATAGTTCAACGATTAACAGGAAAAACATTTTCCGGTAATTTCAAACAAGAAACAACATATTTATTCTAGTTGATTACCTATTCTTTTCTTGCCCGTGTGCATTATCTAGATGAAACTACTTCACCTCGTCGAGAACAGAATGCTAGTATGGATTCCGATGTTTTTACTTCCAATGCATCGCTGAATATTCCAGCAAACTATCGAAAACAACGTAAAATCGAAATTTATTTTCGATTTCGAATATATATTTTCCTATTTTCAGTATCAGCGAGTCCGAATAATAGTCCATCGGACAATTCAACTACGAATGGCCTTGCATTTGGCAAACATGGTAAAAAATTTCCAATGAAACGTTCGATTTTATTTGCAATTTGAATATGTTTTTTAAAGTTCCTTGTCCGACAAATCTCCGTGTTGAAAAATATCTCAGTAATAGCGTTCTAATTGCATGGAATGCACCACCAACAAACGTTCAGATTCTTGGCTATCAAGTTCTAATCGATCATTCTCTATACACAACAATTCGTGCTACTGAACGAACACGAGCTTTAATTGAAAATATAAATACGAACGAAAAAATTCACCGTTTAAGTATTCGTACCATCAGTCAACGTGGTTTGTCACGTGACCAAGAATGTACACTGTTATTAGTCATGTCATCGGCTAATGGTAATTCGACTGAAGTATCTTATGCCCCAAGTGATTTACGTGTTGATCGTATTAATCAAACGTCAGCAGTTGTCTCGTGGTGGCCAGCATCGAATGATATTGTGCATAAATTGTTTGTTAATGACATCGAAGTTCAAACGCTAAAGGCAGGTGTTTATCGTTTTAAATTATCGGGTTTATTGCCGAGTACTGTTCATAAAGTGACCATCAAAGCAAAACCGAATAATATCAACAATAATTTACAGCAACAATATGCTGCATCGATCGAATTTCGTACGACGGCATTTGGTAAATGAAGAGAATTTTTGTCTGAATACTAATTTTGCTATTTTAGACGAATCAATTGAACCACCAAAGCGTGTTCAAGCCATTGCAGGTCCGCAATCCAATACTCTACTCGTCTCTTGGGAACAATCATCATTACCACCGACAACAACAACACGTGGTTATCGAGTTCTTGTTGACGGACGACAATTACAGGATGTAACAAATCCATTAAGTAAGTTAAATAAGAGAAAATGAATGAAAATTATCGAGAATATTTAATTCTAGATGATCATACGGTAATCAATTTGAATTCGTTACAACACGGAAGATTTCTCACTGTTCGAACATTAACCGAAAATGATGGCGAATCACATGATTCAATTCCGATTGATGTCGATGAAATCTTGAGAAAAGTAAGCTTACAAAAAACGAATTCAAATTTTCTAAAACTAAATCTGTTTGCTTTTTAGCTCGATAGCGATATTCCACAAACAACAAAAACAATATCTCTTGTTTCAGAAGAAACATTCGATAAAGAATCAGTACCACTTACTGCTTCATCTTCATTAACACTACGAACAACATCCGATGATGAAATAACCAATTCCGAACAAACATCTCTGCCGATCAATGAACCTCAACCACGCAAGGTTAGTTTGACATTTCATTGATTGAAGTTATTCAATATCGTATTGTTTTAGTCGACACGTCCACCTGAATTACCGTCATCACCAATAGCAAACATTCCATCAGTTCGACAAGCACCAACAGCTGTTTCTCAAGTTCCAGCCAATGCTCCATCACCACCAATCAAATCTGTTCCAACATCGAATCCTGATAAAATTCGTCCAATAACAAAAACGAATACACGACCGATTGCTGTAGCACCTATCCAATCTCCATCGAAATCTTCAACGGCATCATCTGTCAACACAGATGTGCCGCAAATTGAAATCAATTCGCCTAGTCCGAACAGTCCGGTTGCGACAATGGTAGCAGCAGAACCAGCAGCAATAACATCGAAATCGAAAACTGGCGTTCGTGAACAATGCGAACAACGTTTTGGCTACGATTCTTACATGAAATCACAAGACGAATCGCCGCCGCCATCTCAAGCGCCAGTACCAATGGTATCACATGTTAAATCTCCGAATTCACAAAGAAAATCATCGAAAACATCAACAACGATCTCGCCAATTAAATCACGTGATCATTCCGATTCGAAACGTTCATCGAACACGCCCATCAATGGCAATCCGAATATAAATAAAACTAAAATGATGTCCCCACGTCATACGTCAACATCATCTGAAGAACAGCAACATGCTGCTCCTCCAACGCCTATGAAACCTGCCAAGATTCCCGAACAACAATTGGCTCCACCGGCTGCTCCGCTGAGCAACAGTGGTTTGATGAATAAACCCAATCAACCGGCACGATTATTCATCGCTCTATTCGATTATGATCCCAATGCTATGTCACCAAACAAAGATAATGACGAAGAATTACCGTTCAAAGAAGGACAATTGATTAAAGTTTGCTTTTGTATTTTCAGGTGATGATAGATTGCATTGTTTTTGTTTGTTTTCATTCGAATAGATTTATGGTGATCAAGATGCCGATGGATTTTATGTCGGTGAAACGGAAAATGGTCGAACAGGTTTCGTTCCGAGTAATATGGTGTCGGAAATTCAACTCGATGATGCTGAAATCGAAGCACATTTATTTGCTGGTGCGTTAAATCTTGAAAATCAAAATCGTCAAGCCGGTAGACTCATTTCTCGATTATTTCTTTCTTTCGTTCATTCGTCTTTCTCTAGCTCCAATAAATTCGACAACGAATTCATCGAAACGCGTCTCCTCCGTAGTCAATCCACCGCCTATGAAATCTCCACCTCAGCAATCGATTAAAAAGATGATTGCCATGTTCGATTACAATCCAAATGAAAACTCACCAAATCTTAATCCCGACGAAGAACTGTCATTTCATTCTGGTGATATCATTTTTGTTCACGGAACTGTTCATGACGATGGATTTTATATGGGCGAATTAGTTAACGGTTCGAAAGGTTTAGTTCCATCGAATTTTCTCAAAGAAGTTTCAACAATGAACGCGGACGAACATTCATTTCAACAGGATAGCGAACGAGCAAGTTCGAACGAATCAAAGGTATAGTTGTAGAAACGACTTTTTTTCGATTTATGGTGACGGGTTTTGCGTTTTTTTTTTGTAGAAAACATCCTATCGACGGTGAGCTGAATAACAACATTTGTTGTTTTATGTTGAATATCCTTGTTTTTTTTTGTCTTTTAGTGGTCCTCATTAAGTTCAAGTGATGACGATGAAGAAGAAAACGATACTGTTAATATTTCAAACGATGAAACACAAAGCATATTTGATAGATTAATAAATGTATTTAGTTGGAATTTTTCGAAATAATAAATATCTATTGATTTTCAACCAGTGAATATCGATCATCTTCTATTTAATTTTGAAACAAACTACTCAGGTGTCTTATTTCTATTTTCAAAAATAAAAAAAAAACAAACAACATTCATCAGTACATTATACGTATATAAACATAAATGTGTGTTTTCTCTTCATCTCCTCCTCATTTTTCTCGCTTTCCGGTAGTGCATACCTTTCCTAAATATTTTCTTCTTTCGTTCTCTTTTGTTTCGTGTATATAATCTATCCGATGATTAAGTTTTGTTTGTTTTTGTTTGATCGTTATACTCAAAAATTTGTTGTTTTAAGTTTATTTTCAAGAGACAAAAAAAAAGAAAATAATCATCAAGATGAATTCTAACAAGAGAAAAGTTTTTGTACACTATTTGTTTTTGTTCGTTTGTACTTCAAGGCATGAAGAGAAAAACAAATCAAGACGAATCTATTTCGTCTGTCGTTGAATTGGACTTTGGGATATGTGATGATCGTAGCTTTGAACGATGTTTTGAAATAGATTCGGAAAACGTTCGGGTAGAAGAAGACGTTCGACATATGTCGGTGCATTGTAACGAAGTGGAGCTTCAGGAAATGTGACGAGAACGTAACGACTGCAAAAAACACAAAGATAGAAAACGAGTCATTTGAGACAACAAAAATAGACCTGCATCTCGATGGAATTGATACAACACGTTGTGCACCAATAAAAACAGGATATTCAGGCATATCCGGTTGAATTGTTAGAGGACTAAAGAGTGCTGGAGTACTGACAAACGAGAGAAAAAGTCAATTAAATTCGATCGAAGGGAGTGAAAGAGTACACTCACCTGATTTTTGTTGGCGATTGAGGTGAAGCTGAACTGTTTCTGATTGATAGATTTGATTTTGTTCGTTGTTTTCCGTAGGAATTTTTCGATGATGATGATGATCGAGGTCGAACAGTTACGGCTGAACCAGTGACAACAGATGGAGGATTGTTTTTGCCCGTTGGAACGGATCCCATTGTAGAAATTGATGTATGAGATGTAAGTGCTGAATCTTTACGAACATTTGTTTGAGGTGGTGCAGTGGGTTGAATGTTGACTGTCGACGATTTCGGATGTTGTTGACTTAAGTCAACTTTGGACTTTTTCGAAGTATCTGGACATGTTTCTTCGAAAAAACTAACACTTTTAACAAGTGAAGAATCACACAATTCATCTTGTTGACTTGAACCAGTTTTTGTTGTAGTAGGTTGAAGAGCAATTCTCGGCGATGGCGAAGAATTATGACATACTGTCGGTGAATTACTCTGCATTTGAGTTTGTACAACTCGTTTTGATAACGCAGATTTAATCGGTGTGACTTCATAATGAACTGGTTGCTGTTGTTGTTGTTGTTGTTGTTGTTGTTGTTGTTGTTGTTCTATGCCTTGTTATTTCAAATTAACAAAAAATCAGATTCGATTGATATGTTTTCAATTAAAAATCGACATACTGTGTATATCTGTTGTACTTATTTGTTCTCGACTAACACAATGTTTTGAATTGAAAACATTCAATGAACTATCAGTTAGACTATTCTTAGGTATTGCAGTTGATCGTGCTGTTGGTATTCTAGTTCCTAATTCATTAGATCGAACATATTTCTTTGATCATCTAATTGAACAAAAAACAAACAAATACCCTGAACAATCTGTTTTTGAAATGTATCGAATTTAATATCGTTCGAGTAATATAATTTAAATAATTCTTCAATGTCTTGTTTAGTTTTAGCCATACGTTGTGCGAATGTTTTCTGAGGATTTCCCGATTGTCGAAGGAGTTTTCTTCGAACATTGATCAACGGTATTGTTTGATTTGTTGCAGCTGTTGATTTAGTTGTAATCGATAATGATGTTGACCAACGCGATAGTGGTCGATCTTGTTCAGACATATTATTGTCTTGGAAAGAAAAAACAACTGATTAACTTAAATCTTGATCAAGTCGTCAAGAAAAGAAAGAAAACGAAAAAGAAAATGAAAAAGAAGAAGAAAAAGAAAAACACTTGACAATTGTACTTTATAATATTTTCATTTCATTGAAATCTGCTCGTTATAGATTTTTCTACGTACATCTTATTCGATCAATGCTTTTGATTTTTGATTATTATGCATTCGAATAGTGAACGCATGAATATTTTCGATAGATGGAAATAAATTAAAATCAATCTTGAATCATAAATATCGATGCCAATCGTTTGGCTTCCTTACGGACACGAAATATCCCAATGAAATCAATTTGATCATTGAGTTAGAAAAAAAAAGCTGAGAACGAAAGAAAAAAAAATTGATTTTTCTTATTTCATTTCGATTTGCAATGATTTGTTTGTTTGCACAGGAGGTAAAATGATGCCATCTGATTGCAGACGGTCGATTTTTCTCTTTCTCTTTCTTTCACAAGGTAATTCAACTACTTCAACGATTGATGTTGCTAATGGTTGTCAGGTTGTAGTCTTTTATCTTGCAATCAATCGAACATAGGAAACAATTACTTCCTATTGTTATTCAAAAATGAGAAAATCTACTCGTTTTCTTGTTTTTATGACACAAATCAGTGAGAAACGAACAAAAATTGTGAACTATTTCTTGTGCATATGCGTTTTTTTTGTTGTTGTTGGTGATTCGTGTTAAATAGTATAAAAACGAAAACAAATAACAAACAGAAAACGAAATCATTTCTGGTTTTGAAGAATGTTTACGAGTGAACTATTGCCGGTAAAGTTAAAACTTGACGGTTGACCAGCAGCAGCGGCTTGTGTGAAGTTATAACCACCAGCTTCACGAATCTTATTGGATTCTAAATATTGAAATGGATTGATTAAGAGAAAAAAAGAATCTAGAATTGTCAAAAACCTTTTTCTTGTTTTCTTTTTTCTGTATAATGAATGATATTTTGAATTTGTGTACGTTGTTCAGCTGAGACATTTTGTAGCAATGCTTGATTGTAGCCTGTTGTATCGGCTTGAAGTTCTATAATACGATAATTGATAAGGAAAATGAAATTTGTCAATGAAGATCAACATACTCTGTAAACTTTCGCAGAAGATTTGAAATTCATCGATATCTTCATTGACTTCGAGAACAGTCGAATATGATTCAAGATCAGTTTCATCGATATCGAAATCACTGCCGTCATCATCATCGTCATCGTCTTCACCATCTTCACCAAGTCCATCACCTGACATTTCATGATCCGGTACTTTTCCTTTTAATTTTTCAAGAAAATCATCTTCATGCTCGATATTCTCATCATCACCATCTTCAATTTCTAAATACACAAAGAAACATCACATTACTTTTCTTTTTCTCGAAATTCTCACCACTTGCAACTGAATCATCATCATCATCGTCATCATCATCGTCATCACTATCATCTTCTTCATTATGTTGATACGTTTTCATCAAACCTTGATAAATATGAATACAGTTCGGCAGAATTTTCGGTACAATATTCGTTATAGCTGGATAGTAGCTTGCATCAATACGAAGTAATGTGCAAAGACCAAGTGCACAGACACGTCGATCATGAACACCGGCGAATGATTGACAATCGGTCATCCATTGATTGAAAAAGTTGCTTATGATTGCGTGAGTACTTGGATCGGTGGTTGCAACAGTGTTTAATGTTTGAAAGAATCGATCCGGATTAAGCCATAAGAGAACGATGAAGATTTGAATTAACATCAAACGTAATTCGCTTGTAACTAATTCACGTTGAAAACGTTGAGCAATCAATTGAACAATAGCTGGAAGTGCCTACGAAACAAATCGATTGGTTTGGCTTTCTTTGATAAAAAGAAAACTAAAAACATACGACGACAGTATTTTCTTGACATTGAAGAATGACAACTTCGATAAGTTTAGCTGCATGAGCTTCCGTATCTTCACCGAGATCATTGACAATAACCTAAACAAATCGATTTAAAGAATATTTCTTTATGTTGACATTTCATTTTGTATGTTTTTTCGAATAGAATTTTACATGTTTACACATTTCGAAAACGGTTTCAAGTCGATCAGGTTGTGATAAAAATGCTGGTGTATCATTGACAACATAATTATGCAAACAATTCATAATTTCTGCATAAGAGCAAAGAATATTTTGAATAAAAAAAAAACCAACAACAGAAATTAAAATCAAACGAATTTATTCTCTTACCGGCAAAGTAATCGGCAGCATCACGATAAAATGCTTCTTTAATTAAATAAAATACTTGCCACATTAATGGACTAACTGTCGTGATGGTCAATGTATCGATAAGTGTAAAGATTTCTTCGTAGAAATCTACAAAACAAAAGTCGAATGTAGTTGAAAATGATTTTTTTTATTTCATTCGTTTAATTACCGAGAACACCATCACGTAATACTAAAACAATAGCTTCGTATATGATTTGTTCGATTTGTGCCAATAACTATAAAAATGAGAATCTTTCGATCGATATTCGAAAATGATTTTGTTCTTTCTTACTTCTGGTTTTTCTCCCATACAACTAACAATTGTATCCAACGTATTCAAAACTCCCATAGCTGCAACTGTTCGTTCTTCGGCTTTGGTTTCATCACTTGGTGTATTTTCTGTTGATACAACTTGTTTAAAGAATTCAACTAATTGACCCGTCATTTGAACGGCAATCGGTTGCAATTCTTGATCGAATAAACCAACAATCTTTTGTAAAACAATCATAATATCATCGATTTCAGTTTTACGTATGATTTCAATAATACGCATAACAATAACTTGTAAATGTGGAACAATAATAGCTTTGGTTTTTTCTTCGACTTCTCGATCCGACATAAATAAATTCAAAGCCATGGCAGCTTCGACTTGAACAGGTAACGACGGATCATTACATAGACAATGAATTAAATTTGTTAGACAACGTGATGAATTATCAGCATTGCTATATTCAAGTTTCGAAAAATTTCTCAATGCATAGCAAGCTCGTGCACGAAGATAAGCTGTTGGACTTTGTAATTCAGGAAAGAGATATTGAACAATTATATTTTCTAATTGACCAGCAAATGTTTTTTTCTTTATTAAAATATTGCCGATAACGCCTAACATATGTAAGACACCGTCTTTTTGTTTAGGTGTTATACGATCATTGTGAATAATTGTGCCGAGAAATGTAACGGTTTTCATTAAAACATCTTTTCGTTTGGCAACAGCATCCGAAAGAAACAATTCAGCTGCTGATACTGGACTTATATATTCGTCCAAAATATCTACACACAAAAAAAACGAAAAATTTGATCGAAAATTTTGGCGATGAATTATTTACCAAGACGTGCACGAACGAATTCAACGGGTTCTTCATTGAATATGTCGATATCGTCATCGCTGATGCATAACAACGGATAGATGATATCTTGAATTAATACAACAATGTTTGTTTGAACAATTTTCCACGAGAATGCATGACGAACACTAGAAATCAATCAGAGTTTTGTAAATAAATATTAGACATTGATGTGATTCGAAACCTTTCACGTAAATAATTCAAGCAAAGTTGAATGACACGTGGTGAAACGTAGACTTTTTGTCTGTACGATTCAAGTGTATTGAATACAAGCGTAATGACTTTAGCTAGAAAATCACAGGATCAAACTTAAATCGAAATGAAAATCTTTCCAACGATCGATTTTACCTGAAAAGCCTTTCAAATAGAAATTAGCAAAATCGACTCGTTCTTGTGCTTGTCCTTTCGGTAAATTAGCTGGTGATCCATGTCTACAGTATAACAAAACAAAATCGGCTTAAAATGAACACAACTCAATGTTGTATCTACCGTTCGAATGTTCGAATGAGAATATGCAAGGCCCATTTCTTACATTTCCACCATGGATGTTCAGTTCGATCATCTTCATCAAGTGCATCCAATCGTTCAGGCAGACGTCTTTCGAGCATCATACAACATATATCGAGCCATGATGCCATTGTTTGAGTTGGTAAAACTTGAAAGCTAAGATGAAGCTAAAATATTCAACGATTAGAAAATTTGTCTTTTCATGTAATCGTATGTCATCGCTACGAACTTGTGTGTAAGCGTGAAAGATTTTTAAGATTTGTTTTTGTATCAATGCTGATTGATCCGAATCATCATGAGCAAATAATTGCATGAAACGTTGTTGTAAAAGTGGTAGAATAACAACCATAACGTCATCCATTGGACCACGATCTTCGACTTTCTTGTACTCATAATGTTGAACAAGTGTATAGAAAACCAATAACGAACTACTCCACGTTTCAGCATTGTCCGATGCAAGACATGTCATGATTTGATTCATAAATTGTGGCCATTTAGCTGGAAAATCAGATTTAATCATTGTACCTGCTGCTGTAATTAATTGACATCTAGTCACAGACAATTCACGTTGATTCGATTCGTAGTTTCGAATTCATAAATAAGATTTACCTTAATGGATCTTTCGTACGTATGATCGCATCGATAAGAACATTTCGTAGATAATCTTTGTCCGCATCGGATATAGGAGATGGTTTTGTTGAATGTTCACCATTGACTTTTGGCACATTGACATTAACTGCTTCAGCTAATGTAAGAATATCCGGATCAATTGTTGCACTTACATCAGTTCTATCAGACCAATAAGCATTAACATGATTTTTCAAGTAAATCGCACCTAGACAGAAATCAAATTTCGTTTTCTTTTCGTAGAAAAAAGAAAAGATCGTAGTTAATATTACCAGCTTGTCGAGCACCCATATCACATTGTTCATTGAGAATAATTTGAACAAGACACGGGATGAAACCAGGTGTTTTACTAAACTATAAACAAGCAACATCATCCAAGGACATGGACTTTGATAGAATCTATCTGTTTGCTAATTTACTTCTGTAAGTTTGTCTTCAGCTTGTTGGCGCACTGTTGGCACCAATGTAGCTTGAAGTGCCTCAATCACCGGGGCAAGATCCATGTTATTTTACTGATCTAGAGAGAAAACTAGACGAAACACAAATGTAGAACGAGATCGACGAAAACTAAGAAAATAATTATTAAACAAAATTACACAGTGTACCAAGAGAAAAATTTGGATCGTTTCAAGTAAAATCTATCGACCAATAGATATCAAATATTAAACTCGAAGTAATTCGATTCAATAGAATTTTATTTCGATGAATTCATTTGAAATTCTGTTGAAAAAATTCTTTTTTCTCATTTATTTTATGTTGACATAGGTGTCACTTTAATGACTCATATAGATTCAAGCCAGCTGTTCTCTCGCGAGGTTCGATTAGTTTGTTGTTTTTTGTTGTTGTTATCTTTCTTTCTTCTATGTGTTTATATCGATGGATAGTCGCCACTGATTCATACATATATATTCAAAATAAAGAAATGAAAATACAGTAAAGTCAAAGATCACACCCAACGATTTAGTTAGTCAATAGATCGACAGACAGTTGCATGAGACTATTTCTTTTTATTTTACTTTGTTATTATTATTTTTCTTTTATTTTCAATCGATTATGTCGAAAACAGAGTACATATAAAGAACGTTATTTATAGAAACCTAATACATTTCGTTTTCGATGACGAATCATACCGATGAATCAGAGTCAATTATATTCTTTTCTTTCTTTTTTTCTCAATGACTGTATTTGAATAGTTAAGACTAATCATAATGATGATTATCATCATGAAATACATGTATACATCTGCATATATATGAGTAATCTTTCTCCATTCTTCGATATTTTTTTTCTTTCTTCGTCTTAAGACAGCCACAGAAACGAGTTCGTTGCAAACAGTAGAATAACTCTAATGATGAGAGGATAATATTAGCACGGAGATATATTAATGCATACAATTTTACCATAGTGCATGCGTTTTTGTTCTGTTCGCACAACTATCGCCACCGCCTCCTCCGACTATTTTCTTACTGTTTGTTGTTTATTCGACTTTTTTCTGTTATGCTTATCTACGGGTTATTTTTTTCCTCCTTTTTTTTTCTCTTCTGTAGCATTATGTACTCTTCTGCCATTGATATTCTTATATGCTCGCTATTTTCAACCTTCGTTTTTTTTTGTCTCATTAATAGATCGCATTTCATACACAAGTTGCTATTTATTTCGTCTAGATTGTTAAACTAGAGCCATTTCTTACGACGACACTATTTGAAAACTAAATTATGTCAGGTTGGGATCAGTATATCACAAATTTAACAAGCCAAGGTATTACACATGCCGGCATTTTTGGCGCTGACGGAGCACAATGGGCTGCATCTCCAAATTTTCCAGTTAGTTTACTTTGAAAAAATGAGTTTTTTTTTATTAAATCATTTTGATTTTTCATTTACTAGAAAATTGATAATCTCAGAGACGAATTACCGAGAGCTTTTTCTACTAGTCCACAAGGCATTTTAGTTAATGGTGAAAAATACATTTTCATTCGTAATCAAGACAATTTCGTTGTCTTTCGAAAAGGCGCTGACGGAATGGTTGTTATGAAATTAAATCAAGGTAAAATCGAATAGAAAAAAAGAAACCCATCGAAATCAATTGATATTTTTGGTTTAGGCTACATTATCTCACTTGGTATTAATCAAAAACCTGAAATGTTAGTAGGACCAACAAATAAGATCGGTGAATATTTGAAAAATTGTGGCTATTAATAATAAAAACAAAGTTCATAGTCATAATTTTCATTTTTCTTCTCTCTGTCCGGCGCATTATCTCACCACATTTTTTTGTTTATCAAAGTTTACTCCTTCACTTTCTTCTTGTCATTAGTAGTTTGCGTGTGTGTGTGTGTGTGCGTGTGATTCATCATATTTGTTCTCTCATTTTTTATCTATTATTAGTCAATGCTTTGCTGCTATTGCTTCATATGTTTTTCTTCTTCTCATTATCTCATTTATACACTTCGGTTTTTCTTCAGAAGCAAACTTTCATCAAAATAAGATTGATATGATCATGATCTTCTTTCACATTTTTCTGTCTCTCTTTACTGTTCAGCATCGTGCTTAATGCATTAAAACTATCATTATTTTTTAATCGGATCTATTTTATTGTTCGCTTGTTTCATCCTATGTGAATATTCATGCGAATTCTTAAACGAAAAAAAAAACAAAATATAAACACTTATTTATTCGCGCATTTTGTATAATTTCTGTCTCTCATATACATATATACATATATAGATCTGTTTCTTTTTTTTGTTTGTTTCTTTCGGCTTTGTCACTCTTCTTTTAAAAAAAACAAAACTTATTGTTATTCTGCGATGCTAAGAAACAAAGTGAATATCAAAATGAGATAGGTTGTTATGTTTTGTTTGAATAACAGAGAATCTGTGAGCTTTGTTTGGTGCTATGATTACGTTCTTTCTTTTACTTTTGTGAAGATACTATCTTCTTGCGGTAATGCTGTATTCGTTCATGTCTCGTTTGTTTTTCTTTTGTATCAGTTTATTTGAGAGAGAAGTTTAAATAAAAAATCGAAGTAAAAGAACAAATACTTGTTTTCGTTTTAATTATTGACAATAATGATAAATATCAAGGTTAGTAAGTGAGAATCATCACGTCGATGCTATTGATTTATTTATTATAGTCTATCAGTTTTTTTATGGGTGAAGAAGGTCAGAATAAACAAGTTTTTTTTTCGTTGTCTGAAAACAGCAGACGAAACAAAAAAACGAAAGGAATTAACAGATTATATGTATGCTTGTAAAGAATGTCAAAGAATTATTCATGATATTATTTGACGAAATACTTTTCCTTTGGCTGATAAGACAGAATAAGATGAAATTATGTCAGCTGTGGATCTAATTGCTTGATATAGGAAAAAGAAAACGCTAGTTTAGGCGATACTGGAAACAGAATAAATCATTTGTCAACACATAGCTTTGGAGAACAAGTCAAATTTATTTGTATCAACTGATTCTTTTGAAATGTTAGGATTTTTGGGTGTATTTTTCATTCAGAAAATGAGTCAGCTGGAGGCTTCATACAAGCAATCATGCGATACGAACACATTCGAATATATTTTCAATATTACGTCGTTAAATATACATTAATGTGTACGCAATGAACTATTATTTAATGACAAAATTTATATACAAATAATTTCTTCTACGCATCATTTATTCCGACGCAGAAGTATTTCGACTCGAAAAATAGACATTTATATATATTTCTACGACAATCGCTGTTTATATTACATTTTCAAGTCAGACAACAATATTCAGAGTGATGCATTTCAACTGGTCTTTATTTTTACTTTCGTTGTTAGTAATTTATTGTTCAGCCGAATCAAACGAAACAACAATAACAACAACAGCAGAAGTTTCTTCAGCTGCAACTTTAACGTCTACAACGACAGTCACTAGTGATACATCAACACAGTCATCTGCGACGACTACCACTAGTGATACATCAACACAGTCATCTGCGACGACTACCACAGCTTCACCAGAACAGACAACTGTCACACAAACAACAGCTAACGTTGATACAACAGCTCATTCCAATCGATCAAATATGAATAAAGGTTCGTTGATTTTTGTCCAGAAAATACAGCTTTGATTTATAATTTATTTTCGACTATTTAGGCATGGAAGTATTACTATTTACTTCAGTACTGTTTTGTGCAATTCTTAGTTAGTCAATATTATTTTGGACTTTCGAAAGCAATTGTCAGGCTGTATTATTTCTTAATAGATAAATATATGTTAAATTAAGAAATCTTTATTTTTGTTTTGATGATTTCAAAGTTAAAAATTTCTCTTCAGACGTAAATGATCAATTATCTATACATTCACTACTGATTTAATATAAATACATATGTTTATCACTGATCAATGAATAAGAATCAATTTTTCTCGAGGCATTGCTTTTTTACAGTTGTTAATCAGTGTAAATAGTATTTTTTTATTCATCCTTCTATTGATATACGATTAAAAGAGAGGAAGTTTTCAAGATGTTTTTTCAAGCAAAAATTCGCCGAAATCACACATTTAACATGGCGGTTTTTATGCACGGTTACTCGTAATTTTTTTACCGAAAACTGTACTATATCTTAAATTATTCTCAATCAGTCAAACAGAAGAATCTCTTTCAAAAGTTTCGTACGTAATACTTGATTGTAATGATTCGATTTAATATCCTCATAATGACTATCGATAAATTTTGCCTAATGCATCAAGAGAAGTATCGTCAACGTTTTCTGTTTATATGCAGATGCAATTTATGATTAAGTATTTTATAAAGGTTAAAATTCTACTTGAGGAAGAATAGTTTCTATAAAAGAAGGAAAAAAAACCCGTTTCCTTTCTGACTTATGCTTTTTTATCAAGTAAATGCATTACCGTTACTGATTAGAAAGTTTCTATGAAATGATTCTTTATTAAAATGAACAGTTAATTTCAACAATCGGAACAGGTAAAATTTTTAATAATGGAAACAAGTGATTTATTTTGCCATTCATTAGTTCTTTTTCGTTTCGTAATTGAACAACTTATAAAATTTCCGTATAGAATACACGACTAAACTCAATAAGCCGATGTCGACTACAATTTCTCTCGTTCTATTTTTTTTCAGCAAAATGTTGCATGTCTAAATAATTGATGTCAATTTACCTTGCTACGCGTTCTGTTTTGTTTGACTGTTTGCGCACACCGATCGATAAAGTTTCCAACTCTAACTTCTGCGCACATGCTTTCACCTTCTGCCAGATTGTAGGACAACAAGTCAGTTAATACACCTTCGCAACAAAAATATCGTTTCTAATAAGTTTATTTATGCATCAATATCTTAAATAAAAAAAAACTTGAAATCGTCTTGCTTCTCATGTTAGTAAATTGCAAATGTATATGAGCGATAATATCGAATACCTGTCTTTGTGAGCAATTATTCATTCTTTTTTGTTTGATGACTTGTGACCAAGCGTATAATTTCTGTCGTTCTCTTCGCCACGATCGCGCTATTAAAAATTACGAATATATGGATAAAAATGAGCGTGAGATCGATGTTCTATGTAGATTTATTTTTGAAATCCATCTGCGTTCTTCTTCTTTTTTGTTATGTTCGACGCATATAAATGTTGTCCTTCGAATTCAGTTTCTATAGTTTGCGTAAGAAGAAAATAGATGTGCTTATGATAACAATCGTTAACCATTGAATTTCATTAATGATAATGATTATATACTTTTCACTTCATTGTGTCTTTTTTTTAGTTACAATTAAGTATCAATATTAAAAATTATAATTGATAGATCGTTCAAATCAATACTTTGTGTAAGAAGGTTATCGATTCATTCAGCCAAAGTTTATACAATAATCGGCGTATATGTAAAGTTTTTGCTTTTTTTCTTCTTCGAGTGAAAAAAAATTTATGACTATCGAATGTCAGACGTTGCTTTAGGTATATTCTTTCAAGCAAGATAATATATGCCTATTGCTTATCGCAAGTAAACGCACGTTTTTTTAAAATATCATGTCATATACTTTTTATTCGCTTCATACGGTACAACAATGTCGGCAATGAGTAAGTATATTGAAAAATTTGAAGAAAATGATTTCATATTTTTAATAGAATTAGATAGTCGTGCGATAGTCTGTGTGTTATTAACCGTTCTTATTACTTTAATTTATCTTATTTCGAAAGAACCAAAGAGAGATGCCGTAATTAATTTAACTCCAGAAAGAACAGTTGAATTACACTCACAAACAGATGATAAATCATGTTCTTGGCAGTTTAAAAAATATGTTTCAAGTGCTTGGGAAACTGAATGGTATTCAAATATCGAGACATTTCAATATGAAGTCTGTAAGATTCTTTCACGCCCTGATCAAATTAATAAAACCATTGACGTTCTTCTTCATATAATGTCTTTACAAAAAACTCTATTCAATGAAAAATCTCAAACATCATCTGTTGACATTCATTTTTCTCAAATGCATTATGAATATACATGTAAAAATCAAGTCACAACTGCTGTTCAATTGATTGAACCACTAATTGGTCTTATTCGTGATCCGTTAACGATGTGTCCCAAGATACCATCTGTTCCTAACGATCTTTATCTTGAAGGTGAATTTGCTCTTCAATCAAAACGTTTCCTTCTACTTGCTCCTTCATCGCCGTTTAAACTCGATAAATCAACAGCTATTGCAACAATTCCACCGTGGTTATACACTCCTGGTCATAAGAAAATTCTCATTGATATTGGTAGTTCATATTTTCAAAGTCGAAATGGAAATACAGCTGAAATTGGTACGAAATGGTTCTATGATTATTTTACAGAGAAATCTATTCGATTCGATCGTATTATTGCTTTCGAATATCAACCATTGGATGTTCAACGAGCTTGGAACGAATTACCCGATGATGTTTTTCCTATTTATACTTTTATTAATGTTGGTGTCGAAGAAAAAGAAGGCAAATTTAATCCATGGACACTGCTTAAAACTATAGCTAAACCAGAAGATTATGTTGTTTTGAAGTTAGATATTGATAAACCACCATTAGAAAGTGCATTAATGAAACAATTATTAGTAGAATCGAATACAGCTCGATATTTAATTGATGAATTATTTTTTGAAAAACACGTTTCGGATAAAAGAGAGTCGACAGAAGATAAACTAAAAGATTCATATGATTTATTCACAAAATTAAGACAAGCTGGCATTCGAATGCATGGATGGCCGTAAATAGAATTAGATTTAAATGAAGAATCTTTCAAATTTTGTTTTTAGCTCGTTTTAATTGTAATCAGACGAAATTAATAAAGATAACAATTGTGATACTTTTTTTTTACAATGAATGTCGATCAATCACAATTTCTATTAGAAGACTAAAAAAGCAATGTTTTCTTGATTTTGCTCGAGGATAGTAATTGTCAAATATCTATAAATATGAATGATACTTATTGAAAACAGATTGGTTGTTAATCAGGACAAGTATAACCGATACGATAAAAAAATCAATGTTTCCTACTCAAGTATTCAAAACACAGATATCATTCTATCGAAATAACATGTTTTTCATTATTAATCGTTTATAAATCGATAGGTTGCGGAGGACAATACTAATTTTTTTGTCAAATTACCTTTCCCTATTCGTCGTCTGACTGGATTCTCGAAATATTAACCAGTCAGACGAAATATAGAAAAAAGAAAGAAAAGAAAAACGAACAGCAGCAAAACATACTACTGGTTTGTATCAGTGCATGCGCATGCATATTACCTTTAGCGCATATTTTGTCTGTTGTTTTACCTGTCTGTTTTTTTTCATATGTCACTAAGCAAAAGGAAAGCTGCGCAAAAGCCTTGTAGATTTATATATTTATGTATTCATACTGCACAAGGACCAATCATTAATAGCATAAATACTTGATTGATCACTTTATTTGATTATATTATATGTTGTCGCGAAAATCCACCATGAATGGTTCTGGTAAGAGAAATTAACAATATATAGTTGATTGAATTGGAGTTTTATGACAAATGTTTTCTTTTCCTTTTGAAGTATTTTCAGGATCAGGAGGGCGATCGATTCTCACTCGAGCATCGGAATTATCTGTTTTAAATGATGACGAATGTAAACGTATTGTCTCAGTTATTGAACGAGATTTTCAACTTCGTCAACAAGAATTTCAACGAATCGAGTAAAAGAAAAACGTTTTCTTCTTCTCGTGTTTTATTTATTTTTTTTATTGCAGAGAAATTTCAAAAATTATTCACGAAGAAAACGAACGTATAGAATATTTAGCTAGTTCGAAAGAGTTCAATCTCGAACGTTGCATAAGATGTTTCAATCCATTTCGATTTCTTTTCAATCCAAGAGTAAAATGCGGTCTGTGTGATCTATACGTTTGTCAGCAATGTGCGATTCGTTGTAACAAAACGAAACTGTGGGGTTGTAAATCGTGTCTAAAGTTAAAGTAAAAGAAAATATCGATGATTTACAAAATTAATTTGCTTTTGTTGTTCGTAGAGAATTGAAAACGTTAACAGGAAATTGGTTTTATGATCAAACAGGCGCAAAACATAAACGATGTGGAAGTGCGAAGATTATTCGTGAACTTCACAAACGTGAAAACGAACTCGGTGAGTTTAATCAAACAGTTAATCACCAATGAGTATTATCATCGTTTTTAATCATCATTGTCTCTTCTTCTTCTTCGTTTTCGTTGTCTCTCTCATCTCAATCTCATATAGGTTAGATTTAGTTTGTATTTATTTTATGCCACATATCTCTTCGTTTGTCTCTTCCCTCCCTTCTCATGTCAAGTGTATAGATTTGTGCTCATCGACCTATATATCTCTCCTAACATGTACATACATATATATCATCCGATAGAGCATGCTATTTACGAACATACTGACCGGCTTGTTGATAAGCAACGTGTAGACAGCGAACGACGAAGACGACAGTCGGCTTGCGTTCGTTGACATTGTATGCAGAGATAGACAAGAGCAAAAAAAGAACATACATTTTTTTTTGTTTCGTTCAGTTTTTCCTCTTTTCATAAAAATTATTATTAATGGCAAATCTATTTGAGCAATTGTCGCCATTTGGTATTAAAAATGACATTCCGAAAAGTTTCTTAAATGTTTTTCAAGAACTTTATCATGATGGTCGTCTATCATCATGGAAAGTTCGAGGACAAGGCGATATACTTTCGATTCGTTTAACTTGGATCGATCCTCAACATAAAGATTTTTTAATCAAAGCCAAATCTCGTCAAAATCTCGGTGAGCACTAATTCGTTGTTTTCTTTTCATAGCTCAACTTGATGAAACCGATGGTGGTTCATCTCCAACGGATGCAAACAGTCTTGGTTGGTTTTCATTCTGCTAAATGCTTCATTCACATTTAATTTGATGCTTTCGAAACACTACAAAGAAGAATATCGAATTTATTATGTTTTTTTTTGGATGTTTTAGCTTCGACTATTGTCCATTTGGAGAAAGATAAAGATATTAAACGTGAATTAGAAGAATATTCAACGCGATTAAGTCTATTTATTGGACAATTACAAGCTGATTTAGGTGAAAGAAATCGATTTAATAACCATCGAACAGTTAAAGGAAAAGGTATGAAAATGATGTTTTGTCTTTGCTGTTTTCGAATGAGAGATTATTTATTTTCTTCTCAGTGACGACAATTATTCGACGAGGAGGAGGTGAGCATGCTGCTCTTTAATCTGCATTGAGTTGACATTTTGCTCATAAAATGAATCTAATCTCAATTGAACTTTTCAATTAAAATCTCGTTTTGTCTTCACTTTCAGGTAAAGAAACTCTCAAACAACATCAACAACAAATTAAAGATGAAATCACACGTGTGCGTGCAGCCATCAGCGGTCCGCTTCGACGTAAGTTCTTCTTCTTCTTCTTTGTCCTTTCACTTGTCTGTCAATATCAATTTTCTTTTCGATAAAACTTTGCAAATCTCCTTCATATTTGATAAACGACCGCACACCTTGATAGGTATTCAATGTCATATCTTAGTTTCGTTTAACATATTGACCAAGTAAATACAAATATTTTAATGAAAAAAAAAACTCTGAAGTTTACATGTGTATATTATGAATTTTCTTTTGAGAACTAAAGAATATCGAAGAGAAGCAAGAGAAAAAGAAAACGATTTTTTATTTAAGTGAAAAGTTCAACAAGTTTGCTACTGCTCCGGTTAAATTTTCATTCATTTTGAGTTTTTCTTTTCTCTTCTATTTTTATTTGCTTTTTTTCACCTTCTATTTTTCTTTTTAAATGAAGAAAAAAAGAAGAAAAAAAAAGAAACGAAACACACAACGAGAATGATGAGATTTGTTTGTTGTCATATTTTCATTTTTAATAATAAAACAAAACACCCGTCAAATGATATTATACGAACGTCATCCAGCTCTCACTCGACTTCTAATTCTATTTCTAACCTACGTTGCGATCCTTCAAGTTCTCTATGCTCTTCAAACGATTGTCGTTTCGATACCGTTCGTAGCACTCGCTAGTACATGTTATCTTCTAATATTACAACCGAAAAAATCAATTGAAAACAATATTCATTGTACAGGTTCGAATGTAAAGACAAGTACGGCGCATGAACAAGATCTACAGAGTTTATTGGTTCATCAAACGGAGAAAGTTCTACGAACGAATTTGACACAATTTCAACAAGTAAAATTTTCGAGAAGATTTTTGTTATTTCTATTCTATCGATTTTATTCGTTCTTGAATTACAAAAAAAAGGCTTTATCCGCACCAAATTCGCAAATAAACAGCGATAATTTCGATCAAAAACTCACGCAAACAATATTCGACAAATGTGTAAGCAGAGAAATCTTTCAAGAACTGCCCGATGTCATCGATTCTGTAAATCAAAACAAAAAATTAATAATCTTCATTTTTGTTCGACTAATTTCTTTTTCTGTCAAGTCCAATCGACAAATTCCGCCCAAACCTCAACGACAATCCTCGAATACATCATCATCATTGACCTCACTTCCGAAGTCCTCATCGAATCAACAGATTTCAAATAACACATCAAGTGCATCTTGGGAGGTTAGATGAATCGATTGAAAAAAAAAACGTTATTCGAAATAAAAAGAAAGAAAAAACTTTTCGCATTCTTCTTAGATCAAATCACGAAACGATAATATTCGAAAAGTAATCGTACTCAAAAATCCAACTCTAGACGAACAAGAAAGTAAGATATGATTGACTTTCAAATATTGAAGAAATCAGAGAACGAAAATTCTTGATTTCAGATACTGAAGGAGAGGAAATCGAAGGAAGAGAACAACTAATAAACGAAAATCATAAAACTCAACCTTTAACAACAACAACTGCTGCGGATAGTATCGAATTTGATAACGGATTAAAAGTTGATTTAAGTTCGATTGACGATGATTCGTCAAATCCAAATAATCATCGACGTTCGGTTGATCACGATTTCGAAGCGCTTAGCCGATCAAATTCGCGTCTAGGCGACTGGCAAACGAATTTTACATTAATTGAAACAAAAGTAATTCTAATAGCACAATAACAGACTAATATTCATATTTCTTCGATTTAGTCATCTCATTCGGGTGACGAAACACCGCGTAGTCATCGTGAAAGTGTATTTTTAACAATACCAGTTTCCGATAGTAAAGATTTAAGTCCACGTATTGGCGACAAGTAAAGCTTGTGAAAAACCCCGCTGGATTTCTCATTGTTTTTCTTTTTCATAAAGACCTCTCGAAGATCTTGCTGATGATGATTTATATGCCGATGATCAATCATCATCGTATCCAATTCCAATAAACACAACGACTGTCAACGAACCATCACAAATCAGTGATTTCGATATAAGTCCTCAACGAAAATTATTTCCATTGCCTGCCAATCTTGTCCTACAAAATCATTCATCGTGCTCATTTCGTCGACCTTCGTATACGTACGAGTCGGATAATGAGTCTTTGACATCGTCCATATCGAGTATTACTGATATGAAGACATCTTTTGACGAGGATAGATTTCGTGTTGATCCCAATATTGACGATCCAAGGTTTGTTACTCAACCGAAAGATACAATTGTTCGTCGTGGTGAAACAGCCAAATTCAAAGTCAAAGTCGTAGGAACAGAACCGATCGATGTATTTTGGTTTCGATTCGGAACTGATGATGAATTAGTCAACGATGAAAAGTATCAATTAAGTCACGACGAACAATTTCATTATCTTAAAATCTATTCGACTAACAGCAATGACGAAGGTGCTTATTTATGCGGTATTGCCAATGATCGAGCGCAGAATTTTGATATGGCTAAATTACTTATTAAAGGTAAATCGAATCGAAACAAAAGTAAACGATGAATTTCGAGAGTTTTGGTTTTTCAAAGATAACAAACGACCTTTTACAAAACCATCGATTCTCGAACAATTCTCGGATGTTGATGTAAATGAAGGTTCACCATTGATTTTAAAATGTCGAATCAATCATGGTTATCCGAAAGCACGAGTTCTTTGGTACAAAGAAAACACACTCATTCAACCTAATGATCATTATAAACTCTGTAAGTTTAACATTCGAAAGAGAAGAAGAAACCCGATCGAATTCGATAAGCTTCGAAACCTTATGCGAAATAAAACGTTTCTGTTTGTAAATAGATTATTATGGAGATGGGCAATATGCGTTACATATCGATAAAACTACAATCGAAGATGATAATGGAGCGTTTACATGTTTAGCATTGAACGCGGCTGGTCGAGTACAAATTACAACTGATGTGTTTATTCACGAGAAAGGTGATTTTATTCGTTGAATAAGAACAGATATTTATAAGTAATTATTTTTAAATAGAAGTTATCGATGCACCAAGAACATCTCCATCAACAGCCGATGTTTTAGATATGATGAGCACTGATCGAGTTCAAGTTTTGCCTTTAGAACAAAATGAAGATCATGAATATGACAATGCGAAAAGATTTATGGATCGATTTAAAAATGAAAGATCGAGCCAATTAATTGAAAGTTTGTTTTAATAGAACAAATTGTATTCATTTTTAAACAAATATTCTCGATTTAAAGAAGGATACAAGTCTTATGAACCAACAGTTCAGCCATTGAAACCTGATAATGATAATGAACAATTGAAATCTTCTATAAATCAACCATTTTATCTCAATCGAAAGCCATCTTTCGATAAACCATTCGATGAAAACCCTCGTTCACCTATATTTCAACGTTCATCGGATTCCACATCATCGAAACCTAAATGGGATGTTCGATTGCCGCAATTACTCAACAGTACTGTTGGTCCGGATCGTTCAGTAATACTCATGAAAACAACTTTTTCTTCTTCTATTCTTTGTTTTTTTTCTCTCTCTGTCTCTGTTTAAGAAACGTGATTTATCCCGTCGACATACAACAGCCGTCGTTTTACCACAACAACAACAATCATTACCAACGTCGGTTGCTTCACAAGAAAGACACGTAATAATTAAAAAGCAAAAATCTCTCTCTAATCCAATCGTTTGATATTTAGTCGAATCCATTGACACAATCTTTAAATTCAAACGAAATGCCGTATCATGCTGAACCGCACAGTCCACCGAGTCCACTTGTTAAACAATTAAAACAAAAATTCGATCGATTAAATGACAATAATAATTCAACAGGTCGTCCATCGCTTCAATCTCAAGTAACATCAATCAAACCTCGACGAGTAGGAATTAATGACGACGATGGTGTTTATCCGCTTTTGCCGGTTTGTTGCTTTCTCTTCTTCTTGCTATTTTGTCTGTCTACTACTTATGACTTCTCAAATAACTTCATTTGAACATATGCTTTTTCTTTTACATAAAAAAAGGATGATGTTGATGATGACTCTCTCGAAGACGAGGAGAATGAGGTAAAAAATATCACTTGACCAACAAAGTCTGAGTGATAAAAATACGCTTGACCACGACTGTGCGTGTGTGTGTGTGTGCATATATGTTGATTTAAATATTTGTCTTTTTTTATTGACTGTATATTTTTTTTGTTGTTATTTTTAATTCAGGTCGCAAGTTTGACATGTCGAGGATTAACATCAAATAATAATGAACGTCCAGGACAAAAATCTCGACCCTCATTACCCATTCGTCCATCGAGTAATCATCATCGAATAAAATGAGATTTTCATTTGACATTTTCAATTGATTTAGATGAAATGAATCCATTGAAAAATGACTCGATCATTATTCAAGATAATGACGATGATGATGACGACGAAAACCATAAAAATCATTCGCGTTATCAAAAAGGTAAAATAAATCCTCCGAAAACCTATGACAAATATGTTAACCCTCCACGCACAACAACATCGTTTGTAAAACAATTAATCAATGGTGGCGGTGGTACACTCGTTTACGATAGTTTATCACAAGATCATTCTCTTCATACTAATCCGACTAGTTCTTTGCTTCAACCTCAATTTTATCCTAATCATTATTTTCAACAACAACGAAAGGAGAATGCTCGAGCTCAAAAAACTAATACTAATGCAAGTCTAACATCAGTCACACAAACACTGTCGAAATCGAGTATTTCACCTACAAACAATCGATATCACAGTGTGAGTTTTATACTAACAGCACTTCACATTTTCTTATTTGTGTGCGTGTCCGATGAATTTCAAAGAAAAAATGAATTCTTTTATTTCAGACGACCAATGATGATGGTTTGTGTAATACTAATTATCAAAAATCAAACAAAAATTCACTAAATCGATCAATATCAATGTCAGATAATCTATCTAACCCAACTAAATCTATGCAACCTAAACAACAACCAGTATCATCCGATTCTCTCGCAGCAATCGGACGAAAAACTGTTCTTGCTCGTGCTGAACTATGGGATCGTCGAATAACGACAAGTGAAACGGACACTAATCAATTCGTTGATACCTATGATATTGAACAATGGTCGTACGAATTTGAAAAAGTTCAAAATGATAAATAAATAAATAAATAAATCTATGAAAATTTTAATCATCAAGTTCTTTTTATCTTTTTGTGCGTCGTTTCTCTTTTTTTTCGTCTTTTTCTTTTTGTTTCTTTTGTTTTGTTTATTAAAGAGGAAGAATAGCTTATGCATAATCTTATTTGCTTTCCAAACGTACGCAATCTGAGTCTCAAGGATCAAGATAATAATTTAGCCGGCAAGCACAGCCGTTTGTCTCGTTTAGATTTATGCGACAGACACATCAACGACGAACATTTTTCCTTGCCGACAATATTCTCCTTCAATACGAGAAGAAAAAACCGCAGCAAATAACGAGCAAAAGATAAAAGAACCAAAAGATCTGTTGTTGTTTCCATGATTATCGAATATAGCGGAAAAAAACGCTCGCTTACATAGACGCGCGTACATATATGTGTGTATATATATATGACGTATAAATATCGACAGAAAAAATTCAGTCATACTACAACTACTACTGCTATTTCCGAATGATAATGCATTTTTTTTGCTAGATGTAACATTAGATTGTCGATAGAATAATATACCAAAGAGAACGAGAATATCAGAGAGAAAGAGAAAAAGAAGTATATGTACATATCGACCTAGTGTCGTTTTTAGGATTGCCTTCGTCGTTTCTTTTTTTTTTCTCTTTTTCTCTTTCTTTTCTTCTTAGAAGTACCGCTAATACTACGATACGCTAAAATAGGCGTTCTTTGACTTTTTTGTCTCACCATTGATAGCAACGACAATAGAAGCAATATCTTTTATTTGAATATCTAAGGTAAAGACAAAGATTGTTTACTAATATCGAGAAAAGTACACGGATATAAACATAACTCTATTCGGTTAGACATACGTATACATTGATGTTAATGATGATTGTCATGATATAGATTCCATTCCAATTGTTGTGTCTTTTTTCTCTCTTTATCTCTTTTGGTCTCATCATTGGTTGACCGAACGAACGATGGTCAAACGATGAGATAATACATAATGAATGGATATCTATCCACTTATCGAAGTTTATCGTGTTACAACAGGAGGCTGATGTATGTGTAATCATCACCTCGTTCATTTGTCCTTGTTTTTAGTTATCTTTATCACATGAATAATTTCCAATTTTGTGCTTTTCTAGGTAATCGAACATGACAGAAATCATCTTAGCCGTAAGTTCGTTTTGTCAAGTTTCTATTTTAATATAAAAGTCAAACTCGGAATATTCTGTAGAGTCGTCTTCGTGACATCGAAGAAGAAGTCAAAGGTGAACGAGATGTACGACATCGTCAAGAAAAGGAATTTACAACTTTACGTATTGATTTCGATGAACTCGAACAACAATTAGAAGAAGTTTCACTTGGACGTGATCGAGAAGCCGAAGCAAATAAACGGTACGAGCCGTTTTTCTCTTTCATTTGTAAATAAAAAAGAGAATAAATTCGTTCTTTCTTAGTTTGAGACAAGAAGTTCATGATTTACGTCAAAAACTCGAACTTCAAGCAACTGAATATGAAGAAAATCAAAATACAATTCGACGTCGTTTTCAAGATACAGTTTCAGAATTAACGAGTCAAGTCGAAGCCTTAAGTAAAGGCAAAGCAAGGTGATGACAGATCAAGAGTTTCTTTCATTATTATAACTAACGAACTGACTCTTTATATTATAGACATGACAAGGAAAGTAAAACATTTATCATCGAAATCGAAGAATTAAAAATTGAAGTTGAATCATTGGCACGAGCGAAAAGTCAAGCTGTATCCGCAAATAAAGATCTCGAAGGACGATTAATCGAAATGACTGGCAAAGTCGATGATGCTATTCGACAATTGACCGAAGCTAATACAGCTAAGGCACGACTTGCTGAGGAAAATCTCACATTTGGTCGTCGACTTGAAGTCTTAGAATTCGAATTAGCGTCATTACAATCAACATATCGACGAACACAAGGTGATCTCGAAGATGCTCGTATTCAATTGGAAACTGAAATGGCTGTAAGATTTCTTTCTTTCGTGTTTTCATGTTAAATCGAATATGAATTCGATTTGTTTTAGACAAATCGTACATTACAATCGACAGTTAAAACCTTTCAAATGGATTTAGAAGCAACGAAATTACAACTTGAAGATGAAACTGAAGCTAAAGCTGAATTACAAAAACTTTTACTTAAAGTTCAAGACGAAACACGTCATTTACGTGAACGTTTTGAGAAAGATATCGAAGCTAAAAACGAAGAAATCGAAGATCAACGGTTTGCATAACATTTTCACATTCATTCATTTTTGCATTTCTATCGTAAATTTAGACGTAAATATAATATTCGTATTAATGAAGTTCAAGAACAACTCACCGAAGTTCTTACTAAGGCAAGCAATCTCGAAAAACTCAAACAACGTCTTCAAACTGAATTGGATACTACTGCTGATGAGCTCGATAAAGTAAACTGAATAGTTAGTTCTCGACGAATAAAAAAAAACGAATGTTCTATTGTTTTTTCAGCAACGTAAACGAGCTGACGAAGCCGTTCGTCGAAACAAACAATTGGAAAAAGAAGCTGATGATGCTCGACAACGTTTGAGTCAATTAAGTGCCGAACTCGAATCAGCTTTACAAGCCTATCGAAATTATCAAAGTGAATTAATTAAAGTTAAAAGCTTAAACGAACAACTCACCGAACAAATTGAAATCATTACACGTGACAAACGTCGTCTACAAGGTTTGTATACTCGATCGTTTTTCTTACACGAGAAGATCCGATTCACTCATATGAAAGATAAATAAACAAGAATTCATCGAAGCCAAACTGAATCACTAGAAAGAATCACAATGACTGGATGTTGTATCGATGAGAAAAATATCGATTAACATATTTTGTTTAGGTCATTTTTGTTCCAGGGTAAATAAATAAATAACATATGTAGCAAGAGCATTGAAATGTCAAACAGAACAAAAATAATTTTGTTTTGTATTATTCTACATAGACGAAATGGATGTTCAATTGAATCAAATCTCGGATTTAAATACTCGTATGGTCGAAATGGATCGTTTTCGTAAACAACTTGAAGCCGAAAAATTATCATTGGGCTCAACAATCGAAGAATATCGGGAACAAATTCAAATTGAAGTGACCAAATATAACAATTTAGCTGCGACAATTGAACGACTTCGTAGTGATCTCGAGAAGAAATTAGTCGAAAAAGACGAAGAACTCGATGCACTTCGAGCTAGTCATCGTCGACAAACTGAACAATTGCAAACGCAATTAGAAGAACTCGAAGTTAAATATAAAACCGATGTTAATCGATTGAAATCGAAATATCAAACTGAACTTGACGATCTTCGTAATCGATGCGAATCACTCAAGAGAATCAAAGCTGAACTTGAAGTTCATCTGAAAAAACTTCAAGCTGCACTCAAAGATGCACAAGATCATCTTATTGAAGAACAAACTTTACATGAAACTACGAAAGAAATGCTTAATGCTGCAGAAAAACGAAATGGTTTGCGCACATTTCTTTTCCAAGAAGGATATAAAATCGTTTTTTTGCTACAATTTTAGGTCTTCTTCGCGGAGAAATCGAAGAAATTCGTGTTCTACTTGATCGTGTAAGTCAATTAACTGAACACGTATCTTTTTATTTGATAACACAATTTTCTTTGACTAGAGTGAAAAAGCTCGTAAAACAACTGAACTTGAATTACATGATTCCGAACAGAAATTAACTGAATATGTGTCGCATGTTAATCGTGCTGTTGCCGAACGAAAGAAATTGGAAAGCGATGTTTTACAATATCAAGCTGATATCGTCGATTTACGACAAGAACTTAAGATTGTTGACGAACGAGTAAATTTCAACTGAAGAAAAAATCAAGTATTTCTCGTTTTTTTTTAGGCACGAAAATTAGGCGGAGAATTAATTCTTCGTGATGAAGACATTCGTCATGAACGTGAAAAAACTGCCGAAGCTGAAGCATCGAAACGTGCATTGGATCAACAATTACGCGATTGCAATGCTAAGATCGACGAAGCTGAAGCTTATGCTCGAGCTGAAGGCAAACGTCTTGCTGCTAAATACGAAGGACGAGTACGAATCGAACCTTTTCGGGATTTCGTTTGTTCAACATTCGATTTCTATTTAGATCACCCAACTTGAAAGTGAAATCGAATTGGAACGTGCTCGTTATCAAGAATTATTGAAAGATTTACGTCGTTATGAGAAACGTGTCAAAGAATTATTAAGTCAAGTCGATGAAGAACAAACGAAAGTTCTTTCACTTACGGATTCATTAAGTAAAGTTAATGATAAAATGCGTGTTTATAAATCACAAATTGAGAGTGCCGAAGCTTCAGCTGCTCAAGGTAGAAAATAAAATAAGATCGATGTTCGAATCGAATGAAATCGAGTTATTTTTTAGTTTTAACACGAGCTCGTCGTCTCGAACGAGAACTTGAAGATGCTGAAGAACGTGCTGAAATGGTCACAACGACATTAATTCGTGCACGATCCGTTCATCGTAATATTGATTACGAATAAAAATGAATTCATTTATTCATTTTTGCTTTCAAATTTCTTTCTTTTCTTTGTCACTTAGAACTTATTCTTTAGATAGATTAGATTTTGCTTGTTTCTATCTTTTTCTTTTTTGTTTCTTTTCAATACCTACACTTTAATCGTCTTGGTTTTCATGTTTTTTTTTCTTATTCTCTCCAACACTTTATCTCGTATCTCACTGAACAGAATGCCTTGACTCTTTCTTTCTTCTTTTCGTGTCTGTTGATCTCTCAAACAATTTCATTTTCTTTCTTTGGAAATAAACTTCTCGTTTTGGTATTTTCTCCTGAGAATGAAACAAAAGACGGGACAACTGTTAGGTTATATGTCAATAACAATTCGATGATTTTAGAAAGGTCTTTTTCACTTCTATTGACATTTATCACAATGATGACGATGGAAAAACAAACTCGATGTTCGATTATTTAGCTTTTTTTATTAATCAAAACCACTGCAACCATATACTACCTTAGACTGGATGTTTTTGATTAGAGAAAAAGAAACAACAATAATATAAAAAAAAACAAATAATGAGCAGAAAAGTTTATTCATCTTTCTTTTCCGTTTTTCGTTTAGCAGATCGAACTGCTTGAGTTGCTCTAACTTTCGACGCTAAATAAGATCGAAACATCAATAAAACAAGAAGAACTGCGGCAACAGCAATGTATTCAACACTATATTTGAGCTTATAAAATGCAATTAAATAGTTTGTCATTATCACAAGTAATGTTAATGTTGCAATAGATTGTGAAATTCCTAAAAAAAAACAATAATTTCATCAAACGTCTTTTATCTTTATTTTTCAAACCTCCGGCAAGTAAGAGCAATGTTCCAGCAGACATTTCTGCAATTCCGAGACCAAGTCGATAATTTTTCGCATACGGTCGCCATCCAGTGACTTGATACAACGGAAATTCTTTATTTAATTTTCCGAATTCATTTCGAATGTGACCATGATATTCGGGAAAAAACTGTGGCGTCAATTTAATATGACCCAAAAAAACAAACACTACTCCTAATACTAATGTCAATAAATGTAAAGTTAATGATGCCATCGGTTCTTTTTTTAAAGAAAATATCCTATATTTTACTTCAAACTTTCATGCTATGGTTGACTGAAGACATATATATAGTTAGTTAGGTAAGATAGATAGTAATTTCTGTTTGATACAGCCAATCATATGAAGCCACAATGTTCGTTTTGACATGGTAAGTTAGAAATGCATTTTGAAAAAATGAAGGCAAATGCATAGCGACAGAAAGAAAAAGAAGATATATGATGGTTGAGATTGGTGTCGTAGGAATTCTTTCCTTCCTTTTCTTTTTGTTAAAACAATGTCAAGCAAAAAGGTATGAATAACTTTCTTAAATTACTCCGAGAAGACATATGTTTCGAATAAATCTTTAGTCTCGCGATTCAAGTAAAAGTAAACATTCAAGCAAAGTAAACTATCAGATTTGTTTGATCTATTCGTGTTTGCAAATGAATCTATATTTTAAAAGGATGAGTCTCGAGAAGATAGACACAGACGAAGTTCAAAAGATTATCGATCAACTTACGATGAGAATGAAGCACCATCGTCATCAACACATCATCGAGATGTTAGTATTTCGCATTTTAGTCGTTCAAATTGACTATTGTAATTTTCTCGTACATAGAAATCCGAATCTCATCGATCGAAATCGAAACATGGTAGTAGTAGTAAAAGTGCTGCTTATGCAGACGAAGAAGCTCAAGCATTAGCTGAGGAAAAAGAAGAACGTCGACGACGTAAGAAACAACAACAGCAACAAGAAGAAGAAGAAAGATTAAGACGTGAACAAGAAGAAAATGAAGAAGAAGAACGACGACGACGCAAAAAACAAGAACGAAAACAGCAAGAAGAGGAAGAATATGAAATTGAACAACGTCGAAAAAAAGACAAAGTATTGAATTCGATGAATTGTGACTCATTGATTTGAATTTTGTTTGTCAATAGAATCGTGATATTGAAAATGGTGATGGACGAAAACATAAAGTAAACTTCGAAAATATCTCATTCTTATTTTCAATTGAATTGAATTTAGTCATCTCGAGATAAATCTCCACCAGCAGATTCACCACCACCACCACCTACGAAACACGTTAGTGAATGAATGAATCAATCAACGAAAAGAATTTTATTGTGCTTGTAGAAAACAAAAGCCGCCTATAAAGACGATAATTACAGTGATGATTTTGAACAGGTTTGAAATATTTCCTTACTCTTTCGATATAATTTTCTCATGGATGTGTTTTCCATAGAACTATGACGATGATTTCGATGAAGCACCATCGCCAACACCTTTCAAAGTAATTCGAACTTTCTCTCAATTGAGAATATTCTTTCAAAAACCGAATCATTTCATAGAAACCATCTCGTTCGACATACAATTCCGTAAGTTACACTTCCTACTCTCGTCATAATCTTTCTCTTTCTACTCATCATTAGTCACCACCACCATCATCATCTACAAAAAAATATCCACCGATTGCCGATCGTGATGATATTCAAGTGTATACGAATTCACGTCGTTTTCATTCTCACGACATATCCGATCGTGTTCGTCGTCGTTACAAAGATCTCTCTCGTTTGATAGTTCTCGATCGGCAAACATTTCACATTCTCGAAATGGCGCCGATGCCAGCTCATGCAGCTTACATGCGTGATATTCGTTTGAACGATAGTAAGAAAGACTCATCGTCGATTAATCCATCGGACGATGGAACCAATTGGACATCGAGTGTGAAAACACAAACGAATGATGACGCAGAACATGTTCAATCTCAAACCGAGGAAATCGATACACGAGTTATGTGGACGCAACATCCTTGCGAAAATTCGAATAAGGCGTGTGGCAGTGGAAATACTAATATGCAAAATATGTCAATTGATGAAAATAAAACACGTGAAAATGAAGATTTATTACGAATGCTTCGATTAGAAACTGATCTTGGACGATATCAAACATTCGTAATCAATGCGGGGAAAGTACGGATCGGCTTGTTTTTTTTCATAGAAATGTTCAACGAAATGATTTCTTTTCGTAATAGTTAATATTTGCATTACTCGATGAACAACAACAAGCAATTAGTCAGAAGTCGAAATCGAAACAATCGAAGGAAAGTGATGAACACGCAGGAATGCAGCACAAATCCAATTTAGATTTCTCATCGGGATTAACAATTCTTTCCGGTCTTTCATTTAAATCAGACGCAATGATTGCTGCTGTTTGTTTTTGTCAAGATAAACCCGAACAAATCGCTGTTTTCTACGAACCAGTTTGTTCTTTTTGTTCATCTATTTCAATCGATATTTTTTTAATTCGCCTCAATAGATTTACACGACAAGTTATGGTGCAATTTACAATGTCCGAGAACCTGAAAATGCCTTGCGGATATTCACTTGTGAAGCATCTGTTCGTTGTTGTTCGTCATCATCAGTTTATGTCTTCGCTGGATGTGTAAATCAAACAAATATTTTCAGAAAATCAAATTCATAATTTTGCTTTCATTTACTAGCAAGACGGTTCGATTGTTTTGTTTGACACAAGTGAACCAAGTAAATACAAATCTAATTCGAAAGAATCAATACCAAGTAGTCCGACATTTTCAACTGGTATGAAAAGAAACATTTTCTCTACGAACAAAAAAAAAGCTACGTGCTGTTTTCTCTTCAGCAAATATTCAATTTAATGAACGACACTCGAATGAAGTTGTTCGAGTCGTACCTTTGCGAATATCAACGTATGTGTTTGATTTGTTTGCTGAATTTCTGTTCAATTGTGTTTTTGAATTTGTCTAGTGGAGCAACTGGTTCGTTTTCTCTGGCATCGTTGGACAAAGATGGTTTGATTATAATTTGGGTAAATTAAAAAAAAAAGATTTTGATTTGAATTATTTGATTTTGATTTAGTCGGTTGTCGAATTAGTTCAATCGGATGAAGCTGGTTCAATTGCTGATTTAGGTTTAAAACCAGGTGGACGAGTTCGAATGACGCAAACGTCATCCATGCAAATCAAACAATCAATTCATATGGCAAGGTTTGTGCATTGAACGTGTTGTTTTTAATACTTTGGCTTTGATTTTAATGAATAATATAGGGATTCAATTCAAGCATATGATTTATCGTATCCAATCAATGATGTTGATCATCTTTATGTTGCGAGCAATGCTGTATGTTGACTTTTTGAGAATTAATTATTGAAAATAACTTGATTGTTTATGTAGAATGCAGTTTATCATTTGACGAGATACGGAGAAATGGGTTCGCCATCAAAATTTCGAATATCATCTGATTTAGGTTGAATTTTGTTAATCGAACAACAAAAAGAGTATTTCATTATCGAATTCTTATTTTAGAATCACAAATCGAAGTGACATGTCTATCGTTTAATACGATGATAAATAAACTTTTACTGATTGGTACTGGTCACGGTCAAATAAATTTATATTTTACTGGCCGAGGTAGTCTATCCGATTTAGTTTGATCTCGAATTGACTCTTCGGTGTATCATTTAGATGAGCCGATCTTAACTCTCCCTCAAGCATTTCGTTCGTCATCTGCCGTTCTTAGTTGCACTTGGTCAACAGGTCGACCCAGTGTGTTTTTCGCACATGATTCCCAAGGTTACATCAAATATTGGGATTTAATGAAAGATCAATATCAACCGATCGGTTCTCTTCAAATAGAAAAGTAAGATATCGAATATTGAATATGCACACCTGTATGTTTTTTTTTCTTGTTCGTTCTCAAAGTTTAAGTCATTTCGTCTTGTCAACAAGTGATCAATATGAAACGGCGTTTGCACTTGTGATTAAACAACAATCGTCAAAAATCGAAGTTCATCAATTAAAAGAATCGTTTGCATCACGTTCGAGTGCATTTCAAGACAATTTTAAAACTTTAATAAAAGAACTCATGTCAAATGTCTAACTTAGTTGAGTTTTTCTCTTTTCTAGTTTGGCTTGTTTGTTGTTTTCTATTATTTTTATGTACAAAAATTTTCAAAAAATCTACGTTCCGAACAGCTCGCATGTTTGTTTGTTAATTGATTCTATATTAAAATGATGAAAACTAGAAACATTCAATCTGATCTTTCGTGATTTGCAATGAAAATGGTAGCAATTTATTTTATTTACAAAATCAACAAATCAGCTTCGGATTATGTCATATTTGTTAGTTGATCGTACTGAAATATATAAAAAGAAAACGAAACAATAACATTTATTGAGTCAAAGCAAAACAAACCTCCAATTGTGCACGTTCAATTTCTGCTTGATTTTGATTGATCTTTGACAAGATGATACTCTAAATGAAGAGAAGGAGTTAATTTCTAACAAGAAAATATGTCCAATTGAAAATTACTCGAAGCATAGGATTATTCATGTTTGATAATTCAGCATAGAGATTATCTTTTTCTGTTTGTAAACGGTCTAATTCATTTTGACATTCATCCAATCTCGTTCGTGTTTCTTCGGACAAGCCGCCTGTTGCCGTATTTTCATCGAAAGTTAAATCATCTTGTTGTTGCCATTGAGATTGATCTGTTGTATCATCTTCATTTGGATTGGCTTGTGAACTAGCATCTAAATTACTTAATTCACACATATCACCACTAAATAAACCATCGAAATCCATTCGTTGATCGACAGAGCTTGGAGCTTGGTGATGTTCGGTAAGACCTAATAACGCACGTGAAACTTCTATTCAACCGAAAAACTATGATTCAAACCTTTCTGTGAAGTTTCTTCTTCGTCTGATTCACTGACAGCACCGCCAAATAGATCGATTGGTTCTAAAAATCGATTAAGATATGAACTGTTGTTTCATTGGTTTTGTGTTTTCATTTACCTGAAGTATTTTTTTCGACTGGTTTATGAATTTCAATTTCTTGATCATCTTCAATAATTTCCCATTTAACATCATTGGCTTGATTATCGTCACGAAATAAACGTCGTACTTCATTTTCGATTTCATCGTGATCTTGAGTTTTCTGTCGAGCAACTTTACGAAAACGTCGTTTTCGTACATTTTTCAATGGTGGTGTTACTAAAGCGAAATAATTCGAAAAATATCAATTCGATTCAATCAAACTGTTCATACATCCATGTGCCCATTGAAATTTCTTTTCTTTATCCTTTTCTTTCTTCTTTTTATCATTTGCTCCATCCAATGTGGATGCTGCATTCGAGCCTGTTCGTTTCAATGTTTCGTCTTCATCATCATCGTCATCGCTCGAACTTAAATCACCAGGCAACCGACAAACAAGAACCTAAACAATCAATTGTTGTTGTTGTTGTTGTTGTTGTTGCTGTTTCGTTTGAGTTTTCATTACTTGAGCAACATCAGCAATCTTATACATTGTTTTCCGATCGAATGTTTTATATGATTCGGTGATACAAGGTAAATCATAGAGTGTTCCTTTGAAAACTGTATCGTCGAATTTGACTCGTCCACGACGTGTTTCAGGATTGAAATCAATGAAAAGCCGTTCGCGGATATTTTCATCGCCAGAATCGATTAGATTACGTAATCGTGTTGCATATTCTCCCTGAACAACGAAAAAGACATTTTCATAGAAAAAAACTGAATGTTTTCATCGTACTGCCGGCAATCGTAGAATGAACTGTTGTTCAAGCTCGAATTGTTCTTCATTTTTCTCTTTTTTTGTCGATACTGTTGTTGTCGTTGTCGTCGCTGTCGTTGTTGTTGTTGCAGTTGCTGTTGTTGTAGATGAAGATGCATTCGTACTTGTACTGGGCGTTGTCATCTGAAAAAAAAAGAATATTTACAGTTCAATTATTTGACTTTGAGCAAGATTCGATAGATTTATTGTACAAATACATAAAAAGAAACATGCAGAGACAGAAAATTATTTATTTATGACGTCGTTTGGCTCTCATTACGCTAGTAAAAGCGCCTTTTCTTGAACGTAATGTGAATGTAATACACTGATCATCGAGACATTGCATGAGCTCTTTGGAAACAATTTTGATATTGAGATCGGTTTTCATTTGTTTGTGAAATTCTTCGAAATCGATGGGCTCATAGCAGAGAATTTGAGCATGTAGACGAGGATTGGATTCGATATATGTTCGGACGAGATCTTTCAGAGGCGCTGTTGGAGTGTCAAGTTTTGGTCTTTTCGGTGCTTTTTTTGCTTTCTTCGACGTTGATTCAGTATCGGATGGTGTTGTTCGTTTTGTTGTATTGATTTGAGAAGAACTTTCCATAGGTGAGTCTTAACAAAAATCAACGAAGATATAATATGATCAAATGAGAAAATCTCTTACTTCTGATTTCATCAAGTAGAAGTTGATTTAGTTGAGTAGCTGGAGGTGTACCAAGGATTGATAAAGAACTTGATGATGCTGTACTGGTAGACAGTTCGTGCACTGTGAGTTCAAGAAAACGACCTTCATGATTTGAATCATTGTCGTTATCGTCGTCGTCACTGGTTTGTGATCGATTTTCATTGTCAAATGTGACTTTCGGTGGTGATGGAGGAAGATGCATTTCCGAATCGTCGGATGAACTCATTTGATGAAGTGCTGGTCGTTTCTTTACTTTCTTTGTATCGGGCATAATTGCAGGTGTTGGCGGTGTATGAGATCGAACTTTCTTTTCAACAATTTCCGCTGCAAATTCGGTCTCATCTGTATCGAATTCGTAATCAGTATCGGTTTCATATTGATGTGTAACATTGTAGATTTCATCGAGAATTTTAACAAGTCGAGTTTTTCCTAAAGTATTCGATAGACCGTATCGAACGGCATGCTGTCGAAGTTTGTCGATATCCATGGATTTATAATCTGGTTTCGGTGAAAATGGTGATGGAGGTCGATATTCAGACATTGGTTTCTTTTTCTTCTTTCGTTTGCCAGCTGGTTTCCGTGTTTGTGGACGATTATTATTATTATTATTTCGATTCGAATGAGTTAATATATCGAGAATTTCATTTTCTATTGTGTTCGATGATTGTACGATTGAAGATATGGGACTAGTTCGTTGAACAGGTGAAGGTGGTAAATCAATATCAGGAATTGAAAAAAGTTGAGCACGTTCTTCATCATTGATTTCATTATTGACTAACGGCCATTGATCCCAATAATTATTCGCTAAAACTATATCACACAGAATTTGAATCTCTAATTATAAGAAAAGAAGAAAACATACTTGGTGATTGAGAATCCATTGAACCTGTGATTTTCACTGGATCGAAGCTTTCGTCTAATACAATAATTGATTGTTCTTTTCGAATCGAATACGAAATTGCAAGCTGATTCTCTTTCTCACTACTACTACTGTTCAATTCATCTGTTCTATCTAACGGTGGTGGCGTATAAGTTTCTGTTCGATCACTATCATATTCTTGGTTAACATCCATCATCATCTTATCTGGAAGAAAACGATTTAATGACAAGTCTAGCTTAGCTTCTTGTAAATTATCCTAATTTGTTTTTCTTTTTAAGTTTTCTGCAAAAAAAGAGTACAAAAAAACACAAGATTCATCGATGAACTAAATTAAATCACTGGGCGATCATCTTCATCATTTTCGTGCAACATTCGAGCTAGTTGGGACATTGGGATCTGTAATAGAAAACAACACATGTCGAATCAATTGAAAAACGATTGTATTTTTACTTCTTCATCTTGTGGATCTGTTGTTGTTATATTCCACCAATTAACAGGACCGAAATTTGTCTGTGAGAAGAATAAAAGTGTACTAGGAGGAAATTGATATGTATCTGTTGAAGGATTTGTTATGATGACGCGTTCACATAGATTAGCTAAACGTGTCGAGGATAATTTAAGTCGATCTTCGATTGAAATATTCCAGAGAGGAGTTGTTTGTAAGCTAAATTCGAAGTTAAATAGAATAATTCGACAGAGGAGATTTACGTACTCGATTGTTTTGATTTTTTTAGCTGCGGCTTGAAGAACCTCAAAAGCATTGGGAGGTTCGGTAGCAGTTTTTATCGAAGCCGAAAGGGCGATTGCCTTTGAAAATAGAAGATTTTTTTAACGTTTAAATTAAATTTTTTTAGAAAATCTCACTAATTGTTGTTGTTCGTCGTCTTCATTCATTGGCATTTCCATTTTAATCACTCGATTTTTAATGTGATTTTCTGATTTTTTCTTCGTTGTGTTCGTTTCATTAACTTCAGATGTTTTCGCGGCAAAATTCACAACATGTTTTAATTGAACACTATTTTGATTCGAACATTTCTTTAAATGTGTTAAATAAGTACGTTTAGCATTAAACGACATTCCACATATTTGACATTTCAAATTCGATGTTGTTGTTGTTGTTAAAGGTTTTCGAGTACTACTAGTTGATGAAAATTTTGAATAAGCTAGTAAAGTTTTCTGTTGTTTTGTTTCAATCTAATCAAAAGAAAAATCAGCTAAATCAATTGAATATTCGATTTACATTGTTAAATTGCGATTGTTCTAAACAATGATTAACATGTTCTTGACGTTGATCGATAGTCACTAGATTCGAAAGAATTTTATTACAGATCGGACAAGTTGCATCATTATTTTCAATTTGTGCGACGATCGATTCGAGACATTCGTTAACTGGATTGTTCCGAGGTTTTTTCGGAACAATTTCCTTTTTGGATTCAGTTAGTTTGGGACGTTTTCTCGATGAAATAAAATCGTTCTCATCGTCATCGAATATTTCTAATGTAGTTTTTTTCTTTTTCGGTGAAATTAATTTCGGCGTTGGCATCATTTGATTTTCCTTTGTTTGTTTTTTCACGGTAAATTTATCGACAAGATAGTTATTTCGTTTATTATTTTCATCTGTATTTCGTCGAATAAATGACTGTTGTTGTTCAACAACATTTTTTTGTCGTTTAGTTAGAATCGATTTAACAATTTGATTGACATGATCATTCGAAACTTTACTTGTGGAATGTTTGAACATGTTGACGAATTTAATCTAAACCTTCTTGTTCGCGACGTTTATCGCGCAAACGTTTATATCGTTCGTAATTATCGGTTTGAATTTGATTGTGAAGACGTTGTTTTTCAAGAATAGCAATCGCTTTTTCTAATTCTAAAATTCAAATAAAATATAACTAAAATCGAATTCAATGAGAGAAAGAAAAACTAACCTTGACTGGTTAAACCTCGAGTGCCAATGATCTGGTCTGGATCGCCTTTTTCAATAGCTTCTCTGGTTCGTCTTTCAATACGACGAGAACTAATCGAAAAAAAAATCATCAATTACAATTGAATAAGAACAATTTATTTTACTAGACAAAATAACCAATTGTAATAAACGTTGCTGTCGTAATTAAACCGGCACCAAGTGACCAATAGTAAAGTGGAGTACGATTCTTTCGGACGTCGTTAAAAAGCGAGACTTTTCTCAATCGTATCATTCAATTGACAATTTCGTTTGAACAAAAAACTATCTAGAAAATGAATAAATGATTTATTTTCGAATTATTGAAATTAAGAAAGAAGAACTCTCGAATGTTGATTTAATATCGAGTTTATTTATTAAAAAATACCGCATTGTGTTGTTATTTATTTCTCGTACATTGTTCTCACGCGTTAGAATTTGTTCACTTCAATAATAACACACAAGTTCAATGACAAACGCGAAAGAAAATAACAGATATGAAAAAAAAAGAAAAGAAAAATTGTAGTTTTGCTTTATAACTATATATATATGTATGTGTGTTTGTGTTTGCTCTTGTTAAAGTGAGAATGAAGAATACATACAGAAAAAGAAACACAGATATCAATGGATGAATCACTCGGTTTTATTACTTCACAAAAAAAACGAGAAAGAATAGATTCTGTTAAAAGTAATCGTCTGGATAACCTTCATGAAAATCTCCTTCATATTCGAGCATATCTTCAACATCTAAATCATCATCGATATCGTCTTCATCATCAAGTAAATCATCATAAATAAGTCCATCGTCAGCTATTGGAACATTTGGTGGATCCGTTGATGTCCAATCGGATAACAAACTATTCGAATGTGCAACTGTGATATCGTACGTGTTTGGATCGGTTGATGACGAAGGATTTTGTGATTGTTGTGGTTCGGATTGATCAGCTGATGAACTCGATGATTGTTGAGTTTCAGTATCGATTAATGTTGTCGATGATTCAACAGTAGCTGCAACTGATGATGAAGACATTTGATATTGAAGATTGGGTACTATTTTGATTTGCACTGAATGTTCATCGGTTGCTAATGAATTTTTCATTTGTTCAGATGATTGATTAACATCGGATAATGGCGCAACGATTAGAGCGGTTGTTGTCGTTGTTGTTGTTCCTGCTGTAGTTGATGATGATGATGATGAAGAAGACGAAGGAGAAGAAGTGGAGGGCGCAACTTGATCAGTCGTTGTAACAAGTAGAATATTATTTAATTCTGTTGGAATAGTTAGATCATCGGGTGCTTTTAAAAGAGCCAGTTCTTTTTTAAGATCATTCGTATGTCGAATTAATGACGCTAAATGTTGACTTATCGATGAACTAACACGTTTTTCAGTTGAAGATGTTTCTTGTAGTTCACGTATCCATGCTTCACATTGTTCAAGAATATCATCTAAACAAAATATAAATGAATTCGAATGAAGAAATTTAGAAGAAAAAAAACGTTTTACTTCGTTTTAAGAAGAAATGTCGACGAATAACATCGGCAAAAACAACAGGTGGATTTCGTAATTGTTCAAGCATAGCCCATCGGACAGTTGCTTGACGAATATTTGCATCATACTCAAGTGATTGCGATGTACCTGTTGCCGTTCCTCGTGTACGTTCGTAGCCAGGTTCATTGAAATATGGTTCAGGCACAAAAATCAACGATTGAATCGAGACAAGAACCTGTAAAAATGTCGATGTTGCATTCCATTTTTCTTCAGGTCGACCATGCCAAGTATTCAATATACTTAAACAAACCTTGCCATCATTGTATAGATTTGGATTAAATCTGACTGTATGATTTCCTGTTGTTTCGAGATTAATCGACGGTGGTGATGTTGGATATTCATTAGGAAAATAAACATCAAAAATAAAACAACCATTCGAATATGGTGTTCCATCCGGTCCTGTTATTAAAACTTTCATAATATCCATTCGATTTTCATCCGTACGAACGAATATTGTCGAACTGAATGATAGTGGTAATGATGTCGAAATTGTGATTTGTTCTTGTGCTAAACGTTTGATGCGTTGCATGGAATTGATTGTTAATGCGTCACGAACAATATCTTCATAATGATATTTCAATGATTTATTAAATAAAACTTTTTCACCGGATTCATTTTCAATTGTTATTGAAAATGTACTAAATTGAAGAGTTTTCATTGTTTGACAATAGAATTCTTCGAGATTAACCAATTGTCGGTCATCGATGGACGTTCGATTTTGATCGAGATCTTTTTCGATTTGTTTTTCTTCTTTGATTTTATCATAAACTTGTTTTAATTCAACTGAAAATAGATTCAATTGTTCATCATCATCAATCTGTATCATTGACGTATATGTTTGTACACATTGTAGAAGATTTTCAATTAACGATTCGATGTTACTCGTTTGTGAGACTAATTGTTTCAATTTTTGATTATTTAGTAAACAATTGACTAATCGTAGACAATAACGATGAATATCGCCTTGTTTCGAAAGATCTAAGATTGAGTCATTACGAAGATAGGATTCGAGTACAGGTATTAAACATGATGTATTAATGATTTCAATGAGATGATCATCGAGAAGATTTTCGGATAATTTATTCGAAAATATCGAATGAAATATATCGAATAGATAGACGACATGTTCTTCGTGTAATTTTTGAATTTGTTGAATTTCTTCGGGTTTCCATTGTGAATGTGTTGAGCCCGTGCCAAAGCCTGTGCCTTTGGCCCAAAAATTAGGATTCGTACTCGATGAATTCGTATTACCGTTATTATTATTAATTGTATTCAATTGTTGAATAGCCGATGATTCGATATGTTCAATATCATCTTCATAATATTCTTCATCGTTATCATCGAGTATCGATTGATTTGAATAGGTAATCGACGATGCTGTTGGCATATGTATCGATGGAATCTGTGTGTTTGCTGATGAATCCTTTTGTTTTCGATGTGGATGACGTGTAATCGATGATAGACACGAGAGAAGAAGAAGTAAAATACTTGAATGAAGAATTTCATCTAATAAATCATCGGGCGAATCTTTTAATAGAATTGCTAGAGTTTCGAATGGTAATTTCGATAGTTGTCTCATATCGAATTGATCTTGTTGTTGTTGAAATTGATCTTGATATTCGTTTAAAATCGATTCTTTTTGTCCGAGCATAAGACGTATGATACTACATGCAAGTGAACGATTCTTAAGCATAGCTCGTGCGTAATTTGGTAGCCGAAGAAAGATTGAAAATGTTATGAAAACGTAATAGGGCATGGTAAGATTTGCTGAAGAGTTTGCTGATGTTGAAACTAATGATGAAAAATCGAAGAAATTAATTTTATCGAAAGCATTTGTCGATGATGTTAAACATTCGTCATAAGATTGAATCGATGGATAATTTCGAGCGAAATGTTGAGCAAGAATTTTGAGACCATTGGCATGAACAAATGTGTCTAATAATGTTGGATAATCTTTATTAGTCGACATTGTTTTCTGTGTAATGAATTCATTTTCTTGATTTTCATTTGTAAGAATATGATTATCGAATGTTAATTCCATAACATCGACTTCATAGGTATTCACTGATCGACAATCGAATGCCAATAATAAATCACTCAAACGTACCGTTTTCGGTAGGATACATTGTCGTTTTTCTCCGTTAATATGCAAAATAAAATGAACATTTTCAGTTGGTATTGTTGCCGAATATTTTTTCGTTGTCGACGATTCACTACTCGTCGATTTCGATGATGATGACGAAGATTTGTAGTGTTTCGGTAGATTTGTCAATGAACTATTCGTTTTGCTTGTTAATTTCGTTTTCAACGACATTAATTCCGAACGTGAAATCTTTCGTCGGTGATGAGTATGAGCTGCTGCTGCTGTTGCTGGTTCACTTGCTGCTTTAGTCGATGAACCTTTATTTTTCAAATAATTTGCAGCTGTCCAAATATTTGCTTGAAGATAATTGAAACCAAATAATTTCTCGATTAATTGTCCGATATTCATCGAAATCGGACAATCGGGAATGAATTTTTGATAGAGTGAATTTCGAGGAAATGATGAATATTCACGTAAATTAATCGGATAATCGCGTGTATTGATCAAACATTGAATGTATTCATGTTTGAGAACGACTTCACTGAGAATATATTGTAAATAGCCTGTCAATGGTCGATCATCTTCAAGACGTTTCTCAGTTAGATAAGCTAAATACGATGCTATCAACGTCATATTCATTTCATTCGTTGGACATTGAATCGAAAGATTTCGTAGAAGTGTAATTAATTGTGTGAGAATATTCGATGGCGATGAAATCATCGGCGAAAGATTCTTTTTAACAAATAAATCTAATAATTTCTTCCAAATTGTTGACGCAATCGTTGTTTGAGCAAACCATAATTGAACATTCGAATATTTACTAATCGAAATAAGATAATTTAATGCGTGAGAAATAAATATCGAATCGAACTGTTCATTCGACATGAGATCGATTTGTTCGTTTAACTGCTGAATTAATTCTAAGAATTTCTTATTCGTTAGGATTTCATTGAGAAATTCGACATTCATCGAACAGATTTTCAATTGTTGAAAATATTCAATTGGCGAACTGATTTGATTTAGATAATCGATGATTAGTAAAGGTTTTTGATGTGCTATCGATGATAATAACCATGAGTAATTATTCAATAAATATCCTAGTAATTGATCATTGAGAATAATCTTTTGATATTCTCGAATTTTCCAAAGAATATTTCGAAATATATCTTTGAATTCATCGTTTTGTATCAAATCGATTTGTTGAATAAGAATTTGTATTCGATTTTCATTGAAATTAACTTCCGAAAGAATTTTACCGTGATTCGATTGAATTAAATATTTTAAAAAGATTTCAAATTGTTTATCCGAACATTGATTACCAATTCGAATAAATATTTCATTAAATATTAAATCATTCTTAACTAAAATTTGTTTTTCTAAAATAAATAGAAATTTCTTGAAAAGTTCTTCATCAAGTTCGATGGACGTTTGCAAACATAAATGTATCAATTGTAAATAATGATTAAACGATCGATATTGATCGGCTAAAATCATTGATACTTGATGGCTATTATCAAGTGAATTCGAACTACTGGTCGACGACGGTTTTATCGACGAATACATGAGTTTAATTTCATCGTTATTCAATGTTGTGATTATCGATGAAGGCGTTGATGTCTTATGATGTGTTGTTATTTGTTTGCCATAGACGGTTGGTATGAGTGTTTGATAGGAATGTGAATTTTGTTCGATAATTGTCTGTTGATCGTAGGCGTAGTAGCCGTAGGCGAGAATTTGTTGTAGACCGATTGTATCGTGATCGATGGGTTTGTAGAAATGAATTCTCAATTGTCGAACAACATCGATTTGTTTTGTCAGCGATAGATTAATGATTTGTTGTCCTTGAGTATTTAAAAGATACGGACAAGGAAAAAAATAATATCCATCGGATGAAATTTCACACGTGATTGCTGATGGACATTGACTTAGATTGGTATTTAAATGATCGATAATCGTATAATGATTGACAGATAGTTGTGTAAATGTTATGATTTGAATTGATTTCAAAAGAATTGAATAGGGAAATTGTAGAGTTAGTGTACAACGTTGTTCATTCGGTGCGAATGTGTATGACCATGGTGGCGAACGAAGACGTCGTGATGATGATGGTAAACTTGTTTGCAGATTATTGTTGGCTTGAATGAGAATTTCAGGTGATACAGCATTCGGATTCGAACAAGTTATTTGACATTGAGGTGAAAGATTAATCGAACCGATTTCCATTTGATTATTCGTCGATTGTCGTTGATCGTACATGCGTTGTATCGATACGATATCCGTTGGATTTGATAGTGAATTCGAATATTCAATTAAATTATTCATTAATAAATTTAATAATTCATAACGATTCAATGCATCATTGAGATGAATTGAATTGTGTAGTAAATAGATAGTAAATAATAATAAAGGTGATGAGAGTAATGGTTTACTTGTTAGATAATGACAAACAATCGGAAGTAAATAGTTTGGTTGTGATAGAAATGTTGATAAACAATAATAGATACTATCGCCAACTGAAAGTAAATCATTGAGATTGAGATGAATAGTTGTGTGAACGAATGATGAATGTTCAGTTGTCGATGATAATGATGCAACGAGAAATTTGATGGATGAATTTAGAGGAACTAATGGTGATGAATCAAGAGCTGAATGACATGTTGAAAGAATTGAGAGAAGTTTTTCGATGTAAATCGATGGAAGACGATCATCATCGGATTCTTCATCTTCAAGTTTCAAACGTTTACGTTGTTGATCCGGCGTATTTTCCATTAATTTCGTTATTAATAAAATCATTTGTCGTGCGCAAATATCTCGTAAATTCGTTTGTCGTCGAATTACATTCATTCTCAAATGATTCGTCGATTCATTCGCTGTTACCATCGTCATTGTCGATGGATTAGTCATTGTTTGAGCCGTTAATTTATTAACTGTATTCATCAATTGCCATTTATTAATCGCCGATGCCGATGGTCCTGATGAATTCATCGAATTTATTGGTTGTGATGACGCTGCTGCTGATGACGATGATGTTGATGTTGAACGATGATGAAGACGATCATAATTGAGAAAGCAAAGCAATGGATGAATATCTGTGTAGGTAAATGAAAGTGGAGAATATGAATAACAGAATGACCAAACGAAATCGATAATATTTCGGCAAAGATTCAAACGAATTGAAAGAGTTGACTCAGAGAAATTTTGTTTGAATAAATAATTGAGAAATTTCAAATGACAATTCAATGGGCCATGAAAACCATTGAGAATCAGACGATCTAAAATCGAAAGAAGCGTATTTAAATATAAACGATTTGATTCCGATGACGACGGCGTTGTTGTTGTTTTTGCCGATGCTTCAGTTGTTACATTCGGTTCTTCAATTGTTACAGTTCGTTTCATAGCTTTGACATCTTCAGTAAGATTTTCATAATCATTTTCGCACATAAATAATCGTTCGAAATAATTCATAATAACATCAACTGTACTTTCATCGATCATATCTTGTGTGATTTGCAAAAATTTCAGCCAAATTTTCGCAAATAAACTATTTTCAATTTCGCCTTGAAACCATTTGGTTTTCATTTCCTTTGCTAGATTATTATTCGTACTCGTATAGTATAACAATGAAAAAACATGATGCCATAAACGAATACTTATCACTGAACTATTCAAGAGAAATTCCAAACATTGATTTAATGTTTCAATTGACATGAAACAAATTGGTTTGGCATTGACATTCAATGGTGGTTGATTTGGATTGGTGCTTTCCGTTTGTTTCGGAAGATAAGTTTTCGAATAATTCGCTAATGAAAGTGTCAAATAGGATGAAAGTAAATGTTCGATATTATTTAAGATTTCATAGGAAATAAACTTTCGATTTTGAAAATTTTCATTGAGCATTGTTTGAAAAATATCGTTTAGTAAATCTTTCGTTGTGATTTGTGATAAATTCGAATTGGTTTCGAGTGCAACTGGAGATGTATTGAGAATTTTCAGATTGTATTCAATTGAATTCGATTGATTGAAAAGAAAGTTTTTATTGAGATGATTTTGAATTTTATACGATTGATTAATAGTAAATAAATCGAAACTGAATTGAATATTTCCATCAAGACGATTGTCGATGGAAAATGGAACGATCTCTGAATTATTCAAATTGGCTGATGTTTGTTGATTCGATGCAAATGATGATTGATTCAATAGAATGAGAAAGTCATCGGTTGGATGATAGAGAAGATCTTGATCGTTTTGAAATTGAACAAGAATCTGTTGTGAATTGATTTTCTTTTTCGATTTTTTAAACGCTGGAAAATGTTTTTTCTTTGCAAGAAGTTCTTCGTCATCATCGACGTCGAGTTCTTCTTGTTCGTCATCGAACTGTTCGATTTGATTTTTCAGCCAATATTCATTATCAAGAAAATCGATGAGAAAATAATTGAGCGCGTATTTTCGCCAGATTTGTTTCGTTTGAACAATTAAATTCATCAGATGATCACGAGTCAAGAATTCACTCAAATAAATCAATGGTTTCGATGATCGACTGATATCCGAAAGAGTTTTACAGATTAGAATAAATAAATCATTCGAAAGATTTTGATTGGCAATTAAGATCGAAATCAAATATTGACAAACTTGAAGAACTAACGAATGTTGACAAAAATATTCGAGAGAATTTTCTGCTGAAATGACAATCGTCGATACAGGCGGTTGAGTAACGAGATTAGCTGCTGATGATTTCGTTGTCTTTTTTAAGATCGCTTCTTTACGTAGTTTTCGACGGTAGTTATTCATTGGATGATTGGCTCGTTGATTAGGAATGATCGAAGATGTATGAAGAAATTGCCAATGTTTGCTGATTAATTGTGTCAACGAATTTTTCTTTTGATTTTGCTCGTAGAAATAAGGAAATAGCTGTTTGTCCGATAGACGATTAAGAAACAATAATAACCATTGAAGAATTTCATAATTTGAATTCGTTTTCAAAATTAAATTATAGATATTTGTTAGATATTCAATAGCTAATAGACGATTGTAGGATAATGTCGAATCATTCGATGACACTGGTTTGAGTAGAGTTTGTTCAGTTAAATCCATAAGATTGATAAACAATGATTCTTTTTGATCATTGGAAAGTTGATCATTCGATAGAAAATAACGTTGAAAACATTCTTGAAGAAATTCGGGCCACCATGAATGATACGAACAAAGTTCGAGCAATCGTTTTGGCATGTCAACTGTTTGCACATGTTGAATAGCAAAAATATCGAAGATTTGCAACGCTTGTTCTAAGGAAATGAACGTCGATGAACAATTCGTCGACGATAAACAAGTCAATTGACTTGTTAGAAGATCAGCTAATAATTTAAGATAATCACTTGTTGGTTTTTGTTGCGATTGTTTCTCGTTGTCAGTTGGCTCGTAAATTTTAAGATATTTTTTGCATTGTTTGATTTGTCCGTTGGCTTGATTGATTTGAATTTGAAATTGAATACATTCTCGATAGACTTTTTCGATGAATGTTTTCTCGAGATTCATCATCGATGATGTTGATGAGAGGAGATTCGAGAGTTTCTGTCGGCAAAGTGCATAATTCGAAACTAATGTTTCGTAGATACCATCGATTAATTGAAGTTTAGTTTGATATTTCTCTTGATTGTTTAAATGAAGATTTTCATTTTCATCATTGAGTAAATACGAATAACCAAAAAAATAGCCGACAGGTAAACGTATCGATGAAACGGAAATATTCGTTTGACCGATTAAAGTAATACGAATATATCGAGCATGAATTGTTGGTTGTAAATCGTGTAGAAAAAATGGTTGAGTTGAAATATGTGTCGATGAAAATAAACGTTGGCAATCGATATGTTCGCCGTATGTCCAAAAATCTAAACTCAATGATGCTAATTCCGAACACGATGGAATGAGAATATCGGTTAATGTAACTTGTTGACCGAAATCTAAAACGAAATAACTTCGTCCACCGCTTGATAATCGATCGATAACGAATTGATAGAGAGGTAGACATTGTCCACTATGAAGATTATTCGATATTTGTGTTAGATAATCATCGATAGTTAATGAAGGTATGGACATTTGTGGATCGAATGTTTCTTCATCGAAACGATTGATTTTGCTCATTGATGAATTGGAATTTGAGGACGAAATTGGCTGATTTTGTATTGTTGTAGTTGAGGATGATTTTGATGAATGAATAAGATCATTGAAAAGAGCTGAATTCTTTTTTAACATTGATGATTGTGCAGCTGCAGCTTTATTTTTCTTTGCAATTAATTTTAATTTTTCCTTTTGTAAACTTTGTTTATCTTTGAATTTCAAAGCTAAATGTGGCAACCATGGTGAAGTCATAAGATTATTATTCATCAAATTATCTGCCGTCGTCGTTGTTGTTGCTGCTGTCGAAACAAGTTTCGATGTTGTTGTTGTTGTTTCATTAATAGATGATGAATTTGCTGTTTGTTGACTCGTTGGCGGTAACATATAGAGTGTATCGTAGTACGTATTGATACTTGCCGATGGGAAGGAAAATGGAAATGTGCTTGAACTAGCAAATGAAGGTACACCGGGCGGAATTGGTGGTGGTGGAATCGAACTTGTTCCTGTTGATGGATGATAGAGATGATGTGGACCGGCACCGAGTGTGACATTAGGTGGTGGTGGCGCATTAGCTGTTTCGTAGGTTCTTAGTGTGAGTAAATGTGTCATATCGACACGTTCGAGACGTGTGCCATCACTTGATGAATGTATTGTGTAGTTTAAAGGTGTAACTTCGAAAAGACCAGGTATTGGTTTGAGATAAACATTTGATGATAATAATGAATTTGGCAGAAGTTTTGATAGAGCATATTGAATATTCGTTGATGAATATAGTGATTCGGGATCGGTTGGAATCATTGGTAGACCTGTTGTTCCATAGCGAGAATAAATTCTCGGATCGTAACCATTTTCACTTGCTCCCGGTGGTCGAGATGATTGTGGTGCTGTATTTGAATTTGTCGACGATGATAATGATGAATTGGAATTCTTCTGTCGAAGACTACATTCGATTAATGTCGATAGATCAACATCGAATAAATCGCTATCAAATGGATCCATGTAGAATCCGAATTTCTTTCTTAGAATTTGCCGTTGATTCGTATCTGTCTTTCGAATTAATTCACCGAGTTCCAATAACCATTGTAGAAGTTTATTTCCAATAAGATTTTCATATGTTTTCGTCCATTGACCGAGAATAACAAAGAACCATTTCAATGCAGCTGAGGATTGAAATGCAAGTAGATATTGATCGTTCATTTGAAAGAGACTAATAAATTTTTCGATGAACGCGTCTTTATCTTGATTCGCTTGAAAAATCATAAGAATTAATGTAGAAAATCGTTTTGCAATCGTTCTCGATGCTTGAATAAATGTTTTTCGTAGGAAAAGTTCATTCAATAGGAAATCTTTGATTTGTCCGTATTTGTTCATGTCATTTGTCGTGTAAATAATTGAAATCAATAGATTCAATGAAAAAAGTATTTTCTTTTCATTGGTTGCTGTTAGGATTGTCGATGTGAGACAGTCGATTGTCGATGGATCATATAAACGTAGTAAACGTGTTTGATGTTTCGTTGAACGTAATGTTATTGAAATGATTTCAATTGGAAATAAATTCGATGTCGTTGTGTCCGATGTTGAATTGGATTTTGATTCGAGAACAAGACGAAAATGTTTCGATTTGTACGTTAACAAATCGTACGAACACAATTGAATTAAACCTTGATCATGAATCGGTGATTCTAAATAATCGATTAATGAATACGGACCAGCGAGAATATCTTCGCTCGTAAAATTCGACGATGAATTCAATTGATTGAATTCAATCTTTTGATCGACATCATTCTGTTCAGTCGAATAACGATACAATGTAACAAAAAGATTCTTTTTCTGTAAATATTGTCGATTTAATGTGTAACGAAATTCGATCGTATGCAGAATACATGGCGTAGCTGTTTGCAGATCGAAGATGTGAATCGATGGCATAGCCGATTGATTGTTTGTTGTTTGTGGTTGTTGTAAACGCCATGTATGTCGATCGACATTGGTTTTCGTTGTATCGAGCGTATCGATCCAATAGGATGAATTGACTTGAGCAAAGAAATACGTGGCTGGCGATGAATCGAATGAAGTAAATGATAGAAGTGAACGAAGTGTGGAAATCGAATACGAATTTTGATCGTCGGATGAAGCTTTCGATTGTGATGGATTCAGTGATGATGTCGTAGTGATCGGTGGGGATTTGTCATCCGATTGATTGTCGAGGAAATACGAAGGAAATAGCTCGCGCATATTTAACTTTTGAACTTGATTTTCATTTGTCCATGCGTAGAGATTTTCAGTTCCTTTGATATGAACACATTTTTTAATCGATTTCGTTAATTGACAATCGGCTTGAAGGGCGACGTTAGTTTCAGGAGCGTCTGTTCGATAGACATCATAGAGAAGAAATAATCCTGATTTGAGACAAATTAAAAAACATTTTCGTTTGGTATTTTTGCTTGAAAATTGTTCTTTCTTTTGACAATCATCATCGAAATTTTCCTGATAAATTTCATCGACTTCTAAAGTTTCTTCTTCATCACTAATCATCGATTGTTCATCGGAATTCGCTAAATCTTCATCATCGAATACAATCGAATGAATCGCTTCGATTTGAATATCATTCGTTGATGATTGACAAACACAATGATAGAAAACAATCTTCACATGATAATTAATTTGATCATATTCAAGACAATAACTATGAATCGTTTCACTTGTATTTATCAGTAAAATCATTTTCGTTTTGGTTAATTGATATAAATATGCTTGTTGAGGATTTTGTTTGAAATTTGAAAATTCAATAAGATAATCATATTTATTATTATTATTTGTTGTCGAAGATGTTTTTGTTGGTTCATTGATTCTTGTTGTTGTTGTCGTTGCCATTGGCTCGGTAAGTTCATCAGTCAATGGACTATTTGTAATTGTTGATTCAGGCGAATAAATCAAATGTTCATGTTGCGTTAGTGTTGTTGTTGCAACGAGTAGACATTTATTTGTTTGAGCAATTTGAAGAAATGAAAAGATCAGATAATTTTCTTGTTCATTCGATATCGATAGTGGATACATGGTGATAGCAAGTGGAATGAATGTTGAATTGAAATATCGTTTCGTTGTCAAACGATTGTAATGTTCGATGAAAATCATTTGAGTATTTTCTTCGGAGAATTCATTTTCATTCGAATGATTTTCTGTTGTCAATTGTTCGATTAGATTTTTCAATGACATTATCGTTTTGATATGAATAACATTGGTAATATCAACTGAACGAAGAATCCAATCGGTATTGAGAAAAAGAAGAAAACGTTCGTTGAAAATTAACTCATTCGATTTAATAATCCATTTTGATTGTTGATGATGAGAGAAAATCTTTTTACCCGGCTGAATCGAACATGTTGTTCGTAGTGGCACATTCTCTGTAAAATCACCTTTGATAAACGGACAATTCGGCGAATGCCGTCCGTGTTCAGTCCACGGAGAGTCCGATGGTTCCCAACAGACCAATGTGACTGTACAACCAAAGCACAAAGCTCGATCATCGTTATCTTTCAAAGGTGCATAATAGAACCCAGCTTTGGCCATGCTCTCAGGCGACAACCATCTGTAGGCTGCATGTGGCCAAAGTGTAAATGTTCGATAACGTGTCGCTTCGCTGAACATCAAACGTTCGCGACTGGGACGTGTTGTGTTTGTACTGTTAAAACTGCTGCTGCTGACTGATGGTGGAGTCGATGTTGGCTGATTTTCTATGGTTGAACCGATTTGATCATCGGGATTGACACTTGTTGATTTTTTGTGATGATAGTATCGAGTTAGATAGTCGAGCAGAAGTCCGACAACGACAATGCCGGGCAATGGCGATTGATTAGTTTGACTTTGTTGAATTGTTTGTTTGTATAAACGTAGAATATCAAAACAAATTTTAATCGCATTGAGACAATCGTAGGAAAATTGAATCAGATTCCACAATGATGATGATGTATGTCGATCGAATTCACTTTTCAAAAGATTTCGAAATTCGTCAATATGATTTAATGTTGACAAATCTAATGTTGATAGTAATTGTAGAAATAATTGTGCATCACCGTAAGTTAATTCAATGAGAACTTGACCGGTTTCATCGTTGATTGATGAAACAATTGAATCAAGAAAATAAAGACCTTGATACAATTGTCGAACGTAGATATGTGTTGATGTAACAAAGAGAAATTTATCGTGACAAGAAAGAATTTCTAGATAATCATCTTCATGATTTCGTATTGATAATGAACGATGAAATAATGTTGACAATTGATCAGCATTTCGAATGATAAATTCGTTTTTATCATTGAAATAAATTAATGAATTTAATGATGGATTATAAACAATTGATTGAGGAGTATTATCACTAAATACGGATGTCGAGACATCTTCCAATGCTTTGGAATTTGTCGCCATATGATTCATTGATAGTCGAGTAACACAACTAACTATCAATCTAAAATCAAATA
>Ga0209935_1000432_pt1 | contig 108778 bp, 78 predicted proteins | sample ThiBio_1000_plan_2_FD_183958 | JGI IMG/M metagenome (GOLD analysis project Ga0209935, IMG submission 183958) | Wastewater bioreactor microbial communities from Cape Town, South Africa - Thiocy_cont_1000_plan (SPAdes) | ecosystem: Engineered > Bioreactor > Thiocyanate-remediating >... | reverse complement strand
TTATATTAATTTTATTCTTCTCAATTCATATCCAAGGTATTGTAATTGTGTTCTCTCAATTCTTCTCTCTGAGTTTTTAACTATCTCGCCTTGTTTATAAATTCTATTATCAATTTTTCTCTTCAAGTATCAGAATTATTATCTTTTAAACTTGGTAAATTACATAATTACCAAATCTTCACATTAGTACACGAATCTTTATTTTTTAAGTAAAATAATTCTATAATTCTCTCTTCGACTATTATAATAATTCTTAAGTATCTTAATTGTTATCTCTTCAAGTTTATTTGTTGTATCATTCTCAATTATTCTTTTTAGTATCTTAATTATTCTTCAAGTTTATTTATTGTATTATTACCAATTATTTTTCTACTATCTTAGTTATTCTCTTCAAGTTTCATAAATTGTATCATTCTCAATTATTTTCTTTTAATATATTAATTCTCATCTCTCCATGTATTTAATTCTCATCTCTTCAGGTCTTTTAAATCTCATCTCTTAGGGTAATATAATTCTCATCTCTTCGGGTATCCGAATTATTATCTTTTCAGGCATCATAATTCTCATCTCTTCTGATATTATAATTCTTATCTGTTAGGCTATCCGAATTATTATCTCTTCTGGTATCCATATTATTATCTCTTCGGGTATCAGAATTATTATCGCTAATATATTCGAATTATTATTACTTCAAGTATCATAATTTTTATCCTTTGAGAATTATAATTATGATTTCTTAATGTAATGTTAAAAATAAATTATTTCAACAAGTATAAGAATTGTTATCTATTTGTTATCTATTTGTATTATGAATTTAGTAAATGTAATGCAAAACATATTATATTTCTACATAATATAATACTGATCAAGTATCAATAATTATATAAATATGTAGTTCGTTTTATGTACAATTATGTAGTTATTTGTATGAAATAAACATTGTTTGGACTGGTTTATATAATATCTACTTTAAAGTTTCAATAAATATAATACTATAAGCGGTTCCAATAATTATATGTATATTATTTGGAGATTACTAGAATAATTAATAAATGATAATCACATGAAAGAAATATGATATAATAAAGACAAAATATACCAGAACACAATATAAGATTAATTTTGAATACTTAATTTTAGATTGTAATAATTATATATAAAATAATATATTTGCAAATAAAAAAAAAATATACCTGCAAACGATATATGGATATGAATAATATATTTAAATATATTCCAATAAATAGAGTCATTGATAAAAATTTAATGGTTGGAAAAGAAATACAGAGAGGAAAAGACGGTGTTATATACGAATACAAGAACAATAAGAATAAAATAATAAAAGAATGTAGTAATTTAAAGGAATATACTTATTTGACAAATTTACATCATGAAAATATAATAAAACCAATTGATTGGTTTGTTGATATATCTGAAATTAATTATCTCTTGGATGAATCAGAATCTGAAGAAGAAATAACAGAATATATTACATATTATATAATATACCCTCGTTTAGAAAAATTAAGCAATATACCAAATATATATCAAATAGAAGAATTGGTAGATGCCATTTGTTTTTTATTAAAAAATAATATTCATCATAACGATATTCACATTGATAATATTATGGAATTAAATGGAAGACTAATCTTGATAGATTTTGGACGTTCTTTATATTTGTCGGATATAAATAAAATTGAAAAAGCAAAAACAGTAAATATTTTTAATCTTTGTGTTTCTATTATATACTATATTATAAATTATAGTCTTAACCATGATCCAAATATTATCGCTTACAACTCTTTCGTTAATACAACCAATTTTATTGATGATACTGATGAAATAGACAAAATAAACAAAATATACGCCTATCTTAAACAAACTAATTTCGTTGAGTTGGGTGAATTGGGTCAATATTTGTTTAATTTGATGTACAACTAGGTTGCAAAATTTTCTTGTTTTATAGTAATTATATAATTACTATAAGTTTAATAAAATATAAGTTAACTATAATATTTTTATATTCTTTGCTAATTAATTATCCATTTGTTATTAATATTAATCATTTTATAATCTTAATTACATAATATTTTACAACAAATATTTATCTTTATATATTTTATTCTTAATACTTTTTGATATACTAACAAATATTATAATTTTCTCAACCATAATATTTTCAGCTATTTTTTCAATTATATTTGTACCATTATATTTTTAATATTTTTAATATATTTAATTGTATAATTCACATGTATTATTTTTATCTATATTAATTATGTTTTAAATTTATTATATAATATTTTGTGATTTTTTAAGTACCCTTATAATAATAAATATTCTAGCCTCAGATTTATTATTCTCTCCTAGTACTATAATTATTCTTTTGCTTCTCAAAATAATTATTCTCTCCAAGTATTTTAATTATTCTCTCTTCAATTATATTAATTGTGTTCTCCTCAATTCTCGACTTTTTTCTCCAAGTTTTTTAATTGTATTCTCCTCAATTCTCAATTCTTCTCTGAGTTTTTAATTATCTCGTTATATTTATAAATTATATTATTCTCAATTCTTCCAGCTTTTCCTTGAAAAACGAGCTCATTCTGGATCTTCTAGTATCATTAATTGTATTATTCTCGATTATTCTCTTCAAATATCATTAATTCTTATCTCTTCAAATATCATTAATTCTTATCTCTTCAAATATCATCAATTCTTATCTCTTCTGGTATAATAATTCTGATCTCTTCAAATATAATAATTCCGATCTCTTCCAGTATTTGTATTATCTCTTCAAATATAATAATTCTGATCTCTTCCCGTATTAGTATTAGTATTCTGATCTCTTCCCGTATTAATATTATTATTATCTCTTCAAATATAATAATTCTGATCTCTTCCCATATTAATATTATTATTATCTCTTCAAATATAATAATTCTTATTTCTTCCCATATTAATATTATTATTATTATCTCTTCAAATATAATAATTCTTATTTCTTAAACCATATCAATTATAACCTTCCTTAACTGTCCTAATTTTTGTATGTATAATATGTATTTTTAACCATAATATTTGTTGTTATTAATGTATAAAATAATAAAAATTGAATTTTTTACTTTTTGAAAAAGAAGTTTTCAAACGGGAGTACTGTACTTCTTTTACCTTTTTAGGTAAAAGAACCTTTTTCTTATTATCTTTATTATTAGCGTCATAATTATCCTCTACAAATTTATCTCCGTCTGTATGTATTCAGAAGCGATAAATATGGCCAAAAAAATAATATTTTGCTGAACAAAAATTTATAGTTAGCCATGAGACATATTTTTATCTCATATTAAAGTATATTTTTAATGTCTATATTTACTATATAACCGTTTTATATTTATATAATTATTTAACCATTATTTAACCATTATTTAACCATTATCCAACCAATATTACATATTATATTAGGCTATATTTTATATTACATAGTCGTTTTATCAATAAAAGGGTATGAAAATGGACAAATTACTTAATTATATACTTGAACTGTTATGTTTGTTCTCTTGTAGTCTCATTATTACCTTTTTAAAGTCTCGTAATCATCTCTTCATCTATCATAAGAATTATCTCTTCCAGTTTATTGATAGCTATTCTATTCTTTTCTTTTCAAGTTATTAAATAAACTTTTTTAAACATCATAATAGTATCCCTCGTTAAGTTTTTTATGAAACTGTATAAAATAATTAATTGAATTCTGTACTTCTGTTACCCTTTTAAGTAATGGAACTCTTTCTCATTATCTTTATTAATAACATTATATCTGTGTTCTACAAATATCTCCTTCTGTAAATATTGAGAAGCGATAAATATAACCAAAAAATTTATTGTTAGTCCAACACATATTTTGATCCTATATTGCAATTATATACAAACTATATATTAAAATTAATATTAAGATTTTATTGATTTACTACAAATATAGATGTTTTAAATTTATGTAATTTTCATATTATTATAAAATAGCGATATGTATTATATAAATAATATTATTATTTATATAGAACAATTTGAAAATTACATAAATATCAACGCATGGTAAAATGAATAAAGTAAAAGTAAAATGCGGAGCGAAACAATTATATACAGATGTATTAGAAGATCAAAATGGGAAATATTAAATATCAACTGTCTGGTAAATTATCAAATTATTCTTTTACAGCGATCGATTTGAGTGATTGTTTACAATTACCCTTTTGCTCAATATGTTTAACTGAGAATGGATACACATGATTTAAATATAATGGAAAACAAATGAGATTACACAAATATAATGAGAAATCATGATATTGATGGAGGAGAAATAGATCATATTGACGGTGACCGATTGAATAACGGAAATTTTAATCTTAGATGTGTAACAACACAGCAAAATCAGATGAATAGATCAAAAATGAAATATGGAATGAATAAATACAAGGGAGTATATTATATTTAGAATAAATAAAGCTATTATTGGATTTAAAGGAGAAAATACCGTAGAGGTTATTATAAAACAGAGAGAGAAGCTGCTTTATCATACAATAAAAAATGTTTTGAATTATGTGGAGAATACGGAAGATTAAATATAATAGAAGAGTAACACAAGAATAAAAAGAAAATTTATTTTGTTATTTTAGAAATTATATCCGAGAGAAATATGAAATGAAGCGGGCTGAAATATGAAATTATAAAATAGAAAAAATAAAAGAATGATTTGTGAAGCGAGCTATAAAAATTTTATTTATTTCTAATGAAAAAGAGATAAATAAATTGAAAGAAAATAGATTAAAAAAGGGAGATGAATTTCATTTGAATAACAGGATAATTAATAGGGTCAAAACTAGGAAGTAAGATTCAAAAATTTTGCAACTGAAGAACAATAAAAAAAGTAATATTTTTACTCATTTATATGAAATTAGGGTAAAAATATTATATAAAATATCAGAATACTTATATATTAATATAGACAATTTTAGTGATTGAAATAGAAAATTTGTAAAAATTGTCACAATGATACATTCAACTTGGAAATCAAAGTGGTGTTCCAAATATAGTTAAAAAAGTTGGTAGTATACCACTCAAATATCCTCAAAAATGTATACCTACTAAAAAATGAATAGTATTTTAATATCCGTTTAATTGTTTAATATCCATTTAATTGTTTAATATATATTGTTTAATATATATTGTTTAAATAATTAATATATTGTTTAAATAATATATTAATATATCAATATGATATTAGTGAAATCTTTGTTTTGTATCAAGAATAGTTCTTAAGAACTGGATTATACGATCATGTGAGATTATAAACATTATTATTTTTTCAATATAAAAGGATTCTTTGAAGTTTTGTTTTTGATAGTGTTATTGATTTGACTGAATGTATATCGTAATAGTTAAAATACTTGGATAATTTTGCAAGATATGAACTATGTAATTGATCAATAATATATTTCAGCAATATATATGTTTCAGCAATATTTTTCAGCAATATATGTTTGTATGCCAAAATATCAGAAATATAGCTATATTTAGAGAAAATATTTAGTCGCGAATATTATTATCAAATTTTGTAACTTACAAAATAGAGCATATTTATAATTTTGTTCCGCAGATTTAACCCTATCATAATTGAACGATTTATGCAATAATTCATGTAGAATTAGCTTTTTTTATGAAAATATTTATCATATCATGATATCAATATAATTAGTCTTGTGTTTTAACGATTAGATTAATATTTTACTATACTTTGCTTAAAATTATACTATGTATTTTGCACATTTTGGTTATCTCTTATGTAACCAAAGATTAATTTAAATCACAATATTTTGTTAATTTATAATTAGAATAGCTATCAAAATACTTAACTATTGATTTAAAACAACTAAATAAAAATTGATTTAATATTAGTGTAAAAATAATGTTAAATGAGTTTATTTAACAATTGGCCATTATACCACTACTTCACACTTAAAGCATTAAATGATAAAAATAAGATAAAAATGTTATATTTTTTAGATAAAAACATTTTTGTTACAGAAGAAGATATAGAAAAAGAAATTTCTCGGGATATGATTAAATCTGAGAAATATCTTATATTTGGAAGTAAAAATATTATAGATCTTGTCAATAAAAGTCTTAAAAATAGACAAAATCCACAAATACCCCCTACATTATCCAGTATTGTTAGTAATGATATATATAATATATCGAACGATCAATATATTGATCTGTATGACAACGATATAACTAAGTTTTATTTATGTATTTTGGAAGATAATATGTATGGTTGCTTAATAGAATGTCAAAATAAAAAAGAATGTTTAGATATTTTTTTACAGACGTTGGACAGTCAAATTACAGGCGTACATTATTCATTACCATCCGAAGAATCTACTATAGAAAGCAAAAATGATATGTTAGTAACATGCTATAAAAAGTACGGTGAAAAATATTATTCTTTCCACACTAAATCTTATCCTTCTAAACATGAAATACCCATTAAAAATTGTACAATTTTTAAATCAACTCACTATAACGTCTCTAACTATAGTGGTATAGTTATAAATGAGACAGATTATCATATATTAAATAATTCTTCATTTTAGGAAAAAACTCATTCCCAACACTTTTCTTACTACGAGTAATTTCCCACCATTTCCCCGTTCGATATTCGTTGGTAGTGGGAGATTTGAGAATGCTGAGATTCACTTTTCACTTTTCATACCGAATATATAAAAAGATAACGTAAATTCTCAGTTCTGTCAATTATAAATTTCCTTTTATGTATTTAAAAATTTACTCGTTCTTTGTCCCAACTTTAATTCTAATTCTAGTTCGTTAAATCATTAAATTTTTGATAGTACATGAAATCAGTTTTTATACCAAAAATGTAAAAAGATAATGTAAATTCTATGTTCTCTCAAAATTTTGTGAGACCCCGATATGAATAAGGGAAAATCTTATTTTTTACTCAATATGTTCGGGGTCTCGCAAAATTTTTATATAAAACTTATTCTCTGTACTCTCAAAAAAATTCATGATTTAACGAATGGTAAAAATTAAGTTAATTTACCTACCATAAAAGGAAATTAACTATATATACCCTAGTTTCCATATTCTCTAAAATGAAGTTGGGACAGCGAATCTCAGTAATCTCAAAATATGTGAGACGGCGAATAAATCATAAAATTTTTGAAATAGGGACAAAAAAGGAAATCCCATTTGAGAGTACAGAGTTGATCCTTGTATTAATATTTATCCTCGTTATAACTTCAAATTTGGATATTATAGCTAATATATTAATATATAAAATATTTTATTATATTAATACTTTATGTTTATCTTGTCACAATTGTTGATAAACATCGTTAATTATTTTACTATATCTCTTAGTCTTTATTGACATCAATATTTTTAATATTAATATAACCATACATATACATTATATTATACATTGTATAATAAATTTACTTAATTTATTATATTCGTTTGTACAAAATTTAATTTTATCTTTTTGAAAAGAAGTTTAAAACGCAAATATTTAATTCTTTTACTTTTTAGGTAAAAGAACCTTTTTACAACCTCCTCTATTAATAACTATGTGTAGGAATCATCTCTTCAAGTATATGCATTGTATAATTCTCAATTATCTTCTTAAGTCTCATGATAATTATCTCTTCACACATGGTAATGCTAATGCTAATGCTAATGGTAATAGTATCCTTTTCAAGTTTCTCAATATTTATCTTTGAATATCTTTAATTGTATTTATCCATAATCTTTGGTTTTATAATAAACTGTATAATGGAGCTGTATAAGATAATTAAAATTGATTTTTTTTGCTTTTTGAAAAGAAGTTTTTGAACGGGATACCTTTACTTCTTTTACCTTTTTTGTAAAAGAACCTTTTTCTTATTATCTTTATTAATAACATATTTATATTTTATTAATATCGCCATCTGTGAGCATTCTGGAGCTATAAATATAAATCAAAAAACATTATTTTACCAAACAAAATTTTATCGTTAGCCTAAATATTAACCTGAAGCTTAAAATAATACTATAATATTTATCTTACCAAGTCATCATCAAATATTCATATGTCTTCAAGTATTATAATATTTATCCTCAACTATTATAATTCTGATATCATGCAGTATTAGAATTCTTATCTTATCCAGTATTAGAATTCTGATCTTATCCAGTATTATTATTCTAATATTATCCCGTATTAGAATAATAATCTCATCATGTATTAGAATTCTAATCTCATCAACTATAATAATAATAATATCATCCCGTATTATAATAATAATATCATCAAGTATTATAATATTTATCTTCCAGTATTATAATATTTATCCTCAACTATTATAATACTGATCTCTTCAAGTTTATTAATGGTGTTCATATAATTATAATAATTGTATTATAATAATTATATGCTTAAGTATTATATTAATAATGTATATTGATCTATAAGTAATAATATTAATATAGTAATAGAGAAAATAGTTCTTTTACACAAAAAGTAAAAGAAGTACAGGTATCTCGTTTAAAAACTTCATTTTCAAAGATCAAAATTCAATTCTATTTATTTTAACAAAGCATGTTTATGATAATACATTCCTTATGATAATACATTCCTTATTAATATAAATGAAATATATTTCTTCAGTAAATTATAATTCTTCAGTAAATTATAATTCTCCAGCAAATAATTCTTCGGTAAATTATAATTCTCCAGCAAATAATTCTTCGGTAAATTATGATTATTTTATGTAATAATAAAATAATCTTTACAAGTTTTATTATTTGTTCAAATATATTAATAGTATAATTCTCAATTATTATTTCTGTAAGTATCAAAAAACTTATCTCTTCAAGTTTTTTGGTTATATTATTCTCAATTTTTCTTTTCATATCTCATTATCTGTTCAAGTATCAGAATTCTTATCTCTTCAAGTATTCAAATAATTATCTGTTTAAGTACTCCATTAATTATATCTTCATATATATTAATAATTATATCTTGATATATATTAATATTAATATCTTTATATATATTAATATCTTTATATATATTAATATCTTTATCTTCACGTTAATTAATAATTATATCTTCACGTTAATTAATAATTATCTCTTCACGCTAATTAATAATTATCTCTTCACGCTAATTAATAATTATCTCTTCGTTAATTAATTGTATAATTCTTAATTCTTCAATTCAAGTATCATAATTATATCTTCACGTTAATTAATTGCATAATTCTCAATTCTTATATTAAAATTTCAAAATAATTATATTCAAGTTTATTAATTGTCTTCTTTCCAATTATCATAATTATCTTTACGAGTTTATTAATTGTATTGTAAATATTATCTCTTCGCGCATATTGATTGTATAATTGTTAATTCTCGAATCTCGAATCTCTATTCTCGAATCTCTATTCTCTATTCTCTATTCTCTATTCTCTATTCTCTATTCTCTATTCTCTATTCTCTATTCTCTATTCTCTATTCTTATCTTCAAGTATAATAATATCACTCCAAGTATATAAATTGTATAATTCTCAATGATTCTTTTCAAGTATTAGAATCATGATCTCCTCAAGTATATAAATTGCATAATTCTCAATGGTTCTTTTCAGGTATTAGAATTATGATCTCCTCAAGTTTATGAATTGTATAATTCCCAATAATTCTTTTCAAGTGTAAGAATAATTATCTCTTCAAGTATTAGAATCATGATCTTCTCAAGTATTAGAATCATGATCTCCTCAAGTATTAGAATCATGATCTCCTCAAGTTTATAAATTGTATAATTCTGAATTCTGATTCGCAAGTATATAAATTGTATAATTCTCAATTATTCTTTCCAAGTATTATAATGATTATCTCTTCAAGCGTAATTCTTAATTATTCTCTTCAAGTATTATAATGATTATCTCTTCAAGTTATAAATTGCATAATTCTTAATTATTCTCTTCAAGTATTATAATGATTATCTCTTCAAGTTATAAATTGTATAATTCTTAATTATTCTCTTCAAATATTACAATAATTATTACTTAACGTCTCATAATTATTATTTCTTCATATTCGAATAATTATCCCTTCCAGTATTGGAATTATTCTCTTCAAGTATATAAATTGGAATTATTCTCTTCAAGTATTAAAATAATTATTTATTCAACTGTATCATTTTATTATTCTCTATTATTCTTTTCAAGTATATAAATTTTTATCCTCTATAATTATCTTTAGGTATCAGTATAATTATCTCCACAGGTTTATTAATTCTCAATTCTTGTTTTTGAAGTACCGTAATTATTTCTTCAAATTTATTAATCGTATTATTCTCTTCCAATATCAGAATAATTATCTTTTAACGTTAATAAATTTTATAATTCTATATTATCTCTTCAAATATTCGAATAATTATTTGTCCAAGTATATTATTTGTATTCTAGTAATGTAAAATATAATTTATCCCTTTATGTATTAGAATTATGATATATTCAAACAATGTTCTACCCAACTATATTAATAGTATTCTGATAATATAAAAGATAATTTATCCTACAAATATTAGAATAATTATCTATAAGTATATAAATCGTATTATTATCTTTTTAAAGTATCGGAATAATTATCTCATCAAGTATTATGTTATCAAGTATTAATATATCATAAAGTATCATTATTAATATATCACCAAGTATCATTATTATTATATCGTCAAGTATAATAATAATTTCATCAAGTATAATAATAATTTCATCAAGTATAATAATAATTTCATCAAGTATCATTATTATATCATCAACTATAATAATAATTTCATCAAGTTTATTTATTGTATAATGACTTCATCGAGTATAAGAATTATCTCTTAATTTTTAGATTTATTATCTCTTCAACACTCGGATTTATTATCTTGTCGAGTATATTGATTGTAGAATTCTCGATTCTTTTCCTAAGTATCAGAATAATTCTCTCTTCATGCATAATTATTATCTCTTAATGCATTATAATTTTGATCTCTTAATGCATAATTATTATCTCTTAATGCGTTATAATTTTGATCTCTTCAAGTTTATTTATTGTATAATTCTCAATTATTCTCTTCAAGTATTAGAATAATCTCTTCAAGTATTCGAATTATGATATCTTTAAGTATTCGAATTATGATATCTTCAAGTATTAGAATTATTATCTCTTCAAGTATTAGAATTATGATATCTTTAAGTATTCGAATTATGATATCTTCAAGTATTAGAATAATAATCTCTTCAAGTATTAGAATTATTATCTCTTCAAGTATTAGAATAATAATCTCTTCAAGTATTAGAATTATTATCTCTTTAAGTATATTAATTATTATCTCTTTAAGTATATTAATTATTATCTCTTTAAGTATATTAATTATTATCTCTTTAAGTATATTAATTTTAATTCTTAATAGTATTCTTCGAGTTTCTTAATCGTGTACTCTTCATATTTCTTAATAGTATTCTTCAAGTTTCTTAATCGTATCCTTTTCAAGTTTCTTAATATTTATCTCTTCACACATCGTAATCTTAATCTTATCTTTTTCAAGTTTCTTAATATTTATCTCTGAATATCTTTAATTGTATTTATCCATAATCTTTGGTTTTATAATAAACTGTATAATGGAGCTATATAAAATAATCAAAATTGATTATTTCGCTTTTTAAAAAGAAGTTTTTGAACGGGATACCTTTACTTCTTTTACTCTTTTAGGTAAAAGAACCTTTTTCTTGTTATCTCTATTAATAACATCATATTTATATTTTATAAATTTATCGCCGTCTGTGAGCATTCTCAAGCATAAATATAAATCAAAAAATATTATTTTGCCGAACAAAATTTTATCGTTAGCCCAAATATTAACTTGAAGCTTGAAATAATTACTTCAAGTGTTGTTATAATTTCTTCAATCGTATTGCAATAATTACTTTAATTGTATTATTATAATTTTTTCAATCCTATAATAATTATCACTTTAAACATATCAATAGTCTTCTCAATTCTTCTCAATTCTTCCCAATTCTTCTCAATTCTTCCCAATTCTTCTCAATTCTTCCCAATTCTTCCCTTCGGGTACAATATAATATATTCAAGTATTCTGATAAAGTTTCATAATTATTATCTCTTCATGTATCTTAATAATCATCTTTTTAAACATATTAATCTCTTCAAATATATTAATTGCATTCTTGATAATTCTTCTCTTCAAGTATTATAATTCTTATCTTTCAAGTATATTTATCGTATAATTCTCAATTTTCCCCCCAAATATTATAACATATCTCTTTAAGTATTATAATATTTATCCTCAAGTATTATAATTCTGATCTCTTCAAGTTTATTAATTCTATTCTTGGTTATTCTTTTCACATCTTATAATCAACTCTTTAAGTTTATTAATTGTATTCATATAATTATCTTATCGGGTGTTTGAATGATTATCTTTTCAAATTTATTAATTTTATTATCAATTATTCTTTTCGAGTTTCGGAAGAATTATGTATTCAACTATATTAATAATCTCTTCAACTTTACTAATAATCTCTTCAACTTTACTAATAATCCCTTCAACTTTACTAATTGTAAAATCAACAATACTTCTCTTCAAACGTAATTATTATATATTCAAGTTCCATAATAATTCTATTCAAGTTTGATAATTCTATTCAAGTTTGATAATCCCTTCACGTATCGTAATTGTTGTCTCTTCAAGTTCCATAATATTTCACTTCTAGTATTATAATTATGAACTCTTCAAGTTCCATAATATTTCACTTCAAGTATTATAATTCTGATCTCTTCAAGTTTCCATAATAATTCTCTTCAAGTTTCCATAATAATTCTCTTCAAGTTTCCATAATAATTCTCTTCAAATATTAGAATTATTATCTCTTCAAGTCTCATAATTCTGATCTCTTCAAGTTTCCATAATAATTCTCTTCAAGTTTCCATAATAATTCTCTTCAAATATTAGAATTATTATCTCTTCAAGTCTCATAATAATTATCCCTTCATGTTCATAAATAGTATAATTCTCAATTCCTCTCTTCCAAGTCTCAGAATAATCTCTTCAAGTCTCATAATTATTATCTCTTCGAATTATCGTATAATTATCTCTTCAAGTCTCGTAATTATTATCTCTTCAAGTCTCGTAATTATTATCTCTTCAAGTCTCGTAATTATTATCTCTTCAAGTATTGTAATTATTATCTCTTCAAGTCTCGTAATTATTATCTCTTCAAGTCTCGTAATTATTATCTCTTCAAGTATTGTAATTATTATCTCTTCAAGTATTGTAATTAAGATATTATTTACACAAGAATATAATTTTGTATATGAAGAATACAACCGTGTAGAAAGAATACTATTTATTGATCTATAAGTAATAGTATTATAATCTTATGTGAAATAGAATAATTGTTAAGCAACAGAATGGCATTATTTCATAAATAATATATTTATCGTTATGTTACATAATTAATTCTAAGTTGGAAAATTAAATACTTTGAATAACTTATCAATAACATGTTAAATAATGTTATTGATATAGTAATAGAGAAAATAGTTCTTTTACATAAAAAGTAAAAGAAGTACAGGTATCCCGTTTAAAAACTTCATTTTCAAAGATTAAAATTCAATTTTATTTATTTTAACAATACATGTTTATGATAATACAATCCTTATTGATATTAATCCTCATTAACATTAATATTAATAAATTGTAATTCCTCAGTAAATTATATTTCCTCAGTAAATTATAATTCCTCAGTAAATTGTAATTCCTCAGTAAATTGTAATTCTTCAGTAAATTGTAATTCTTCATTAAATTATAATTTCTCAGTAAATTATAATTCCTCAGTAAATTATAATTCCTCAGTAAATTATAATTCTTCAGTAAATTATGATTATTATGCTGAATACAAACTATGATCATGCAATATTATTTGTTCAAATATATTAATAGTATAATTCTCAATTATTATCTCTCTAAGTATTAAAAACTGATCTCTTCAAGTTTTTTGGATGTATTTATCCTCAATTTTTCTTTCAGATTTCATTATCACTTCAAGTATCAGAATTCTTATCTCTTAACGTTAATCAATTGTATAATTCTCAATTATACAATTTAAGTATCAGAATTATCTCTTAATGTTAGTAAATTGGAAAATTCTCAATTTCCAATTTAAGTATCGGAATTTTCCAATTAATTAAAGTTAATTGATTGCATAATTCTCGATTCTTCACTCCAACTATCAGAATTAATTGCATAACCATCTTTCAAGTTTTATAAATTGTATAATTCTCAATTATTATCCTCAACTATTATCCTCAACTATTATAATTATTATCCTCAACTATTATACTTATAATATCAATATAAGTATATCAATATAAGTATATAAATTGTATAATTATAACTAATTCTTTTCAAGTATTAGAATTCTGATCTTTTCAAGTATCAGAATTATGATGTTTTCAAGTATTAGAATTATGATGTTTTCAAGCATTAGAATTATGATCTTTTCAAGTATATAAAATTGTATAATTCTCACTAATTCTTTTCAAGTATTGAAATTATGATCTTTTCAAGTATATAAAATTGTATAATTCTCACTAATTCTTTTCAAGTATTAGAATTATGATATCTTCAAGTATATAAATTGTATAATTCTCAATTATTCTTTCAAGTATCAGAATTCTGATATCTTCAAGTATTATAATTATTATCTCTTCAAGTTTATTTATCGTATCATTTTCAATTATTCTCTTCGAATATCTTAATTATTCTCTTCAAGTATCATAAATTGTATCATTTTCAATTATTCTCTTCAAGTATCACAAATTGTATCATTTTCAATTATTCTCTTCAAGTATCACAAATTGTATCATTTTCAATTATTCTCTTCGAATATCTTAATTATTCTCTTCAAGTATCATAAATTGTATCATTTTCAATTATTCTCGTCAAGTATCATAAATTGTATCATTTCAATTATTCTCGTCAAGTATCACAAATTGTATCATTTTCGATTATTCTCGTCAAGTATCATAAATTGTATCATTTCAATTATTCTCTTTGAGTATTTTAATTCTTATCTCTTCAAGCATAATAATGATATCCTTCCTTAACTAGCCTAATTTGTATTAGAATATGTATTTTTAGATATAATATTTGCTGTTATGACGAAGTAATAATGTAAAATAATAATAATTCAATTATTAACTTTTTGAAAAGAAGTTTTCAAACGGGATACCTGTACTTCTTTTACCTTTTTTTGGTAAAAGAACCTTTTTCTCATTATTTCTATTAATAACATTGTGTACTACAAATTTATCTCTTCTGTATATTGTTAAGCGATAAATGTAAACTAAAAAATATTATTTTATCGAACTAAAATTTTATTGTTAGCTCAACAGACATATTTTGATCCCATATTGCAATTATATTCAACTATATATTAATGTTAATATTACGATTTTACTATAAATATAGTGTTTTGAATTTATGTAATATTTAACAACATCACGAATATTATTTTCATATCAAAATAATATTCTGGGATTTATATTATTTATATAATAATATAATTTTATATCGAACAATTTGAAAATTACATAAATATAAACGCATGGTAAAAATGAATAAAGTAAAAGTAAAATGTGGTGCGAAACAATTATATACAGATATATTAGAAGATGAAAATGGAAAATATATTAAATACCCACTATCCGGTAAATTATCAAATAATTCTTTTACGCTTGTAGATTTAGAAGATCATAGTGATTTGCCTTTTTGTTCGATTACTTTAACGGAAGAAGGGTATGCAAGATTCAAAAATAATGGGAAACAAACAAGACTTCAGAGATATATAATGAGAAATCATGCTATAGACGGAAAAGAAATAGACAATATTGATGGAGATAGATTAAATAATAGAAAAATAAATCTTAGATGTGTAACAACACAACAGAATCAAATGAATAAATCAAAAATGAAAGATGCTAGTAATAAATATAAGGGAGTTTATTATGTTGATTCTAAATATAGAGCTGTATTAGTATCAAAAGGAAAAAAGTATAGTATAGGATATTATAAAACAGAAGAATCAGCTGCAAGAGCATACAATGAGAAATGTTTAGAAATATGTGGAGAATATGGAAGATTAAATATAATAGAAGAGAAATAAACCCAAAAACAAAAGAAAGATTCTTTTATTTTTTGATCGAAAAATTATATCCAGAGAGAATGAAATAAAATGCAGTGAAAAATTGCAACGATACTTAGAAAAAATAAAATTCTTATAATGATTTACGATCAGCTGATCGTAAAAATTTTATTTTTTCCAAATAAAAAAGAGATAAATAATTGGATAGAAAATATAATGAAAAATGGATAAGATGAAATGAATTTCGTATACGGGATAAATAAGTAAATCAAAAAGAGGTCTTATTGATCTTTTTTCTTCTGAAACAAAATCTTTTCCCATTTCTGATCCCCTTTTTTTCTCTTTATTTCCTTCCTGCCTTTTTCTCTTCCTTCTCTTTCCTCTACTTCTTCCTTCCCTTCTCTTTCTCTCTTCTTCCTATTATCTTTTCCCTTTTTTTACCATAAAATTTTCTTTTTCTTTAATCTTTGCGTTTTCCCTAAAATCCATCTTCGACTCTCCCTCTTTAATTCTTTTTTTATTTTCTTTTATCAGGTTTCTTTTTTCGACATCCCTCACAAAGTTTTTTTCGTTTCATCTTTTTAATAATATTTTTTCTATTAAAAAACTTTCTTAAATCTTATTCTTCTTTAATAAAATACTTATCAGTAACAAATTAATAAGTTTTTGTTCAATATTTATATCTTATTTTTAAATATACTTTGGTACAGTTCTATATCTATAGTTTGAATAGCTTGTAATTTAACTTGTTATAATGTTTTCACCCATATAAATCTTTGTCAAAATTAGCCAAAATAGCTCTATAACCAACAATTTATTTTCAAGATTTGAGTTCAAATTTTGTTTTAAGTTTTGAATTGGAAATCAAATATTAGGAATTAACTAATATTAGTTCCGTTAATATATAAATATTGTAACAATTCATAAGGGATTAAATTTTCATTACGGTATGAAATATTGAGAGAATGAATATTTGTTAAAGCTTTAAGAACTGTATCAGTAATTCTATATTGATCAGAACATTCAAAGTATATATAGTTAATATATTTCAAATGTTCAAATGCGCGATATGTTACGGTTTCTAAATTACAGAAAGATAAATATAAACAACGTATATTTTTTAGATATTTGAATGTTATATTAGTGAGTTGGGTGCAGTAAGATATATCGATAGTATGAATGTTTTTTAAATGTTTGAAAGCTTTATCTGTAATAGTATTTTGCCAACAATTCGATATATTAAGAGTATGTATATCTTTTAAATATTCAAATGCCTTATCTGTGATTGTTTCTTGATTACAATTTGACATATCAAGTATTTTGGTACTTTTTAAGTATTCAAATGCTTTGTTTGTAATAGTTTTTTGTCTACAGTTTCTAATATATAGAGTATGAATACCTTTTAAATGTTGAAATGATTTATCAGTAATTTGTTTACAGCCCGAGATATTCAAAGTATGAATATTTTTTAAATATTCAAATGCATTATCAGTAATAGTATTTTGACTACAATATGACATATCAAGCGTATGTATCTCTCTTAAATATTTAAAATCTTTATCTCGGATATTTTTATTTCTATTAAAATTCAAGTTACGTATCTTGTATGAAATATTTTTAATAAATTTCAAGTTATATATGTTTTTTTTTATGGTAAATTTATGTTTTATCATATTAATTTTATTGTGCATCAAAATATTATACAATATTTTGCTTGTTGAACTTAAATATAACATATCTCTTGTGTTAATAAAACTAGAAATTTCAAAAATACAATCATTACAAATATTCAATAAATTAATATTCATTTAATAATTTACATTTTTATTAACTAAAATTATTAAATTTTGATATAGATAATTATAACTATAATTACAGTTACAGTTACAGTTACAGTTACAGTTACAGTTACATATAATTTTACGGATTGATTGATAAATTAAGTTAATACTTACAACTGAGTAAATAGAAGAAATACTATATTCAGAATTAATAATACCTCTAAATAGAGAAATACTATATTCAGAATTAATAATACCTCTAAATAGAGAAATAGTGAAATTTATGCATTTGATCAACTAGATAAATTATATATAACAAGAAAATTATCTAGTACTTTCAATTATCCGGTTTATAAATGTTTTACAAAATCTCAAACTATTGAATACCCAATGGGGTAGTTTATTTTGATTCTACATCTATTTATATAGATGACGCCTTACATCTTTGTCATTAAGCAAAGTTAAAATGAATTTAGTGAAATACAACTGGTATATAAAAACACTCAAATGAGTATTAAGGATAGCTTTATTGATATAATAAAACATAAAGGTGATATAGTATTAAGTATAATGGATATATAACTTTATTTTAATAATTGACATACAACCATACAAATTTTAACAATATATTATATTGTTAAAATACAGAGAATATATTTAACAATATACTAATTGATAAATACAACACTAGCTATAGGTTTATTATAATAATTTACCAGTCAATATGTTACTGTAATTTCTTATAGTAACAGATTACTAAAGATATGAAGAGAATTGAAATTATTCATATGAATAATATTTTGTCAGTAATGTTATATTCATATTAAGTGTATTAATATCTTTTTAAATATTTGGATACAAAATCCGTAATAGTGTTTTCCATGGATTTAAGATGAAATTGTTTATTGTTAAATGTGTATATAATTGTTTTCAGAAAGTGACTATATTAGCATGACATAAACGACTTATTATATTAATCGTGCTAATACTTTTTAAATTATCAGTATTTTATTGGAATATGACATATTTAACTTATCAATTCCAAATTCTAGAAATCTAGAAATCTTTATTGACAATATGAATGCCTCTTAAATTTTCTAATGCATTATCTGTAATTATTTTATTACAACCTAATATCTCTAGATTATGGATACCTTTTAAATATTGTATCAGTAATAGTTTTTTAATTACAACCATACATATTTAAAGTATGAATACCTTTTAAATATTCGAATATTCTATCAGTAATAGTATTTTGCCAACAATTCGACATATTCAAAGTATGTATGCCTTTTAAATATTCGAATGTTCTATCAGTAATAGTGTTTTGCCAACAATTCGACATATCAAGAGTATGAATACCTTTTAAATTCTCAAATGAATTATCTGTTATTGTTTTTTGATCACATGCATTCATATTAAGAGTATGAATATCTTTCAAATATTTAAATGCATGATCAGTAATAGTCCAACAGCAAGACATATTCAAAGTATGGATGCCTTTTAAATTCTCAAATGCTTTGTCTGTTATTGTTTTTTGATCGCAAAATGACATATTGAGAGAATGAATACCTTTTAAATTCTCAAATGCTTTATCTGTTATTGTTTCTTGACAACAATCTGACATATTGAGAGAATAAATACCTTTTAAATTTTCAAATGCTTTATCAGTAATTTCTTCTTGATTACAATCTGACATATCAAGAGAATGGATATCTTTTAAATGTTTAAATGCGTTATCTGTGATTGTATTTTGATTACATTTTGACATATATAAAATATGAATACCTTTTAAATTCACAAACGCATTATCTGTGATACTATTTTGATTACATTCCGATATATTCAAAGTATGAATACCTTTTAAATATTCAAATGCTTTGTCTGTAATAGTATTTTGGTTACATTTCGACATATTAAGATTTCGAATACCTTTCAAATTTTTAAATGCTCTATCAGTAATAGTGTTTTGATTACAATTTGATATATTAAGAGTATGAATACCTTTTAAATTCTCAAATTCCCTATCTGTTAATTTTTTATTAAAACTAATGTTTAGGTTATACAATTTATATGATAAGTTATCAACAAAGTTTAAATTGGAAAAAATATCTCTTAGTGTAAATACTTTATTTATCATAATATTTTTACAGCCTAATACAAATTTATATAAATAGTTACAAGTCAAACACAACTTTAACATATCCCTTGTATTTACGAAGGAGCAAATTTCTATAATACAATCATTTGGTAATATTAACATCGTTTATTACACTTTATATAAATAATATATTTACAGTTTTATTGTAATGAAAGAAAGATCAAAAATAAACAATATAATATTCAATTAACTAATATTATATAAAGTATAATTTTTAGAGAAAATATTATATAAAGTATAATTTTTAGAGAAAATATTATATAAAGTATAATTTTTAGAGAAAATATTATATAAAGTATAATATTTTCAGATCTCGGTAAAACATAATTCTAACATAATTTTGGTACATAAAAAGAATAAATTTCTACAATGAATTTTTTACAATAACATTGATTGTTATATCAATAAAGAATAAATTCATATTAAGTGCTAAAATATAAGGCAAAAATAGAAATATTTGGCGTTTATTCGCAGTTATGTTAGTATATTTACAATTAAATATTTTTGATTTGGGGCCAGATTACCAGTAGTTATCTTAGTATAATTGAATGGTGTGTAATTTCTGTATTTTTTAAGCAGGATAACGCTTTATCTTTCAATGTTTGTCTGCAACCTATTATGTGAAGAACTTGAATATCTTTCAAGTATTGAATTACTCCCTCGGTAATAGTGTTTTGATTACAATAATTCATGACAAGAGTATGAATACCTTTTAAATATTGAAATGCTTTATCTGTAATTGTTGTTTGATTACAGTTAATAATATGCAAAGTATGAATACCTTTTAAATATTCGAATGCATTATCAGTAATAGTATTTTGATTGCATTTTGACATACATAAAGCATGAATGCCTTTTAAATTTTCAAATGCTTTATCTGTAATAGTATGTTGATTGCATCTTGACATATTAAGAGTATGAATACCTTTTAAATTCTCAAATGCTCTATTAGTAATTGTTTCTTGATAAGACATATACATATTAAGAGTATGAATACCTTTTAAATTTTCGAATGCTTTATCTGTTATTGTTTCTTGATCACAATAAGCCATATTAAGAGTATGGATGCCTTTTAAATTTTCAAATGCTTTATCTGTAATTGTTTTTTGTTTACATGACGACATATCAAGAGTATGAATACCTTTTAAATTTTTAAATGCCTCATCAGTAATAGTTTCTTGTTTGCATCCTTTCATATTGAGAGTATGTATACCTTTCAAATAAATAAAATCACAATCTTTAATATATCTGTTTGATTTTAAATCAATATTTAAAATTTTAAATGAATTATTATTCAGAAATTGTAAATTTTTAATGCATCTCTTTACAGTAAATTTATGTAGTACCATATTATTTTTATTGTTTAGAAATAAATTGTGTAAATATTTTGATGTTAAACACATACGTAACATTGATTTAGTACATAAAAAACTGGAAATATCTAGAAGTGAATCATCCGGAAGACTCATAATATTAAATTTTCTTGTATTGAAAAAAAGCGAATTAATAATTCCCATATTTATTAACTTGTTTATAAAATAAAAATTTCAATAATTAATATGGAAACATGGATCCAAAATAATTAAAATATAAGTATCTGTAGAATAAATAATATTTGCACGTGTAAAATTTAAGTAAAATATTATTTATCAATTGCTAAAAAATCAACATAAAACAAATAATAACAATTATTTATGTTGTTATTTGTTGAAGCCTTAACAATAAACACTTAAAAAAGAATTAATTCTTATGAAATTTATGGAACTTCGTTAGTAAGTGATTTAAATATATTAGTAAGTCATATTATTTATAATAAAGTATATTTAAATAGTGATAATAATTTCATTATTTTTGAAAACGGAATTAAGTTGTCTGTTAGATGTGCAAAATAAATATCCGTTAAAATTGCCGTATATTTTTGAATATATTTAGTGAGAGTTACATTTAAAGAATATAATATTTTGACTCAAAATATTTAAAAATATATGATTTATACGAACAGTCATAAGAATTTACAAAATAAGTCTATAAGAAAAGTATCTAAGTCCAATAAAATGCATAAAAAAGAAAGTGGTTATTATTTAGTGATAAAAAATAAAAATAATTCTTGAAAGCAAACTGTATATTAATAGTATTAATATTTGTTAAACAATTTGATATTTTGATAAAATGTTTTTATGTATAATCAAGTTTATATAGTCCATATTTGAATGTATTGTTTCAGTAATAAGTGTATCAATAAGTATATCAATAAATTTATATAATAAATGACTTTTATAATTAATTTATCAGCAATGCGATAATATAAATTATAACTCATAGTTTAATTATATAATAATATTATTCATAAATCTATTTATAAATGGGGTATATTTTACATGACAGTATTATGATAAGACATTATTTCAACACAAATAATACAGTTAAGTAATTATGTTATTATTAAAATAATACAAATAAAACATTTTATTTGTATTTTAATCGAATATAAAGTAAAACTAATAATTAAACAAATTATTGGTAATGATATTTTTATTACATTAAGACATATTAAGTGTGTCAATACCTTTCAAATATTCTAGAGCTTTATCAGTAATTTCTTTTTGATTACAAAAACTAATATCAAGCGTATGAATACCTTTTAAATATTGAAAAGCTTTATCTGTAATAGTTTTTTGATTACATGCTGATATATTAAGAGTATGAATGCCTTTAAGATTTTCAAATGCTTTATCAGTAATAGTTTCTTGGTTACAATAATACATATTTAAAATATGAATACCTTTTAAATATTCGAATGCTCTATCAGTTATTATTGTACAATAATTAATGGTAAGTGTATGAATATTTTTAAAATATTTAAATGATGTATCAGTAATTTGATTACATTTTGATATATTAAGAGTATGGATGCCTCTTAAATTCTTGAATACTTTATCCGTAATTGTTTTTTGATTGCAAAATGACATATCTAAAGTATGAATGCCTTTCAAGTTTTTAAATGCTTTATCGGTAATTGTATCTTGATTACAAGATGACATAATAAGAGTATTGATACCTTTTAAATTTTCAAATGCTTTATCTGTAATTTCTTCTTGATTACAACCTAAAATATTAAGAGAATGAATACCTTTTAAATTTTCAAATGCATTATCTGTAATTGTATTTTGATTACAATTTGACATATGCAAACTGTGAATGCCTTGTAATTTTTTGAAAGCTTTATCTGTAATTGTTTCTCTATTGCATTCTGATATATTGAGGATACTAATACCTTGTAAGTATTCGAATGCATTATCTGTGATTGTATTTTGGTTGCAATTGAACATATCTAAATTAAATATACCTTTTAAATATTGAAATGCTTTATCAGTGATTGTGTTTTGATTACAGAATCTAAGAATAAGAGTATGAATACCGATTAAATTTTCAAATGCTTTATCTGTTATTGTTTTTTGTTTACATCCTTGCATATTAAGGGTATGAATACCTTTTAAATGTTCAAATGCTTTATCTGTTATTTGGTTGCACCATGCTATACAAACCGTATGAATACCTTTTAGGTGTTCAAATGCTTTATCTGTTATTTGTTTACAATTAGATATATTAAGGGTATGAATACCTTTTAAATGTTCAAATGCTTTATCTGTTATTTGTTTACAATTAGATATATTGAGAGTATGAATACCTTTTAAATGTTTAAATGCTTCATCTGTAATTATTTTTTGATTGCAGCCTGAAATATTTAAAGTATGAATACCATGTAAGCTTTCGAATGCTTTATCTGTAATTGTAATTTGATTACAATTTGACATATTGAGAGAATAAATATTTTTTAAATATTTGAATGCTTCGTCAGTAATTGTAATTTGATTACAATTTGACATATTGAGAGAATAAATATTTTTTAAATATTTGAATGCTTCGTCAGTAATAGTATCTTGATTGCAATTACTTATATCAAGAGTATTGATATTTTTTAAATATTTAAAATCATTGTCTGTAAAATTTTTACATTTACTTATACTTAAATTATATATTTTATATGATAATTTAGATATAAATTTCAAATCTGGTAGACTTTTTTTAGCAGTAAAAAAACAATTTTTTAATATTATCTTATTATTAAATATTTTGTTATAATAACGATTACTTGTAGAGAATGATAATATATCATGTGTTGAAAGATATCCAAAAATATTGAATACAATGTCAAAATTAAACATTTAATATTAAAGTAACAAAATTAATTTTTCAAAATATTTTACATATTTTGTTTGATTCACTTATGAGAAAAATTGAAACATATAACATAGAAGACATAATAGAATATTCATGTTTATATTATTTAAGAGATATTTAAAACAAAAGAATATTAAAAAATCATAATGAAAATATAAGAACAGAAATTGATGTATTATTTATCGATTACATATTAGATCCAAATATTAATAAAAACGCAATAAAATATATATTTATATAACTGTTCAAATATATGGGGATTATATTCTATGAACATTAAATTCTAAATAACATTCCAAAATATTCTGCATATATGTCAAAAAATCTTATTAAACTTGTTAATTCTTGTTCACAAGACAGGACCTTCTCATTCTTGTACATTTATACGTGCAAAATTAACTAACATATTATTCACGATCCATCAAATAATAACAACAATATAAATTATTGTTATTATTTAGATCTTAACACTAATAAAAAGAAGAATTAATTCTTATGAAATTTACGGAACTAGATCAGTGATTTAAATATATTAGTAGGTAAAATTGTTTACAATAAAGCATATTTAAACAGTAATAATTATTTCATTATTTTAAAAATGGAATTAAAATGTCTGTTAAATATACGATATAAATTTAATAGTGTTGGGTTTATAGTATATTTTAAATATCTTTTAACGATAGTTTTATTTAAAGAATATAAAAATTTAACTCAGTAAATTATTAAAGTGCAATAATTTATCATTAACTAAATATAGAAATGATAAATGTAATATATAAACACTATATCTTTTAGTATATATTTGGTAACTATTCATGATTTATATCTCAGATTAAAACAAATTCAATTACAGATACACATTTATAATATAAAGTTTTTTGTATGTTTAACAATAGGAATATCTTTCAAATATTTAAATGCTTTATTCGTAATTGTTTCATGGGTACAACCAGATATATCAAGAGTGTGGATGTTCACTAAATATATAAAAGCGCTATCGGTAATTGTTTCTTGGGTACATCCAGATATATTAAGAGTATGTATACCTTTCAAATATTTAAAAGCACTATCGGTAATTGTTTCTTGGGTACAACCAGATATATCAAGAGTATGAATACCTTTCAAATATTTAAATGCTTTACATGTGATTGTTTTTTGACCGCAACATCTCATACGGAGAGTATAAATACTTCCTAACTCTTGGAAAGCTTGATCACTAATAGTATTTTGATAACAATATGACATATTAAGAGTATGAATACCTTTTAAATTCACGAATGCTTTATCTGTTATTGTTTCTTGATTACACCATGACATATTAAGAGTATGAATACCTTTTAAATTTTCAAATGCTTTATCAGTTATAGTATTTTGATCACATCCATTCATGTAAAGGGTAGATATACCTTGTAAATTTTTGAACGCTATGTCTGTGATTGTTTTTTGTTGACAATATGACATATCAAGAGTATGAATACCTTTTAAATTTTCAAATGCTTTATCAGTTATAGTATCTTGTTTGAAGCCAGATATATTAAGAGTATGAATACCTTTTAAATTCTCAAATGCTTTATCTGTAATAGTTTTTTTATCACACCAATACATATTAAGGGTATGAATGCCTTTTAAATATTTAAATGCTTTATCAGTTATAGTATTTTGGTTACATTGTGATATATCGAGTGTATGAATACCTTTTAAATTCTTAAATGCTTTATCAGTTATAGTATTTTGGTTACATTCTGATATATCGAGTGTATGAATACCTTTTAAATTCTTAAATGCCTTATCTGTAATTGTTTGTTGATTACATTCTGACATAATAAGTGTATGAATACCTTTTAAATTTTCAAATGCATTATCTGTAATTGTTTTCTGGTAACATCCCCTCATATCAAGAGTATGAATACCTTTCAAATTCTCAAACATATTATCTGTAATTGTTTTTTGTTTACAATATGATATTTTAAGAGTATGAATACCTTTTAAATATTTAAAAGCTTCATCGGTAATACTATGTTGATAACAATTCCACATACTAAGAGTATGAATACCTTTTAAATATTTAAAAGCTTTATCTGTAATAGTATTTTGATTACAATATGATATATTTAGTGTATGAATACCTTTTAAATTCTCAAATGCTTTATCTGTAATAGTATTTTGATTACAATATGATATATTTAGTGTATGAATACCTTTTAAATTCTCGAATGCTTTATCTGTAATAGTATTTTGATTACATTCTGACATATTAAGTGTATGAATTCCTTTAAGGTATTTAAAATCATTATCATTTAAACATGTATTAGAGTTAAGATTTAAATTATATAGTTTAAATGATAGTTTGTTTATAAAATTGAGATTCATAATATTTCTCTTCAAGGTAAAAATTTTATCAACCATAATTATTTTGGAGTTTAAAATAAATTTATATAGTTCTTGACTTATTAAACATAACTTTAACATATCATTAGTATTTAAAAAAGAACAAATTTCAGTAATCGAATCATCTGGTAACACCAACATTATTTAATTGTAATATTTAATTGTAATATAAATATTACAATTAAATTCAATTGTAATTAACGATATTAAACATTCATAATAATTAATTATAGATTATTTAATATTTATCTGTAATTATAGTGATTATAAATGAAATATTAGAACAAATATTATTTCAAGAAAAAGAATAAATACAATATTCCTATAATTATAAATATGAACGGAAAAGGATCAGAAATATATAAACTATTCAAAAAAATGAATATAAAATATGCTGTTATATATGATCATGATAAAGTTGATAATACGAATATCAAAAGTCAATATTGTCTGAAAACTTTATTGGTTAGATTGATTTTTGATCATAAAATTGTCACCTATATTTCCAATATATATGAACTATAGATATCTGAAAATATGTCCTCTAAAAATATATCTTCTTATTTCAAAGGAAAAAATGTATTACATACATTTTTTTTATAGAGTTACATCATTATTAATTAAAGATAATAATAATGGAATTACAAAATTTACCAACGAATTGCCAACTAACATGGCCAGCGAATTTAATGATAAACCCGGCATATTTCACGATGAAATATGCGATAAAATATTTGAATCAAAAACTATTCAAATACGAAATATATTGGATACTTATGAAAAACATTTTTTGGATACACATAATACACTATATAATTTATATCTTAAAGATATAGAAAATAAAAGTACAAATGAGTTGTATATAAAACAAAATAAATTTATATTAAATAACACATATTATGAAGATTTATTTTATGATTTAATAGCTCAATTCTACAATAAAATAAATATTGATACAGAAAAAGATACATGAAGTAACAGATTTAATTATGACTAAGTCAAATATTTTTATATTAGATAAAAAGTAGAACGATATAGAAGGATTCTATAATAGACACATAGAAACAGATGAAAATAATAAAATAAGTAAAAACAAGAAAAAAATTGGTTAAAATATGACACAGAATATTTAGAATCAAAAATACAAAAATCACTAGATTCTAATAATGGACATCTAATAAAATTGTATAATTTATTGATAGGTATGTTTGAATTTATATAGATTAATATATTTTAATTTATATAGATTAATATATTTGTTGATGTTGTTTAATAATATTAAATAAAGTTTACAATAATTTACATAGTAACATGATAAATTATTTATATTTCATTTTATTTATTAGTACATTTTGAAGTAAAATAATAGAATGATAACATAATTAAATACAGATATTTGGTATGAAATATACAAATACGTATCAACACGTGAATTATTATTAATTTCGCAAGTAAATAAATATTTATATGAGAGTATTTTATATAACGGGAATACAATGAAAGAACATATTTACCAGTAAAAAATCGAATAAAAATTTAGAATTTATGGATAAAATACCGTACAGAATTTTAAATTTAAGTATATGGGGTAATGATTTCATAAAAAATAAAGATTTTAGGAAAGTTAGTATATATAGCTTAAATATGTCATTTTGCAAAAATATAACCGATGAAGGTTTTAAGTATTTAGAAGAAATACATACATTAAGAATGACATATTGTAATCAAGAAACAATAACAGACAGAGCATTTAAGTATTTAAGAGGTATTCATACTTTAAAAATGAATAATTGTGATCAGGAAACTATTACAGATAAAGCATTTAAATATTTGAAAGGTATTAATACTCTAAATATATCAGGTTGTACACAATGTACAATAACAAATCTTGCTTTTAAATATTTAAGAGGAATATACAGACTAAATTTATCAAAACCATCTTGTACGATGTATAAAAATTTTGGCAGTATTTTTAATAATATTGATGAAGAAGGATTTAAATATTTGGAAGGTATTAATACTCTTAAGATCAAATCATGGACTGGTATAACAGATAGAGTATTTGAACATTTAAAAGGTATTAAGAGACTTGATATTAGTTGGTGTAGTCAAAATACTATAACAGATAAAGCATTTGAAAATTTAAAAGGCATTCATACTTTAAATATGCGGAATTGTAAACAAGAAACTATTACAGATAAAGCCTTTGAAAATTTAAAAGGTATACACACTCTTAACATGGCATTTTGTAATCAAAAAACAATAACAGATAAAGCATTTGAAAATTTAAAAGGTATCCATACTCTTAATATGTATTATTGTTATCAGGATCAAATTACAGATAAAGCATTCGAAAATTTAAAAGGTATCCATACTCTTAATATGAGTCACTGTAATAAAAATATTTCAAATAATATATTCAAATATATTAAAGGAGTCTCAAAGCTAGATATATCTGATAGTAATAAACAGTTTTCTGACAAAATTTTTGACAATCTATCTGATATACATACGCTTATAATGAGCAATTGCTATTTTAATGACTGTATATTTGCAAATATACAAAGAATTCATACTTTAATAATGAGAAATAATACATCAATAACATTACAGGCATTTGAACATTTAAAAAATATTAAAATACTCAATATTTCAAATTGCTGTAAATTAAATAATGGTGAAGTATTTAAATATCTAAAAGGAGTAAATATTTTAATTATGCATGGTTGTGCCGAGTTAGAAATTACACATAATAACTATAAATATTTGGAAGGAATAAAATATTTAAATAAATATGGCCACTGTCCTTTTGACGAGGTTAATAGTATAAAATTAGCTGAAAAAATAAATAATTATAAAAACCTATATACTACAACTGATATAAAAAATATTATGAAAACTAGTTATTTTTAATTTATCAGGTTATATTATTAAAATTATATACTACAACTGATATAAAAATATCATGAAACTAGTTATTTTCAATTTATCAGGTTATATTATTAAAATTATATACTACAACTGATATAAAAATATCATGAAACTAGTTATTTTTAATTTATCAGGTTATATTATTAAAATTATATACTATAACTGATATAAAAATATCATGAAACTAGTTATTTTCAATTTATCAGGTTATATTATTAAAATTATATACTATAACTGATATAAAAATATCATGAAACTAGTTATTTTAATTTATCAGGCTATATTATTAAAATTGTATACGATGATTGTTCAATGAATAAACAAAATATTTTGGTAATATCCAAAATATTTTATCAATAATATCTATATAATCAAAATATTGTTAAATTTAGAAAAACAGCAACTTAAAAGAACAACTGATGAATTATCGAGGTAATTAAATTATGTATCAAATACTTTTGCAAATATCTTATTGTTTACGTTTCGTATATTTAGTATAAATTTAAAAAATATATTTGAGGATTACAATATTAATTATGTACAAAACGTAACTATAAAATTAGTTACATTTATAGAAGCAATATTAAATATTATGTTCGAGATTTGGAATATGGGTAAGATATTTTAAAATATCTTTGGTAAATTGATTACAATTGTATAATACAAGAGTGTTAATATTATTAAAATGTTTAAGTGATTCATCTGTTATAGTTAATTGATTACACCAAGTAATATATAAAGAATGTATATTTTTTAAATGTATAAAAGCTTTATCAGTAATAGTATTTTGATTACAATACGACATATCAAGAGTATGTATATCTTTTAAATGTATAAAGGCGTTATCAGTAATGGTGTTTTGATTACATTCTGTCATAATTAAAGTATGAATACCTTTAAGATTAATAAAAGCTTTATCAGTAATAGTATTTTGATCACATGCACTTATATCAAGTGTATGGATACCCTTTAAATATTGGAAAGCTTTGTCAGTAATGGTATGTTGATTGCACCATACCATTGACAAAGAATATATACCTCTCAAATATTCAAAAGCTTTATCTGTAATTGTGATCTGATCACAATGCGATATGTCAAGAGTATGAATACCTTTTAGATTTTCAAAAGCTTTGTTGGTTATAGTATATTGATCACAATCGGACATAATAAGAGTATGAATACCTCTTAAGTTTTCAAAAGCTTTATCTGTAATGGTATTCTGATTACAACCGGAAATATTAAGAGTATGAATACCTCTTAAGTTTTCAAAAGCTTTATCTGTAATGGTGTTCTGATTACAACCGGAAATATTGAGAGTGTGAATACCTCTTAAGTTTTCAAAAGCCCTATCAGTAATAGTAGGTTGATCACAATATGAAATATTAAGAGTATGAATACCTTTCAAGTTTTCAAAAGCTTTATCTGTAATGGTAAACTTATTACAACCTGAAATATCAAGAGTATGAATACCTTTTAAGTTTTCAAAATCATCATCTGTAATTTTTAAGTGATTACAATCTGATATATTAAGAGTATGTATACCTTTCAAATATTGAAAACTTTGGTTTGTTATATTTTCGTTAAGATTTAGATTTAGTATTTTATATGGTAAATATCTCAAAAACTGCAAATTATGTATATCTTTTTTCAATGTGAAAGAATGTGAAATCATTACAAATTCATTATTAAGTATGAATTTATATAATTTTTTACATATAGTGGCTAGATTTATCATATTTGCTGTTGATAAAAAAGAGCAAATTTCAATAACACTATCAGTTGGTATATATAATACCATTTTAGTATATAATAGAATGTAACAAAGAACAGTTTTCTAATCAACAACAGAAATCAAATATGATTATAATATAAACGAAAATATAAGAAACGAGATGTGGGAACATTTAATAAAAGAAGGTAAAATATTTAGAATAATTAAGTGTAATAAGATTTATTATCATAATTTACGCCTCTTTATTACATATATTGAAAAATAATAATTCCGAATGATTTATTCTCTTAAATATTAGCCACCTACTTTAGTCTCTATCTAATAATATTGTATATTAATATATTAATATATTATCACATTAATTAGTTGGGTATTCATCATATAAGTTCATGACATAACTCACCAAAATATTTCATCATATAGTCTAACACAAGTCGATAAACTTGATCATAGTCTAACATATATATAAAAATTTTCATTGCTTCTGCAACTGTTCTAAGAGGTGTTGTAGAATATTTGACCTTTATACTCAATGGATCAATAAGAGCTAATTTTAATATCTCCGAATATCTGATATAATGTTTGGGTACTCTATCTATAATACCGTGATATTTTCGCAACAGTATATATTGTTTATTAGCATTGTCCTTATTATATGTTTTTTTAAAATCTCTCAAAATTATGCTATTCCATATATAGTTTTCTTGATATATTTTGTACATAAATTTATTGCATATAGATAAGTTTAATATATCTTTAATGTCTAAATATATAAATATATATTCTTTATATATGTCTATAGGTAGATATAGGTATTTAATACTAATCATACTTTTTTTTCAAAACAAAAAGTACTTCGCATTCATTTTTTGACTATTATTGAACGAACAATAATATTTATTTTTGTAAACACATTTGATTTTATGAAATACTAACTTTGTATAAACTATGTTTATTAGTTTTATACAGATAAACATATGATGTCCAAGATTGTATCAGAAATCTAATTAACACCTTATACGTTTGCTCAATATCAAATCTTTCTATATTATTTTTGATTTATAGATATATGCGTTAAAATTGATATTTTATGTTATTCAAACACAAACAAAAACATAATATGAAAATCTATATTGTAGTAACAGAAGAATGTTGGGGCGGCGCTTTCGAAAACTTATTAGAAGTTTTTACGGATAAAGAATCCGCTCAAAAGTATGTAGATTCTATTCAAGAATATGAATGTTCTATTGTCGAAAAAGATATTTAAAATATTAACATAAAATATTAACATAAAATATTAACATAAAATATTAACATAAAATATTAACATAAAATATTAACATAAAATATTAACATAAAATATTAACATAAAATATTAACATAAAATATTAACATAAATTTAAGAATATTATAAGTTTTACAAAGCGAAATTTATAATCAAACGGTTCAAATATATGAAAATTATTCTAGTATCTCGGATGGTGAAAGAAATAAATATTAGAATATTAAAAAGATAATTATGTAACTTGATATAACAAAGAATAATGCTTATTTTACTATTTTGAACGAAATAATAATAAAACGGATGACAAACTATATAAATAATGAATATTATGGAGATGAATTAATAGATAGTATTTTATATAATCTGAAATATGTATTTTTGAAACAATTATACAATAATTCATTATGGGAATATTAAGTTATTTTGAATAATGAGCTATATTGTGATAAGATATAATATTACAAAAAACAGACAGAATTTGATATACCGTGCATATTAGATAAATGCGATGATGAACACATTTTTATAATATCTCTATATGAAAGATAATCGGCTATTGAATTTTTTATTTCCAAAGGTATTTGTAATATTTTATTGTGAGATATATTTTAGTTGTTTCTTCTTTCTTATATTTATTATACTGTGTATATTCTCTATTATTTATATCACTTTAGAATATTTTCTTTTATAATACTGTGTTTTGAAATTCGGAATACACATAGCTCGAGATTCTTTTAATTCATCTTTTATTTCGTAAGTATTTACACTAACTATAACTTTGAATCCTTTCTCCACTATTTTTACGCCTAATATTGTTTCCATTATTTTATTTCTGTTAAAATATTTTTCATTATTTACTTGATAATGTTATTATAATAATATTAAACGAAGTATTATGCTATAATTATTTAATCATAAAATTTCATTTATCAAATTATAACGTAAACTGCGATAAAAATTGTCCATATAAATTAGATTTATATGGACAATTTTTCAATAAACAAGGAGATAGTATTTTAGTAATACAGAAATAAAAATTAAATATAGTAATATTAGATAATATTACTATAACAATATTATTCAATATTAATTAATATAAAGCAGAGAAATATTTACATAATATATTATATACTTGTTTTTGTTAATTATCAAATGCTATTTAGTTATATAAATATAATTAACCGTAAAATTACACTAAGAAAAATAAATATAAAATTTTACTATCAACAGGAACGGAACTATTATTTTTTACTTGTGTATCTCTAAAATTCTGATTTAATTTTGCTAAGTTTGAATATATGAATTGTCTATCACAATCCACATCAGATTTTTCTTTTTATTGTAATTTTCAGCTTCCTTAAAAATTTCATCTTGATAGTAATTTCTGTTATTTTTTTCATTATTATATTCATTTATGAATACTTGAAAAGTATAATTTTCGTCGTTGTTATGGGTTATAATTTCATCGCTAACATCTTCTACATTATCGTAGCTATTGATTTAGGAATCATGTGTATAGCATGTATGTAATAATTGATTTATGAAGTTTTTTCTATTGGAACTTATTTTATGATATTTTTCTATATCCTTAGTTTTGCACAAAATTTACTCTGTGATTCCTCATAGTAATTATATACTTGAGTATTACATAAACTAAATAATTCTCCGGTAATACGGTATTTTCTTGCTAAAAAGTACAAATATTTCTCGGCTTCTACACAATCATTTACATTAAAGTATATATAATAGGACATTAAAGTATATATAATAGGACATTAAAGTATATATAATAGAACATAAAAGAATAGTCTTGTACCTAGTTAAAATACTATTTTTATTTATACATATACCAAATTTAATATATGGTAATAATTAATTCTTTACAAAATAAATATAGCCTTGCATTTTATTTTGTCAATATTTTTTATGGTAATTCAATTCACTGTTCTAATTAACAATGTTAATTAATATATAAGAACTTGTAATATAGTAATATTATAACAGTTAGCAGAATTGAAATAATCATGGTATTCATCTAAATTAAACTAGATTTTCTTATTTTGTACAGTAAATTTAATCTACATAGATAAAAATTTGTATAAATGTAAACTATACTTTATAAATAAAAATGACGAACAAAAAATAAAAGAGTTGTTGAAAATAAAGATATACTTTGTATGGAAAACATACAGAGGAATATTTAAAAAATGATGATAAAATTATACAAAATGAATATTTAGAAACAGATGGACATGTCAGTCTTACACAAGTAAATATAAATAATAGAGAAGCTTATATAGCAGAAATAAAGCTACCTTGAGGGAAAAAAATAGTAGATAAGTTTGAGTATGATAGATTAATAAATGAAAATCAAGAGTTAAAAATAAGAATTAAAATTAAGAATAACAAAATTATACAGTAATTAAAGAATGTTGAAAGAAAGAATATTGCAAGAAAGAATATTGCAAGGAAGAATAGAGTTAAACAAAAAGACTATAGAAGAATTAAGAAAATGAAGAATTGAGGATTAGACTTGAATCGATGGAGACTAAAATGGAGGAAATAAAAAACGAAAACAAATAAAAGATGTAAATGAAGAAATAAAGCAACAACTTGAAAAACTTGAAACCAAATATTAATACGGAAAATTTGTTATTGCAATACAGGATTTAAATAATTTAGAAGAATTAGAAATAAATGTCCCAAGATAAAAAATAATCTACAAAAACTGCGCAGAGGAAGAATTACAGAATGTTATTATTTGGATAAAAATTATGGTAATAATGAAATAAAATATAGAAGAAGCATAATGTATGAAAAAATATACAATATGAACGAAAATGTGAAAACAATGTTCGACAAAAGATATCCGAATTTACTAAAAGATTTAGAACCATATATTAAGTTGGGGAATACGTTTGTTCCTGATGAAAATAAGGAAGAAATAAATGAATGGTGGGATTTTTAATATAAATACTTCTGTTAAGAATAGTATAATTTTTTATGGTATAATTCTTCACATAAATAATAGAAAAAATCGCGAAAAATATAGAACTATCTAGTTGGAATAAAAGAGAAAATTATAGAGAATAAACATAACAAACGTATATTTCTATACTTATTCCATAAAAACTTCCGTAATATGATACATAATATATTAACTATGTGTAGACTAAATGATCAAAAAAAAGAACTAATGAGATGTTATTCTATCCAATTTTTTGAAATATATTTTATTACACTTATATTAATAAAATATTCTTGTGAATTATTATGATATGTTAACTAATCTATCAATTGATAGTTTATACGAAATTTGTAGTTTTTTATCAACATCAGAACTATTAAATTTTTCGTTTACATGTTCTTTATATTATAACTGTTTATTGAAAGATGTAAGAATAATGAAAGAGCACAAATTTACTCTCAAAGACAATATAGATCAACTTGATTTTATGTCGTATAAAATATTAAATTTGGATTTGAATTCCAATGCACATATTACTGATGATGATTTTACATATTTAAAAGGTATTCATATACTTAATATGTCGGGTTGTAATGAAATAACAGATGAAGGTTTAATACATTTAAAAGGTATTCATACACTTAATATGTCAGGTTGTAATAAAATAACAGATGAAGGTTTAATACATCTAAAAGGTATTCATACACTTAATATGTCAGGTTGTAATAAAATAACAGATGAAGGTTTAATACATTTAAAAGGTATTCATACACTTAATATGTCGGGTTATAATGAAATAACAGATGAAGGTTTAATACATTTAAAAGGTATTCATACACTTAATATGTCATACTGCAAAATCACAGGTACAGGTTTAGTGCATTTAAAAGGTATACATACACTTAATATATCGAGATGTTATAAAATAACAGATAAAGCATTAGAAAATTTACAAGGTATTCATAAGCTTAATATAACAGCATGTAATCTAATGCAAGGTAGAGGTTTCGTTCATTTAAAAGGTATTCATAAACTTAATATGTCGCGTTGTTATTTTATAAAAGATGAAGACTTAAAACATTTAAAAGGTATTCATACACTAAATATATCGGACTGTAATCGATTAACAAATAAAATTTTTGAATATTTAAAAGGGACACTTATAGTAAGAAAAAACACTATTAATCAATAGTATAATAAAATAATGGTTCTGTAATTTCAAAATAAATGTTAATATGAAAATTCGATAACAAAGGAATAAAAGTTGTGTTTTTTCATGATATATTGTATAAACCAATAATGAAGTTGAGACAGTAAAACAAAAAATAGTTTTAGTATACCTATTATATATCAAAATATATTTTGATAACTAAAGAATTGATGTTCAAAGATGTTGTTAAATTTTAAAGAGTTAGGAAAATAGCAGTTGCATATACAGATTTTATTAATATATTATGTAATAGAATATATTGATAAAATTAATCAAATTAACGTCCAAAACTCAATATGTTTTTTTTGGTATAAATAATATCAGAAAAATGAATTATATTTTCTGATATTATCCCTTACATTAACTACAACTATACTTTTAATATACCGGAAAATTTCGTCTATGTCCCTAATCATTCTGCAACACAGCTTTCATCTTCTTTATATTTTCACACATTAAGTTTAAAAATGGTTTATCTATTATTGTTTCTTTATTACACTAATATATATCGAGTATGGATACCTTTTAAGTTCTCAAATCTTTTGTCAGTTATTGTTTTTTTGATTACACTCTATATTAAGAGTATGTATACCTTTTAAGTTCTCAAATGTTTTGTCAGTTATTGTTTTTTGATTACACTCTGATATATTAAGTGTATGAATACATTATTAAGTTCTCAAATGCTTTATCTGTTATTATTTCTTTATTACAAAATGACATATTAAGAGTATGAATACCTTTTAAATTCTCAAATGCTTTATCTGTTATTATTTCTTTATTACAAAATGACATATTAAGAGTATGAATACCTTTTAAATTCTCAAATGCTTTATCTGTTATTATATTTTTATTACAATATGAGATATTTAAAGTATGAATACCTTTTAAGTTCTCAAATGCTTTATCCGTTATTGTTTTCTGGTTACAACATGATATATTGAGAGTATGAATACCTTTTAAATTCTCAAATGCTTTATTTGTAATTGTTTCTTGTTCACAATATTCCATATTAAGAGTATGGATATCTTTGATGTATTCAAAATCTTTATCCTTAATATTTCTATTCCTGTTAAGATCAAGATTATATATTTTATACGGTAATTCTTTTATAAAGTCCAAAGAGGTATATGTTTTTGAAAGAATAAATGTGTGAATAGACATTACATGGATATCTAATAGAAGCATTATATAATAGTCTCTACAGGTTGAAGATAAGGAAATCAAATCATGTGTAGACAAGAAATCAGAGATAGAAATAAGGATATCTTTATTATACATAAACAGGCGGAAATATTTAATTTTAATTTTAAAATTAAAATCAAAATCAGCATCAAAAACATATAATTGATGGATAAAATATTATGTTAACATATTTAATTCCTCAATTATATCTTGATTCAGCTTCCTAGTCATCAAAAATCATAAAATCACAAAATCTAGATTTTTAGAAATAGTTTCGGGTATAGTTTTTATATTGCCATCTGAAGCATTTAATTCCCTTAAATTGACTAATGTTATGGGTATTTTACTGATATTACATTTAGAACAAGATAAAGATTTAAGATTGATTAACGATTCGGGAATATAATGAACAAGAGTTTTGTCAATGATTAAATGTTTAAGTTTAATATAGGTTTCTGGAATTTTATTAATCTTAGTATAGTAGCAATTTAATACTCTAAGATTAATAAAAGTGGATGATAAATGTGTTATATTGTGTGCAAAAGACATATAAAGTTTCTTTAGATTTATTAATGTATCAGGTAATTATGTCATCCTACTACTATATAAATCTAATATTTCTAAATTTGTAAGTTGTAAGTTGTTCCAATTCATGATAATTATCCTCTTTATATTCTATATTAATAATCGATAATATAGGTATATTATATTTTTTAATATCATTCATTGTAACACAACAATATATTTTATTGTCAAACGGGATTTTTTCAACTTTATTGTTAATTTTTGTTAGTTTTATAAAGTCTTCGAACAATACATATTGTGCTATTTGAGTTATAATATCATCCATTTCTATACTCTCAATATTTAAGATACTTATTTCAAACCTAAATAACTCAAAAATTCGCTTAACGGCTGATAATAAATTACAAAGCAGAGATCAGATATAATTTATTTTACGAAGAGATAAATTATATTTATGAAAAAATGTAAGATAATGTAGCATTTTGCTATCTGAATAAATTATAAAGAGAAAATAATATAAATTCTTATAACTAGCTAAATTTATACTAGAGTATAAATTATAGAGAATAGATGGAAAAATTATTAAAAAATATAACTTAAGACAAGATTTTATGAAGAAAAAGATAAATTCGTTGCGTAATATAAATAATTATGATATGTTTTTTAAGCATAAAACAGAATTTTTATATATGGGGAAAATTAATCAAAAAATATAAGTGTAAAAAGCTTAAAATTCTATATTTTTATAAATAATAGAATAATTGAAATGGGTAATTCTTGCAATAAAACAATAGTTCAGAATACTAACATATCTATTTCTGATAATAGTGAAGAATCTGAAATAGATGTATACTGTGAAGTAGAAACATATAATCAATATAATGAGTTGGAAATTTACTATACTAAAATTAATGATTTATTTTATCGGAAAAATTTAGACAAAGATTCATACAAAATATACGAAAGGACAAGAGAAAAAATACTAGAGCTTGGTGAAACATTACAAAACGATTATGCTATCTTTGATAAAAGTGAAAAAAATTATTATATTAGAGAATTAGAGGATACTAAAGAGTTAATGAAAGTTTTTTATAAACTGGCTTGCAAAACAAAATCCTCTAAAAATAATACCAAGATATAAAGCAAAAATATCAACATCTACTTAAAATAAAATTATTAAAATAATAGTTATTATGAATATCTTTTTAATTATTTATTATAATTATGGTCTCATAACTGCAAATCACAAATATTCTGCTGCTTTTGCGTGATGTATTAAGAAATAAAAAATACTTCTTAATATTCCATTATCAAAAGCCCATCACAATATCGAGTATTTGGAAAATAATATTTCTTATTTCTCGTTCAACTTTTTATCTAAAACATTTGCGATTCATCATATATAAAAAGCAAAAAAGCGTTCCAGATTTCAAAATTTTTCTCTATATTTTTGGGATCTGGATCTTTATTTTTGTTGATCCAAACTATTTTTATGGAAACATGGTTATGTTAATTGTTAGAATTTCATATTGTAATAGTCAAAATATAAAATTAATGCTCAATAATTTCCTGTGTAAACATTACTTATTGATTTTAATTGTTTATCATATAATTTCATAAAATGAAGCAAATACTAAAGAAATAATTAGCGAAATAATAAAATATTTTAGAGGATATGAGAACGATGCAAAAAGATTATTGAAATTGGGAGAAAAGGAGGAGCATATATGTAGTATTATGAACAATAAATTTGTAGAAATAATCCATAATATAATGGAATCAAGAGATGATATGTATAATACTATAGAAATAGAAATAGATGAACTAATAAAAGGTAAAATAGGTATAAATAATATAGATATAAGAAGAGATTATAATATTTCATACACTGAAGAAGAGGAAAAATTAATAGATGAAATAACGATAGAAATAGATTTTTTTAAGAAAATATTTTACGGTTTGAGACAAAGATACAGTTTATATCATTTACAATGTATAAAGATATTAAGCATATCACGAAAAGATGTAAATTACTATACAATAAATTTAAAAGATAGCAAAATCAGAAAATAATGCTCGTTATTTGGTAATTGAAAGAACTATATATTAAAATATAATAGAAGTATATTTAGGAGAGACTGTTATGACTGAAATAACAAAAGTAAAAAATTATACACACAACAAAGAATTATATATTGATACTAAGTTATTAAAATTTTATTTGGATAAAATATATAAAGTAATAATATATTACAGAGATATATATACATATACAGTTTTAAACCATTCTAAATATATAATAGAAAACAAGTTCATAAAGAAATATTAGAAACAATATCACATTTGTATAAACAAACCAAAGTAAAATATGGATATGATATGGATAACCATTATGATACACTAACAAAAATGGTAAAATATTACGAAAATATACCAGTCGTAAATGTTGAATTTTTATATGTTATTGCGGATGAATTGGAATATGTGATAAATCTAAATTTTTAATCCAGAAAGCACAAGATGTACTGATGTACCAAAATTCGACCAAATTAAATATAATGAAAAAGTACCAGAACTGAATTATATTATAGATTATTTATGTAACCCATATAACGACTTTTTTGAAACTTTTAATTGTCAATATATGGGTATTATGCCTTATTATGATGATACTAATTATGATGATACTAATGATAATGATAATGATATTTATGATGATAGTGTTTATAATACTATTGTAGATATTGTTGAAGCAAATATCTACAAACCTGAAAAAGTTTATATGAATAAAAAACAACCCATATTAGTAGAAGATATTCATTTTGATAGTATTGAAGATTTGGATATTATATTGCTTTCTGCAAACAATAACGCAAATATTCGCTATTAAGTAAAATAATATATCGATACAATAAACCAAGTATAACTTATAAAGTTTTTATTAACACGAAAAACTCTATAATTCTTTTTGTTACTTATTTAAACCGATGCAATTTGTGAAATTAATATAACTTTGCGATCCTGCGATTAACTATTAGTATATTCTGTAAAAGATTATTACTTTCATTTTTCCTGGGGGTAAAATTCTATAATTGTATCCCTCAATAAATTCATTAATAAATACCGAAATAATAGTAAAAATATGGGTTACAGCAAACAAACTCCCCAATTCATATAAATTATTAATTTATATGATAAATAATCCAGGAAAGCATATAATTTAGGAAGATTTTGAATTTGATAAAAACTTATTAATATTATCTTGTTTTTGTGAAAATATCCAATTATATTCCATAGTAACCGCAATCTAATTGGGATAATTTTTAATAGAAAATTTTATCTTATTAATCTACATAGATTAATTTCCACTTCCATTATTTTATTTATCCGTCGAAGCTTGACTATTCATCGGAAACATTTCTGTATCGATGCCGGTAATTTTTCACTTCCATAATTATTTTATTTATGGCACTGAATATTTATCGGAAATATTTCTTCATAGACGGCGATAATTTTCCGGTTTGGTAATTATTTATTGGATGTACAATTTGCAACATTTATCAGACAAATTATTGGTACACTCGCCAGTAATTTTTGATTTTTCGAATATCTAAATATATTCCTATATAATTCATCAACTTTATTGTATAATATTATTGCTATATATTAATTAGAATAACCTGTATTTTAACAAATGAGAGAATGAGAGAATGAGAGAATAATATAATTATTTAACTTAATTATATTATTTTGTAATATATTTGTATTCTTCTAAACAATATTAAAAATCCTTGTGTTACATAATAATGTTATATAAATATTATAAATATCTAATTATTTAGCAGTATATTGATATTAAAATGACATTAAGTACAAACATACAAATTTATAATTTACCTATAGATTATTTTATCGAATGTCTGATATCCATGAAAAACATTTCTGCATTGATGTAGATATTTTCCAGTTAATTATTCTATCCTATTTATTGGATTTTAAACATATATCGGAAACATTTCTGCATCGACGTCGGTAATTTTTCACTTCCATAATTATTTATCTTTATTGGATTCCAGTATTTATCGGAAACATTTCTTCATTGACGTCGGTAATTTTTCACTTCCATAATCACTTATCTTATTTTTGTGCGCTTATAAGAAATATTATAAGTTTTTATGCTAGTAATTTTTCTATACATATTACTATAAAATATATAAATATAATACAATAATTACCTATAGTATTATCGTCTAATTATAAGTGGTCAAAATTCAATAAATAATTATGGAAGTGAAAAATTACCGACATCGATGTAGAAATGTTTCTGATATATGTTTGAAATCCAATAAATAATTATGGAAGTGAAAAATTACCGACGTCGATGCAGAAATGTTTCCAATAAATACTGAAATCCAATAAATAAAATAAATATGGAACAGAAAAATTACCGACGCCGATGCAGAAATGTTTCCGATAAATACTGAAAACCCAACGGATAAGATAAAATTTTATTTGAACCATAAAATATCGACTTTTATGCAGAAATAATTGCGATTATAACGAAAGTCCAATAAATGGCCAGACAATCTAAAAATATTACATATAAATTAATGTAATGTTTAACAATAATAATAAACGCTATTTTGCAGAAGCCTATAACCGATATCATTTATCTACCTAGCTTATATAAGTAGATAAATAACATATTTATTAGGATAATAAAACTTTTCCAAATCAAAGAGCATTCGGTGAATGAATTTTGAACTGAATAATATTAAATATTATTAGAACCATTACCAAATTCTAAAATTAATGAATAGACATCACTTAGATAGTCATCAATAAAATCGTTATCAACAAGATAGTTATCAATAAAATCGTCATCAACAGAATCATCATCAGAATCGTTATTAACTAAATAATCAGATAATATTACACTATTTAATCCTTTATTTTTATGTGAATCAGTTGAGATGTATAGATTATCAAAAGAAACATTGTCTTGAAAGTCTATTATACCATTAAGTAAATATTCATCGTTAATATTAAAATATTCATAATTATATAATTCAGGAGAATATACCATATAAAAATCATTATTGTATGTTGATCAAGATATTTTATTTTGATTAAAACATGGGATAGATATATCTTGTTTAATTTTACTAGATAATTGATAAATATTCGACAAATAACAATTATTAAATTCATAATCCAAATCAGACCATATATTATAATAATATTCTGATATATTATCATCTTTATCTTTATAATAAATAAGTTTATCTAATGTATTGAAATGTTCCTTGATACCATATTTATATATTTGTTTTGTTTTTGCATATAGATATGATAATTTTTTGATGATTTTTCTTGCTTCTTCTTTCTCTATAAGATATCTTATATATGCGCTCTTTATTTCAATATATTTGTTTATAATGGTCTATAATTTTTTTGAAAGAATTTAAAATGACTGAATCTATATTATTTTCTTCAATTTTTCTGTATATTTCTATTATTTTTTCATATATATTATTTTCTATTATTAAAGCATGTATATTGGAATTTGAATTTATTATTAGTAATAAATTTTTATTATATCGGATATACATAAACCATTTATTTTTCTGTTTATTTCTTGTACAAGTTTAGATATATCTTTTACAATATTTTCTTCATCTTTTTCATATTTCAAATTATATATGCATACTATATTTTTGTTTTTTTCTCTTCATTTTCATATCCCCTGAAATATCCTATTATTTCACCTACTATTTCTCTTGGTAAGTTCATCATAAATGATGAAGTTATTTATCCAAAGTTTTAATTATTCAATTACTTTAAAATTTTATTTATCTTGCAAATTTATCAAATTTAAGCAAATTTTACAGCTTTAGTGCAAAACTTGTAGCATTAATATCAGTTTTCTATTTTAGAAATATTTCCGATTTTATATTCGAAAATAAATCATGAAACAAAACCTCAAAAGACACATTTAACATATTTTAGATTACTGTATAATGTACCAAATCTGTATTAGTTTATACAGTAATCATAAATAATTATACATTTAATATGTATAATTATTTATAAATATGATTTTAGTTGTTATATTTTAATAACCAAAATGGCGTATCTTAAAAATATTAAATTTTCTCAATGTTTCAATTTTAAAAATTGTGTGGAAATGAATTTAAATGATATCACTTTACTATGTGGACCTAATGGAAGCGGAAAAACAAATATACAGAGAGTTATTTATAACCTAGCAAATAATAAGAAAAAAGTACCTGAATACTCAGAATTGTTATTTGAGCTTAATGAAAAAGATCCATATTATATATATGATTTACACTCTATTTTATATTTTTTAATTAAAAAAAATAACTATAATTTGTCAATACCTTCTAATATATATTTATATTTATTTTATATTACTGAATTATACATGCAGATAGATTATAGTAAAAATACATATGATGTATTAAAAACAAGAGAAAAGTGTGATATTTTTATGAAAAATATAATATTGTGCAATAAAAATAATATAAAATATATAAATGATTTTAAAGTAATAAAAATAATACAAAAAGGTAAAAATTGCGATATTGATTTTCCAAATAAAGAATTCCATATTTCAAATATTGAACATTTGAATAAAATTACTAATAATAATTATAACAATATAGATGATTCTTCATTCATTCAGCAACATATAATGCATATTGAAAATATAGTCAGTAAAAATAAAAACCATAATAGCAAAAAATGCATTGTACCAATTACCCACTCAAATGAAACAAATAATATCCCAATAATATTATCTACTATTGATAAAAAAATCGATGATGTAAGTACAAACATACCAACCAAAATGTTGGTAAATAGTACAAAAGATAGTACAAATAATACAAAAGATGTAGATTATACAAATAATACAAATGATATAAAAAAAAATAGTATATTTATAAACATATTTTATATAGTAAATATTATTATATTATTTATAACTCAAATAATAAACCTTATAAATGTATATAAATTATATATAAAATATCAATCCATCGATGATGACATAATGCAAAACAAAATAACTTGTGAAAATGTTACCCCTTCTAATATTATACCCGAAAATATAATATCTGAAAATGTTACCCCTTCTAATATTATACTCGAAAATATAATATCTGAAAATGTTACCCCTTCTAATATTATACTCGAAAATATTACATCTGAAAATCTAACACCTGAAAACAAAGTAATTAATTCTAAATTTAACAATATCAACAAACAGAAATTAATTGAATACACTCAACAAATAAACAATTATCTTGGCGATAATATCACAAAGACTATATATCAAAAATTATTACATAATATAATATATATTACACAAGATAGAGGTATAAATTATCTATATAAAAACATGGATTTTAAGCAAAATTTTATTACAGGTATAAATAGTAATAACGGTAATATAGAAAGGGTGGTAAATATATTCTGTATTAATAATTGTACAAATATAGATAGAGATCGCTACACGATTATTCAAATGTATCAAATGTTAGATTTAATGTACAAAAATTACAGTGAATTTTATTATAAACTAACAGATTTTGTAAACGAAATGTACAAAATAAAAATGCATTACAATGGTATAGGTAAGATTATTTATAGAAATACGAATAACAAAAAAGTAAAGCCTCCAGGAAGTTTGTATAATATATTAACTATATTGATACCTATATATTATTGTTCTTATAAGAACAATAAATGTAGCATTATTTTGCTAGATGAACCAGAGATAGGATTGGATTCTTACGCAATAAAAAAATTATATGAACATATTGAGTCAATTACGAATATAAATTCATTTGCAACCAAAATAATAATATCTACTCATAACCAAAATTTTTTATTGGGTAGAATTTTTTATTATATTTCTGATTGCAATCTTAGAACAATTAGTAACGAATACAAAAGTATTTTTCATATAATTTTACCTATTTTTTTTAGAAATAGTAAAAAAACTATTATATCAGAGGGTATATCTGATGTTTATTATGTAAATCTATTAATACCTGGTCATAGTTTTTTTATTAAACATATAGAGGGAAAAGAAAATTTGCCTTCAGTAATTAACTGCTTGAACAATATGAGAGAAGATAAAAATAATATTTTTCTTTTGTTCGATCGTGATACTAATAAAAAACATAAAATATCGCATAATGATATTTTAATCAAAATGGAAGAAATAATGAATATAAACAATGTTGATAACGATTTAATTGGTAAAATTAAAAATGAATTAGGATATTTTATGGATCCGGTTTCAAAATGTAATCTTGAAACAGAGAAAGATAAACAAAAAGGTAATACAAATAATACAAATAATACAAATAACAAAATATTAAATTGTAGATATAAATCTTATGGATTTTATCAAGATTTAGAACATTTTATATTTAATGCAAAGAATAAAATAGAAAAGAATGATTTTGAGTATATTCTAAAATTGCAAAATATCCAATTCGGAGAAAAAGATATTGAAAAAATACCTATATTACAACAAGTTCACACTAAAATATCAAAGGGAGTAAAAACATACACAAAAACAGTTTTACAAGAAATGTCAAATTCAGCACATTTTGATATAAATGATATAAATAAACTCAAAGGAAATTTTATGGAAAAAATAAAAGTTTACTACCAAGAAAAATCTCCTTGTTTAGTAAAAGATATAAAATACAACTATTATTATCATGTTTGTTTAAAATCTATTGTGTATTTATACCAACTACCAGATATGATTAAAACTTTGAAAGAAAAATATGAAATTGCAAGAGAAAAAATATTGCACAATAAAAAACAATTACTAGAGCCCATAAATATTAAAAAATATATCGATTCACAAAAAGAAAATCAATCTGTGATTGAAGAGGATGAAATATGTATAAACAAAATTAAGGATCAAATTATAGATGAATTGAACAGCTTGGAAATCAAGTATAAAACAGATTTAAAAGAATTTCAAGATGACGATTTACTTAGTAAACTGTACTCATTTATGAGTTCATAAGTTTTATAATCCTATTTTACCAATATTTTGTTCATTATTGAATAATGTTGATTGTAGTAGTTTTATAGATATAGAAGTATATAGTTCTATAGATGTATATACTTCTCATATTAATAATTGAGTATACAAGGTAAATTGTAATAAAAGATGAGTAAATGATTCCATATGAAATTATTTAGAATTTTTTTAATATTAATAAGGCCCTTACATTTATATATAATGTTCTTAATAAATATAGAATAAATAAAACAGAATGGTTTATATTAAAGTCATTAGATATACTTACAAATAGTTTAAATTTTTATAGGGAATTTGAATTTGATTCAGAAATGGACAAAAATAAAGATGATATAATAAACTGCTCTTATATTATTAGATCAGTTGAACATATGTCAGTTGAAGATAAAAAAAGACTTGTAGTAACAATGTTCGATAAGCCAACAATTATAGAAATATTGAAGGAACAAAAAAAAATAGGTATTTCAAAATATAAAAAAGCGGATATATTGAATAATATTAGTGATAAATTGTTAGATATATTGAAAAATGAAGCAAAAATGCTGATAGAAGAAAATATTTTATATATAGCATCAAAATATTCAACTAAAATGGATGACTCAGTGGATATAGGCAAACAAATATCTTTAGCGAAAATAGAATTAAACGACTATATTAAGCACATATCACAAAACTATAATATTACATATTTATATGATAATACAGAGTGTTTAATATTTAGTAATATTGATATTTACAATATTAAATAAACTATATCAGATAATATATGTATTTAGCTATGTTTTATTATATCAGATAATAAAACATATTTAGTAAAATTACTAGATAATTTAGGAGTCTAAAAGTCTAGTGCTAATATTAGAATATAGAAGAGGAAGAGGATCAGAAATGCATTTATTGAGGAAAAAAGGGGAAGCAATAACAAAACATTGTTTTTTACAACGAGTAAGGGCAGTGTAAATTAATTTGCGATTAATAAAAGACTCTTTATTCCACTGAGGAACAACAAAAATAACATTATTCCATTCAGAGCCTTGAGATTTGTGAACGGTCATAGCCCAGGAATGGCGCAAGGAAGAAAGATCGATTCTGGTGGAAGCTGATTTTTCAGAAGCAGAAAGATGACTTTTTCTAGAAATATGGTAATAATAAGGGACAGTTCTATTATAAGGAAAAGTAACGATAAGAAAATCACCCAAAACGTCGGTAATTTTACCTTCTTCACCATTCATAACTTCAAAATGATAATTATTTTCCAACATAATGACTCTATCACCAACACGCCAAATAGTATCTTTATAAGGGATTTGAAGAAGAATTTCTTTGATACGAGGGGAAGGAGGATTATATACTTTTTGACAGATTTTATTAATATCAGCTAAAGGGGCATTAGAAGGAGATAAAATAGTTACATCTTCTAAATTATTGCATAATTGTTCTATCTTCAATGAAGTAGTAATAGTAAAACTATAACCAGAAGAAACTGGTCTACCGAAGGGTATTTCATTTGTATTCTTAAGAATATCACCACAACATCGATGTGAAATAAGTAATTCTTTATGAGGCAAAAATTGTGAAAGTAATAATTGTTCAAAGAAGGGACCATATCCAATAGGAGGCAATTGATTTTTATCACCAATGAAAACGAACTGGGAACCATTGAGTAAATAAGATAATTTGGAAACAAGACGCAAAGGAATCATTGACGATTCTTCAAAAATAATAAATTCGGGAGAAATATCTCTGTATATATTTTTATATATAAATTTATGAATAGTACTGAGATAATTATAATTAATTTTGTTACCATTATACCGAATTTCAATGTCAGTTTTTTCTCCAAATATTTCTTTCAATCTGGACAAACATTTACCGGTAAATCCAAGAATTACAAATCTTATATTATTATTAATTAAAATATCAACTAAATTTTTAATAACTGTACTTTTACCTGTTCCTGCTCCACCCGTTATTATGCTACATTTTTCACGTAAGGCCATTATTATGGCATCTTTTTGTTCGGTATTTAGCATTTTATCGAATGCATAATATTTATGATCATATTGTAATTTTTTTACAATATCAGTAGATTTAATTAGTTTAATGGCATTTATTTCTTCGTTAATCTGTTTTTTGAAATATATGCAATCATATTGTATAATAATAGAATAATCCCGTTTCAATTCTTCAATTAGTTCATCATAATTAATATATTTAGCAAAGTTAATTTTCATTATGTTACAAGGAGTACATGTCCATCCTTTTGTTTTTATATTATCAGCAAGATATCTTACCATACTACCCACTAATCTTTCGTTTTTTATTTTTATTTTATATCTTTCAACCAATCTATCACATGTTTCCATGTTTAATTTTATTATTTTATATGGATTTAGTTGTAATACCCTTTTATTCTCTTTATAATTATTAGTTAGTATTCTTTTTATAGTATCGCTACTATTGTTTTCCTTTTCCTTTATAGGTAATTTCTCATGATAATACTCTATCTTTTTTATTTCTAATGTTGATAGTCCATAATATTTCCAATACATATACCATATTATAACTCTATGTTTTTCCATCTTATCCTGCATAATTTTTTTACAGAATTCAAGGATATTCTCTTGTGTTTGTTCCATTGTTTTGAAAAATGTTTTCATTATTTCACCTATATCCTCATCTTTTATCTCTTTTTGTATCATTATTTTTTTTATAGTATTCTTTATTGATTTTGTCATTTGCTTTTTCAGCCGTGTTTATTTATTTTATAATCAATATTGACTAACTTATTTCCTTAAAATATTAATGATACCTTAAAATATTAATCATACCTTAACCATACCTTAATCATACCTTATTGATACCTTAATCATCAATACAGACTCTCTAGATTATGGTTGTATAAATTATAGTAATTCATATAACCATATTCTTCTACAATTTAATATTTATTAGTCAAAAGATAAATATTCAAGCCATCTTATTTCTTCAAGATTTTTGAAATCTGAAGATCGTTTAAAATTATTACCAAGTCGAAGATTTCTTAGGAAATTTGGTGTGCAAAAATCATGCTTTATATTACGTTAAAATTATGTTAGATAATATAATTAAAATCCTAATATATTTAGATAAAATGTAATATTAGTACTAAAGGTTCTTTTACCTTTTTTAGGTAAAAGAAGTACAGGTATCCCGTTTGAAAACTTCTTTTAAAAGACAAAAAATTCAATTTTCTTTATTTATAATACCCATTAATTAAGTTAAATTTACCAAGGTAAATACTATTTTATCGTTTTAATAAAAACGATGTGGTAAATATGGAAAATTAATTGCATAGTTAGCTTTTAAATATAAATGTCTGGATATTCGGCAAGTCATAGTTTTCATTAATTATTCACGAAATACTTATAAGGTATTTTATGATAATTATACAATAAAAATATTTATTATATAATTATGGTGTATTAGTCAAAAATAATAAATCACGTGATTGTCTAATATTTCTTTTTCTTTTTTTATCCTTTTTCTTATATCTTTTTTTATCCTTTTTCTTATATCTTTTCTTATCCTTTTTCTTATATCTTTTCTTATATCTTTTTCTTATCCAATAATTGATCCTTGTACATAAATAAAAATTCTATACATTTTGTATTTGATTGGATAGTAAAATATTAAAACAAAAATATTAATATTTTTGTTTATTAAAATTAAACAAAATGCACTCCACGAGAAGTATTGTAGATAACGTATTTTACAAGAATATAACAGTCACTGATTTTGAAAATGAATCTTTGGAAGAAGCAGCTTTAAGAGAAGCATATATTCAAAAAAGAGCTAGAAGGATAATAGAACTAGTACCAGATATATATGGAGTAGAAGATAATACAATAAGTATGGAATATATCAAAGGAAATACTCTAGAAAAAATATTACCATCTCTTAATGTTGAACAAATAGATAGTATTATAGATAATGTTATTGAAAAAAACTATCTGTTGAACAACAATGGAATATACCATAATGACTTGATTTTATCAAATATATACATTGACATGGAAAATGAAGTTTGGTTGATTGATTTTGGACAAGCTGAATTTATTACTGGTCAAGAATTTATTACGGCTGATGTTCTGGATCTTCGACATATAGATGAAATCTCCAGATTGGCAACTGATTTAAGAGAAAATATGCTTCGTATTACTGAATATCCAGAATTATATTTGAAAGATATACAAGCCGATTGGATATATAGTGATATTATGCCTAAATTGTTAAAAACAAATATAACTATTTTATAAACTACAATGTAAAAATAAATACAACCGCATTATTGACAAAAATTTCGATTTTTAAGCTATATAGTTAAACGATTTTATAAGATAATACTTTTAAAGTATATAGAAATAAGATTCTATATACTTTAGATCGGCTTGTTAAAATATAGGAAATTTTGAGACGGTATCTATTTAATGATTTTTAAATAGATCAAGTAGATCAACTAGTATCAATAAAAGCTATTTAAGAAATAAGTAAAAGGTCTGTAAAATGTGATATAATTTTTATATATTATCCAGAAAATAAATAGTACAATGATATTGTGCAGTGACGTTATAATTCATATTTGTGAATTCATATCTACTAGAGAGATGTTAAGTTTAACGCTAACATGCCGTGATTTTCATTCAATTATACTATTTGATGAAAAAACTATGAAAAATCATACTTTCACAGTTAGAAAAAAAGTTGATAACCTGAAATTTTTAGAAAAAATTTCATTCAGGGTTTTAAATTTGAGATTACAATATAATCCAATAAGCGACAATGATTTTAGTTTTATAAGAGGTATACATACACTTAATATGTCACATTGTAATCAAACAACAATTACAGATGAAGCATTTGTACATTTAAAAGGTATTCATACTCTTGATATATCACATTGTAATCAAACAACAATAACAGATAAAGCATTTGAAAATTTAAAAGGTATTCATACGCTAGATATGTCGTGGTGTAATCAGAAATGGATAACAGACAAAGCATTTGAAAATTTGAAAGGTATACATTCTCTTAATATGTCAGGTTGTAAAAAAATAACGGGTAAATCATTTGAAAATTTGAAAGGTATACATACACTTATTATGTCACGTTGTAATCAAACAAAAATTACGGATGAAACATTTGTACATTTAAAAGGTATTCATACTCTTAATATGTCACATTGTAATCAAACAACAATAACAGATAAAGCATTTCAAAATTTAAAAGGTATTCATACTCTTAATATGTCACATTGTTATCAAAAAACAATAACAGATAAAGCATTTGATAATTTAAAAGGTATTCATACTCTTGATATATCGGGATGTGATCAGGAAACAATTACAGATAGAGCATTTATGCATTTAGAAGGTATTCATACTCTTGGTATGTTGGGATGTAATCAAGAAACAATATCAGACAAATCTTTTATACATTTAGAAGGTATTAATAGAATAAAAATGAACACAACTAGATTTAATAGAATAAAAATTAATCCAAAAATACAAATATCAACAATCTAAATCAAATAGACGAGGAATTAAAAAATCAACTTGAATTATTACAAGATATTGAAAAACAGAAGAAAAAAGCAGAGCTAATGATAAATGAACTCAAAGTAAGGGAGTTTGAATTGTTATTCAAAATAAACATAAATAAACATAAATAAAGATATATTTGGTGTATATAAACATAAATAAACATAAATAAAGATATATTTAGTGTATATAAACATAAATAAACATAAAGATATATTTGGTGTATATAAACATAAATAAACATAAAGATATATTTGGTGTATATAAACATAGAGCATAATATTGTGTTTATAAAAATAATTTTAGTAACTAAAATGTCTCTTATATATTCAAAATATTAACCACGAATTAGATTAATATTTTAATCTATCTAAATGTTTTCTTTTATATCATTAAACTGGTATAAATTTAAGATCACGTTTGTCTTAAGAGATTTTATAACTAAGATATTGATATATTTTATTGATATAAATATTATCAGTAAATTTGGTATGCAGAAATATTATACTTTGGATAATATAAAAATTATGTTAGATAAAATGTATTATATGTTAGTATGAAAGGTTCTTTTACCTTTTTAGGTAAAAGAAGTACAGATATCTCGTTTGAAAACTTATTATAAAAAGCAAAAAATTCAATTTTCGCTTTTTATAATATCAGTTTATTAAGTTAATATAAAGAAGAGAAATATTTACATAATATTATATATTTGTTTTTGTTTTAGTATTATAAAGTTAGCAGAATAGATTATTTTTGTACAGTAAATATAATCTACATTTATGCAGAATTGTATCCAATCGACATTAAAAATTTGGATAAATGTAAATTTAGGATTTTGAGTTATAGAATATCCAAAAATATAGATATTTAATAATTTTGAATTAGATTATTTGAAAGATTTAGATTGTTTGCAGATTGTTGTAAATGATATGATTCAAGAACTTATATATAAATAATAAAGGATATTGAGTATAAATTATATTATTAAACTATATAAACAATATACAGTTATTATACAAAGGATCTATATAATTATTTTTGTTTATATCTAACTTAGATATTAAATAAAAGATATTATGTTAGTTGATGTAAAATATATATACATAAATAATGGCACGATGTTCCAACATAACGGATTATGTATTAGTTCATTTAAAAGAAATACATACACTTAATATCACGATGTTATAAAATAACAGATAAGACATTAGAAAATTTACAGGGTATTTATAAACTTAATATAATAGCATATGGTCCAATAAAAGGTACAGGTTTTGTTCATTTAAAAGGTATTAATACACTAAATATGTCGCTTTGTTTTTGTATAAAAGACGAGGACTTAAAAGGTATTAATACACTAAATATATCGGACTATGATCAAATAACAAATAAATTTTTGGACATTTGAAAGGTACATGTATAGTATGAGAAAACACTATTCAATAGTATAATAAAATAATAGCTCTGTCACTTCGAAAGAAATGTTAATATGAAATTTTCATATATCCAGCTTAGTAAAACATAGATAACAATATATAATAGTAATATTTAAATAGTTGATAAATAATTTGTTTTGATATTCTTTTATCTCATAGATATAAAATTGTAAATTTATTACTTGTATAAAAGATAATAAATGTTTTTAATATTAGCGAATGATATGATAATTAATGTTTGTTCTTTTTTAGATACTAGAAATATGTTAAATCTATGTTTAACATGTAATTACTTATATAAGTATATATTAGGTTGTAAAAATATAATGGTAAACAAAAATTTTACATTGAAGGAATGTATTTCTAGTTTAAATTTTATTGCTAAATTATCATATAAAATATATAATTTAAGTATAGCTTGCAATAAAAAACTCGGGGACAAAGATTTTGAAAATTTAAAGGGTATACATACACTTAATATGGAGGGATGTAAACAAAAAACAATAACGGACAAAGCATTTGAAAACTTAAAAGGTATTCATACTCTTAATATGATGTATTGTTATCAAGAAACAATATCAGATAAAGCATTTGAAAATTTAAAAGGTATTTGTAAACTTAATATGTCACATTGTTATCAAGAAAAAATAACAGATAAAACATTTGAAAATTTAAAAGGTATTCATACTCTTATTATGGAGGGATGTTGTCAAAATACAATTACAGATAAAGCATTTGAAAATTTACAAGGTATACATACTCTTAATATGACATTTTGTAATCAAGAAAAAATAACAGATAATGCATTTCAACATTTGAAAGGTATTTGTAAACTTAATATATCATTTTGTGATAACGAAAAAATAACAGATAAAGCATTTCAAAATTTAAAAGGTATACATACTTTAATTATGGAGGATTGTAAACAAAAAACAATAACAGATAAAGCATTTGAAAATTTAAAAGGCATACATTCTCTTAGTATCAGAGGATGTAAACAAGAAACAATAACAGATAAAGCATTTGAAAATTTACAAGGTATACATACTTTAAATATGTCAGATTGTAACCAAAAAACAATAACAGATAAAGCATTTGAAAATTTAAAAGGCATACATTCTCTTAATATCAGGGGATGTAAACAAGAAACAATAACAGATAAAGCATTTGAAAATTTACAAGGTATACATACTTTAAATATGTCAGGTTGTCATCAAAAAGCAATAACAGATAAAGCATTCGAGAATTTAAAAGGTATATATTCTCTTGATATATCATTCTGTAAACAAAAAACAATAACAGATAAAGCATTCGAGAATTTAAAAGGTATATATTCTCTTGATATGCAGAATTGTAATCAAGAAAGTATAACAGATAAGACATTCGAAAATTTAAGAGGTACATATACTTTAAATATGCGAGGTTGTAGACAAAAGACAATAACAGATAAAGTATTTGAAATTTTAAAAGATAGTCATACTCTTGATATGAGGGAATGTTACCAGAAAACAATTACAGATAAAATATTCTTAAATATGGAAGGAATAAATACTCTGGATATGTAGTTTTATAAAGAAAAAAGATATGTTAATAATTAAAAGACAATAACTGATAATGTATTTGAAAACTTGATACGTGCCGTAATCAAAAAGCAAATATAACTTTTAAAATTTTAAAAGTTATTATTGCTCTTTATCAGGATTATGACAGAACACCTAAAAAATATAATTACAGAACACCTAAAATGTATTTTGAAGATGACATTATGCCTAATCTTTAGTATTTTAACTAAAGTATCAATAAATTTATAATAAATATATGTTGGATTATAAGTTTGAATTGATATATTAACCAATTTACATGCATACGAGTCTAAGATAGTATCTTACAATATCAGTTTATAATTTACGATTATCAATAGAATTATATGTAATTAATGTATTCTATTCAACTATAAGGCACAAAAATGAAAATTCTTGACAAAATTTTCATTTTTAACCCATCGATATTATAGTGAATATATATGTATAAAAACTAGTATATTAAAGAATAATGATTTATAATATCATAGGAACACTATTTATAATATTATGTCAGTGAAAATATGGATCTTTTTTGAAGATTAAATTTTTGATACAATTATAGCAAAAATTTTACTGTACTATAAAATAAGTATTTTTGTGTTTATCATTAATTCAACTAAAGATAATATTAAATGATAAAATTCAATAATATGAAATAATAATTGCATACCAAATTAATTTTGATTAGTTAATATGTACTTAAATTTTAATTAAATTAAAATTTAATATTTGAAAATAAAGGAACATGACAATACATCAAAATAAGGATGAGTGCAATGATTTAATCTCTGATTTTCTAGAAGCATCATTAAATACACAAGATACACAAGATACAGAAGTGTGCAATGATATTCTTGATAAACTTTTTTCTGTTGCTAATCAAAATGATACCGTTTGTGATTTTTTGCTACAACAAACAGATAAAATACAAGACTCAAAACTCGGTATTATGTCAAATATATTAGTATCATCATGTCATTCTGCAGAAGATATTAGATGGTTTATAAATAAAGCAAAAAATATAGAATTGTTACCCAAAGATTTAATAAATGAATCAGTTAAAAAGTTTGGATGTGGAGAAGTAGAAGAGGTATTGGCTCCAACACTAATGGAAATGTTGTGGTAAATTAATTTTTCCTAATACTAACATAAAATAATATTTTATGTTATGCGCCTAGTGAAGAACAAATAAATATAATAATTTTATGTTTATTTGATTAAGTATTATTGTTAATTAACTCTTTAAAATTATTCAGTATTCATTATATTGTTTTAAATACTCTGTCCTGTATAATTGCCAAAACATTCAAGAATTAAATAGATTGCAAAAATAGATAAGTGGTCCAAATTAATTTTGATAAGAATCGATTGGTTTTCCTTATACACGATGTAGTAATAAATTCAAGTGGATATATTAAAGCATATATAGGCCATTATGGAAATTTAGAGGAAATAAATATTACAGAAGAGATAAATAATATATTGAAAATAGAAAGAAACTTACAAGACGTAGAATATGGTTTCGAAATAGTGATAAAACACTTTATGATGTAGAAATAGATATAAGTAATATTAATAACGATGTTTTAATTTGTGCATTAGAGATATCAGATTTTTTGGATATAGACAAGAAAAAAATGAATACATTGGAGAAAGATTATATTAAATGGAAAGAATGTTTTAATATAGAGGTTAGTTGCGGTTATAGAAATGGAATATATGATGTAGAATCAGTAAAAAAATAGTATCAAAAAATTACTGAAAAGTATATGAATTCAGTGAATAAAAAATATGAGGAAGTAATTGATATTCTTGTATTTTATGCAATAATACATATTTCTTTTATGAAGTAAGAGAAGAAAGACTGTGTATAACAGTACACAATCATATTAATACAATACTTACCTCCCAATTAACACATATGGAACGTTTTATTTTAATCAGTTTCAGATATATTCTGTGTATTTGATTATTATTTTGTATAATATTAATCAACTGAAAATTAGGTTCTTTAAACAAGATAATAGTATTATTTTGTTTAATGTTATTGACAATTCATAGTTTTAAGTTTTGATGTTGAAAATTTATTATCTTTGTAAATTTTATGATTTAAATAGTATTTTACTTTCTGTAAATAATAACGCTAATATGTTTGTTATTCATTAAAATATATATTTATACAATAAACCAAAGATAACTTGGAAAGTTTTATCGACGTAAAAATAGTTTAACGATAATAATTCCAACAATTTTTGTTTTATTCGGCCAAAATTAATTTCTTAATATTTTCCGTAATTATATTTTATCTTTATAACTACTTTCATCGTATCACAAGAAATGTTTATCATATCAATTTATTGCAAATTATCGATTGGCTTATAAAATTAATGACAATATTAGATTAATTTATTTATACAAATAAATTGATCTTTGTGTTCCTACAAATATTGCCTATCCTGTACATAAATAATTTATCAAAAATTTATTGCTGAAATTAGAAAGCTGAAAAGTGATTAACGATGATAATCCAGACAATTTTTGTTATTTTGGCCAAAAAATAACATATAAAAAATAGTAATTGTAAAATACATTTACTGTAAATATCAAGAGATTAATTTTTGGCCAAAATAACAAAAATTGTCGGATTTATGATCGTTAGCCACTTTTTTTGTCGCTTAAAAATAATTCGGTTGACCAATTATTTTATATTTAGTAATTTACTACATATATTGTGAATAACACTATCTATACATTGATGAAAAGAATTGTATAGTGTAATTTAATAAACTAGTTTATATAAATAAGTATTTAATTAAAAACGGAATTGAAATTTTGTGAAATTTTATTGGATAAGTATATTGATAAAAAATAAATATTCTAGTCTAAATATCTATTTTATAAAATTTGTCAAAAAAACAAAAATTGTCGGAATTGTCATCGGTATCTCCTTTTGTAGACATATTTTGTTTGAAAATCAAAAATTTAACGAAAAGATCAAAATTTTATATTATGTTATAATATATCAATAAAAATATTCAAGAAAGCAGATATTTATTCTATCAGAAACAGATAAAAAGTAACAAGAAGTGAATATTCAAGAAAGCAGATATTTCTATCAGCAACAGATAAAAAGTAACAAGAAGTGAATATGTCGTGAAATAATATATTAATAAAAATATTGAAGAAAACGAGATAGTTATTCTATTAGCAACAGATAAAAGTAACAAGAAGTGAATATGTTGTGAAATAATACGATAAGTAAAATATAGAAATGACACATAATAATATTTATTATAAGATACAACAGGAGAGAATAAGTAAAATATAGAAATAATACATAATGATATTCATTATAAGATAGAACAGGAGAGAATAAGTAAAATATAGAAATAATACATAATAATATTCATTATAAGATAGAACAGGAGAGAATATTAAAAGAGAATATTAAAAATAGTTGGGAAATTATTTTAAAAGGATATAAAATGAAAAAGATGGAATATTTCGACAAATTATCGAAAGACGAATATTTATTGAAAACGAATGTGGGAGTAGTAGAAGATGTTGATTGGAATAAATACAAGCCAAAAAGAGGAGGAATAATAATATATAAGATACAAAAAGGTAAATTGGAATTTTATATGGGAAGAGATAGAAAATATAAAGAATATACAGATTTTGGAGGTACAATAAATTATAGAAAAGAAAACGGATTACAAGGTGGAATAAGAGAATTTGAAGAAGAATCTTTAGGTGTATTTGAGGAAATAAAAGAAGAACAAATAAAAAAATCAACAATAGTGGTAAGTGAAAATAGTTTTATTATATTTTATCAAAATTGCGAAGAACGTTACAAAAACTACTTCAATGAAAATAGAAATAAAAATACAGAAGTAGATAGTGTAAAACGTTTTTATGAACAGGAATTTATTGATTTAGTGTATAATCAAAAAAGTCTATTATATATGAGAGTAAGGAATTTATTATTGACAGACAATGCTATTCTTAAAATTATGACAAATATTAAAGCTAAAGATTTTTGTACAGATTTAACACATAATTATTTATCGAGTGAAATTTTAGATTGGATTTACCATAATTATGATGATTTACCAAGATCTAGAAAAAATATTGTACAGTATATAGAAGATAACTATCCCGAGAATATACCTGATGATTTTAATGTCAATGAATTGATATCTCTTCATAGATCCAATCCTTTTTTTTCAAAATATATAATAGCTCCAAGATCATTAATTAAACTTACAAGTTTCCAAGATTTTATTATTTCTTCATTTCGCGACCTATTAAATTCTTTTTCTTCGCCTACTTCGACTCGTCATTATGTAAACCGTGTTTTTCTCGAGCAGTATATCTTTGAACTTTCTAACGAAGAATATCCTTTATCTAAAATCCATGATTCCATTACTTATCTTATTTCTCATGGATGGATAAAATTAAACCCATCTGATTCAACATCTATAACACTTTACCTCCCTTTGTTGCAAAAATCACGTTAATTTTACTGTATATTTTGTTATATAACTGCATAATATTATTAAAAATATATTATATACATATATAATATTTTTATAACCATATAATATATCGTGTTGCAAGTTATTCGTTTAAAAATAAATATTTCAACATACTGTATTAATTTTTATTAATATCAATAAAATTCAGAGCCTATGAGGAAATTAAGATAATATAAATTTCCAGACAAATGCATAAGGAAATCCTTTTACATCTAAGTAATAGCAGTAATATACGATTACTCTTATTACATTGACTTTAATTTAACGACTTCCTTAAAAGTATAATAAAATTTTATAATGTCGTATACGCAAAATTTTATTTAAGAGCTTAGTAAGTTTTGAGAAGAAGTTCATGGTTTTCTACGAAAACCTAGCTCGGTTCCAAAGAAACCTTGAAGAAGATACGTTGGTGAAAATCTTATTTTAGACGATACATTTATATTTTTATTCATTATTATAGGAAAAATATAAGGAAATGTTTATTATAAATATTCAAAATATAATATCCCTATAAAATTTAAAAATGTTATATTCTGTATATCAAAATTTTTACTAATTTTAAGTATTTTATATAAATTGTTTACATTCACAACATATGGTTTTTGTATTTTTTCAGTAGGTATTCATAAGGTTATAGAAAAATATTGTAGATAGTTTTGTCTTAAATTAGATATATTATTGATCTAAATTATTAGATTCATAAATATGATATAAAATACAAGTGTGTAATTATTGTTAATTTGGTTTATAAAATCTATTCCCAAAAACATAAAAACGTATAAGATAATTTGAAAACTGTTAACATAACAATTAAGTGTTTGTGAAATGTGGGGATTATTTGGGTTATTAAAAGCTATAACATATTTATAAAAGATTATTTAAAATATTGAGTAATAAGAAAGTTTAATTATTTAATAAATTATTTAATATCATATTTCCTATTTAACTTATCCACGAAGAAGTTTCAACTAAATATCACTGCTTTATTGATATATAATATTATTTGTATAAGTTGCAATTCAAAAGTAGGTAATAAAACTAAATAAAGAAAAAATGTAAGAATAAATAAAATGGGAGTTCGTGATTATTGTTGTTTTGTTCATAAGAATGGTCAAAATCTCGCTTATATAAATCCATTAACATACAAGCTATCAAAAAGCGAAATGGGCAAAACAAAATGTTTTGTTGTAAAAATACCTGTTGAAATTAAAAAAGATAATATTTTATCCATGAAATTAACTGATTTTGAACAATATCCTATGGTCGAATGTTCATACAGTTGGGATGATTGGGATTTTAATGAGATTGATGGATATCGTGATTATTTACTTAATGAAAATGATAGTGATAGTGATGCTATACATGAGAATAATGAAAGTGTCGATAATAGTGGTAATAATGATGAGAACAATGAAAGCGTCGATAATAGTGGTAATAATGATGAGAACAATGAAAGCGTCGATAATAGTGGTAATAATGATGAGATTGATGAGAATAATGGAAATAATTCTGTGTGGAGAAACAAAAAGGATGGGGAATGGTATGTAAATTTTGATCCCTTTGCATATAATTTGTTCGTGACAAAATGTTTGGATCCATTATTAGTTCCAATAGAATATTATGATATTATTTTCAGTAATAATAGTAAAAAGATGGAGTGCATGTTTCCGGACCTAGATAAAAAAAGAATATTTAAGTATATAGCTGATAATAATTGGAGAATTAAGCCTAATGTAGAATATATAATTCCTTACATAATAAAATTTTCAAAAAATAAATATAGATTAGTTGTTAGAACAAAAAACAATGAAGTAGAAAGTATAAAATTAACACCAAATGGAACCGTTATTATAAATCCTGAGATATACGATATCGATCTATCATACAAAAGTGATGATTTCGAAATTATGACTTGTGAGTTCGAAATTGTTAATTTAACTAGAACGATGGTAAGATCAGGTGTTGTGTATAAAGATAGCTATTTATCACATCCTAAATATAAATCATGTAATTTTTATGGATTCGATAACTTTGATTCATCAAATTATACATCGCAATATGATATTAATTACGAACACAAAAATGATTACTATGAGAATAAACATATAACTACTCACAAAGCATATATGATTAAATGTTCTTAAAAAAATTTAAAAATAATCGAGAAATATTGGTATGTTTAGTATATTTTCTTGTGTATAAATATCTAATTACTTTTGTATATAACCCATACATTTGTTTTTCTAATTGGTAAAATGATTCTATTATAGAATCATTTTATTGTAATATAAATCTTATACATGCATTTAATTATCAATTACATATTTTTACTTTCCATGTATTTATATAAAACTTATTTTATCCTTTTTAAACTTAGGTTGGTTAAATATATTACATTAATGACTAATATTATTCCATATAAATGCAAAGTCGCTTAAAACAATGCAGAAATAAATTTTGTCTTAGGTTGATGAAATAACCCTATAGAGATATTTATATCAAACTTAAAAAGTGAAAATAAAAATTTAAATAATGATTCACCTTATTATACAATCAGAGAAATACTTAATCAAAATACGGGAATTAAACTGGATGAAGCAAGAGAGGATAATGTTAAATATATTTAGGTAATAGCGAATTTAATAAACTTCATAGTGAAAAGTATTAATTGATGACCAGAAAATTATATACTGAACTGCAAAATATTAAAGATGAAAAAAGAAAAATGGAATGCTATAAAATTCATAGGTATTGAAAAAATATCTTCGTAATTTAGGGTCTATTTAATGATATTAAAATTATGATATATTGTATATTTTTACAAGTTATAAAGTATATCAGTAAAGAACAAAAATAATAGTACTAAGTATATAAATATAAGATTTATGATAGAAGAATTTTTATTAAGTTAAGAGTAAAAATGTATACAATACTTATATATTGTGTAGATTTTGTGAATATAGAAGAACTAGTTACTAAGAATAAAAAAGTTATGTAGCCATGAGGTAACTATATCAATAGCAATATTTACAGATATATTATTATATTTTGAGATGAATAGAGATTGTATGAAAGAATTATTTATAGAAGTTAAATCAATATCACTGTAATAGTCGATACGAGTTCTAGTAATAAGACAAGTAATAATAAAGCGTAAATCGAAAATATCTTTATCGTAAGATCCATCGAAGGAAGAAATATCGAAATCAGTATATTTAACATTAAAAGAATTGATGGGTAAGAGATAATGATGAGTAGAAAAATTATAATTTTTTATAACTTTATTACGTGAAATTAGAATATTAGATAAACTAATATCATTATGTCTGATATCTGTATTTTGTAATAGAGATAAATAACCATACAATAATTGAAAAACTATATCTCGAATATCAATATCAGATAACTTGTCAAAATAATTATTCAAATTATCGTCTTCCAACTCGAAAAGTAAATAATAAAAATCGGCGCCTTCTAAACGATTTGTGAAATCTGATTCAAAATATGTGCATTTTCCATATTTAATTAGTTTTGCAAAATTTTCGAGGTTTTTTACTTTGTTCAATGAATCAATTTCTTCCAATATTTCAAGTTCGGTGTTTTCATCATACGAACCTCTTATTTTCATGAAATATTCGTTATTATCTTTATCAGATACAATAAACAACTCCGCATTAAGGGAATTGTCTAGTTCAGAAATATAGGTTAATTCAGAAATAAAACAATCGCTCATTTATTCATTAAAATCATAAACATTTATAATTTCATTCTTTCGATAATTCATTATTCAATCATATTGGATACTCACAAATCTAAATTATATATAAACATAAATATCTAGTAACATATATTCATCGTTATATAATTTTGCTTATCTATATATATTCTATTTTTCTTATTTTATTACGGTTTGAAAGATGTTTATAAACCATAAATTTTATTCATAATAATTTTAAAGGTAAATTGTTTTGTTGATCTTTATTTCTCTAAAACTTAAATAAAGATAATGGCTTATTTTTATTTAAGGAACATTATTTAACATTTGAAAATAAAAGCAATATTATAATCTCTTTCTTTAATCTTTTATATTCACACTAAGGATTCAATAGATATGTATTATAAACATGTATTATAAACATGTAGAAAAACATACAAATATTTGGTTAATAGACTGGTATATTTAAGTTTTATAATGAAAAAGACAAATTAAAGAATTATAATGTTCTATTAATATAAATGCTAAATTTTAATAAAGATCCATCCGAATTAATCATAGATCCTGCAAGATTAAATCCGAAATATATATTGTAGTTGCCAAAATATTGTTTAACTAACTATAAGGCTGTTAAATCAACGATTTTAATAATATAAATACATCTGGGAAATATATAACCATAATTTAGTATAATTAATTGCATTATTTAATTCGTTGATTGCTTAATTACTAGATTGAATCAATTTGCATAATTCATATTTATTTTTGCGTGATATTCCACTTATTCCTTTTTCTCTTGCTATTTTAATTAACTGTTTTTTATTGTAACTATTCAAACAATCATTTAAATTTCCTCCCACTAATTCATCTTCGTGAGCTTCTTGTTCATCTTGTTCATCTTGTTCATCTTGTTCATCTTGTTCATCTTGTTCATCTTGTTCATCTTGTTCATCTTGTTCATCTTCTGATGCGTGTTCCTGTAAAAAAACATTAATAGGATTATCAAGCTTAGAAATAAAGGATTTTACAATATTTCTATCCTTCGTATCATTAAGATTATATATAAAACTTGATTGTGAATATTTATCACCTGTTTGAAATGTCAAAATATTTTGCTTGTTATTATAAACAAACTCCTTGTAAGAATAGTTTCCCATCAAGTCAAAACTGTTTTTTAAATTTATTCCTTGAAGAGCTTGAGATAAAAAACTTCTGAGAGGTATCAGAAGTGTTATATCTATATCATCATATGACATATAGAATTTTGATCCATCACGAATTAAACTAAATGATAATACCATTGAACCATCTTCCGAAATCGAAATATCCATTTTATATAGAAATTATTTTATTTATTCAGTAAATATCGCGAATATAAAGCTATTTCTCAAGTTATTTTTAAGATAGTTTATGTAAAAATTAAGAGTTTATAAAAACGTTGAAAGTTATTTTAAATTTACGGGTTATGCAATTTCACACATACTTTACATATAATATATCATAGGATATAATATCAAGATTCTATTAAATATTAAGATTCTATTAAATATTAAGATTCTATTAAATATTAAGATTCTATTAAATATTAAGATTCTATTAAATATTAGGATTCTATTAAATATTAAGATATGTAAATTCTTAATATAAATATATTTTTAGTATTTATTTTTACAAAATGGATATCTATTTTAGCTATAAACTGATAGAATATATTGATATAATCTACTACAAATAGCATACCTTATTTTATAAAACCAAAAGCTGCAAAGAATGACAAATAGTTAAGTAATTTTAATATGTTATTTACAAAAACATTACCTATTTTATAAATACTATATCTATTTGTATTTATAAAATAATAAAATATATTCCACAATATAAAATAATAGAGAACAGGTAAAATATAGAACTACGTTATTAAAATAAAGGGCAATTACCAAGAAAAATATTAACGTCCACGACATAATAAACATATGATTTGGAAAATAATGTTCGTGTGTAATTATAGAAAATTATAGAGTTGTAATATTCTCTATAATTTTTAGTTTGTGTCAGTCAAAAGATAATAAATCTGGTAACTGTCTCGTATTTCTTTGTTCTTTTTCATCTTTTTTTTATCGTATAATTGATCAATATATACGTATAACAATTCTCTATATAGACTCGGTATTTTATCTGATTCTATATCATAAGCTCTATCTAACTTCTTTCTATAGTTACCGTTTAAGAAAGCAACTGCTATATCATGTACTATAATAGCATCTTTTTGATCATAGTATAACCCAAGAGTAATATCATCAACAGTACATAACCATTTATTACCACATCTTGTAACTTCTTCAATTTTTTGTGTATTATTACGTATATTTAATTGACATTGTCTAGTAAATTGCATTCTTGTATTAATTAAAACTCTGAATGGTTAGCCTTGTATTGATGAGGAGTTTTAATAACACCTCGCTTAATAACATCGTATAAATCATCGCCTCTCAACTCGTTAATTATATTTTCATTATTTCAATAATAATTTATTGAATCTTTGAAACATTTATCTATTTTTGTCAATTTATTGATTTCATTTTCATACATATTTCAGTATTAGGATCTTTGTGTATTAATGCAATACTCATTTTTTATATTTCAAATTATGGTCTAAAATTTAAATTTAACTTCTATTATCTACATACTCAATTGAATACTTTGATTATTTAATACATCAAGAAAATATTACTATTATCAATGATCTACCTTTAATAATTTATTCAATAAGGTTATTTGAATTGAAATTATATGATAAAAGCATTACAATCATATAATCATATAATTATATACTTTCATACTTAAATTTGGTGAATATTATATAATTATATTGATGTCTTTCAAATTTTACAATACTTTACTTTTAATAGATTCACTACAGTATTTTATGTCTAAAGTATCAATATACTGCAAATATTTAAATCAATCACCAGTTATTAGATAACAATTTCTCATTTGAAAAGTATGTACACTTTTCAAATATTCAAATGCTTTATCTGTTATTGTGCGTTGATTACAACCTGAAATATCGAGAGTATGAATATCTTTTAAATTCTCAAATGCTTTATATGTTATTGTATTCTGATTACAATATGACATATCAAGAGTATGTATACCTTTCAAATTCTCAAATGCCTTATCCGTTATTGTGTCCTGATTACAATTTGACATGACAAGAGTATGTATACCTTTCAAATTTTCAAATGCTTTATCTATTATTGTATCCTGCAAACAATTTGTCATACTAAGAGAATAAATACCTTTTAAATTCTCAAATGCTTTATATGTTATTGTATCCTGCCAACAATTTGTCATATCGAGAGAATGAATACCTTTTAGATTTTCAAATGCTTTATCTGTTATCGTTTTTTGATTACATCCTTCTATACTAAGAGTATGGATACCTTTCAAATTTTCCAATGCTTTATCTGTTATCGTTTTTTGATTACAATATTACATATTTAGTGTATGTATATCTTTTAAATATTCGAATGCTCCATCTGTTATTGTTTCTTGTTTACATTCTGATATATCAAGTTCATATAAATTTGATAAATATATAAAATCTCTATCTTGTATAATTTTATTCTTGTTTAAGTCTACATTTAAAATTTTATATGAAAGATTTTGTAAAAATGAAAAATTATATATATTTCTTCTGATAGTAAATTTATGATGTTTCATAATTTCCTTATTATTTAGTATTGAAGTATAATATATTCAACACGCGTAAGATAATTTTAATAATTATGAAGTCGATAAAAACGAACATATTTCTACTATACTATCAAATGGAACATATATTAAATTATCAATATAATATTTGTTCAATTATTGAACAAATATATTTTAAATCAAAAAGTCAATTCATAATGTTGTTAAATCTTTAATGTGTAATTCTTACGAAATTACACATTAAAGATTTAAATTGCAATAAAATTCAGTCTCTGATGAAATTTTGACCAACGTTTCTTAAACTTACCAAACAATTAAATAAAATTTTATGAATGTTATATATTATAAAATTTCTCTAAATATTGTAAATACGATAAATTACAGTCTATATTTAATGGTTAATTGTATAATGTTTACATTGGTTAGATGTAAAAAGATTAATACCTATAACAATTTATAATTCCAGAATTTCTGTTACTAACATTAAATACTAAACTAATAAAACAACCCAAGATGAAGATGAAACAACCCAAGATGAAGATGGAAAGTAACAAAGATTAAAGTATAGATCACTTTAATGAATCTATCTTAAAAATACGAAATATTACTTTGAAATTGAACAATGTTATTTATCTCCTTACTTGATGAAATGTTGTGTCTGTATAAAAAAATTGTAGATTAGTAAAAGTTAATAAAAAATATGACAAATAGAAATAATTTTGGTAGTTATTATAATTAAAAATAACTTTAAAGCTGGAAATTATCTAGATCGATGATAAAATATTTTCTATAAATAAATTAGTCACAGTGCCCAAAAATTATCGATAAATTACCAAAGTCGATGTAAAAATGTTTTCTATAATTATTTGAAACACAACAAACAAGTAAAATAATTATGGAAGTGATAAATTACCGACGTTTATACAGAAATATTTCGGATAAATATCAATTATTATATTTTAGGATGATTAATAGTTTTTTGTGACATATCATTATGAAAAATATTTTAATAATGTAATTCTATTGAGAATAGCATTTTATTTTGATAAAATAGGTAAAGATGATATAAGATTATCAACAGCTAAAATATATGTATTCTCAATTTAATATAAATGGACTTAGTATTTGTATAAATACAATCATTTATTGATAATTAACCGGCTTGTAAGAAGTTATAATATCATAGGATAATAAATTAAAATAGTATCCTACTTTATTATTTGTATATAAAACTATATCTAATTATGAAATTTTATGTTTAATATGTCAAATTATAATAAAGAATACTATAATTTAGCATATTCTTTATTATAAAATTAAATATTAAGGTTTAATATTATTTATTATTTATTATTTATTATTTATTATTTATTGTGTACAATGAATCATCATATTCGTGTTTATTTACTACTAATTTAATATAGCAACCTGGTGACCTAGTATAATTCTAAAATATAATAAACCATAAAATTTTATAGAGTGATAAATATTTTACAAATAAAATATTTACCATTTTACAAATAAAATATTTACCATTTTATAAAATGGAGGTTTGGGATAATAATGTTTTGAAAAAAATCTCAGATACAAAAATTAGGGTTGATGATATCGTTTATGAACTGCATAAAATAGTATTATGTGCGTCTCCCTTTTTTAATACTATGTTTAATGGTAATTTTAGTGAGTCCAATGAAGAAATAATAACATTGGATTTTGTTAACACTGGGGCATGGATTTATATATTAAGGTATCTTTATCATAAAATAAAAAAATTGACTGACTTATATAATATAAAAAGAAAACATATCGATTTTGATCTTAATCTTGAAATATTGAAATACAGCGATCTTTTAGAAATACAAGAAGTATCTGATATATTGTTATTGAAAAAATTAAATGAGAAATCTAAAAATATTATAAATGATTATCATATTGTTACCAAAGAAAAGATCGATCGTTATGTAGATTTCCCTTACGAGCAACTGAACGAATTGTATGATTATATGGACGATGATATCTATAATTATTTAATTAAAAAAATTTCTAAACTGGATACTGTGTTAGCCCTCGATTTAGTGAATCATTTCATTAATAATCCAGATTATAATCTATCCAATAATAAAAAATTTTGGATGGATATTTTAGATTTACGTTTTCCTAATCATGAAAAAACCGATGATCCATTAAATCTACTTATGGATATGCTTTTTGATAATTTCTCAACACTCAAACATAGAGCCAATAACAATAAATATAATGTTGACGAAGATGTAAATGATGACAGTGATAATGATAGTGATAATGATAGTGATAATGATAGTGATAGTGATAATGATAGTGATAGTGATAATGATAGTGATAATGATAATAGTGATAGTGATAGTGATAGTGATAGTGATAATGATACTGAAGATTATAATAGTGAATAATTCAACCGAGTTTATAAAGGATATAGAGTTTCTTGATAAATAAGTGATCGAGACATCATATATATTCCAAAAATATATATGAAATTGTATAATATTGGTATATATTTATATTATTAAATATATTTATCAAGAAATATTATATAAAATATAGAGTAATATTATTAATCCACTTTATTGCATAATAATATTATTGTCATACAATGATTAAAATAAAAATATCACTAGTTTGGAGGGAGCATGAATAAAAATTGAGGAACTGAAAAATTACTGAAAATTAAGGAACCGGAAAATTACCGACGTAGAAGCTGAAATGCTTGCGATAAATATTCAGAATTCGATAAATAAAATAGTCGAGAACCGAAAAATTACCGAAAGATGTTGAAAATCCGGTAAATTAAAATAATTATGAAAATGAAAAATTATCTTCGTGGGAGCAGAAATGTTTTTCGTAAATATTAATTTGCGGTTTACAACTATAAAATAGGTTTGATATACTATAATGTTTGTTATGAATAAACATTATCATAGAGTTATTGTAGATTACCTTATTTTCTCGGTATTAAGATATTTAATAAAAACTTAATATTATTTTGATTGTCTAGAAATAAATATAGTCAACGTCATCATTAATGTTATCATCAACATAATTATCAACATTAACAGGATCATTGTCATAATCAACTTCAAGGAGAGTTATGAGTTGATGTAATGGATCTTTTGTTTTTTTATGATCAGGATAGCGAAAGTGTAAAATATTTCTCCATAAATCTTTATCAAGGGAAAGAATAGAAGCAGGTATTAAATAAAAATAATGCACCAAATCAAATAAATTAGAAAAAGACAAGTTAGAAATTTTCTTAATTAGATATACATATAGTTGATCGTCAAAAGATAAAGATAGTTTATTTAGCATGTCGTAATTGTGAGTTTTTAAAGAATCATCAATATCTGACTTTACAGTATCTAAATATTGATCAAGAATATCGGAACATTGTTGACTAAGTTCTCCTAGTAGTAATAAATCAGAGATATCTTTAATTTGCAAAATAATATTGTCATCATACGAACTAATATCGAAATTTGTACCTTTTATATTGTATATATTGGTTAAATTTAATCTATTATATAAATATCTTAATATATAAATCCAAATTTCTGTGTTAACAAAATCTAAAGTTATAATTTCTTTAGTTGATTCACTAAAATTTCCATTCAACATGGAAAAGAAAAATGGCGAGATTGATAATACTATGTTATGGAGATCATAAACATTATCACCAACTTTTATTTTAATATCAGACATTTTTTGCAAAACATAATTTTCCCAAACCTCCATTTTATATTATAAAAACAAATATAAATTATTGAATGATAGATTAAATTATGTTATACATTAATATTTGATATTTGTGAATTACAGGATGATAAATATTACGGTAGTTTTGATTAAGTATAGAAATTGATATTTAGCAACAATTACCAAAATATAGATTATCATAATTAATAATTAATAATTAATAATTAATAATTAATAATTAATAATTAATACTATTGTGTTAAATTAAACTAGATAAAATCGAAGCTATTGTTAATTATAAAATTGTAGTTATTAAGAATTAGTATGGTGGAACAATAATATAATTAATATTGAAAATATATTAATGAAAAAAGGGATAGGAAAATGATTATGAAATCCGTTTTTGACGAACTTTGGATAAAGGAAAATACTTCTTATGAAAAATCTGTTTGTTTTTCATTTAAGAGAAAAGATGTTAATTATGAAGATGAATGTATAAAACAAACTGTATATTATGATAAGGAAAAAAAAGAATACGTAGCGATAGATGATTGGGGAGGAGACTCATATTTCTCTTCATGGAATGAATTTGTAGATTTGCTGAATTATTATCAGGCTGAATTATTAATGGAAATTACTTTTAAAAATTCGTAATTATTGCAATTAAATAAGATATAATATAATAATTTTATATATAATACATATCATTTACATCAGACAATTCTATATTTTCGTCGGCTATTGGTTTTTATTTTCTTATAGTAAAATTTTATATTGCGATAAATATTACCGGAATTATTTTTATACTATTAAAATATTGATTAATATCTTCAATTGGTATATATTTAGATTTTTTTTTCGAAATTATTGATTTTGTTATTTTTTGGTGATATTATTTGTTTATTTCTTGTTTCGTCAATAATATCGCAATAATGTTCAAAATAAGTATTTGTATATCCTAATATTCCATCCAACAAATCACTATAAAGATCGTGATGATCACTATTATATTTTTCTAGCATGGAAAATATAAAAAAGCGGATATGTTTGGTTATATATTATTGACTATGTGTTAAAACAAGATATATCAATATTTGGAATATTACATTCATCCATATGGTAGTTGTGAAATAATTTTTATTAAGTTATGGAATCAGGTTAATGTATTAATACTTGTGCTTGTACTTCAAAATATATGGATTATAATTTGTATTGTCATCCACTATATTTTACATAGTATATAATCAACAAATAATTCCCATAGTCAGATAAAAATATCTAAATATTGGATACTACTAATTAAAGAAATTTAATTAGATGATGTATTTGTAATTTATATTTACCAGAGAATACAAATTACTATCTATCAATATATTTAGTTTTGATAGCATATAAAAAAACTTTACAAATGAATAATCAACATATTAATGTGCTATATAAAATGATAATTCCAAATGATATAGTAGTTAATATAGCTGGATATCTTGATTATTTAAGTAGAATAAATATAGCGAAATTGAACAAAGAAATATATAAACAAGTATATCCAAAATTAAGATATATAATATATTGGGAAGATTCAGTAAGTCCGTCTGAATATAGTGAAAATTTATATTTGTGTAAAAGTATAAAAGATGCTCGGGAAAAATATAAAATAGCAAACAAAAATATTAAAAATTACGGTGACGATGGACTTATATCTGTTGATATAGTAATAGATGGTGAAATTAAAAGATGGTATAGTGATGAAAAATTGCGTAATTTATACAACATTATCAACTGTAATTAATATTAACAAAATTTAAAGTAGAAACATACGGAACTAAAATATATAATTGTTAAAAATCGAATGGAACAATGTAATAGAAAATATTAAACTATAATATAATTAATGTTTATATTACCACAATAAACTTAACAGCACTATATTAAGGGATATTAAATCTATTTGTAGCTAAATATACAATATATACAATAACGTAGATTCATCAACTGATTTTTTAATATCAAGTAAAGTTAGTAAGATTTTATGTATTAAATAAAATATTCTTTTTTTATTTATAAAAATCCATAGTCCAAATTGATATTTTATCGTTATGTAAACACAAATAAAACATACATAGATGAAATTTTATATTGTAGTAACAGAAGAATATTGCCGAGGTGTTTTTGAAAATTTATTAAAAGTTTTTACAAATAAACAATCAGCTCAAAACCATATTGATTCTATTAAAGAATACGAATGTTCTATTGTAGAAAATGAAAGTTAAAATTAACATAAATTGAAAAATATTTATTATAAGTCTGTTTTAAAACTTATAATAAACAAGTTTTTGTTAAAATACTATCATATATCGTAGTATTTTTATATAATTTAATTATATTGTTAAATATTAGTGTATATTAGTGTATATTAGTGTATATTAGTGTATATTAATGTTGGTATAGTTGAGCGGGTTGTATTAAATAAATTACTATATTCGTTTATAAGCAAGTTTTATTTGTATGTTATTATCCAGGTGAAATAAATGCGTTTATTTAAAATAAAAAATTCAATAAATTTTATGGTTCAATGCAAAAACAAAGAGTATATTGATTTGAAAATAAATCAATATACAAACAAATATACATAAGGAAAATACACCTATAAAATATTCTATCTCCCATATCTTAACTAAATACAATATTAAGAACAAAATAAACCATCGCAATTAATACCTCGAACCATTAAAATATAACTCGTATGAGTTATATTTTACATCTTACACCTCATATCTTCTCAAAGAAAGATATTTTTATTTGATCTTATCTATAAAAATTCCAGGTATTTCATCGACTTACGAAATAATTTTAAGAGATAATACAGTGGAATATTTATAGATGACAGATCAAATAGATATAATATATCTAGAGTGATAATATATTATAATTGGTATCTGTGTGCTTTATAGTTTTCAATAATAAATCTTAAATATATTGAAGATTAATAATATTCATTGCCTTTATATTGTATAGTAATTGTATATAATTAATAATAATCTTCAATATTACCAGATATGATAACTGAAAGTAGGGTATCATTTATTATTTTTACGAGATATGTCTTATTATGTTCAACTTTCCTTTGTTTAACGCCACGTAAAGAATTAGTCTTAGCTTTTATGATACGTGTAGGTTGTATAGATGTTATACGTGTAGGAGCAACGCTAATCATAATATTATCAACTAATATAAGCAATTTATTGTTATCATAATCAGGATATTCAAGTAATATATAATTGAGAAAAGAATCCTCAACTAAAGGATTTTGAAATCTAAATTTAACAGAAATGGATTCAGACAAAAATAATTTCCTATTCTGTAAATAATCGTACAACTGATATATATTATTTATATTATTTATATTGTCAGGGATTCTAAAATTTTTTGTTAATAAATCGAAAACACCATTACATATACTTAAGAAACTTTGGTTATTATCATCTGTAATTTTATCCATTGTGCAAATTGACATTAATTTTATTATATTTTCTTTATCAAGTGAATTAAATACTTCATTTACTATATCGTCAATAGATGGAAAGTTATTTACCAATATCACAATATCCCGAATGTTACCTTCCTTGAATAATTGACTTACTATATTCTCAACTTCAGTATCGATGAATGATACATATCTTACATCAAAATAATTCTTAGCTACATACAATGATAAAATCTGATCTGTAGATAAAGAATCTATTGAGGGTATTGTTTTATTTGTTATTCTTAAGTTAAAAACTGTGTTGTAAAAATATATATGTTCACTATATATATAATTTAATAACATTTCCCATGATTCTTTACTTATCTCCTCTACATCTATAATAATCCTGTCTTGGAATGATTCTTTAAAACCACTCGTTAATAAATTACGCAATGTTTCTGATACAAATAAAACTTGTTTATTAAGCATATATTCTGTTCCATTAAATATAATTGTAATATCAGATGAATCTAAAAAGAATTTTTCTTTCCAAAGTTTCAAATTAGAATAGCTAACTGTCATTTTAATTTGCTTGAATTTTTATTTGTTTAATTTTTTAACCAGTAAAATCTACTTTAAATAATTTATTTGACAAGTTATTCACAATATAATATATATATATTATATGTTATATAGCTATTATCCTATTTATCCTATTTATATTATTTCTAATATGTTAATATGGTTTTAGTTCTAATTATGTTCATGTTGTTTAGTTAATTTAACTTACTATATCTATAATTATGATACTATTTCCATATATTGTATATCTTCTTGTCATAATTTACATTTTTAGTTTAGATCAAGTATTTATGTTTTAGCATCCATAAATTAAATATAATGCATATTTGACATAAATTTCATTTTTAAACCCAATGCAATATCCGATAATTATAATATTTTATAGAATAATACGTTAGATAGAAAAATGATTTATTGGTATTAAAATAATATTGTCATGTAAACAATTATAAACTGAAATTATAGGAAGCGAATTTGATATTTCCAATAAATATCAAAAAATATTTGTGAGATAAAATAATTTCCCTAAAAATTATCGACCTGTAAATTATAGGAAACAATACATAAATTTTTTCTATAAATATCTAAAAATTAAAATACGTAACATTATCTGCAGAAAAATTACTTGGAACGGTAAATTAATGTTTTGAATAAGGTACATGAAAATAGATGGTATATATAAAATTATCAACACATATGTTATGTGCTAGTAATTTTATAAATGATGATTTTAGCAATTAGTTATTAGTTTTGTAAATGTGAGACATTTTAACTAATTGTATTTTGGCTCATCTTATAAAAAAATTTTATTGGAAATATAGTAAAATATCCATATTATATTTAATAAGATGAAACAATAAAAAAATATGGAAAATTAGATGTACAATAAGTACATGGATAATTAAGTAGTTGAATACACGTTGAATACAAAAAGTGTTTTTTAGAGGAGAAATAAAAAATAGTTTATGAAAAGTAATATTACTATAAATATTAATAATATCCAATTTAAATTAAAATATATAATTAATTTAAATCATAAATAAATGATAAAAAAATCATGGCCGTTCGAATATTTAAGTGTTCTTGCGACTATAAGAAATGATACAGGTATCAGTTTATTGTACGATATTGATAGGGATGAAATATTGGAAGAATCCGAAGTAAAAAATATAAACAATTACAGAATTAGTAAAAATTATTCGGTTAGTGGATCAAAGGCGAGTATTAATAAATTATATAGAGATATAAAGAAAGGAAAAGAAATAATAAAACCAGAGAATTATAATATAAATATAAATGATATTATAAACAAGTATATTGAAATAGTAAACAAAAAGACAGAAATAATAAACAAAAAGAGAGAAATGGCAGACGATGTATGGCTGGAAATTTCGTCATTTTTAACAACAAAAGAGATGTTAACATTAACAATAACGAGTAAACAACTTAATTATTTATTATTAAACAATGAGCAAAATATGATACTACATGAATTTACATTGAAACATAATGTAAGTATTGAAATATTAAATGAATTATGGTACAAGGTGAAGAACTTAAATTTAAATGGCAATAAAAGAATAAATGGAGAAGAATTTATTTATTTAAAAGGTATACATACATTGGATATGAAAAGATGTAATCAAGAAACAATAACAGATAAAGCATTCGAAAATTTAAAAGGTATTTATAAACTTAATATGTCGAATTGTAATCAGAAAACAATAACAGATAAAGCATTTGTAAATTTAAGAGGTATTAATAGTCTAGATATAAGTGAATGTGAACAAATAACAAACAAAGCATTTAAAAATTTGAAAGGTATACATACTCTAAATATACAAAGTTGTACAAATATTACTGATGAAGCGTTTGAAAACCTAAGAGGTATACATGAACTAAATATGACAAATTGTAGAAAAATAACAAATAATGCATTTATAAATCTTAAGGGAATAAATACTTTAATTATGCGTAATTGTCAAGAGATTACAGATGATGCATTTATTAATTTAAGAGGAATAAAAACACTTAATATAGGGGGATGTAGTAAATTAACAAATAAGGCTTTAATATATTTAAAAAATATACAAAGATTGTATATGGGATTTTGTACAAATATTACAGATGATGCATTTGTAAATCTAAAAGGAATACATACTTTGGATATGGCGTATTGTAAACAAATTACAGATAATGCGTTTATTAATTTACGAGGTATTCATGAATTAAATATGGAAATGTGTAGAGGAATTACAGACAAAGCTTTTATTTATCTTGAAGGAATAAATGAATTAAATATGCAATATTGTAATCAAAATACTATAACAGATAAAGCTTTTATTTATCTAAAAGGAATAAATAAGTTAAACATGATGTACTGTAATCAAAATACTATAACAGATAAAGCTTTCAAATATTTAAAAGGTGTTGATGCTCTTATATTATATGGTTGTAATCAAAATACTATTACAGATAATGCATTTAAATTTTTAAAGGGTATTAAAAATCTCAATATAAGCGGTTGCAATCAACCCACTATTACAGATAATGCATTTAAATATTTAAGGGGTATTAAAAATCTCGATATGAGCGGTTGTAATCAACCCACTATTACAGATAATGCATTTATTTATTTACAAGGTATTAAAGTTCTTCGTATGAGTAATAGTAGCTATAATATCACAGATAAAGCGTTTAAATATTTAAAAGATATACACACCCTTAATATAGATTATTGTATACAAAACGCTATTACTGATAATGGGTTTAAGAATTTAAACGGGATTAATACTCTTAGTATACGTGGTTGTAATCAAAATACTATTACAGATAGAGCATTTAATAATTTAAAAGGTATTTATAAACTTGATATGAGTGATTGTAATCAAAATACTATTACAGATAAAGCTTTCAAAAATCTAGTAGGTATTCATACACTTAATATCCGTAATTGTAATCAAGAATCTATAACAGATAAAGCTTTCAAAAATCTAATAGGTATTGATACACTTGATATGAGTAATTGTAATCAAGAATCCATAACTGATAAAGCTTTTTATTATTTGCAAGATATATATTATCTTAGTGTAGTAGGCTGTTGTCAAAATACTATTACTCAAAAAGTATTTGATTATTTAAAAAATATCCAGATTATTATCTCAGATTGTATTGGTACTTTATAATTATACAACTGACTATTTCATCTATAAAATATTTGTACAACTTATAAAATTTAATATACATTTCATAAACATATAATTATTCAAAACGGTTATCTAACGTTATTTTATTTTCGCGGATTAAAATATTTAATTTAATGATTAATATATGTTATAATTTATCTTCATCATATAAATGTTAATATAGTTCAAGTAACTTAATTAACATTATAAAATTTATTCATGTTTCTGATATTTATTGGATTAATGTTTGTCTATATTTTCATGTATTGAGAATACAGTTTGTCTATATTTTCATGTATTGAGAATACAGTTTGTCTATATTTCTATGAACTGAGAATACAGATTGTCTATATTTCTATGAACTGAGAATAAAATTGTTCTTTTAAAAACTATTAACGTAAAATTTTGCTCTCATTGAAACACAAAATATTATTTTGTGTTTATTGGTCCTTTATTAAACTTTTCATAAATATCCTATTTCTATTTATTATATTACTTTATTAAATCTCGATATAATAAAGATACATTGTTTAATTTGTAGTGAATAATTTTATATTATTCATTCTATTTAGTGCATAGAATGTTTGCTATTTTTATCAACACAACCATTAAATTTTATAGTTAATGCAATATAAGGTTGTTTATTTTATTGTCTCATTTTATTGTTTACTATCTTATCATATTATTTTATTATTTACTATCTTATCATATTATTTTATTATAAGTTGTTAATGGACATCATACTATACAAGATTAAGTGTACACAAAGTTATTCATAATGAATCCTTTATTGGATATTCTACAAAAATAGTGATTGATTTGATTACACTAAATTTATCAATTCACTGGGTAAATAATTATCCGTAAATTTAATTAAATTTTATACAGTATTTTAATTAACCATATAATCAATAAAATACTAATAGTGAACATTTAATTATTTAATAATTAAATGTAAGTCAGCTTAAAATGCAATTTAGTTTAAAATGCAAGTATGTTGCAATATTTTATAATATTTTTTCTTATGTAGAAATAGAAGATTTATATAATTGTAGAATATTAAGTAAAAAAAATTGTCCGGTTTTTGAAAAAGAGTAAAAGAACTAAGAAAAACAAAAGATATATGAATGGATAATATCAATTGATAATGAAAAAATATTGCTATATTTATTTGAAAACAACGGATTTCCTAAGAAAATAAGCGAAATGAAAAATAACATACAGAAAGAAAAATGGATATTATATGAAAGATATAGATACAATAGTTACAAGTCAGTATATTTCAGATCTACTAATAAAAAATAAATCTACCAAATGTCTAAATTTACTTATTAATAAATATATAGATATAGATGAAAAATATTTATGTACATAGTATTAAACAATACACAGATTGACCTTTGAAAATACATAATTCATTATATGTTTATTACAATATAAATAAACAAAATCCTATAATATTTACCAAGTTTATAAATATTTTATTGCTGTATGGATTAGAAAAACAGGTACTTAGGGAAGCGTTTTCTGACATTATAAAAGATTATAGTTTGGAGGAAAATCTTGTTGATCTAGATAATACACTAAATTTATATTAACTCTATTATTGTAGATTTATGATATTATAAATATAAAAAAAGCTTATAAAATTCTGGATTTTCATGAATTAAATTTGTGAATTTTTGCTAACCAAAGAAAATGTTATACATTATTTAAGAAAACTTATAAGTTTTAATGATATAGATATAGGATTTTGTTTATTAATCAAGTATAGTTAATAATATGCTGATAAATTATATTTGAATATATATGGATATAATATATAATATATACTATACATTATAAATCTTAACAGATTTATAATATTTCTTCGGATAAAATTTAAAGGTATTGTATAAGTAAATTGCGATCATATTATTAAATAATTATATCATATGCAATATATTAAAATATAGTATTTAAAAATGATTTTTACGTCATATTTTTATGCATAAAAATATGATAAATAGATTTTTATATAAAAACCAACAAATAAGAAAAATAGTGACATACGTTAAAGATGATTTTTTACTAAAAATTAAACAAAAATGTCCATTAAAAGAACTAAATTTATGTAAAAAATACTGTATGGGTAATTGTAGTTATACAAAGAGAGAATTAAAAAATATCAACATACAGAATCTTGCATCACAAGAAAAATTAACTGTTAATTTATCTAAAACACAAAAATAATTTAGATAAAGTTATAATATTCTGTTGAAAAAATAGTATATGTAATATAGAAGTTCATATATTTAGCATAAATCTCTGTTCTAAATATTGAGTTAAAATGTTCTCTATAATTTATGATGTATTAGTCAAAAGATAATAAATCTAGCAACTGTTTCTGATTTCTTTTTTTATTCTATCCAATTTTTTTCCAACATAATTCATTTATATTCTTTACGTACTTGATATTTTTATCTGATTATGTTATCATAAACAATCTTCAACTTTTTTCTACTATCATTACCATATAAGAAAATCACAACCATATTGTGTAAAATAAGTATAATATCATCAATCAAACATAGCTATTTATTATTACATTTAGTTATTTCTTCAAATTTGTGTATCAATCATTATGTTTTTTGCGATATTATGTTTTAAATGTGGAGCGTGGATAAGATATTTAGAATATTTTTGCAAAATCAATTTTGGTTGATTAATAGTGAATTATAGTGAATTGAAGTAGTAGGTAATATGCAAGAAATATAAATCTTTTAGAAATTTAAAAGATTTATCTATAATAATTTATGATAAAAATTTTACAAATTAAGAGTATGTATATTTCTCAAAAATTTAAAAGCGTCATCAGTGAATTGATTGCATTTTAATATACTTAAAGTATGTAAACTTTCAAAATTGATAAAAGCATTATCGGTTATAGTATTTTGAATACATTGACTTATATCTAGTATACGTATACCCTTTAAATAATGGAAAGCTTTGTCAGTAATTTTATTTTGATCACAGGATACCATTGTCATAGAATATATACCTTTTAAATTTTCGAAGGCTTTATCTGTTATTGTTTCTTGATAACAACCTGATATATCAAGAGTATTTACACCTTTTAAGTTTTGAAAGGCATCATCTGTAATAGTACTTTGATTACAATCAGACATGTCAAGAGTATGAATGCCTATTAGGTTTTCAAATGCTTTATTAGTAATTGTTTCTTGATAACACCATGACATGTTAAGAGTATGGATTCCTTTTAAGTTTTCAAATGCTTTATCTGTTATTGTATCTTGATAACAATTCGACATGTTAAGGGTATGTATTCCTTTTAAGTTTTCGAAGGCTTTATCTGTTATTGTTTTTTGATTACACCATGCCATGTTAAGAGTATGGATGCTCTTGAAATTTTTAAATGCTTTGTCGGTAATTGTCTCTTGATAACAATAAAATATATCAAGAGTATGAATTCCTTTCAAATTTTTAAATGCTTTATCTGTAATAGTATTTTGATAACAATTTCTCATATTAAGTGTATGAATGCCTCTTAAATTTTTAAATGCTTCGTCAGTTATTGTCTTTTGATTACAATTTCTCATATTAAGTGTATGAATACCTTTCAAATATTGAAAACTTTCGTTTGTAATATTTTTATTACTATTAAGATCAACATTAAGTATTTTATACGATAAATATTTCAAACATTCCAAATTATCAATATTTTTATTCAACGTAAAACAATGTGAAATCATAATAGATTCATTATTTAGTATAAATTTATATATTTTTTTTACATATAGTAGCAAGATTCAACATATCTACTGTTGGTAAAAAATAGCAAATATCAATAAAAATATCTTCTGGTATATATACCGTCATTTTAATATATAATAGAATATCATAAAAAACTATTTTTCGGTCAATATCTACGCTCAAATGTAATTTCAATAATTGTACTAAAATATTTCAATAATCTTTAATGTTTTATTAATAACTGTTTATGTTTACCTATCAGCAAATAACGTATACTTATATATTACTGTATAATATATTATTGTTTAGTTATACTTGTTAATATTATTATAACTATTAAGATGTTATTTGTTTAAGTTATTAGGTGTATTTTATAAAAACATTATTTCACAATTATCAATATCCATTTGAAGAATTAATGAACAAATAATGCGGAAAGATAATTTTATAAAGAGATAAATCGTCGATATTTGTGGATTATAAAATATTAACGGTTTTATAATTCACAAATACGGGTAACCTAACACAAATATTATAGTAATATAAAATGATATATAATATTTATGTAATGAACATGAGGGATTAGAAAGATAAAATAGGAAAGTTGACAAGTTCTTATAAAAATATACTAAATGATAAAAATTATACAATAAAATATATTAATAAAGACAATGTACAATTACATAATTAAACAAAATATTAAATAAAACGGTAACTTATAGAAACTTAGCTTTTACTAATATATTTATGATACAAAAATAAAAATTTACAAGTATTTTTTAGATATCTCGTAAAACTTAATTTTCTTGTTAATCGACATTGATGAACTATATCTAAATACAAAACTTAAAATTAGGTCAATATTATTCATAATAGGTTAACATTAACTTAAAGTGTATATAATTACGTTATACTATATTATAGATTTCTTGTGAAATATTAAGAAAAATAAGAAAATTTTACCTAACAACCAAAAATTACGTAAATCGTAATTTTTAAACTGTTTACGTTGAAGTTAAGCGCTATAAAAAACGTCTAACGCTATTTTATGTTTATGAGTATGGTGGTAATTTTTTTTGTCTTTGTGAATAGTTTTATATCGTATTTGTAATAGGTTGTATGTATTGTTTCATATTGTATTTTATAAGAGGTTCTATGTATTATCAGATTGTATTTTATAATAGATATAAACAATGATAAGTCTCGATTAGAAATTTTCTAATAATTTCAGCACTGTGTCAAAAGATAAATCTCGCGGAATTATCTGATTGTTAAGAAAATTTTATTGGCACTAATAAAATAAGAAATTTTCTTAAATAGGAGACTAAGATCGGGATTAATATCCTTCATTTTCCGAAAAATTAGCTCTAATTTTAAAATAAGTTACATAAAATTTGCTATATTAGTATTATTAAGCAATAATATTAGTATTATTAAGTTATTATTAAAATATAACTTACGTGTTTAATATCTCTGGATATATATTTATAAAATGTAAATATATATGTAAGTGAGAAAAATGTTCTTTTACCTAAAAAAGGTAAAAGAAGTACAGGTATCCCGTTTGAAAACTTCTTTGTAAAAAAGAAAAAATTCAATTTTAATTATTCCATAATATCCATTAATTAAAGTAAATACATTTATGATAATTATATCTTTCATATTTAAAGTATTATCTATTGAAGGTTGTAAATACAATTAAGAAAGCTGACTAAATAATTCCTAATTCCTAATTCCTAATTCAATCAGGATATATAAAGACAATATAATTTGGACACTTAAGGATAATACTTGAAAAGAATAGGATTTAAAAACTTGGAGAAATAATATTTAAATACTCGGAGAAATAATATTTAAATACTCGGAGAAATAATATTTAAAAACTCTGAGAAATAATATTTAAAAACTCTGAGAAATAAGATTTGAAGAAATAAGATTTAAAAACTTAATAGTTGAGAAAATTCGGAGGAATTATGAACATTTTCAGTCATACTATTTTGTAGTTCAATCCAGAAACTTTTATCTCTCTTAATAAGTTTAATTAAAATATTATTGGAGCAAAAGTAATTCCAATAATATAATATTTTAACAAATGCTACTTCAATAAAGCAATAATATTTACTATAAATCATAATTTATAATGTCATACTCGTGATGTGTCATTTTGTAATCAAGAAACAATAACAGATAAAGCATTTAAATATATAAAAGGTATAAATATACTATATATGTAATTTTGCAATCAAGAAACATTAACAGATAAAGCATTTAAATATAAAAGGTATAAATACACTATATATGTAATTTTGCAATCAAGAAACATTAACAGATAAAGCATTTGAAAATTTGAAAGGTATTCGTAATCTCGATATGTAATGATGTACATAAAAGACAATAACAGATAAAGCATTTGAGCATTTGAAAGGTATTCATTCTCTTGATATGACATATTGTAATCAACATATAAAGTATTTCAAAATTTAAGAATATAAATTGGGGAATTTATGTTACTTAGTATTTATATGTACTAAAATTTAAAAATAGTGAATAAATATACAATAACTAAATACAAAAAATATTATTGACAATTAAACGGAACAAAAACAAACCAATATAAGTTATAAAACTCACTTTAACAAAGTATATGATATTGTTGAATAAAGTTCATAATACGAAATGAATATATACAAATTCACATAAATCACGACATAAGTTACATAAGTTGAAATATACAACATGTTAAATGTTATTAAGATATTTTGTATTGTGGGAGAATTAGTTTGGTAGTTGATAACTAAGTATATTAAACATAAAATTAAAGCACAACAGTCAACCCTAAATAGGTATAATTAAAACCAGATGATAAATTTTGATAGTATCAAAGTAAAAGTTTCTTTTACCTTTTTAGGTAAAAGAAGTACAGGTATCCCGTTTGAAAGTTAATCATTGATTAATTAAAATACAATTTTAATTAATTTTACACGCACTTATTAAGTTAATAAATATTTAATACCAATACTGTTTTACTATTTAAAATATTAAGTTGGTTACCATGAGTAATTAATTTTGATCAATTATAATCGATAAGTTGTAGTTTGAAATATTTTTTAAGTTGAATAGTTCAATAAACACATGTATAAAGTACACAATTTAGAAAATATTGCATTTGATAATATTATAGAAATATGTTCATTTCTTGAAACATCAGAATTGTTAAAATTTTCTTTTATCAGTCATGGACATTATATCTCAATACTAAATAGTAAAGAAATAATGAAACAACATAAATTTACCATGAAAAAAGAAATTAATCAATTTGGATTTATGGAGTGTTTGCCATATAAAGTTTTTAATTTAGATTTAAACGAAAATAAATATATACTAGACAAGGATTTTAAATATTTTATGGATATTCATGAACTTGATATGTCATTTTGTAATCAGGATACAATAACAGATAAAGCATTTGAATATTTGAAAGGTATACATACACTATATATGAAATATTGTGATCAAAATACAATAACAGATAAGGCATTCGAAAATTTAAAAGGCATCCAAAGTCTCCATATATCGTACTGTTACCAGATAACAGATAAGGCATTCGAAAATTTAAAAGGCATCAAAAGTCTCAATATGTCATTTTGTAATCAGGATACAATAACAGATAAAGCATTTGAATATTTAAAAGGTATACATACTCTTGATATGTCAGACTGTAATCAAAAAACAGTTACAGATAAAGCTTTTAAATATTTAAGAGGTATTCATACACTTAATATGTCATTTTGTTATCAAAATACTATTACAGATAAAGTATTCAAAAATTTAAAAGGTATACATACTCTTAATATGTCAGGCTGTTACCAGAAAACTATTACAGATAAAGCGTTTCGGAATTTAAAGGGTATCAATACGCTAAATATGTCATATTGTTGGCAGGATACTATTACAGATAAAGCATTTCAATATTTACAAGGTATTTATAGTCTTGATATTTCATGTTGTCGACAAAAAACAATAACCAATAAAGCATTGATATATTTAAGAGGTATCCACACTCTTAATATGTCAAAGTGTAGGTTAAAATTTAGGTTAAACGCAATAAGTGATAAAACAGCAATAAATTTAAATCGTGATGTTACCAGAATAAAATAATAAATAAAGTATTCTAAAGGGAAAAATACATTCATTATCTGAATATGTATAATTGTGGACAAATTTAAAAATAGAACTATAGAACTATAAAACTATAGAACTATAAAACTATAAAACTATAAAATTATGTAGATTATTTTTGAACAAAATACTTAAATACTCCATAAATTCAAAGGTGTGTCCACGAACCAAAAATTTAGGTCGGTTGTGGTTTTGTAACTATTTTAGATTTATGACTATATGTTCTATAAATATAAGTAAAATTGTGCAACAGTATAAGAACGTTACACAAAATATCGTTAAAAAATCCAACCAACGAGATAATTGTACAACCAATAGGAATGTATAATTATAAAATATTTAATATAAACAATTATATAAATATTTATTTACGAAATTCTTGGTATAACCTAAGCCACCGTTTAATTTATCATATATGGACATTAAATTCCATAAAATTTAATAACAATTACGTAAGCTTCCCATACTAACCTCTACTATTAGCACTAAATTTATGGTTATTTTTACATATTTTAGATATTATAATTTATATCTGTTTTTATGACTTTTTTCCTTATAGAATATTATCCATAATTTTATTATATAATTATGTTTTATTTTAAATCTAATATATAATATATTATTCCATATTACTTAAAAATTGTTAATATATTAATTGTTATTTTGCTTTATAACTTAAATGTCTTTTTTAAATATTTTTCTTATCGCTGACACATTTATCTGAAAAAATAAATCTTAGTAACAGATTTTTTAAGCAAAAATTATCTCTCCGAAAAATTTATTGCTATCGACTTTGATGAGTGATATCGATTAACCGTGTCGATTTATAAATAAGTAGGAGATTTTATAAATAATTATTATTTATACCATGAGTATATTAAGTTTTCCTTATATTCTTTCCTATAATAATGAATAAAAATATAATTGTATCGTCTCAAATAAGATTTTCACCAATGTATCTTCTTAACTTCTTAAATAAAATTTTGTGTATACGACATTATAAAATTTTATTATAAGTTTAAGCAAGTCAATAAATTAAAGTCAATGTAATATGAGTAATCGTATATTACTGGTATTATTTAGATGTAAAAAGGATTTCTAATTGATACCAATAAAGCGAATTTTTGAAAGAATTTTGATTTATTATAATGAACAAGTTACGGTTCATAACACATATTTTCAGAATCTTTCATGTGAACTAAAAGGTTATAATTTTTACGCTAATATTTAAAAGTTTAAAGAAAGATGTTATATTTCATCTTTTATTTCTGATGTTGAATATTCTTCCTAAACAAAAATAAATCACCTTTTTATTTCAGTTTTCAATGTATTGTTAATATATTGGAAATTTTAATTATCATAAACACAATAATTTTCTTTTAATTATCATTATCATATTTTATCGTTTATCCATATTTTATTGTTCATCCATATTGTTTTCTCATACTTTACTATTTATCCATATCGTCAAACTATAATAAAATAATAAAAATATAATTATCCTTATCAATTTTGTATTAATAATTTCTTTTAGTACATTACGTCCCAAATTATTAATATATTCTTCTAACAATTATATAATTATATATAATTATTTGTATAGAATGCATAATTATTTTGTAAATAATATATCTATAATTATCTATTTAAGGAAACATAAAGTGTTTTTTCATTATTTTAAATTAGAGATTATTTTTAAACATACTAATTTAAAATAATAAATCATTGTTATCTTTGTATTACTTTTATCACCTGATATTGTAAATTTTAAATAGGATAATTGTACTTGTTTTAATTTTCTACATAAAAACAACCTTTTATTTAGAGTAGATTTATTATTTATTATTTATTATTTATTATTTATTATTTATTATTTATTATTTATCGATTAAAGATGCAACATGTATAATTATATCTTATTTGACAAATATTCTCTATTATACAGTAAGTGATTGATATGTAAAAATAATTAAAATTGAATTTTATTTTTTTGAAAAGAAGTTTTCAAACGGGATACCTGTACTTCTTTTACCTTTTTTAGGTAAAAGAACCTTTATGCTATATTTATTATTAATGACTTGTAACAACTAATTTTGGAAATATTACGACATGTTTTGTCCATCTTATTTTTTGGAAGAAAAATAAATTAAGAGTATGTCCAAAGATTTTAAGGAATTTTCATTTTATATCAACTATGAATTTCTTGTTTTTTAACATTATCTAACGGTGAACGATAAATAAAATTTTATATTTTAAGACAATAATTTTTCTTCAAAAATCGGTGACAACATTTTATCTATTTTGATAAAGTCGATGAATCAAAAATTCGCAGAACTGGCTAAATTAAATATGTAAAGATTTCCTTATATTCTTTCCTATAATAATGAATAAAATATAATTGTATCGTCTCAAATAAGATCTTCACCAACGTATCTTCTTCAAGGTTTCAAAGAAACCAGGCTAGGTTTTCGTAGAAAACCATGAACTTCTTCTCAAAACTTACTAAGCTCTTAAATAAAATTTTGTGTGTACGACATTATAAAATTTTATAATACTTTTAAGGAAGTCGATAAATTAAAGTCAATGTAATGTGAGTAATCGTATATTACTGGTATTACTTAGATTTAAAAAGGATTAGTTATATATTTATGAATAATAACGTTATTCTGAACTTTAATAACTAATACACACCTATAATTTTTTATTAAACATAATATTATTAACTACTAATATTTATAATATTCTTATATTCTTGTGTTAACTAGTCTTAATCTTTGTGGAATAAATGTTTTAACACAGAGATATTGATTGGTATATAATCTTTTTTACTTACTTGTTTAATATTAATAATATTCCTAAATACCCAAAATGAATATATTCCACCAATATCTTATCTTAAGATTATTAATTCAGCAAAGAAATCATTTGTGCAATATAAAGATTAAATATTTTACATGTTAATGTGATAAATACATGTCAGCTATTAAAATAACAGTTTAACACAAATATTAAGAGAAAATAACTTAATTATATTATATAATTATTAAAAATTCTCTTGAAATATCATTCTTATCTATCAAAATATATTATTTCAATTATTCTATTATATGTATAATTATTCTAATACTCAAAAATAATTATCCCTTAAAGTGTGAGAATAATTATTCTTACTGTTCCTATATTTTCTTTTTCTTTATTGTAGTTGCAATGATAATAACTAAGTATTATAATAATTATCTTATTACACATATTGTGTAGTATTTAAAGATAATCTTTAAATCTCTTTGCTATCAACAAATAAGAAAATTTTTAAGGTTTATAAAGAGATAAATTTCCTTAAAAATTATCAACGTCGGACAAATAATTAAGTATTATAATTACAATGAAAGTAATGCAATTAACCAAGTTACATTACTTTCAAACAAAATCTTTAATATTCGATAAATATTAAGTGAAAATATAAAGTATATTATACTGTTATTTGATCGTTTTATTTTTGAATTATTCATCTGTCCTTTACTTGAAGTTCTTTTATCCACAGCTATATTTTTTCTCATGAGAAAAAAATTCAGAAAATTTTTTATCCAAAATATTTATATGAATTATTAATTAAAATAATATGTTTTTTTGGACGTTTTTCCTTTATTTGTACTAACCGTCTTTGTATTTTGATATATTTTTAAAACTTGTATAACTTTGTATTATAAATGTAACTGTATGTTTTTCTATAAGTCTCTAATAATTAGATTTTTAACAGTAAATTATTATGGTAGCTACAACTTTTATAAATCGCTATTATATTAATAAAAATCTTATCCATTATTTTACATATCCACTTACTTCGAATTCTTCTATACATCCAATAACACAACTACTTCATTTACAACCAGTTAAAATGCTGTAATATTTTCTCCAAGATAAACATGTATTCTCGTTCCACAGTTCCATTTATATATTGTGTAATTCATTTATATATTATGTAATTCATTTATATATTATGTAATTCATTTATATATTGTGTAATTCATTTATATATTATGTAATTCATTTATATATTGTGTAATTCATTTATACACCTACAGTTTTTCTATTTCAGTTTTCTATTGTTCTCGATTAAATAATAATTTATAAACAATTATTATTACTTTTGTTACTTTTACAAATTGAAAAATAGATTATTCAAGATAATTATATTATCTTGAATATGTTTTTGATTTGAGAAACATACTATTCACTATATTTTGAATTTAATAATGTAAATATTAAGGTGTAGAGATCCTCAAATATTCTAATTTATTATCAATAATACTTTAAAATTTTCAAATACGTTGTCTTTTTAAAGTTTAACTCCAACTAAAAATGTAGATCGTTTTACGAAGATGATTAACATAATTTTAGTTTGTAAAGATATATTAATAAATACCTTTTAAAATTTCGAACAATCTAATACTTTGTCTGTTATCTTCTTATTACAACTCGAGATATTAAGTTTACGGATACCTTTTAGGTGTTCAAATGCTTTATCTGTAATTGTGTTTTGATTACAATGTGACATATTGAGAGTATGAATACCTTTTAAGTTTTCAAATGCTTTGTCTGTTATCCATTTCTGATTACAACACGACATATCAAGTGTATGGATGCCTTTTAGATTTTCGAATGCTTTATCTGTTATATTTTTACGTCTTTGACCTTTTATAATATTATTATTACCTTTCATATTAAGAGTATGAATACCTTTTAAATTTTCAAATGCTTTATCCGTTATCCATTTCTTAGTACACCATGATATATCAAGTGTATGAATACCTTTCAAATTTTCAAATGCTTTATCTGTTATAGTATTCTGATTACAATGTGACATATTAAGAGTATGTATACCTTTCAAATTTTCAAATGCTTTATCTGTAATTGTATTTTGACAACATCCCTCCATAATAAGAGTATGAATACCTTTTAAATTTTCGAATGCTTTATCTGTTATCGTTTTCTGACTACAATGTGACATATCAAGTGTATGTATACCTCTAATAAAAGTAAAATCCTCATCGCATATTGAATTTGATTTCAATTTTAAATTTAAAATTCTAAACGGTATTTCTCCCAAAAATTTCAGATTATCAAGTTTTTCTAATACTGTGAATGTATGATTTTTCATTGTATTAAAATCAAAAAGAATAACTGAATGAAAATCTTTGCATGTTGATGAAAATCTTAAAAGATCACTTGTGGATAAAAATTCACAAATATGAATTATAATATCATCGCATAATATCATTATACTATTTTTTATATGATTTATATAAATATATATAAATCATGTTGCTATTATCCGTTTTTACTTTCCTAAATAAATTAAATTGATATCATAAATCCCATTTATAAAATTTTTATAAACTTTATAATATTTCAATATTCTCTGATCTTTTTGTCTTCCATCTTGATATTTAAACAATTTCAAACACTTATGTTTGAAATTGTACACTTTGTTAATATAACAATCTTAATATTATATTAACGACACAATTTGTATTTAATATTATTAACAACATAAAATAACATTTATATAAGCGATAGATATAAATGATAGATATAAATGATAGATATACTAAAATTTATGAAGAACTTAAGATTGTACTATCTTAAGTGATAGATATAAATGATAGATATACTAAAATTTATGAAGAACTTAAGATTGTACAATCTTAAGTGATGGATATAAATCATAGATATACTATTATTTATGAAGAACTTAAGATTGTACAATCTTAAGTGATGGATATAAATCATATATATAAATGATAGATATACTATCATTTATGAAAAAGTTAGTATTGTAAAATATATTATAATCGAATAATTTATGCTATAATTACGATGTACTGAGATACGATTTTTTATTAGGATAATTTATTGGCAAAATAAAACTATAAACATCTTACACTATCAAAAGATTGTGCAACATATCTACTAACCTTATCTTTATATATAATAGAACTAAGTATGTTTTCGTTTATCAAATTATCAGTTAAGTCAATAAATACAGGTTTACGTTGTTTTTCTTGTTTAGTATTTAATAAACAAGACGATGCAACTCTAATAAATTTTCCGTAAATTTCATCAATATCACGAGTAAAATATTCTAACACAAAATAATTAACCAATAAGCTTCTTACATTAAAATTACAAAAAAAGAATTTCTTATCGATTAAATTGGATAATTCTTCCGTTTTATATTTTAATATGTTGGTCAATTCGTTAAAACTTATTATATTGTTTGGTATATAAAAATATTTTTTCACTATATTAATCAGATCATTATTAGAGAAATATAAATCATTATCATTACTACTGCTACATAGTATTATGAATTTTACTATAATTTCTATATTCTCTATTTTGACAAGTAAAAATAGACTTATGAATAATTTTGATATTATAGGATGATAATTCATATACTGAAATAATAAATTTATATCATTGTATATTAAGTTATCATATAACGGAATAATCGTTTTTTTTATTTCCTCTGTCAACGATTCACAATTAAAAAAGTCGCTTGCTATGTATAATTCAAATCTATCCATTATAGATAATTCTGATAATCCTGATAATCCTCTACATTCTTCGCTTATTTTTATTTCATCATTATAAAAATTTATATTTTCTCTATCATACATCTCTCCGTATATATCATTATAAAATTCTTTATATTCTTTATATATATAATCGAGCAACATTTCCCATCCTTTTTGATTAATTTCATCTACTGTTATATCTATTTCTCCCTTTGATGATTCCTCATAAACAGAAAACATATCTTTAAATGTTTTACATATTTTTAGTACTTCTTTATTTAGTTTATATTCACTGTTATTAAAATTTATAATAATATCTGATCTTTCTCTGAAAAAACTGTTATTCCATATCTTTGTATTCATTATCAGTATTCTACTCTTTTTTTTTAGCATTTTTATTTTTTTTTATTCATGTTTACTTCTATTTTTAATGCTCTTTCACATTTCCATTTGATACTATTGTAGTTAATATTTATTTATCATCCATTATCCATTATCCATTATCCATTATCCATTATCCATTATCCATTATCCATTATCCATTGCTTAATATATTCCATTCCATATTTATTTAAATATATTATACAATGGCTAATATTCTTTATATAATATCATATTTATTTAAATATATTATACAATGGCTAATATTCTTTATATAATATCATATTTATAGATATTTAATTCTTATATTATCTTAAGTATAAGAATTATCAGTGTCTTACTCGTTTCTTCTTTCGTTTTTCAAACTTTGGAAAACTTGTTACTTTAAACAATTCACAATTATTACCTCGTATAATATCATTTTTAAAGAATAAAAATATACGTATTGTATTTCCTTGAAAATTTTTAAGACATACTTAAGTGTCAGTGTCAAATATTTTTCATCCTTGTATTATCGAATATTCATTGAAATAAATCGGCAAATTCTAAATTTAAAAATTACTATCAGGATTATCGAATTTTAACTATTTACATATATTAAAGACATATTTTATTGTTAATATGATACTAAATGTGTTGTAATTAAGAAATATTTCATATATTGCTGGTGCTTATATATTTAGCAAGCCAAAATTACCCCATCAGTTTTTTAATATCGGTAAAATATGGGATTATATTTTTGTATTAACGGTAATTTATATCATATTTCGTCTTTATTTGTTTCATAGTATTGAACTATAATAGAATAAAATTAAATATTGCAATTATCCTTGTTGATCTATTAGTGTAGTAATATGTAATAATATTATTATGATTTATCCACCTCAAATTTTCATATTTTATGTGTAAAGTTTTCCAGACACTATTGAATTTTGTGTCTATAAAACATAAATCTAAAATTTTTATTGGAATTTACTATATCAAAAACATTTGGAGATATTGAAGCTATATTTATTTTTTCTAGATATATTAAAATTGTGACCTAAAATATTTTAGGTCAATAGAGTTTTGTTATAATATGTTAAAAAAGATTGAATTATATATATAATGTTTCATTTTTTCTTAAGTATCTGAAACGTTTCCGAATTAACAACTTTTCTTTAATGGTTCTATCTTTAAACAAATATCGATGTAGGAAATTTTTCTCCGATTGTTAATCTCCCAAGTCTAGAAATTTATCGGAAACATTTCCAACATTGACGCCGGTAATTTTTCTTTGGTTGTAAATCTCCTAAGTCCAGAAAATTATCGGAAAAATTACCGACATCGACGTCGGTAATTTTTCTTTGGTTGTAAATCTCCCAAGTCCAGAAAATTATCGGAAACATTTCCAACATCAACGTCGGTAATTTTTCTTTTATTATTTGTTGTTCAACCCAGTTCAAAGATTTATCAGATACATTTCCAACATCGACATCGGTAATTTTGGAGTTAATATTATCTGAAAAATCGTATAAAGTAATAATAAAATTATTAACATAAGAGAAATTAGTATTCGAATATTTTATAGACTGTTATAAAATATTTACAAATTAGATGATTTTATGTCACAAATTAAAAAGATACAATTTGTGTTAAACAGGTTGTATCTTTAATTTTGTTGTTTGGTAATGTATTTTTCGTAAATCAATATATCATCTTCTATATTGAATATTAAATCCAAAAAACATTTTTTCATTATTGTTGATATGAAGGAAATGTTTTATTCGTTAAGCAAATAACATGAGTGAAATCCGTGTTATTATATTTATTTATAATAAAATGAACAATAGCTTCCATTTATTCAGTTTTATGAAAAGAAAATTATTATTATTTTTAACTCATCTTTAAATATTATTTGTATAGATAGAGATTAATTTGTCGAACGCAATACTTGAGTTCTATTTAATACTGCCGTTTGTTTTGAGATATTTAATTCTATCGTACTTTTTCTGTTTAGTGTTATATTTTAATAATAAACACTCTATAATATCATGACATCTCCCTTATATTTAATTTATCTATATTTTTTGATTCATTTAATATTGATATTTGCTCTCCATTAAAAAATTTTCTTCTATATTTTAGAATTTTTACCAATGATATATTTGTGTATTTAATCCAGATGTTTCAATGTGCCAAATCACAAATCATTAAAAGATGTGCTATTATTGCATTTGAAGATATTTTTTGGCTCTATATTGACACATATTCATTGTAAAAGTTATCAAATGAATTTACTATTCTTAATTCATTAACAGCATATAAACTAGAAATATTGTATTTTAGAACACTAGATATTTTTTAATTTCATTAATTCAGCTCTGTAATGTTTTGTTTATTTTTAAGAGAGTATTTTTATGGATAATTGATTATTTAAATCGAGAGTATAATTATTTATTTCATCTATTTTATCTCTGAATAGTTTAATAAGATTTTCGAGATATGCCATTTGTTCATGGTAATCTTTATGTATATTAGCTACTTTTTCAAAAAATGAACCAGACACAGTCTATTTTTATCTTCCATTTGCCTACAGTTCTTCTCGTAATCAGTGAGAAGTTTGTTTTCATATTTTTTAATAAATTTATGACAATATTTTCTGAATATAGCTTTTTCGTGTTCAAAATTCTGCGTTTGTTCACTCGAATTTGATTTATTTAAGCAGGCTAGTTTATTAAAAATCTCTATTATTTCATTATCATCAAGTTGCCCCATATAGTCAATTTTTTCATCTTGGCTAATAAAATTAGAGTCATTTTTTAATCCATTTTCAAGTTCATTAATCCTATCTTTAACTCTTTCATAAATAGTATATGATCTAACATCGCGATTATTACGATAAAAAGATTTATTATAATTTTTTGTACGGTTATTATAATGTGCATCATCGGATCTGCTAAAATTATTAGTCTCAAAATGAAAACTTTATGAATATATTGAATAGCGATATAGATTGCAAAGAAAAATATCAATTATTAAAACAAGAAATAGAAATGAGACTCAATGTATTATCCAAATTCAATAGTTATACAAGCGACGAATTAGATAAATTAAGAAAAAGATATTGTTATCTTTCGAAAAAAGATCTAAAAAAATTAACAAAATAACAACAAGATTAATTGAACTAATTAAATCTATATGGGTATGGAAGCCGTAAAAATACAAAAAGGGAACAATAATAAAGAACAGGGATTAAAATGATTATTTTAATCTCATGTATATTATATGACAATATTTGTGTTTTCATCATTCATAAACAGGTATTGCAAGAATATTGAATAATTTTTGCATTGTTGATTAGATTGATATTTAATAGAATCAAAATCTCAATATGATGTTTAAATTCTCTCATATAATTTTATATCAGTTATTTTATCAAGTGACACGCCAATTTTCTAGAATATAAATTTTATGTAAAGAAAATTACTAAATTAATGTGAAATGTTTTACTTCAATTTTGGAACTATATCAACAATAAATATCAAAGAAAAAGGAACTAACCAGAAACTGAAATTACCTTCTTTAAACCTTTAGTCACAATTGAAAGATAAAATAATAAAGAAAAATTACCGACATTGATGTTGGAAATGTTTCCGATAAATCTGCAAAAATCGACCAAATAAGATAAAATAATAAAGGAAAAATTATCGCCGTTGATGTTGGAAATGTTTCCGATAAATATGTATTATTTTGAACTTTAAATGGACAGAAAATAAATTTACATTATTCTCAAAATATCGTGCCATAAAGATATATACTTCTCTTACTTTTTTTGCAAACAATATTTTTACAAAATTTGAAATTTTATACATATCTGGATTTTTACTTTCTGGACAATAAAATAGATAGGAAACTAATATAATATTTTTATATATAGATATCTATGTGATCATAAAACTAATGTATACATTAGTTTTAGAGTTTAACAATATCGAAAAATTTATATAAATGATACAAAATTATATAAATTTACATAATAGATAAAGTAATATTTAAGCTAACAATGTGAATTATTATGGTAAACTAGTTCGTGTTTAGGATACAACAATTTTGTATTTAAAAGGCAAAAATAGCTTCTATAAAATTCAATATATTTATATAGGAATCAAAAATATCAAACTTATTTCCTGAATATAAATTTTGTATTTAGAGATATAACTATATTTACCAATTGTTATATTCTGCTTCCAATTATTGTATATAAATTTTATTGAGGATTAGACAAATTTTAGAATACAATATAAATCTCTAACAAGAAAATATTTTATAGATATTAATAAGTTTATTATAACAAAGAGTTAATGACATTGACTATGGATTTTTAGTTTGTGTAAGAATTTCTACATGAACATAGTTTTATAGAGTAATTTACAAATAAGTTTTATTGTATAATAAAATTGTGAATATTATATGTTTTAAATTGTATTTAATTATAATGATAATTAAATTATCACAATTATAGTTAGCGTTATCATTAAATATAACTATGTTTATATAAATACATATTTTATATCTTATTTTCTGGTATTTATTATATTTATATAATTTAATTAAAATCGTTTTTGAGAGCAGATATTTATTAAAATATTGTTTTGTATGCAAATATTTTATGTAATAAAATAATGGTATATATTCCTGATGATATTATTGTTGTTATTAGCTCTTTTTTATCAACTGTTGATGTCGTAAAATTTGCTAAAACATGCAATAGATTATATAAAATGATACTTAATAATGAATTTATTATGATTTCACATTGTATAACATTAAAGAAAAATATAAACAACTTTGAATTCTTTTTATATTTACCATATAAAATATTGAATCTAAATCTAAATTCTAATAGAAATGTAACAAACGAAACTTTTGAATACTTGAAAGGTATACATGCTCTTGACATGTCGGGATGTAATCAAGAAACAATAACAGATAAAGCATTCGAAAACTTAAAAGGTATCCACACTCTTAATATGTCATGGTGTAATCAAGAAACAATAACAGATAAAGCATTCGAAAACTTAAAAGGTATCCACACTCTTAATATGTTAGATTGTAATCAACTAACAATAACAGATAAAATATTTGAGAATTTAAAAGGTATACATACTCTTGATATGTCAGGATGTAATCAAAATTCCATAACAGATAAAGGATTTGATAATTTAAAAGGTATTCATACTCTTAATATGGAAGCATGTGATCAAATTACGATAACAGATAAAGCATTTGAACATTTAAAAGGTATTCATACTCTTGATATGTCATATTGTAATAAAAATATAATAACAGATAAAGCATTTGAGAATTTAAAAGGTATTCATACTCTTAATGTGGAATTTTGTAATCAAAAAACAATAACAGATAAAGCATTTGATAATTTAAAAGGTATTCATACACTTAATATTTCATTTTGTAATCAAAGAACAATAACGGATAAAGCATTTGAGAATTTAAAAGGTATTCATACACTTATTATGGATAATTGTAAACAAAAAACAATAACAGATAAAGCATTTGATAATTTAAAAGGTATTCATACACTTAGTATGTCATATTGTAATCAGCATACAATAACAGATAAAGCATTCGAAAATTTGAAAGGTATTCATACTCTTAATATGTCATATTGCTACCAAAAAACGATAACAGATAAAGCATTCGAACATTTGAAAGGTATTCATACTCTAGATATGTCGTATTGTTATCAGGAAACAATAACTGATGAAGCATTTGAGTATTTAGAAGGTATAAATACTCTTGATATGTCATAATGTTATTCTTTAGATATTAGTTGGTGTAATCAATCTATTATAACAAAGAAATCACTTATAAATTTAAATAATATTAATACTCTAATATTATATAACTTCCGACGATTAATCGAAGATATTTTAAAATATCTTACTCATATTCCAAATCTAAAACATATAATATGTATTATTTTTTAAGGATTGAAAAGCATTATCACTAATAGTATATTGATAACATGTGATTAGAAAAATAATACATATTATATTCTTATTTATTTTTGTATTATCGCTTGTAATGTGTTTTATTAAAGTTAATAAATATAATTAGAATAAAAATCATTATTGAATTCAATATAAATAAATTTTTTGTATGCAACCAAAACAAGAAAATATAATTGCGAAAATATCGGCAAAAATAAGACAATAATTAGCAAAATTAGGGAGAATTAATAAACCTAGTGAGATAATTAAAGATATAATTTACACCAAACTTTAAGGGTATAAATTATGATACTTGAAGAGAACTATTGAGAATTATATAATTAATTTTATAAATTATGATACTTGAAGAGAACTTATTGAGAATTATATAATTAATTTTATAAATTATGATACTTAAAGAGAAGTATTGAGAATTACACAATTGTTACAATATTTTAGAAGATAAACATAATAGAATAATTTTAAAAAATAATAATTTTTTAGATAATTTATAGTTGTAATAATATAATAAAAATAATTAAGCTAATATGTATTAAAAGACTTCATATAAGTAAAAAGATAAAACAAAAATAGAATAAGATCATTTGTATTTTAGTATCTTTTATCTTAATAGAAGAAAAATACGAAAAAACATCATAAAACAAGTTTACTGGAAAAAAATTTACAAATCCTTATTGGATAAAGATTGAATATATAATTCTGGTTATGGAATCATAATGATGAATATAATTATAATGTTAATAAGAATTGCGAGAATAATTGCTATATCAATTATAATTTAAATGAGAATTGCGAGAATAATTGCTATATCAATTATAATTTTATATGATAAAAGTGCTAAAAACATGATTGCTGATATATTGAAATATAGAAGAATTAAGCGAGAATTTTATGGAAATACAAAAATGTCTATATAGAAAACTAATATATGAAAATATATATCTTAACTAAGAATTAAAAAACTTACATATACAATATAAAGAACAAATTATTTATTTACATTGGTTTCTCAAAAGTCAAGTACTAATATTTTTGAACTAAAAAGGCGGACCATTTATTATCTCTTGCACAAATATCCAGAAGAGTAAGGATTTTAGAAAAATATTAACAGTTAACCTATCAACAATAAAAAATACTCGAAGAATACAAAAACGTTTTAATGGTGCGAAAAGCCAACTTAGTCAGAAATAAATCATTTAATATTATTCAATCATAAACCTCTGGAAATGTTGTGTGGGAGCTGAGTCAAAATAAATTCTATTTTACATGACAATGATCATAATCAAATAGTTAATAAAATCAATATACATAATTTTAATAAATTTATAGATATTTATTGGAAACACCAGGTCGACGACAATATTACTAATGCAAATAATGTATTTAACAAAGAACTAAATACTTACGCTAAAATATGTATGAAAATAAAAATACAACTGTTAATATAGGAATAGGTAATATTAATAAAAAACCGATTTGAATACTGAAAATCATGACTACAAAGATACAAACATCGATGGTTAATGTTGAGATATGACACAAAACAAAAAGTATATGATAGAATTAAATAAAGGTACATTGAAATCAAGAGAAAAATTTTTCTCTTAATAAACTAATGGTTATTTAAAAATTTTTGGCTTGTGATAAAATAATGTCTTAATATTTTATTTATAAATTAACTGATTTGATAATTCAACGAATACAATATTTAACGAATATACAAATTATGTAATAAAATATCATATGTCTCAATATTTTATAATTTTATAGTACCATAATTTTACAGATACTATATTTTAATGAATATACAAATAGTGTCATAAATATCATATGTCTCAATATTTTATAAATTTATAATTAAGGTATTATGAATTATGACATATATATTTATAGATCTAAATAATGGAATTGTAATGTTCATAATAAGGGAACTATTATACAAATATTGGGAACTATTTTTCTCAAATAGTTCATATATAGAATATGAACTATTAAACAATTGGGTAGAATATTTATTACACGATTTGGAACATTTCATTGAAAATAAAGATATACATTGGAGTGAAAAATTTATATCTAATATACATCAAAATATCAATAATAATTTATAATTTATAAAAGAAACAGTCTAAATAATATTTCTAAATAATAATTGTACAATTCTTACATTCTAAGTAATTCCCATATCTCTGCTTTTTTCTTGTTGGATACACCCACTAAACCTTTGATGCGCGCAAATTCTAACAGCTGTTGTTTAGTGTAATCATCAACCGATGCTGTTTTTTCTGGTGTTTTAGGAGTTGATATTTTTTTGGGTATTTTAGCAGCTGATGTATTCTTTGGTGTTTTGGGAGATGACTTTTTTGGAGATCGACTGTGTAAATTTTTTTGTATATATATTATGTTATTTACATAACCACCATTATATCTAGTATAATTTGTTGTATTTGTTGTATTTGGAATATTATAGTTATAAGAATTACGAGGACCAACTGAATTTCTATAATTTTTTGTATTTATTAGATCTATAAGTTGTTGTTTCGTTTTATTAGAGAGAGATTTATGTCCATGATTTTGTGCCATAACCAACAATTCTTTTTTTGATAATAGATTGATATTATTTTGAGTATTTAAATGTTGAGTTTCTCTATATATTGTATTATTTTTTTCATTATCTATTTTATGTATATCATTAATGGATAATCCCCCATTCTTAGCTTGGGAAAAATATCTATTAAATATTGTTGTAATATTTTTTATATTTGTATCAAACCATTCGCTATTATTTACTCTATATTTTGATAATAGATTATGTATTTGTATTTCATCTTTATCTATATTATTTGATGGTGTAAATTTTACTATATCGGCATTAGGATGTTGTGTTCTATATCTTTTTCTAAGACTATCATAGGTACCAGCTGTTTTCCCTATTTTATATCTTTCCATTCCTTCATATTTTATTACATATATATGACCCATCATTTTATATTGATAGAATAATAATTTTGTTAAATTATGCGTTTTTATTGTTTAATATTTTTCATATTTGCAGTATTTGTATTTGTTAGTAATAGTATCGTTAATATTTTACATCTTTGAAATATTTATGTCTTACCTTATTCATTAGAATGCTTTATCACTTGTTATGCTTTATCACTTATTATACTTTATCACTTACCTTATTCATTAGAATGCTTTATCACTTGTTATGCTTTATCACTTGTTATGCTTTATCACTTATTATGCTTTATCACTTATTATGCTTTATCACTTATTATGCTTTATCACTTATTATGCTTTATCACTTATTATGCTTTATCACTTATTATGCTTTGACTAAATTTACCCATATAAATAGTATGAATAACTTTTAATTTTTAGAATGTTTTATCTGTTATTGTAATTTGACCACAGTTTGACATATTTAATGTATAAAGTAACAGATAATATATAAACTTAAGTATCCCAAATTATTTCATAAAGATTATAATAAAATTATATAAATTTTACGGTTATCTGTAAAATTTTATTAGTTAAAACTAATATAGTTATTCTTGATTTATTTATCTGTTGCCAAATCTAAATAAATAGTATTTGTAATCGCTTAATAAAATATCATAACTTATTTAATGGACTCAAATACACATACAAAACATACAAAATCACAATCCAAAATTAAACAAAAATTAACACCCTATCAAGGTACTCGTAAAACATTTGGTTATTTTAGATGTTCAGACTGTGATAAAAACTGGTATAGCGGAAATTCATGGGCTAATACTGCTCAAAAATGTTTAAAATGCGATTTGTTTGTATATCCTTTTTTACAAATAAAACCAGAGAAAAGTAAGAAAATAAAATCTAATAAAGAACATCCTACTGAACTGTGTCAAAAATGTCAATTACTAGGAACATCGTGTGTTAATTTGAAAAAAAATAAAGTAAAAAATTGCTCTAATATTAAACAAATTAATCAATCTGATAAAGTTAAATTCTCTCAAATACTTAAATAAACAATATCTAAGTTATCAATAAAATATATATTTTATTGATACAAAAATAGCTTAAAGAAACAAATATTTATACATAGGCTAATATTTGTTTTTTATATTTGCAATATAAATGTGTTTTATTCTTATTAATAGGTTTAGATAGTTGATATTATAAAATATTCAAAATTAGATCACTTTTTTAGATAAAGGGATTTTACCCAAATATTTCGATTATATTTGTTGCTTATTAAAAATGAATAAATATTTTCCAATGACTATCATTGATCAATATTTTATATATAGAATCCAAAAGGATTTCCTTATATTCTATCCTATAATAATGAATAAAAATATAATTGAATCGTCTAAAATAAGATTTTCACCAACGTATCTTCTTCAAGGTTTCTTTGAAACCGAGCTTGGTTTTCGTAGAAAACCATGAACTTCTTCTCCAAACTTACTAAGCTCTTAAATAAAATTTTGTGTATACGACATTTTAAAATTTTATTTTAAGTTTAATGAAGTCGATAAATTAAAGTCAATTTAATATGAGTAATCGTATATTACTGGTATTACTTAAATGTAAAAAGGATTTAGAAGAATTTAAGAAGAAAAGACTGGTATAGGTTGCGAGTTTTTAAGCAAATATTTATCTATTTGGATATATTTTATTGATAACTTAGATATATTGTTTATATATCTAAGTCTATAAAAATCAGAGACTTAAATTCAGAAATTTAACAATTAGATACTATATTATGATTTATATTATACATAATAAGTAGAGAAATAGGTCTTATTCTATAAATCTAGAGCTAATGCAATGTTTAATATGTTGACAAACACTAGTTTACAACTGTTATAAAAATTTTTTATTCAATTTTATGATTTATCAATTAGCGTATATTGTCTATGATAATATATTAAATATTTGATATTTAATATATCTCTATGTTTTCAATATGCATAATTATAATCAAGATACAAATATAGATAATATATTACGAATTTACAAGGTATTTATTCTATTATAGATAAATATAGTAATAAAAACAATAATGGATCAAAAATTAAATATATTAGGACAGTTAAAAGATATAACATAACACATTAAAAGATATAACTAACTTGAAATATAAAATAATATAAAGAAATCATTTTATATTTTACTGAGCTACATAGTTTAATTGAAATTTTTAATAAGGAAATATTATTTGTTATGATTAAATATTACTATTAATATAGATACACGATAATGTTAGGGATATATTAAGTATTAATATCATACACCGGTAAAATCATGTACAATAGTAAATCACCAATAAATCAATAATAAAGTAAGACATAGTTAATTAAAAATTAACTATAACTTAATTTTTAATTAACTATAACTTAATTTTTAATTAACTATAACTTAATTTTTAGTTAACTATAACTTAATTTTTAATTAACTATAACTTAATTTTTAGTTTTGGAAAAGAAAATGATTATTTGAGATCTTCGAAGTGTGCAGTAAAATATAATTTTTATTACCAAGCAATTAACGAAAATAGCGTAAAATGTTTTTATAGACGATGGAAGGATAGTTAATAATTTTGAAATAAACATTAATATTATTTCAGGTTTCTAGAACAAATCAGCAAAATTAGCAAAATTAGTAGGATAATTATAATTTATATAATTTGATGGAATTCATATACAGTATTTGTATATAATAGTTAGAACTAATAAACAATTATGTTATTAAATATTTCTTTTACCTAAAAAGATAAAAGAAGTACAGGTATTCCGTTTGAAAACTTCTTTAAAAAGAAAAAAAAATCAAATTTTGATTAGTTAATCACCCCAATTGGTGAACTAGAAAAATTTAAAGATAATAAAGCGTTTTCTATTTAAAAATATTATATTGTAAATCAGAGATATAAATGGGAAACGGTAAAAGATAAAATTAAGAAACAAAAGAGATAAATTATATGTATATTCCTATAAAAAAATTAAGTTATTAATTTATAATGAAATTAAGTTAGCAATTTATAAAAAAATTAAGTTATTAGATTAGTAAAGAGTGAACAGATTATTTTAGAATAAGATAAAAAGGTTAATAAAGGAAAGAGATAAAAGAAAGAAAAAAACAAATAGAATTTATGTTTTAAAAGGAAAAAATACAAAAGGAAAGATAGAGATGAAAAAAATAAGGATACTGATATCAGAATTTTTATTTCCGACAGTATATGGAAAATGGAGAGCAAATGAAATAAATTATTTTTTGGATAATAATGAGTATGAATGTGATTTCTATGTAGAATGTTTTTATGAATCGTTTATAATAAGTATAGGAGAAACAGTAGAGGAAGTATTTGAGAAATATTATAAAATATTTAGATATTTGGATAATTATAATATATTGATATTCAATCCGAAATACAATAAACTAAATAAATTTAATAAGAATATAGACGGTAAAGTGTACAATAATTTATTTAGAGGAGATTTTATGTTAACAAAGAGTAAATACATACCATCAATGAAAGAGTATGATGTATTTTACGGAATATTTATAACGAGTTATATGAATGGGTTAATAAATAGGAATAACTGGATAAATGTGTGTAAGATATATCCAGGAGGAGGATATTGTAATAATCCAGAAACTCATAAAGAAATATATTCAAAACTAAAAGCGACAAATGCAGATGTGATAGTTACACAAGATTTTATATTTAAAGATGCAATAAAATATTTGAATAGCGATAAAGTACATAAAGTATATGGAGTACCTGTGATAGGTCATAAAGAAAAATTAAATGATAAAGAGTCAATAATTAGGAAGAAAGAAATGCATGTATGTTTTTCATCAATGAGTTATGATAATGCGAAAGGATTTGATAACTATTTAAGTGTAGTAGAATATTTTAAAAAATATACAGAAATGTATAATATAGTATTTCATGCAATAGGAATATATCAAAATATACCGTCTGATTTATTAGGAAATATAATATGTCATAAAGTGATGAGTCCAGACGAATTAACTAATTTTTATCAATCTGAAATTGATGTTATAATTTCCCCAAATAAAAAGAGATATGAGTTAGATGCCCCTGATGGGTTCCCACTTGGTAGTGAAGCAATGATATGTGGTTGTATACCTATTATATGTGATTTATATAATTGTAATGTAAATTATGGATTAGATAATAGTAATTCATTTATAATGAATACATTTGATATTAATTATGTAACAAAATCTTTAATTACTCTATATAATGATGAAGAATTACGTTTATCGATGGCTAAAAATATTATGAAAAAATCAAGAGAACTTTTTTCAGTAGAGAATCAATTACTTCCGATTTCTAATGTGATTAAGCAACGTCTAGCATGGAAGGAGACATGTGTTTTATTATCTAAAATACCAACGGATACAGGAGGTGGATGTCCAGTGGATAAAGCACAATATCTTGTTAATCTTATTATAAAACAAAATCTTACTACTTGTGTAGAAATAGGTGTATATAGGGGTCGTAGTTTAATTCCTATGATTGTTGCAACAAGTCATATAAATGGTTATGTATATGGTATAGATCCGTATACTAATGCGGATATGTTCGAAAAAGAATTACCTATAGAAATTAAAGATGTTGTTACTGAATTTATTATGACATGTGATCTTGAATCTATTTATAATAATCTATCTCTCTTATTATCTTCTTCTCCATTTTTCAATTATCGTCTTCTCCGTCTTACTTCTGATCGAGCTTGTCCTTTTTTGCCGTCTTCTATTAATTTACTTCATATCGATGGTAATCATGATACATTTTTTGTAAATCTTGACATTACTTCCCATGTTCCACGTGTTTGTTCTGGTGGTTTTATAATAATGGATGATACTAATTGGCAAAGTGTTATAGCATCGTTACCTCTTCTATCTAAATATGCTGTTTTATTAGAAGATTTTTATTCATGACAAGTATGGAAAAAACTCTAAATTAGAATTAAAATATTATATCCTTTTGTTATTTAATATATTAATAGTTAAGTAAGTGAATTACAATAATCCAATAATATTATATATTAAATTATATTATTACAATCGTTCACTTATACTATTATATTGCGTAAATAATAATATAATGAATTAAAATATAATGAATTAGAATATAATGATTAAAACATACAATTATAAAAATATATAATTAAGATATAACTATTAAAACATACAATCATAAAAATATATAATTAAGATATAACTATTAAAACATACAATCATAAAAATATATAATGATTAAAATATACAATCATAAAAATATATAATTAAGATATAACTATTAAAACATACAATCATAAAAATATATAATGATTAAGATATATAACGATTAAAAAAGATTAAGATATGTAAAGATTAAGATATATGAAGATTAAGATATATCAAGATTAAGATATATGAAGATTAAGATATATGAAGATTAAGATATACGAAGATTAAGATATACGAAGATTAAAATATAAAGATTAAGATATACGAAGATCAAAATATAAAGATTGAGATATACGAAGATTAAAATATAAAGATTAAGATATACGAAG